>MTKZ01000551.1_pt1 | contig 22315 bp, 32 predicted proteins | sample 1042781 | NCBI WGS metagenome assembly MTKZ01 (sample SAMN06212207, study PRJNA360539) | anaerobic digester metagenome | biome: Wastewater treatment plant; material: sludge; isolation source: anaerobic digester fed with sludge from wastewater treatment plant | place: Denmark: WWTP Viborg ... | reverse complement strand
TTGTGCATTTCCTAGAGTCCGTCCAAAATTCTTCCATGCATCTGCATATTCCTTCTGGAAATGTGCCGCAGCTTCATGGGCATCTTCATAGCGGTCGCCCATCATTTGGGCGGCTTGCTCTTCATCAAAGCCTGCTTCACGAAGAGCCGTATGCTCATGCAGAAGCTCCAGATCTTTATCCGATAACTTAGCTATAGCCAGTTCAATTAGATCGGGCTCTTTCGCGGTATTATCCAGCTTGTCCAGGCGTTTCTGCAGGCTCGCAATCGTGACGGTCATTGCTTGCCCAGGCGTTGCTTGCCGTCCTCCAATGCAGCTAGCCTCTTCTCGATGTCCTCCAGCTTGTCTGCCTCGTAAGATCGAAGCCAGACATTCAGAAGTTGCACAATTGTGCCGCCGTCCTTTTCAAACGGCAGTCTCTTCAGCTCGCAGGCTTCCTGCAGCCATTGTCGAATCAATTCTCTGATATCTTTGGGTTCCTGTAAATCCAGCATATAAAATCGTCCATTATTATTAATATATATTTATATAATAAAGCTAAGGGGGGTATTCTCGAATTAACTATTTAACTTTTATTTTACTTAGAATTAACTCAGCTAAAACAATAGCTATAGCATATATTTAACTAGTTAACTGGGTTTTTCACTTATATGATAAAAGAAGACACTTACTAATCTAATTAAGCCCTATATTAATATATAATATATAGTTAAGTTAGTTAAATAAAGTTAGTTAGTAGCGATTTTTTCGAGTTAAATATGAGTTAACTGATAGTTAAATAGTTAAATGCCTATGAGAATCTCTCATAGGCCTCGGTCCTCAATGAAACTATGCTTCCTACCGCTCCTGCATCGAATACGCGCAATTCATAGGCTTCTTCCCCCTCAGTCTTGCTCACCATCATCCCAGGGACTTTGTCGAGCAAGCCGCCCTTTCCGTCATTTCCCTTAATTAGTTTCCGAATTCCATTATATTTGTATTGATTGCCATCTACCTTCAGGTACTCCCCTACCAGATTATTTATTGTCTTAGGACCTTTACCTGCCATCCATTCAGCCAGTCGTCTCTCTGCCTCAGTTACCTTAGTTATCTGGGACTTAGAGGTAGCGTCATATAGGTCCTTGGCGTCTTCAAAATCCTGGATACTGGCTAATATTATGTGAATACCGCCTTCCTCAACCTCGCATCTCTGCATGAATCTTAATACAGCGAATCCCTGCACGAGATCGAGAAATCGATTCAAGTTGCGCCTCTCCCGTGATCCATTCCATTGAATATAATCAGCAAATGGAATCCTGACATGGAACATTTCGCATCGCACCATATGGATGATAGCCCTACAGATCTTTACTTCTTCATCTACGGGCAGGGCTTCATCACCTTTTATGGCTCGCTTCTTTCTTTGCTCCATTACAGCTTCATCTGCTTCCAGGCTTTCATCCACGTTAACCTCATACAGCCTGCTATTAAGCTCGCTCGAGAAAGGACTATTCACCGAGGTCATCCAGAAAACTATTCGTGGTGGAATAGTTAATGTCCGAGGCTGCAACTGCCTATCCACAGTCCTATGCAATGTCTCCCTCTGAAAGTTTGTCATGGCCCTCTTAAGGGTATCCTCCAGATCATCAGAAATTCTGACATCATCAGAAAATATGATCGTTCCTGCCATCAGATCCGGATCGTAGAAGAGTGTTTTAGCCGACAACGATCCTTCTATCTTATAACCAACATCCGGTATCAAATGGAACATTGCTGTAACAGCATGAGTTTTCCCCTTACCTGGCTCTCCACTAAGCTTCGGTTGGGTGCCATCAGTGGTTGTAGCACACTGGTTGGCAATGGATAATAACATAATCTTGCCGAGATCGGTATCTCCAACATGCAGCCTGTTATAGGTCCCAATTATGTATTTCAAAGGATCGCCATTCTCTAGGACATCTTGTGCTTTTCCCTCAATTACAGGATCTTTGATTTCCATAAGGCCATCAATATATTTGATTTCTTTATAGCAGGATTGGATAAAGCTTTGGTCCGGCCTTTTTTCATCCCATTCGCTTTTGATAAGCTCTTCTTGGTGATCGCGTTCTTCTTTTAGTTGCTGCAGATTCATATCGAATAAGGGAACATCTGCCATTTAGACCACCCCTGGCTGGTGCTTGGCCATACCAAAGCCGACCACATAATCGAGCCGCGCTACAAGGGTTCTGCCGTCTCGCATCTCGATCAAGAAGCATTCATCTGTTACTTCGAGAAGCTTGCCTGTGAGTGGTCTTTCCATAAAGGTCAGATTCCAAATGCAGACTTTGCCCTTAAACCTTTCCAATTGCTCTTGTGAGCAAAATATGCTACTTATGCTACTTTTTTGCATGATACTTACCTATTATATTTTAATAAATTCTTAAGATTTTTTTTAATCTAGTTCTTCCAATATTTGTAATCCTGCTTCTCTCACGTCCTCCTGGGACACAATCGGATGGATCTGGCCGAGCTCCGCGGTGCGTCTTATCCACCTATTGGCTTGAGTGGCCAGTACGTCCAATGATAGTGAAGACTGCATCTCTGGCGTAGTCAACCACGCTCGAATGAATGCTCGGGCCCAGACCATACGCCACTCCTTTTTGAAACCCTGGGCACAGATGTCATCGATGTTAAAGTTCAACGGTCATCACCGCGGAAGAGATTATACAGTCCTGCTCTTCGTTCTCTTTCAAGCTTGGTCCCGCTCTGAATGAGGCGAAGTACCAAGTGGGATACGGACATGTCCAAAGAGGCGGCCAAGCGTTCAAGCGATTCCTTGGTTGCGCGGTCACACCGAAGGGCAACTACGCAATCTTTGATAGATTCATTTCTTTTCATAAAACACTCCAATATAATAAAGACGTAAAACGAAGTTTACTTTTAATCTGTTGAAAAAATACTAAAAATACTTAGCTAATTTAGTATATAAATTTAACGGTCGTAATTCACCTAAGTACACGTATAATGATTTATAAATATGTTTAATCCTATAACTCCATCTCATTGTATTTCACCAGAATCCCCTTGATCTTAGAAATCCGGTCTTGGAGGTCTTCGACGACTGGCCCGAATTGCCGCTGGGCTTGATCTCTCTTGTCCATTGCGGCCTGCACTGCGGGCAAGTCCTCGATCTCTTCCATGGAGGATGATTTGGTATCTCGGAGCGCCCGTTCAAGAGCCCGTCTTGCATCCAGAGCCGTTTCAGCTATTGCTCGTTTGGCTCTAAATAGCTTATCGGTTAGACCATTCATTGAAGGTTGGCCATCCGTCAGAGCGAGATAAGCCTTGATGTCTGCCTGGACTTCGTCTAAGTGCTTCTCGGCCTCATTAAAGCCTGCGATCAATTGCTCGGAGCCTTCTACAAACACCGGGATCAATTTTCCATTGGTTTTTTGGGGGCGAAGGCACCTTAGGAGGCCAGTCTGCTTGTTATCGAAGTCAAGCAGCACCTGGCTGTATGCCTCTGCAATCTTGCCTTCGGGTGAATTCGGTTTCTGCTTCCAAAATTCCAGGAAGGCATCAATACCAGGGTGGTTATCAGTCACCATCTAAGCCTCCGCTGGTGTGATCACAAGGCTGGTTCCGTCGAAGGTCATCTCGACTTGGTCTACTGCTGTCCATGCAGCTAGGACTTCTGTCGGTATGGTTATAGAGCCGTATAGTCCGCTGCGTTTGATTAATTTTCTATAGAATTTCATAAAAGTCATCTCATTAAAGAAGAAGGCATTTCTGGTCAGTCTTCTCAATATTACTTTAACGTAAAATTGATTGTTTCCGGGCGAATCTGATTAAATTGCCTCTGGATTATTTTATTTGGCACAACGATCCAACGATCCCAACGGTCTTTTTTGCTCTTTTAAATTTCATGCCATAAGGATCATCTTGAGCCGAAAGGAGGTGAAGGCCCGGCGCACGTCCAGCTTGGTTTTGTTACGGTTCAGCCGGCTGAGGATGCTGGAATAGTTGCCGCAAATGAAAAGGACTTTGTAGCGCTGCAGGTAGAGATGACTATTGATGGCTCCTGCCAGCAGATTCTTGGAAGGGACCGGTACGCTGAAGGTCTATAGGGAGTAAGTATGGATTGACATCACTTGACAAGTGATGTCAACGAATTTGACAATGTTGCTTTACTTTGGATGTGAAGCTATTAATGTAACAGCTTCACTACCAATAATCATCCTCCGCTCGCCGGACAAGTTCTCCATTCTTAATCATCTTCTCAACAGCTTCATTCACTCTTGGCTCATAGTAAAGTGCGCCAATGTCAAGTGCAATATCATCACTAGAGATTCCAATTGGATACCACTTCTTGATAAGCAATATTTGGGCATTGGTAAGTGGGGCGACTGCATTTTCGCTATTAGAGAGACGTTGATATACGCCATCAGCGACCACCGCATCTGATTCACGTCCTAGTTCGTAGAGTGCATCGCTCTTTTTTGCCCAAGCCATGAGCGAATCCGGATTAATTTCAATAGCTTCCTCTGCTGCTTGCAGTGCCTCTTCTGGCCTTTCGTCAGAAAGTAGATAATAGGATTTATCTATCAATGCCGAATAACACATAGGACTTACTTCGAGGATTTGATCACAAGTTTCTACAGCTTCATCGTATCTATCCATTACACTGAGAACATCTGTCTTCCCGAACAGGTATGCTATATTTTTTGGGTCAAGTTCAACTGCCTTATTTAATGCATCTAATGCTTCATTGTAATCTTCAGGTGTGCGGTCGTCTAACGCGTTAATGTTTTTGGAATACAGTAAAATGCCTTTCTTGTACCATGCATTCGCATTTTGTGGATTGATTTTGATGGCTTCTTCATAAGCCTGTAATGCGGCATCATAATTCTGTTCGTCGTACTCTGCTTGCCCTTCTCGTATCCATTCTTCAGCCGTTTTGCTCTCGTCGGGTGAGGAACTATCTGGTGTTGGNNTCGCTGTTGATTAGCGGTAATTTCTTTATCGTATCCGAGATGCCCACAGTATCCCTCCTTTTTGGGTTGGTGGTTATAGTGCCGCACCTAGAGAATGAAACTAACTAACACTTCAAGAGATCAATTGATAGGTCGAGTAAGTATCATTCATTTGGTTCAGCACTATAATTTACATAACCAATGAAAAAGCTTACTCTCGGATTCACATACTCTCAAAGCTTTTGGCAGAACCTCACTCGTCCCTGAAATTTCAAAATAGTAAATCTTAACTATTAACTATTTATCTATTTTAAAGCCTATTTAGCTGATTCAGTTAAGTTTATATTAATTTTTTCTATATCTCGAACTAATATTACTAATTTTAGCAGCAAATTTCACTGCATCCGTTGCTTATTTGCCACTATGCTATTCTATCAAGTAGATTAGTAAATACTTTATATAAACTAATTTTTCTTATCTCAATATCAAGATCTTCTGGCGTCGGTCCAGATGATAGGGCTTCTGATCAATTCCGCCATCCATGGACGCAAGGAGCTGCGAGAACTGGGCCTTCGATAAGTGCATCTTCTGGCGGGCTTGCTTAATGGGCATCTTGCCACCATGTGCTGCCAACAAGGCCTTCAAGATCTCCCCGCGGTCTTTCTGGGAAGGCGTCGGATCTGGTGGTGTCTCCAACTTAGCCAGCCTCCTCCTGTCATAAGCGATGTCCCGGGCGAGCCGATAGCAGTCTTCGTCCTGGCGGGCGACAATTTCTGTAATTCTGGCATCATAGGTCTCAACTTGTGCTTTGAGGCGCTGCAGCTCGCTCACCAAGAAAAGGAGGGCTCCAGTCGGAATTAGCACAATAGAATCCGGCAAATTTTCTTCGGACATGCGAGCCTCGCCAGTCAGTACTCCTCGGGCAGTAGGATGGTTGTCGCGCTCCTATCCGCCTCCGTTATGATCCAGATTCTACAGCCACCCGGCAAGTTGTATGCTGAAAGCAGCCTGAAGCCCTGTTCCAGGGATAGCTCATTCTCAGCTGCATCTTCCGGGCTGACGTCTCCCCAATCTCCTTCCAGGTGTCTTCTGATGTATGGAAGGAAGCTCACTTTGGCCTCTTTCAAGGCTTCAAGGGCACCCGGGGTGGCCACCAACTGGCCTAGAGAAAATTTCGGAGGCATCAAGCCACCTCGATGTCACTTCCGCTGCAATCTGGACAGCCATCACCAAATGCTGCTGCTTCTGCTGCATGTGCAGAATAGAACTTGTGGCCGCATTCAAGGCAGACGAAGTCTGGCTGCCTTTCTGGGGCAGTTATATGTTTCCGGCTTTCGACAACCACGGACTCTAGAAGGGTTTTGAAACCAGCCTGATTGCAGGAAAAGACTATGTCGCCGTGCTCCCTGATGCTGCCATCCTCGAAAAGAAGATTGATGGTTGCTTTGCCTTGCTGTGCCATCTTAGGCCTCCTGGCCCTGCTTCTTATCCCAGTAGGCGGCGTCCCTTGGGGTTGTGTCATGGCCGCAATCAATTAGCATCTCGCGCACAAGCGAAGCCCTGGTAGATTCTGCCTCAATCGTGTCTTGATCCACGGGCCCATTGAAGCCACCAGGCCACTTCCCTGCAGGTCTAATGCTATCGGAGTCCTCTGCGGATTCTTCGCGGGCAGCCCTAACCATCCTCTGATAGCTTTTAGGCATTTTTGGCAGGTTTCTGTCGTGCTCCTCAAGCGTCTCGGCCATGGTCATCGGATGTATCTGGGACTTGCCCGCAGTAATGGCCTCTGGAAAGTACCTCCTTTGATGTTTACAGGGCTTTCCTGGCCGGTATGTAGCTGAGGGGCAGCTGCAGCTTTCCGGTGTCACCGTGTAATAGGCGTTTTTCTTGTTGGAGAGCACCAGTATGCAGGTTTTGTCGGGCAGCTCCAAAAAAGTCGGCAGCGGGTCGCATGAACGGCCCACATAGGCCAAAAGGGACTTCACGGCTTCGATGCTCTGCGTTATAGGGCTTCTGCTATCTAACAACGCTCTTTCAACCATTTTGTTTCACCAAGTAGTTTAACTACTTAATAGTAAATTAACTTTTTGGTGTTTATTTCTAAAAGATATTATCATTAAGCATTTGAGTTCAAATAGAAATGCCAAAATTTGGGAAAAGCAAGACTAATATGAGAATAGCGATGATGAAAAGGATGAATGGGCGGAAAAAGCGCCCATTCCAAGCCGCTAGTTTTGGTGAAACAAAACGGCAAGATAGAGTTAGGGCTTATTAGATATAGGATTTTGCATCTAGACTTGCATCGTGAATGAGCTCTGAACTCCTTTGTTTTGATTCTCATCCCAGAGTTAGGCATTGATTATATCTCTCGCGAAGTGTCTTATCTGCCACATGGGCATACCTCAGCGTTGTCCGTATATCCCGATGCCTCAATAGCTCTTTTACAAGCCTTATGTCACAACCGTTAGCCACTAAGATTGTAGCAGCAGTATGTCTGGCAAAAACATGAACGCCACCTGCTTTTTCTACTCCGGCTTTCTTTTTATAGTACGTAAACATGCGACTTACATCACGTCTATCCCATCGCCTTCCGAAGTCAGTGTAAAATAACGGAGATCTATCATCAATCTCTAATGGGGGACGGACTTCTAAGTAACACTTTAAGGCCTTGGCACATTCATTGCTCAGGTATGCTATCCCATCTTTACCTCCTTTTCCGGCCCGAACCTGCATAGTTAGGGTCTTCAAGTCGATATCCTGGTCGTCTAAATTACAGAGCTCACTTGCCCTCAAGCATCCATAAAACAAAGTCTGCAGCATTGCATAGTGTTTGAGGTTGGTGCAGATATCGAATATTTTCAGAACTTCCTCCTCTCCGAAGTAATAAGGGAGCTCGTCGTTTCTCTTTAGGAAGGGGAAGGAGACATCTTCACCCAACATCTCATGGTATTTTGATATAGCAAAGCTGTAATTATTTAAGGTACTTCGCGCTAATCTCTTGTCGTCAAGAGCTTGCCTGAATTGCATAGCTGATTCTACAGGAGGTTTATCTGTTTTTGCGAACCTAAGATACCTACAGATATGACCTGAATAGGAGTCTATCGTTGAGTCGCGAAATCCAATACTTCTAAGATATCGTTCATAATGCTTCAAAGAAGCATTAAAATCTCCAGAAGTATCTCTCTTCCAGTCTATCTCCAACCGCCTCTTCATTGCTCNNGGCCTACAATCCTGAGACCATCTGGATCTGGCTCAAAAGGCTCCTTCTGCTTCATGAGCAAAAAATTATATAATTCTGGATCTTCCTGGGCAGCCTGGAGCTGGGGCTCAGGGACCATCTTTCCATCTACACAAAATAATTTTTCTTCATCAATAATTTCCCCTCTGAAGCATGGGCCACTGGGGTGCCATCTTTCTTTTTCAGGCTGGATCAGAGGCTCCTCTTCTTCAGGGGCCTGGTCCTCCTCCAGCAGTTGATCCAGCTCTTCATCATCAAATTCATCAGCATCAAGCTCTTCAACCTTTAAATCATCATGAGACATTTATTAAAACCTCCTTATGCATTGGCTTTTACAGGCAGCTTCCCTTTGCTCATCAAAATAGCAGCTCTCTTCTCTAGGGGCTTCAGGGACAGATCATAGAGCTGGGCTGCCTTCTTCAGATCTCCAGCACATTCCAGCAGGGCTCTGTCCACTATGCATCTGCCATGCAGGGGCAGGCCAGTCACAAAGTAGCCCATTTTTGGGGCCTGGATGGACTTATGGCAGTGGTCACAAACTATACCCTCCTTCAACTGAGCTGGGGTGAAAGGAGTCCTTCCATGAACTACAGAGGATGGTGAGGCAGAGATTATGAGATCCTCCTGCAGATTGCCCACAGGAGTCTTTGAGACCACTCCTCTCACAGTCTCACAGGAGCTGTCCAGCTTCTTTGGGGTCCTGATCTTACCTCTGATCATTCCAGCTCTCTTCTTTTCACTCAGGGCCTCTGGGGTGTGGAGCACTGACTTTGGGGCAGCTCTGAAGTGAGCAGGGACTATCCTGGGGCCAGGATCTGGTAGGCTCCTGACCCTGATCTTATTCATGCAGCCAGGGCAGGTGGCCATTGCAGCCTGACCTTTGTAGCTCCAGGCATGGCCACACTTTGGGCATTTCATTTGAATTGACATATTTTAATCACCTGATCTATTAATCTAACCCTTAGTGGAAGTAGAAGAGGCATAACTATTTAAGCTTTGTCTAAAATAAGCTCTATTTGTGGCTGATTCAATTGATTGAATGAGATATTGGCCTGAAATACAAAAATATTACATCATAGAGTCCTATAAAAATAATAGGATCGATATGAGTTGGTATATCATGAATAGAATCAGTTGAATAGGCCACATTAAAGGTGATGACATGAGTCTAAAATTCACAAAGACACAAACTGCAAATGTGCTAAGCCATGATGGTGAAAGCATTGTGATTGAGGGCATTGTGGCCAGCACTGGAGTCATTGATGGGATTAAGATCACTCCAGAGGTCCTGAAATCCAGCCTCAGGTGGCTGAATGGAAGGCCCATCAAGCTGGGAGAGAGGAAGATAGGGCAGGTTGATGAGTATTCTCTCCTGGGTGGCCAGAAGATCAGCATCAAAGCCACCTTATGGGGTCTGAAGCTCTCTCAAAGTGAGTTGTACTCCTTCAAGCCAGGAGAGCAGAACATTCAGCTCCAGGGTGCCTTCTGGCCCATCACAAAACCTGCTGATGGGGTCCTGGATGGTGAAACCTTCAAAGAGGAGGCTGTCAGCATGGAGTGGGATCACATTCAGCTCACTGATTCAGAGCAACTGAAGGGCCATGCTGCTGAGGGCCAGTGGGATAGGCTGGAAAGGATAAATAGGCAGATGGATGCTGCATTAGGGAGGGCCTGAGCATGGCTGCTCCTCAATGGCACGATACATGGGATAGGGTTTGTCCTGCCTGCTCTCAGAGTTATACAGTCAGCCAGGCCACTCTGGAGCTGGAAGACACTGGAGCTGTAGAGGTGTGTCCCAACTGTGGCCACAGGACACTAATCAGGGGCGAATTCCAGGAGGAGGCAATTTCCTTTAAGGTGTATGGAAGGTCCTAACTCTTTTTAATACTTTTTAGAGCTGTCTTTATTTTCCTAGATTATTATTTATTTGAGCGGACCATAGTAGCCAGAGGCTCTTTTGCTAACTCAGCTATTCCAAAGACTATGGAATTGGAGGGTTCTATCTCGTAGAATCATGGGGTGTGAGCTGGAAAAGTATGTTAAAAGAAGGTCTGGGTCTGCTGATGCTGGTTTTGGGCATGCTTATTTTGTGGGCTGAATAGTAGTGTTTTGAGATAGATAACAGAAAAATTATAGTGATTATGTGAGCTGGCTTAGTTCTATGACATTCTAACTGAATCCTAGAAAAATGTCATAGAACTTAGTCAAAGCTCTGAGGGGTTTTCACTATCACTAAAGGGGTAGGTTCAACCTGCCCCTTAGGAGATATTGATTTTGGAGATCCCAGGGCTTACTTGATGGATAGTTGATAACTCCAGGGCAGGCTCCAGGAGAGGAGGCTCCCTGCTGGGCTGGGCTCTGAAATCGATAGCTCTTAAGGGACCAATCCGATTGGTGCCTTAGATGATGCTGGTTTATCCCAGAGATACCTGGCTGAATTGCTTTACATAATGAGGATAGATTTAGATGAAAAAGAGATTAGATCCTGAGGGAGTTTTCACCATCAGTAAAGGCAGAGATCAGATCTCAGGCTTAGAGCCTATTGATTTTGGAGACCCCAGGGGCCTGGAAGATGCCAGCCTGCAGGTTTTTGGCTGCATTCCTGATCACAGGCTGCCAGGGGCTGGAGAGTGCTGGCCAGCTCATCTTTGATGGCCTGGAGAGCCTCAGGACAGCCCATTTTAGCCAGGACCTTCTGCAGCAGCTCCTCCTGGGCCTCTGTAAGTGGCCTGTAGCCTGTTAGAGCATGATAGAGGGATCTGCCTGCAGGACCCAGCTTTGGCCTGGCTTCTAGGAAGGCCATCACCTGGAAGAGAGGCTCCTGGGAGCAGTCCACCAGCTCAAAGTCTGGGCCATCCTCATCAGTGGCCTGAGGAAGTCTCTCCAGGGCCTTTTTCAAGTCATCATAAGCCATGATTATCCCTGCTGCTGCTTTTCTTCCAGAGCTTTGATCCTCTTCTTTATGTCTGCCAGCTCCTGGACCTCATAGGCTTTGATCCACTGACCCAGCAATTGTGAGATCTTCCCTGCATTCTCTATCACCTTCTCATCTCCTGATTCCTGGATGGTCCTCAGGACCCTGCAGACATATCTCCTGACATCCTCTGGAGTTTTGAGCTGGATCTTATTAGTCATATTTAATTCATATTAGGATGGACATATTTAAACTAATGGGTAATTATGGGACATAATTATTTAAAGGAATTGCATACAAATGCCACACCCTGGGACATGTTTTGAGCCACACCCTCCCTGGTGGTGAGATGGAGGGAATTATAGGCTGAAAAGAAGAGTCCAGGGTGAAAGGTGGACACCCTGGATAATAGGGTTCTTGTCATCTAGTAGTGGGAGATCACCACATCTTGTCATCAAAATTGCCACCCACATAGCCTCTTTTAGATAGCCTCCTGGAATTCCAAAAAGAGAAAAGCAATAACAGGAGACTTTGGTACAGGCATCTCAAATACAGCAAAATCACTATGAAGAGGTGCATTTGGGACTATTTTGGTACAGGCATGTACAGGGTATGTACAGTCTCAAAACCAGCATCTACTGGCCTAGATGTACAGGTGTACAGACCCCTCTCCCCTATTATAGAGAAGTATAAAGTAATAATAGGTAGAGTATGGTATAATGATAGCCAGGGGTAGCCTGTACACCTGTACTTTTAAGGCTATGCATAGTGATTCCTAGACTGTACACTGCCTGTACATGCCTGTACCAAAAATGCCAAAATAGATCACTGCATTCTGATTTTGCTGCCTGTACCAGCCTGTACCAAAAAGAGTTAATTCAGGCCAGCACACAATGTCTGGCCTGAAACATGCTCTGGAGACCCAGCCAGTGGATTGTTAGCAAAACCCAGATTCTTAAGTCTAACACCCTCTTCAGTGAAGAATAGGCCTCTATAAGCCCAGACCCTCTCCCTTATTCCAGGAGCCTTCTCCACCCAGGGATGATAATTGCCATTCACTCCATAGTTCATCTCCAGTGCCAGCTTAAGATCACCCTGGCTCACTGGGTCCTCACCAGTCTCCAGACACCACCCCAGATAGGCACTCCAGAGATCCTTTCTTGGAATGAATCCATCCACAGAAGTCAGTGTGGCCTGGTCTATGAAATCCTTTATAGCCATCCCTGGTGTGGACTTCTTCTTATACTCTGCTCTGACATCATCCAGGGTCTTAGCATAGGTGAATTTGTGATTTTTCAGTAGCCTGTTAAGCCCAGCAATGGCCAGATTCAGGAAGCCAGACAACTCCTCAGGTTTAGTGAGCTTTTCCAGAATGTGATCATCTCTATTTGGTCCATCAAATTTATTTGGGAAGTCTATGAGGATGATTCTCCTGTAGAATCCATCAGATTCATCATAGGTCTTAGGAAGCTGGTTAGCACTGAAGAGCAGTTTTGCATAATTAATGAAGGTTTGTGGCTTCAAAAATTTCTCCTCTATGCTCATGGGGTCCTCACTGGTCAGCATCTTAAATGTGTCAGTGAAGAAGAGCCCCTGAGCTGGCAGGTCTGAATAGAAGTTAATCATTTTCCCTTTCAGCTCTGCTGTCTTGAATTTGCTTCCCAACTTCTGGAAAGGCACCTGGGATGTATGGTCCAGTCCCACCATAGCCACTATGAGCTTAATCCAGACACTTTTTCCATTATCTCCACCACCCAGCAGCACAAAGGCCTTATGAATAGGATAAGCTCTGAGTAGGCAATATCCAGCCATCTCTTCTAGGAGGGAAAGGTCCTCAGGTTTGACCACCTCACTCATGAATCTCTTCACTTTGGGGCAGTCTGCTCCTGGCTTAAACTCCACTGGGATCTGGATCACAGTCAGGAATTCTGGGCTATGGGTCTCCAGTTTGCCAGTCTTTAGATTAAGAATGCCATTCTTCACAGACAGCCTATATGGATCTCTGTCAAAATCCATAAAATCTGCAGGAGTCATCCTCCTAATCTGACCCAGTACCTCACCCACCACATTATTAGTGGTCTGGGGTCCACCCAACTGCTGGATAAGGCTCTCCAGAATGGTCTGACCCTCAAATCTGTAGGCTCCATTTTCATAGACCAGAATTTCACCACTCTTCAGGGTCTTAATGCTCTCAGAGCCCATGATGACCTCCACACAATACCTGATGATGTCTCTCCTGTATTCACCCATAGACTCACCATCAGGCAGCCTGGGCACAGCCATCCCCAGCTCTTTGGCTCTTTTCAGGACTGCAGCCCACTTTTCAGGCTTATCTCTCCTCCAGCCCTTATAGCAGTCATCACAGCTTAGGATTCCTTCTCTGACTCCTAGCAGCTCCCAGGGGCCTCCTCCACAGAAGTCTTTGCCCTTCCCATCAGGTGGATGGCACCTATAGCAGACCCAGGTGTTTTTCTTCACATTGATGCTGAAATTCCTGCCATTTTCAGAACCATGTACTGGATGGGTGCCCTGAATCTCTCCTGTGCCATCCCTATCATCTCTGATGATGTCATCTGGCATCAATACATCTTCTACTTTCAGGGATTCATGCCATCTCTTAAACCCTGCCTGGTCTCCTTCCTTTGTCTCCTTTTCCACTGCCACCTTCTGGGACTGTTTCAGGACCTTAATGGCTTCTAGGAGCTGATCTTTAGTGACATGGGCAATGGGCACATTCTTAATGATCTCATAGGCTCTGATCTCACTGCCCTCTTCCCTGGTGATCTCTCTGACACTGTTGGGGCCTACAGCCTGCATCCCCATAGCCACCAGGTCTGCCACATGGGCATAGACCTTTTTGCCATTTTTATCTGTGGTGGTCTTATCTGGATCATAGAGAGCCATCTTCTTTTCAATACCAGGGCAGATGAGGTAAATGTGCCATCCTCCTCTTCCAGGGGTCCTGACAGTGAATGTCTCTGGAAGAGCTTTTATGACTTCCAGCTCCTGGAGCCTGGCCAGGTCATCAGCATCCAGGATTACTAAATCCCCATGCCCACCCAGGACACCATAATTGCCTCCAGCATCCAGCCATTTCTGCAGGTCAGGATCATTCCACTTATAGGGCTTCTTTGACCAGCCTGGCTCAAAGGGTTTCTTATCCTTCTTTGCCACTTTACAGAAGCCAAAAACATCATCCTCAAGCTGCTTTGCTACTGTGACTCTATTCTGCATGGTTTAAGTCACCTCCAGGCAGTAAAGCTGGCTAACTATCTTATTGATTAAATCAATACCCATAACCTTATTTACCAGGAGAGTGATCTTATTCATGATCATTTCTCTTAGTTGATTCAGGGCCTGGGCAGCCCTGAATATTTCATTTATCATGTTTTTACATCCTTTATGGCCTCCACAGATTTTGGTCTCTCTATTCTCTCCACTGCAGGTGGGCCTCCCAGCACTCCTGCAGTGGCTTCTATGCAGCTCCTCCTCAGCCTGCAGGCTCCCTATTCCTGCTGGTGCTGAATCACAGGCAAACCTATTTATCCATTGAATCCTATCAGTCTTCATAGACACCAAATAACAACAGGTCCAGGGATGGCAGTCCCTGGCCTAACATTCTTCTTTTAGATCTCCACCTTTGCTAACTTCATGATCTCAGATGAATCATGCTCAGTCTGCAGGAGCTGCAAACCCAGTCTGAAAGCAGCTCTGGCAGTCTCAGTCCTGCTTAGTCTATGCTTCTGTGCATTCTTTATCAGAGAGGCATAATCTGTCTCCTGAATGGTCATGCCCACAAAGGGCATTGGATTGCTGTAAGGCATAACCCTATGGTGGGTTATGCCTATATTTAAATCTTCCTGATTATGCCAATTTATCAAGTCTTTACTTTCCATTTTGTAAAATTCAGAAAACTTTTAAGGGGCCTACCCTGCCACCCTGCCAACCATCTAATCTGGAAGGATTTCACTGAAAAGACCATATTTGCAGTATTTCACATAAATAAGCTATGGAAATGACAGAAAAACTTATATGCTTGATTATCCGAGCCTCATTTGCTCAGTTAGCATCCATCTGAGCAGTACTGCAACAGTGGATAAAACATCTCCAAGACTTTGAATGCAGGGGCCAGCCTTTAGCCTTTTCCTGGCCCCTCTTCTGACTCACTCTTCTTCAAGGCCACTATCATAAGCATCTGCCAGGCCACTATTTCTGCAGGATGCTGTCAGGATCTCAGAAGGAGCATCTGCAGATCCAGCAACAGAAGGCTTCTGTGGAGTCACTACTACCAGAATGCCCAGGGCCTTAACCAGATCTCTTAAGCCAGCAGTTTTAGTGTGCATAAATCCTGGTAGTGTCAAATTTTCTATATAATACTTACTGATGGATATTATTTTTAGAAAGAAGGCTCCAGAAAGTTTGCCTGACCATCGCTACCCCATAGAGGCCCATTTCATTGAGATCTGCCCTATTTGGGCTTAGATTTGGGCAGGAGAGGATAACCAAAAATGAGCCATTTTGAGAGTAAGCCACAGAAGGTGCGGCAGGTCAGTTCTATGACATTCTAAGCCACGTTAAAGAAAGATGTAATAGAACTGCCACCAATATCATTTTGATCAAGATTTCAGAGTCTAGTGACTTCGCTATACAATTCTTTGATCCTTCCTGGCCTTACCCTAAATTTGGTTCCATGATTGTGCCCAGTCCTTGCATCAAAGTCAATTAGAATAATATCTTTTCGGATAGCTTCTATAAAACTATCTATACTAAATTTCTCTAAAATCACAACATTTTCATATTTAAAATACTCTTTGCCACTTATTTTTTTAGATCTTGATTCTATATAAAAACAATTATGTAATTTTGTCCCTGCTTTATGGAAGAGATCGTCAAATCCCCAATAAGGTTGAGGTTTAAGCTCCCCTAAACCGATCCTCTTTTCCACAGATTTAAGCCATTCATGGTGTTCTTCTGAGACAGCACTTGCATCAAAGGTGATCATCACCTTCCTTTTATCTTCATCAATAGCTATACCAAAGCCCCTATTGGTCCTGGTTCTCCCTGAGATGGTCTGCCTGAAACTCATCTCACTAGCCGGATATTTTATTCCAGCTTCTTCATGTCTCCAGCCATAATATGGTAAAAAGAAAGCAGGGACAAATTTAACTGCTCTAGGTGAAGGCTCAAAATGGAAAAGTGTAGTTAAAGAGCTTGCATTACCACCCCTATTTGTAATTCTTTGGCTTTTTAGTTCCCACTCAGCAGAGTTTGCTATAGGTAAATTATTTTCCTTTATACCATAAAGATCCTCTATGGTATTACCCACCCCACCAGCATTGCCTTGCCTACCACTTTCTATCCATCCCTTTGACTTTATGTCTTTAAAAACCTCTATTAGCTCCTCTTTAGTGTATAATCTCATTTTTACCATATCCTGAGAATTAATTATGGTGGTCTCCAGAAGTCTAATAAATATTCAAAGGTCACACCCATTGTTATGTAATTGCTGGGCCAACCAAATATGCCAATTCTATTCACTATATTTGTCCTGTCCCAGATGATGATATTCCTCAGTTCATATCCTCTTTTTCTTAACTCATTAATGAGAGCTACATGTATGGTTATTCTTTCATTCTCCCACCACATATCAGGCACATTTATCACACAATGAGCCTTTGGCTTCAACAGTGGAAGAATACCTTCAAAAATATCTCCCATAGAAACGGCATAATCATCAACAGCCAGGGTCCCTAAATCTCTGGGGTCCTGAGAATATTGCTCAACTTGACCTAGCTGATCATTTTTCCTATCTCGTCTTGACTTATTCTTCCTAACTCTATTTAGCAAATTAGCATAGGGAGGAGATGTAAATATCAGTGAGACTGTTTCTTCATCCAGATATTTTGAAATGCTCCTGGCATCATCCTGAATAGCTATCTGATTGGATGTGTCAAAGAGCCGTTCATTGGCTATTCTCTGGCCACAGAGTCTGATATAGCTTTCTTGAAGATCAAAACCTACTGCATTTCTTAAAGTATCCTGAGCTGCCACTAATGTAGTACCGCTCCCCACAAATGGGTCCAGCACTAACTCTCCCTGATGTGTAAATAATTCTATAACTTTTCTGGCCAGAGAAATTGGAAATGTAGCAGGATGGATCTTTTTATCTCTGATGTCTCTTTTTTCATAGAAAAATTGCCATACACCTAATTGGCACTTGATCCATTCTTTAGCAGTTATACAGCTCAAATGATTGGTAGGACATTCACATGTTTTAAGATGGCCCAGCTTCAATTTTTTACTATGAAGTTCATGACCATTTAGCACTACTCTGGTATTATGCCTATTTGTGCCAGTGATGGGAGCCGCCTCACATTGTAGTTCTAAGTCGTCCGATACCATATTTAATCCCATTTTTCCAGTTCTGTCATAGGTCTTCAGGTCATTCTGACCTTCTGCTATAAAGTTATCTTTAATAAGCTCTTTGGATGCATGCATAACCATCTCTCCTCTGATTCTCTACCCTATCCTACAATCGAAATTAATAATCACTTAATTTGTCCAGGGCCTTAATGCCAGCAAACCACACTGCAGACCCCTCCTGCTCCAGCCCCAACCTATTCCTGATCTCCCTAGCCAGCACAGGCAGATCCTCCCTATCGGCCCTCATCCTGCCCAGGCCTTTGAAGACTTCCACCCTCACCAGCTCAACAGGATCACTGAGGCCTTCCAGGAGGGCCATGTGGATGATCTGACCACCAAAGTCATACCTGCCTAGTATCCTGGCTGCCATGAGCCTCTCCTGGGCATGTAGAGAGGATCTTAAGACCTCTCCACAGTACTGGGCTGCATATTCAGGAGTGAATATGTCAGTCACAAAACCTCATTCAGTATTCATCTGCCATCAAAATACAGGAGCTGGCCCTCTGGCCATCATCACCCACTGCCTCTGTGATAATCCAGACCTTCTGATCCTGGCCTGGAAGCTCATAGGCAGAGAGAAGCCTGCTGCCATCTTCCAGGGCCTGGTTATTGGCCTCCAGATCATCCTGGCTCAGATCACCCCAGTCTCCCTGGGCATGCCTGCTCAGGAGGTGCTGAGGTGAGATCCCAGCAGCCTGGAGAGCTTCCAGAGCCCCAGGAGTGGCCACACATTGGCCTAAAGAAAATTTAGGATTGGTCATCTAACTCTGCTCCTACCTATCTCCAAAATAGGCTTCTCTGTCCAGGTCATACATGACCTCTCATTAGATCCCAGACTCCACAATAGATCCATGTATTCTCTTTCAGCAGCTTTAGCTTCCTGCTGAGATAGGGTCTTCTTTGCTTTCATGAGCTTTAAGCCTCCACAGGGCCATTTGCCTTCTGTCCATCTGGGCCGATCCACCCAGCTTCTGGCCTGATGCTGCCTGAGGTCTCTCTGATCTCCTGCTTAGCCAGAGGAAAGTACTTCCTCTGGTGTTTGCATGGGCTACCATGAGAAAATGCATGAGCTGGGCAGGAGCAGCCCCTGGCTGTAGTGGTGTAATAAACATCCCTTTTATTTGCCAGGACCAACACCACACGGCTCTTTCCTTTGCCCATCTCCACAAACTCAGGCAGTGGATCACATGCCCTGCCCCTCCAGGCTAGGAGAGCTTTTACAGCTTCTTTGCTTTGGGTTATCGGCCCACATGACTGGCCTTTAACAGTTATAGCTGTTGATTTCTGCAAAGTTCATCACCAAAACCATCTATAGGCAGCCTGAGAATTTAAATATTTCCCTTCTATGGAATTTTAGAGTTAGGAAAGATTAATAAACAATAAAGTCCAGGAATTATAGTATGGTAAAAGAGTGTAAGATGAGCATGACCATCAGTGAGCCTGTGGCTAAAGCAGTGAGGGTTTATACTGTCCAGGCCACTGGCTCAGCCAAAAACCAGAGTAAGGTTATTGAGCAGATCTTATCTGAGTGGCTGACCTCAAAAGGAGTGCAAATAGAGGCCACTGGATAAGACTTTCAATTGATCTTCAAGTGTATATGTGAAGAAAGATAGTTAAGACTGTAAAAAATGGATTTCTGACAGGTCTAGCCACCTGTCAGGAGAAAAACTCCAGTTTAGGAGAGGAGTTGACTTAGATGATAGAAGTAGCTGAAGCTATATCAGTTTTTCCCCAGCCCACAGGCCAGCTCATCACCCAGAGCATGGCTGATGAGGAGTTGGCAGGATTAAGAGATGAGCTAAGAGATTTCACCAGGGCAGAAAATGCCAGACTCAATGAGATCAAAGAGCTTCTCAGGTCTCATGGCACCCCAGAAGCCCTGGCACTCATGGAGCAGCTTAATAAGGCTCCCAGGGAGATCTCCAGACAGGTCCAGTATGGTGAGCTATCCTCTTTTGAGGCCCTGGAAGTGATAAGAGACCTATGTCACCAGGCCACAATTCTTCTGGCCACAAAGGAAAGAGCCACCAGGCCAGTCTCCAGGGTGACACATAGAGCCCAGGTCCTCATCCAGGAGATGACAAAATACAGCTCCATGAAGACCTCTGAGGCCATTAAGATCCTTTCTTCCCTGGAGGGTGTGGACATTGATAAGCAGCAGGCTTTGAGAGCCATGAGAAAGGCTACAGAGCTGGATCAGTCTCTTAAATTTGAGAAACTAAAGGGTGGCCATGCCAGGCTCAGAAATACCCAGAAAAGGGCCTGGGGATAGTGAGTGACAAAGTGTCACCCTTTGGAGGAGAGTGACAAAGTGTCACCCTTTGCCTGTCATCGTGAGATCCCAGAAATGGAGGAAAGGATTGCTTAGTTTTGGACATCAATGATCATATCTGCTTTCTGAAGTAGAGAAGCCTTTCACCTTCTCATCAAGAGCTTTGTCAGCTTTAGTAGATGGTATGCACATTATGGTATTTTTATTATGGTATATAGCCTCTCCTTAAGCTCTGGATAGAGGGTGACAAGTTGTCACCCTCTCATCACTCCTTACAATTCTTAAAAATTAAGGCACTACTGGCAAAGTAGATAAATCAGAGTGTAGAAGTAATCCAGGACCCAGGCAGGGATCTTTCTGCAAAGATCATCACCACCTGCCAGGGTCTCATACTCTGATTTCTGAGCTGGCAGTCTCAACTACAATGCAGGTCTTCTATGACATATCGTTAGGCATCACCATTCAGGATAGATCCTTTCCTATGACCAGCTCATGCATTGTGGCCTTTGCTATTTCCAGAATTGCCACCAGTGCTTAGCTTTGGCCTCTTCCTGGCTGGGTGGAAGAGCTGGAGTGATCTTCTCCAGGGCCTGGTGGACTGTGGCCTCCAAAAAGGAAATATGCTGATCTTTAAGCTTCAGTGTTTCCTGGTATTTTTCCATATCTTTTTGCAGTCCCTGCATCTCTATCTTAGCTTGATCAATCTCTGCTCTCAATTGATCATGCTTGATCAGAAGTTGATCATTCTTTGATCCTGCAGCATCCAGATCTCTCTTTAACTGGGAATTCTCTGTTTTTGCTGCATTCATCTCAGTCCATCTTTTATTGGCATCTGATCTGGCCTGATCAAGGTCTGCTCTTAACTGATCACTTTCTGATCTGGCTTGATCAAGGTCTGCTCTCAGTTGATCAATGTCTGGGCCAGTTTGCTCAGGTGGATGGAGGAATTGATCAATAGCTTTGGCTATCAGATTAGCTTTGCTGAGATTGGAATTCTTAGCAGCCTGGTTAATTTCCTCCAGGGTTTGCTCATTCACATCAGAATAGACCCTCAAAGTTGATCACTCCCTGATCAATTTATGCTCAGGAATGATCAAGCTCTAATTGTAATTTATCTTTTTTGGTCCCTGAAAAGAGGTAAGGATCTGGGGCTGGCTAGGCCATAGCCCCATTTGACGGGCTGAGAGGGATTTGAACCCCCGACCTAAAGGTTAAGAGCCTTTCGCTCTGCCTGACTAAGCTACCAGCCCAAAAGTAGTAAGTCCTCTCTATTAAATAGATTTTGGATTAAAGCCAACTCAGTATAAAAATAGAGCGTCCCAACTGGGATTTGAACCCAGGTCGAGGGCTCCGCAGGCCCTCAGGATGTCCACTACCCTATTGGGACTCCTGTTCTGGTGGATATTTCTGATAATAAAGCCATTGGTCTAAAAGCATCATTCATTGGATGAGCAATCAGCTTATGTCTAATAGACACCTAAACGGCATTTTATGATTATCCTGACTCTTGCTGCCTTAATCTCTCAAACTTCTCCAAAGTTTCCTTTCTCCTGGACCATCTTATTTGCTCAGAGGTAGTAGGCTCACCAAACTTTTTCTTTCTCCAGTTAGGATCTCTAACCTTCTTTGGTCTCACCATACTGGTGCCTCCCACTCTGGCCTCTGAAGCTCAGCTCTCTTCTCAGTGCATCCAGTGTGGGAGCAAAGGAGGAGCCCTCCTGGGAAGGCTCCCTCCTGGCCCTGGTCTTCTGGCAAGCCTTCATTTTTTGGCCTCCTGCTCTTCCAGGGCCTTCAACTCAGCATCCACCACAGACTTTGGTGAGCCCAGGGATCGATGCCAGGCCAGGAGCCTGTCTCTTTTTGACACCGGACCAGCCTTCCAGGTGCCAGTCCCAGGATCTTTGATATTCTTCATGGCCTGGTCAAAGGCATCCTGCTGCTTTCTCATGGCCTCTGTCTCTTTGTAGAAGCCGCCTGACTTCTTTTGTGGCTCCAGTGCAGCCAGGGCCTGCTTTGTGGCCTTAGATAGGCCCTTTTCAGTGTGCCAGGGAGCTGGGTGGGACTTCCTGCCTGTTGCCAGGTCAAACTGGTCCTGCAGCCTGTCTAGCTCCTGCTGCCTGTCTCTTCTGGGATTCTGGTGCTGAGGAGGTGATAGTGGAGTGGTGCTCATTGGCTGCCCTCCCTCCTGTAGCCCAGCCTGCCCCAGTTTAATGATCTCATTTCTATAGTTCTCATGCACTTTAAATCTTCCAGAGGTAGGTGGTATTTCTCTGCTGCCTGCTGATAGTGGCCTTTGCAGACCAGCAGGGCCATCAAAGCCAGGTGCTCCCAGTGCCAGACATCAGAGCCATAGAAGACCAGACTGCCCATATCAGATACAGTGACCTCATCCACCTCAATGGCCTGACCACAGAAGGGACAGATCCTGCCTATGACACCCTCCAGCTCATCCTGGTCAGGGTCCCTGGGGTCCTGGCCTACAATCCTGAGACCATCTGGATCTGGCTCAAAAGGCTCCTTCTGCTTCATGAGCAAAA
>MTKZ01012324.1_pt1 | contig 22334 bp, 19 predicted proteins | sample 1042781 | NCBI WGS metagenome assembly MTKZ01 (sample SAMN06212207, study PRJNA360539) | anaerobic digester metagenome | biome: Wastewater treatment plant; material: sludge; isolation source: anaerobic digester fed with sludge from wastewater treatment plant | place: Denmark: WWTP Viborg ... | reverse complement strand
GTCCGTCCCAGATTGGTAAAGAACTTAAGAAATCTTTAACCGGATTGTATTTGGGAGGGATATAGTTAATGAAATAAAAAAGGTCATCTTTCTTTAATGCACCTCCCAGCACGGCCAGACTTATCTTGCCTGCCATGTAATCATCACCAAGGGCCCAAGCTTCCGAGTCCGCGGACTCGGAATAATACAATTGGTGTGTGAGCTCATTGTACTTAAGCCTTATATTACTTTCCTCCATTGCCGTAATAAGTGAATTGAGTTTTGAGTTAGGGCCAACATATAGGTTTTTTGGAGGCCGCCAGCCATTTTGCCTGGCCATATAAATCAAAGTTCCCAGAGTTGCTTTATTACTACTGGCCAAAACCATGGTTCCCTGCCATTTCTTTATGCATTCTTCCTGCCTGAATTTTGAAGAAGTTGAACTTAACTGCAGGAATAATTCTAAACCGGTATTGGAGTAGCTAAAGGAGTTTTTCAGTACAAACATCGCCTTTATCCAGTCATTATAGTGTTCCAGGAGAGATATATTCTCAGAGACACACCACTTTATAATATTCTGGACCACGCTATAACTTGAATGCTCATCGTCATTATTAAACCGAAGATAATAACCCTCAATTCTGGAATTCAGGTTTGGTTCTGTAGAAATGCTTTTCCGGTTATAGACAAAAGCCCAGCCTTTTGCATCAGGATTATAGTACGCTTTATCGTCATATGAGTAGTAGCAAAGTCGGCATAAATCTGATCCTGAAAGATCTATTTCTGTGACCCTGTATTTGCTCTTATACAGGTTTATTAATGAAACGAATGCTTGTTTATGAAAATCTACGGTTTCCTCTATGGATTTTAACTCAGGGTACTCAAGCTGGTGAATTACTTTGAGTCCTGTTCCTGATGGGGACAGAAATGCCATAATCACAGATGGTTCATGGTTTGATTTAATCATAGCCCTGAGACGTTCCGGATCTTTAATATGATCAATATCCATTACAATTCTACCCCAGTATTTCGTGAGTGAGTGTGTTTTGCGGTGAGAAAATTCCCCGGCTGGTACAAATGCCGGTAATTTTGTCTTTTGTGCTTCTTTCTCATTTCGATCTGCAAGATCGTTTGATTGCTCATACCTTTTTGTAAGGCGCCGGATTTCGGATACTTCAGTTTTTAATTCCTCATCTCCGGTAATTCTTCTGATGATCTCATCCTGTGAAATTATGCTGACCTGGTCAGGTTTATTTTTATCTGCTAAATATGTATACATAATTTTATTTTTTGCTGATTTGTGAAAAATCCTGACCGAGAAAGCCAAAGGATTGTTTACTCCTTTTTACTACGGCCCGGACAATAATTATTTGGGACTTGTAGCTTCTAATATTTTTTCAGCAAGTCTTTTCGCTCTTGATATTGATGAATGTAGGCACGTCATTCCCCAATAATCGTAAGTGGTAGATTCATAAATAATTGGGATATTATTTCTAAGTCCCTTGTTTTTATGTTCTCCGATCGTATGATTGAGTAAATCATCCATCAATAACATTGTTTCCTCTGGTGTCCTTTCTTTTTTGTTAATAATTGAAATTGAGAAGTTCATTCCCAACCATTCTGCTGCCATGACAGTCATATCTAAATTCTCGGCATGACTCATGAATTCTTCCATTGTATCAAGTGCCTGAAGACCTGATATTGCCTTGTTTTTTTCTTTATTATTTTTCATTATATTGTAAGTTAATTGTTTATATGTGATCAAAATGCCCGCTTACTAGGATAGAAGGGTTGATTTCTAACTTAATTTTGGCTTTATTAATAATTTCAAGAGCGTCGCAATAAAGGATCCAGCTTGTTTCATAAAATCCGCTACTGTCCCAACAATCTGAAAAGCAGACATAGTTTTTGAATCCGTTGCGATATATAGGAGTAAACCTTATAAATCCGTGTTCTTCAACAATATCTATGCATGGGATTAAATCACTGGCCCTAGAATCAAAATTGAATTGACGAATGAATGATTTCCTAAACTCCACATGCAAGCAAAATAGAGCCTCGGGGTTCGTTAGTTCACTGCACAACCTTGTAAATCCATCTGTTTCAGCCTTTAGGTGTATTTCTTCTGTAAATTTTGTATTTTCCATAGTTGTAAAATTTATAATTATCAGAATTGAAAACGTTTTGGAACTAGCGCCTGTCCGTTCACCTTTCTCCTAAGAGTACGCAAATCCCCTAGAAAATAGACCATGGAATAATTGTTGCTTATAAAAGCAGTGGGGCCAAAACTTATTCCTGTTGCATCGAGAATCTCAATGATTTTTTTTATAGCAGGAGGATGCTTAAAAGTCAAGATTCCCATTCGAGAGGAAAGTTTTAAATCCGGAAAGAAAATTTTGTGTTCATCATCAATTACTATGGCAGGTAGTTCTACCATTTCCGAGTTTGTAGTCTTTTTTTTCATTTTTAAAGTGTTTTTGATTATTTGATTTGATTAAATGACCTGAATGAGCTTGGCTGCACCGAAACACCATTAATCTTACTCTTAAGTGTCCGGATATCACCAAGAAAATAAACAAGTGTAGAATAACGAGACGTAAAGCCAGTCAGAACAAAACTCGTTCCTGTACTGTCTAGAATATTCATAAAACCCTCAATTGTCGATTCTTTGCTAAAAGTTAAGATACCTACCCGAGGTGTTTCCTCAAGTGAGGGAAAGAAAATCTTGTGATCGTCATCGATTACAATGGCAGGAAACCTTACCACATCTGTTTTTTTCATTTTTCTGTTCATTTTGACATGTTTTAAATTAATATTTGTTTATTTGGTTTTATTATATTTCACGTGCGGACATAAAAATTCCATATAAGTGCAAGTATATTTAAATGTTATTAGGTTGAAAATGCTGTCAGCAACTTTGGGACCTCTTCTTTAATTTCGTTTTCAGATAGTCCTAATTTATTCAGACGCAGAGTGATGCTTATAATAGCATCAATACGTGTTTTCTCACTTAAAATATTTATTTTTTTCTCGTTTTCAGGCATATTGGATTTCTGTAACTTATGATCGATAACACATATAGCTAGTTCCTCATAATCTGGATTATCACCGCCTGTCCATTGATATCTGGCGGTCTTTTTACTGGTCCCAATAGTGGTGAGAATACCCATTTCGATCAACTTGCGCAGATATCCGTAAGAGAGAATATTCTGACCATCATATGACCTTAGACTATCAACAATGCCGTTTTGCTTATAATCAGAGTGGATTCTCTTAAGAGCAGAGGTGATATTTTTTATTAATGCGAGATATGTCTTCTGTTCCATCTTTATAAAATTTTACCTTGCAAAGATAACAAAGATTTTATAATATCCAAACAAATAAACAATTAATTTTATTCTTTTGGGAATATTTTATAAGAAGTAGCGATTTTAATATAAAAATTTCCCCTGAACAGTAGATATATACAAAAAGGTAGAAGTTTAAATAAATGTATTTTAAAGACCCATTGGATCACTTTTATCTTTTCCGGCAGGTCTGTTTTTTTTAAAAGACCAGGACTTCAGGCTAGGAAAAGCCTGAATTAAAATGCCTGGAGGTTCTTTAATTATGATAAACCCGAAAGGGATTACCAAGTAGAAAGTGGAAAACAGCTTTGATATGTCGGAGGAGGATTTCTGCCTTTGCACACCATACTCTGAAAGAAATGAAAAGTGTCGCCCACGATTGAAAAGTAGTCATTCATAACAAAGAATCCGGTAGGGACCATCCGTCTTTCAAAAAACCCTGCTCTGAGTGTAGCTCTTCTCAACAGGTGACCGGAATCCTCGAAAGAGTAGCTGAGAGACGATAAAGAATGGAGAGAAGAAACGGGACTCCTGATGGTGAAATGCTCGGCTTATCCTCCTTAAAATAGATAAGCATCCTGGAATCAAGATGATAAGCAAAAAGACAAGAATATTAAAGCTTATCAGCAGGATTCCGGGATAAAAAGAGCTCTGTGTATAAGTGATTCAACGAGGGGATGCAATAATACAGGCTATGCCCTTTTCCTGTTTTTAACCAGAGAGTGGAGATCGTGATCGATCTCCACACGGATGTCCGAGAGTGTACTTTTGGCACCGGAATTAAGCCAGGCAAAAACTTCTTTCTTGTTAAACAGTACCCTCCTGCCATTTTTGATATGAGGGATCTGTTTATTCGAGACATATTTGTAAACTGTAGATGTGGATTTTTTAATCCATCTGGAACAATCATCCAGATCACCGATTACTTCTTCGTCAGGCCGTTCAAGACCATCCAGTCTGGCAAGTACAGTATTTAACAACTCCTCAATTCCTGCCAGCCTTTCTTCCATGATAGCAAATACATTTTCCATATAATTTTTATTATTATATGAGGGAACAGGCTTCTGGGTCTGATTTTTTAAAAATATTTTTCATAATGTTTTCATAACTGAAAGGGGATCTATTAGTCATACCATTTTTTACGAAGGGCAGTTTCGATTACCTTATTGATCCACTCTTCCCTTTTTGGTCCTTTCTGACCTTCGATATATCTAGTCAAAAGAATTCCCAGAAAGCAGATGAATCTTTTGTCCGGCTCGCTGATGGATCTTATTCGACCATCTGTCATATCATTTTCAAGCATGTAGTTTATTACAAGAGTCAGGAGTATGTCCAGAAGTCTTGCGCTGTCAACAATTCCATTACTTCCCTTGAGGATATGATATAGCATAAGATCAGCATCATGATAACTCTCTTTCAGCTCTTCAAGCGATGCCTGATTTTTCTTGTTCAGGGCGATGAATGAGTTCATGAATTCACCTACCCTTACCTTTAATTCTTCATCAGATAGTGGTTTTAATATTGATTGTGCCATAGGAAAATGAGTTTAGCAAAGAGCTAATATATTCATTTTCACTGAGATAATAAAACAATTGATGATCCGAATGGAGCATTATTAATTTTCCCAATCTAAAACCTGAAAAAAGTAAGCGAAGCTGTTAAAGACAAAATGATATGGATAATTAAGATTTCCCTTTAGTGATGTGCAAATTAAAGTATATCCTTGTGTAATTACTAACCCAGGAGCCCGCAATGAAAGGGAGCAATTAAAAACAAAGCTAAATACAATGACGGGAACAATTCGTTTTTATGAGAAAGATAAAGGTAATTAACGTAAAAGCTGATAACCCTGGCCACTCTCCGCCAGAATTAAAGGACAATCTCCCAGTGGTTAAAAATATATGCTATCATGTAGATAAAATTTTGAACTTCTGAATTGCCGAAAGTGATTAACTCTTACAGCTTATGCAATGGAAGTATCTTTCCTGTAAGGTTTTATCTTTTCAAACTGTTTACCGACAGGTTTCCATATCCTTCTTTTTGATAATGTTTCCACCCTTTTTTTTTAAGAATTCGAATTAATTCCCTGTTGATTACTCCATGGGCTACGACAATAGCCTCACCATTTCTTTCTGCATAAGCGATCAGTTCAGATGAATATTTTTCAAGATTTTGTTTCCGCTCCCGGTAACTTGGCAACGAGTCAGTGTTGTTCCCGTCCATCCAGAAAATCATTGAAGCTGTCAGCCATGCCCTGGCCGGCATCCTTATTACCGGCCATTTTATAACCGGGTACTGTAACTCCCTCAGATTGTCATTAATGCTAAGGATTGCATTATCATCAAACAGAGCGAATGCAGTTTGGAGGGCCCGCTTTTGGGGACTGCAAAAAACAGTGTCAACTTTTTCGGGGTCATTAATCTTTTTCAGGACCGGGCCGGGATCAAATTCCCGTATATCTGCATTGTTATATATCATCCTGAATTTGAATGCTTCAGCGGAACTGCACCAACCGTGACTCTCCGCATCTACTTCAGCGTGCCTTATAATGTGGATCACAGGGCCCTCCAAACCATTGATGTACTCAGGGATAAGGAAGAATACCAGGATACAGGATATTTTATACGTCAAATGCATCATGAGATAATTTCAGTTTATCTGCTTCGGCAAGCCTGGGAAGTACCGTCTCTTTTTTCTTCTGGAAATATTGCATCCTTTTTAGAATCTTATCAAGCATCTTTACAGTCTCGTTTATATACATTCCTTTGTTTAACATTACGCATTCAGCCCTTTGGGCTAGTGCAGCATCTGTAATCTCTGATCTTGTTGGCACCCCGCTTCTTGCCAGGGTCTCAAGTACTTGCGTGGCCCAGATATCAGGGACATGAGCCGCTTCGCATATACGCAGTATTTCCTCCTGAATGGAGGCAAAATTTTTCCAGCCCGTTTCTATGGCCAGATCTCCCCTTGCTATCATAACTCCGACAGGATAGGATTGCATCGCACTTAAAAGGATCAGCGGTAGATTTCCAAAGCCTTTTTGTGTCTCGATTTTTAATATAATGCCTAAATGTGTCCCATTTTTGTCCAGCTCATGTAGTAACTCCTGCACATCACTTTCATCATTGACAAATGATAAATTTACCGCATCGGCATTCATTGCCACGAATTCCAGGTCTTTCCTGTCTTTGTCCGTAAGCCCGCTCACCGTAAGGTTACTCTTTGGCAGATTGATCCCTTTGTTGGCTCTCAGCCTGCTTCCTGTTTCTCCCGCATTCACTATATTAACAAGTACCGCCCTTTCCATAATTTCCTCAATTACACCTTCAATCTTTCCATCATCAAAAAAAACAGGATCATTCTTTTTAACTGAATCGAATACTTCAGGCAGGGTACAGGATATATGGGCCGGTAATGTCAATTTCCCCCTATCATCATACCGGCCGGGCTCACCAGGTACCGGATCCCTGGTCAGAATTAGCTTATCTCCCTTGAAGAGAGTGATATACTGCTCAGCCGGTAATAATTCGCCAACATAGGATTTCTCTTTTCCAGACTCCTTCACCGTATCAACTTTAAGCTCCGTTCCTGAGCTTATATAAGCTGAATCACTGCATATTCCCCATCTGCCTTTACCTTGCTTTCTTTCGATACTGATCTTACATTTTTTGTTTCGGGAATCAGAAAACCAAATAGTGCTTCCTCTCCTGATTTTGTTAATAAGAGATTCGCTTACAGGAAGGACCGCATCAAAGGTATTGTCTGGTGCCGGTGTTTCGGGCGTAGCAATCCACAGCTTTGAAGGTCTTATCACATTTCCTGTCAAATCGCGTTCGGGCTTGATATGTATTACCTTTGGTCCTGAAAGGACCGGACCTGTTCTTATCTTCGGACCGGCAAGATCCATCATCACTCTGCAGTTCTTATGCAAGGTCTTGTTTGCCCTGTCTATGTTGGATATCATTTTCCCCCAGGCTTCCGGGTTGTCGTGAGCACAATTAATCCTTGCACTGTTCATCCCAAGTTTGATCAGATTTTTTACCACTTTATAATCATTGGCGGCCGAAGCGGGCATAGTTACCATAATACGGGTACGTCTTTTTTTGGATTTGAATCCAAACATCTGCCGGGTGTTTTTATAAAGCAGCTTCTCACTTTTCTTAATCGAAATAATACCCTTCTGTTTTTCGACTTTAGGATTTCCGGTCAAATGGTTTATTATTGTTTTTAGCCCCAGCAGGCTTTTCATTACATGACCTTCTATATGGGCCAGGTCGGGCAATCCCGATAACCGAAGTTTATCCTGGAGTTCGTCGATGTCGAATCGCCTGAATGCAAGATAATGTATCAGATTTAATGCATTCTCGCGATATAGAGGGTGTACCTTTTCTATCCGGCTGGAATATTCGGCCGATAGTGTATTTGCTGCCCTTATAATCTCTTCTATACGATTATTGATTTCGGCTAATTTCTGTTTATTTCTCAATGTTATTCCTCCTATTTTGGGCAGGACACTTGTAATCCGGCTCGAATTAGTTACTATTCACTAACAATTATTGTGAAGGTTTTGTTCAGGAAGCAAATATATTTAAATATTGTTGAGTTATGTTATATCTCAGATAAAGAGGTCTATAAATAGATATATTATCTTTACACAAATAAACCCGATTCAAAGAAAATGATTAAAGTCAAAAATAAATTAAAATAAATGTTAGTTAACATGAACTAACTTTGTTTAGTTTTGTTTATGTATAAAACAGCAGACAGATGATAAAGGAGATTAAATCAGAAAAGGAACAGAAAGGAGGTTTTGAGGAATTGTTTTTTCAGGAGCTGGAAACCAGTGAACGTTTCAGAACATTAGTATTGATCGGTTTACTTGGTCTGGAAGGAATCACGCTCCTTGTCATTTATTTGTTTTATCAGGATGAGTATTTCAGATTGTTTTCAACGCATATCGCCTTGTATGCTGTTCTGATCTTTATGGCCATAATAGTGGTTTACGAGCTCATGCTTCATTTTTACAGGAATCAATTCAGAAAGAAAACAGTTATCCCATATGCTCTTAAGGGGTATATTAATGCCTTCTTTGAGGTCAGTCTGCTGAGTATGCTTCTCGTATTTATTATAAGGTATTCACAGCAGGTAATTATTCTTCATACACCAGCGGCACTTACCTATTTTGTATTTATCATATTATCAACCCTTCGGCTTGATTTTAAGCTTTCCCTCTTCACCGGAGTATTATCTGCACTTGAGTATGTATTAATCTCGGTATTTTTCAGGGACTATACGATCCAGTCTGAAACATCAGGATTATTGCATACCAACATTCAAATTTTCGGATATGGATTATTGTTTGTCATATCGGGAACAGCTTCAGGATTTGTAGCGGGCCTCATAAAAAAGAAGATGCTGGCCTCCTTTTTTTCTGTTAAAGAGAAAAATGAGGTTATTGACCTTTTTGGCCAGCAGATATCTCACCAGATAGCACATGAAATATTGAAGGACAAGCAGGGGCATACCGGGAGAAGAAAGAATGTATGCATAATGTTCCTGGATATCAGAGATTTTACTCCATTTTCCGAATCCCGAGAACCAGAGGAGGTGGTCAGCTACCTGAATAGCCTGTTCGGTTTTATGATTGAAATTGTTCAGAAGCACAATGGAATTATCAACCAGTTTCTGGGGGATGGTTTCATGGCCACATTCGGGGCACCCGTTTCGGATCCTGAAAGTGTTATTCATTCAGTTGAAGCAGCGCGGGAAATTGTAATCAGGAAAACTGAGGAAACGCTGAAAGGGAACATTCCCCCTACAAGGATAGGAATCGGTCTTCATTATGGAGAAGCAGTAACCGGGAACATCGGTTCTGCAATGCGCAAACAATACTCAATTACCGGTAGTGTTGTCAACATTGCATCCAGAATAGAGAAGCTTACCAGGCAGTATAAAACTGAAGTTCTAGTATCGGAAGAAGTTGTTTCAGTCGTGGATGAAAAGATCCGGAATGAATTCAGTTCCGTCGGAATGGTAAAGGTAAAGGGTAGTGAAAGGATGATATCGCTGTTCAGATTAAGAGAACCTGTTCAAAAAAGAAAATGATGAAAATGAAAAAGTTAAACCAGTTATTGCCCGATGTGGAAGAATATGTAACCGTGCTTTTCACCAGGGAATGGCCCGATAGCCTTGTCTATCATAATATTGACCACACACTCAGGGTTGTAAAAAATGCGGAGCTTATCGGCACTCATGAAAACCTGAATGAAGAGGAGATGGATATAGTGAAAATTGCAGCCTGGTTTCATGATGTGGGATACCTGAAACAATATAGGGATCATGAGGAGGTCAGCATTCATATTGCAGAAGGATTCCTGAACGGCAAAGGAGTTGAAAGGAAGCATGTGGAGCGAATAACCGAATGTATAAGATCTACTGTTATTCCCCAACATCCGGCCGATAAGGTATCTGCCGTGCTATGTGATGCAGATATGATGCATCTGGGGATGGAACAGTATCCCGGTATAATCGGGAAGCTAAGGTATGAGTGGGAAAATATGGGTGTCAGATCCTTGTCAGAAAAAAAGTTCACAAAGAAATCTATAAAAATCCTGATGAACCACAAATTCCATACTGCTTATTGCCGGAAAGAATTGTCGGGGATTAAAGAGCAAAATCTTAAAAATCTGGCGTCTTCCCTTTCATCAGGCAGCCCTTTGACCGGAAAGAAGCTGAAAGCCAGTAGGAAGGCTAAAACCGGGCAATATTCACGCGGTGCAGATTCGATGCTTCGGCTTACCGCCCGCAACCAGATTAGCCTGAGTTCAATTGCAGATAACAAATCCAATATCCTGATTTCTCTGAATGGCATTATTATTTCCCTGGGGCTGGCCTTGCTGGTGAGGAAATTTGAAGAAAGACCCGAATTCATAATCCCGACTTTGATTTTTCTCATTTTCAGCCTGGCGACCATTGTCCTCGCCATACTTTCGACCCGTCCCGACATATCATCCGGAAAATCCGGCAGTCATAATGTCAGGTCAAAAAAGGTCAATCTCCTGTTTTTCGGTAATTTTTATAAGATGAATATCGAAGAGTATGAAAGTGAAGTGGAGGAATTGTTCAATGATGATCCCTACCTCTATTCGGCAATGATCAGGGATCAGTATTACCTTGGAAGGGTACTGGCAAGAAAGTACAGGCTTCTGAGACTTACATATGGTGTTTTTATGATAGGGCTGATAATTTCAGTCGGCTCTTTCATTCTTGTTTATCTGCCAATCTAAAGAAGATTATGAACAGATTGTCATCCATAATAAGCATTTTGATACTGTCAGTTTCCATTGCAATGATTTCATGTTCCAGTTCTGGTGACGAAGCTGAAGCTGAAATGGAAAGCTATGGATTTGCATATGATTTGACTGCTCCGGATGCTGATTATGAATTACATGACGACCTGGATGAGATTTCAGGAATATCATGGTACAGCCATAATAAACTTGCATGCATACAGGATGAGAAGGGAATAATTTACCTCTTCGATGAGGTGACAGGGGAAATAACGGGTTCATATCCCTTTGCCAGGCACGGCGACTATGAAGATATTGCTATTTATCATGATACTGCCTGGGTCCTCAAAAGCAACGGGACAATATATAAAGTTACAAATTTTGCCGGATCCGGCCGCGAAACATTCATAATTCCAACTGCTCTTTCCACGAGAAACGATACGGAAGGAATGGCTTATGATATCATTGAAAAAGTTCTCCTGATAGCCTGTAAAAATGTTCCCTCCATCGACGAAAAGGAAAAATTTGATGGTTTCAGGGCTATTTATCATTTTGGGGCAAATGACAACAAACTGGAAGAAAAGCCGGAATATCTGATTGACACCGAATGGTTTAATAATTCAACTGAAAACACATACTTTAAAAGGGTATCATTGAGCCTGGCAAGGAAGCTTCAACTGGCAAAGAATAATGTTTTTAATCCCTCGGGACTTGCGATTCATCCCCTGAAGGGCGACCTGTATGTTATTTCAGCCTTTCCCGGAAGGCTGATAGTAATGAAACGCGATGGCAGTGTCAGCCATATTAAAACACTTGACAAACGAATCTTTCGGCAACCCGAAGGGATAAGCTTCTCCTCCGGAGGCGACTTGTACATATCAAATGAAGGCGATAATGGCAGAGGCAATATTTTGAAATTTAAATATCAACCAGAATGATGAACAGATTAACCATAGTGGCTTTGTTATCATTAATCAGCTTGTTTGATCCGGCTTTAGGCCAGATAAATAAGAATAAAGCGGTTCCTGAGGATGCCGTGGAACATTTTGACAAGCCTGACAGTACTGTCGTGGCATATCCCAATGGAGATATTTACCGGGCCGGAAAATTCAAAAGATTCTGGTTTGGAAACAATTATCGCGAAGAATGGGTTACCCCGATCGAAATACCTCTTTTTGATTTCAGGAATGAAAAAGGGGAAATGAAAATAATAAAGGAGGGAGGCAGTTTTCAAACATCAGCTCTGAGGCTCGAAGATGAGGAAGGAAAGGAGTGGGTACTTCGCTCGCTCGACAAAAATGCGTCAGCTGTGATCCCTGAAAATATACGGACCGGTATGGCTGAGGATATTGTTCAGGATCAGATGTCGGCCTCGAATCCCTATGGAGCATTTGCAGTTCCAGGGATAGCAGAAGCGGCAGGAATACTTCACACTAATCCAAGACTGGTTTACCTTGACATAATATACCTTCCTGCCGGATTTTCTGATAAATGGGAAGGTATTTATCTCTTTGAGGAAAGACCTGACGGCAACAGGAGCGACGTTGCCAGTTTTGGACATTCTGAAAAGATAGTCAGCACATCAACAATGATTGAAAAGGTTACCGGTAAAATTGATTTACGGGTGGACCAGAAATTATTTTTGAAATCAAGACTGGTAGATATGCTAATCAGTGACTGGGACAGACATGAGGACCAGTGGAGGTGGGCATTTTTTGAAGAGAACGGAAGCAAAGTGTACAAGCCCGTTCCCCGTGATCGTGACATGGCTTTTTTTGTAAGTGAAGGCGTACTTCCATGGTTGTCGACAAGGAAGTTCCTTTTGCGCAAAATACAGGGACTTGACTACGACATAAAAGATATTCGCGGATTGAATTCCCAGGCACAACATCTTGACAGAAGGTTCCTGAACGAACTCACCAGGGACGACTGGAATTCGGCTGCGGGAAATCTCAGAGAATCAATCACCGATGAAGTTATTGACAGTGCTGTGAATGATATGCCTCAACAAATTGCTGCCATCAACGGCAATGCGATAGCGTCAAAACTAAGGGCACGGCGCGATAGCCTTGAAAAATATGCCGATGAGTACTATTCAATCCTGGCTGTCAGGGTAGATATTGCAGGTTCGGATCAGGATGAATTCTTCAGTGTCGAAAGACTGAACGACACTGAAACAAGAGTAAGAATTTATAATAAGGATGATAAAGGAGACCCTGATAAAATTTATTATGAGAGGACTTTTATCTATCCTGAAACAAAAGAAATCATGTTATATGGTCTGGGCGGTAATGATTTTTTCAAAGTCAGCGGCAAGGTAAACAAAGGAATCAAAATACGTATAGTCGGAGGCAGGGATAAGGATGAAATCAGGGATGAGTCGAAAGTCAACGGGATTGAAAGAAAAACCATTGTTTATGAAGACACTGTAAAAACAAAAATTGTTACTTCAGGAGAAACACGAAAGGTGATTTCCACTTCCCCCGGGAAATACTCCTATAATTATCATGCTTTTAATTACAATAAGTTCATTCCCATTTTATATACCGGCTACAGCTATGATGATGGAGTATACCTTGGCAGCGGATTTACTTACACAACTTATGATTTTACACGGAAGCCTTTCGCGGCCAGGCATACCCTTTTGTTCAAATATTCAATGGCTACGGATGCAAAAGAGCTGACATACAAAGGTATATATACTGATTTTTTAAATATTGCCGATGTTCAGCTTAAGTTTCATGTCCGGGATCCTAAATTCACTCAGAATTATTTCGGGTCAGGTAATGAGACAATAAAGTCAGACACAGCAAGGGATTATTACAGGGTAAGGATAGGAGAATTTTTCATCAATCCGGAACTTAGTTTTCCTTTTAATTCACGAACTAACTTTTATGCAGGCATTTTTTATCAGAACAGCCGCGTCGAAACTACTAAGGGTAGGTTCATTTCGGATCTGAATTCCAACGGACTGAGTTCCGATGTTTTTTTGAGAAAGGAATTTATCGGAGTCAGCGCAGGGATTAATCACGACAGCCGGGACAATGCAATTTTTCCCTCAAGCGGTTTTTATTGGGAAGCCAGGAACCAGTTCCATTATGGATTGTCAGGATCGGACAACATATTTGACAGGGTAAGCGGTGAAATCAGATATTATGCACATCCCTGGAAATCAGCCGGTCATGTAATCGCCTTCAGAGCCGGGGGAGCTGTCAATGCCGGCACCTATGACTTTTTCCAGGCCAATACTATCGGGAGCCTGTCGGAACTGCGGGGATTTGCCTATAACCGTTATTCAGGTTACGCCTCATTCTATCAGAACAGTGACCTGAGGATCAAGCTTTCCAGGGTCAGAAGTTACGTCACAAGAGGATATTTTGGACTTATCCTTTTTAACGACCTGGGAAGAGTCTGGGAAAAAAATGAGGACTCACATAAATGGCATCATGGTTATGGAGGTGGCTTATGGGTATCGCCTTATGAAATGGCAATTATTACGGCCATGTATGAGTTTTCTCAGGATGAAAAGGAGGGGATGTTTTCATTGCGGCTTGGTTTCCTGTTCTGAAATTCATTTATGGAAAGATATTTTTATGGCATTGATTGGTAATTTATAATTCAAAAAAAAAATTCTTGGAGTTTTGGATATTATTAATAATAAGTTTTATTTTGCGAGCGAATACTAACAAACAAATATACTCTTATGTTCAGCGACAGACAACAACAGATAATCGACGAATCGATAAAACTGATAGATACCAGGGGTATACAGGGTTTTACAATAAAAAACCTTTCTAAAAAGGTCGGGATTTCCGAACCGGGCATCTACAGGCATTTCGAAAGCAAATTTGCTATTCTTTCTGCCATCCTCGATTCATTCAAAAGGGATATATTTGAAAATCAGGCTTTGTCACTGAATAATGCAAATGATCCGCTGGTGAAGCTGAAGTCGTTCGGGGATAAGATATTTGAGATTTTCGTTCATAACCCTGCCCTGATTACCGTCATCTTCTCTGAAGAGATCTATATGAATGAGAAACAGCTTTCTTACAGGATAAAAGAGATCCAGACTTTCAATGAAAACCTTATTGAATCTTTACTCATCGGATTAAGGCGCGACAAAAAACTTCCGGATCATGTCAATATAGGCGCCTTTATTTTAATGTTTTTCGGTTCGATCCGGCTTCTTGCAAAGAAATGGAAGATGTCGGATTATTCGTTCGACATTAAAACCAGGGGGGACGAATTGTTATCTTCTCTTCTGGATATTATTAAGTAAGTCTTCACAGATATAATTGCAAAATATCTGAAGGAGCACGGAAAATCAAAATCATGAAATTTAAAACAAGACCTTCGATGGAAAAAAAAAATTTATTTTATAAGTTAGTGAACATAAACTAACATTTAAATGTTTTATGCATGACAGGATGTAATTATTAATAAAACGATGGGAATGATGTTTAAAAAATGGAAAAACGGAATAAGAAAGACTCTCCTGGGAATATTCGTTGTTGCAACACTGATGACGGCGGAAGTTGCAGCCCAGGCCCAGTCATTGACTCTGGAGCAGTGCATCGACACAGCCCTGCAATATAACCGGAGTTACAGGATGTCGCAACAGGACGCGGGCATGGCCGAAGAAAAATTAAAAGAGGTAAAATCAAGCCTGATCCCCAAGTTAAATGCTATGGCTGACTACCGTTATTACACAGATCTGCCTTATCAGCTGATGCCTGCATCTGCTTTCGGAGGACCTGCAGGTACCTACAAAGAGGTGCAGTTTGGTGTTCCAAAGAATCTGAACGCCAATATCCAGTTGATGGTACCTCTTTACAACCCGGTTGCTCTGAATGCAGTAAAGACAGTGGGTATCGCCGGTGAGCTTTCTAATATCCAAAAGGATAAATCAGAAGAAGAAGTTGTGCTTGAAGTATCAAATGCCTACTACAACGCTCAGATCCTGTTAAATCAACTGGATTTCCTGGATGGGAACATAATTAATACCGGAAAGCTTGTTCAAACCACCAGCCTGCTGCATCAGGAGCAGGTAGCCAGAGGAACCGACGTGGACAGGCTTCAGCTGCAGCTGGAACAGTTAATGACACAAAGGAGTACCCTTGCCTCGAGGTATCAGCAGGTGTTGAATGCCCTTAAGTTTTTAATGGGTAAACCAATTTCAGATTCCATCACAGTATCAATGAACGATATGACGTCTGGTGAACCGGAATTCAAAATAAATCCAACCGTTGATATCCTGCTGATCGACAAAAAAATAGAATTTGTAAGATCAGAACTTAAAGGTTTGAAAAATTCAAGATTGCCGTCATTGAGCGCCTACGGGGTTTATGGTACCACCGGTTTTGGCAATACCGGCGCAGACAGTTTCTTCAACTTCCATCCGATTGGGTATGTGGGCACCCAGTTGTCAATCCCGTTGTTTACCGGCACGGCTACACGTCATAAGATCAGCCAGAAGAAGATAGAATTGAATAAGGCCAATATTCAAAAGGAACTGGTCTCTGAAAGGTCCGCACTTGATATTAATAATGCAGCAATGCAATACTCGCTTGCGAAGAGAACCACCGGTACCGCCTGGTCACAGATACAATTAGCCACAAGGATATATGAAAACACTGTGCTTCAAAACAAACAGGGGACAGCCAGTATCACCGATTTACTTATGGCTGACAATGCACTTCGCGAAGCGCAGCAGAACTATATAGTTGCGCTGATAGAGCTTCGCAAGGCAGAACTGGAATACAAACGCGTTACCGGAAATCTTATTAATCCCAAAAACAAATAGTCATGAAACCCACATGTATCAAATACACAAAAAGGTATTTATATAATTTTCAACCATGTGGGTTCCATCATACCATTAAATTTAAAACTATATTATGATGAAAAAGAAGATAATTTACATTGTATTGACTCTTGCGATAATTGCCATCGCTGCAGTTCGCCTTAAGAGCAATAAGGAAACCACCGCCGAAAGAGTGTATCATTTTGATAAGGAGCAGGCCATAAATGTCCAGGCCATCCACCTGAAACTTGAAACTGCTGATAATGATATTTCCTACACGGGAACTTTTGAACCCAACAGGGAAACCAGGCTCAGCGCTGATATCCAGGGTAAGGTAAACTCTGTACTGGTCGATGTAGGAAACTATGTCAGAAAGGGCCAGGCATTAATTCAACTGGACAATTCCCTTCTGAAACTGCAATTGCAGGCTGTTGAAATACAAATAGAAGCGCTGGAAGCCGATGTAAAACGATATACCGTTCTTACAAATGCCGATGCAATTCAGGGTGTGCAGCTTGAGAAAGCAGTGTCGGGTCTGAAATCTGCCAGGGTGCAGCAGGCGACTTTAACCGAGCAGATCAATAAAACAACCATTGGTGCCCCTTTCAGCGGGGTTGTTACCGCCAAACTTACTGAAGCAGGGGCTTTTGCGGCGCCTGGGATGCCCCTGCTTCAGATTACGGATATTTCGCTTTTGAAGTTTACTGTAAATGTACCCGAGCATGAACTAAGTCAGTTTGAAATCAATGAGGTATATCCCGTCAGCGCAGATGTCTGGCCTGAAGCCTCATTGCAGGGGAGAGTCATCATGACGGGCAGTAAGGCCAACATGGGGAACAGTTACCCGGTACAGTTTTCTGTAAATAATACCCCAGATCTGAAGATCAAATCCGGAATGTTTGGCAAGGTACATATGAAAAGTGCTGTGGAAGAACAGCACATTATAATTCCTGCTTCTGCAATTATCGGAACGAATATCCGGCCTCAGGTTTACACCGTAGAAGATGGCAAAGCCAGTCTCAGGGACATAACCATTTCAGCCAGGTATCAGAACAAGGTTCTGGTTTCAGATGGATTGTCCCAGGGTGAAATGATAATTACGAACGGATTTATTAATCTGTTTGACGGAGCTAATGTAACAATCAGTAATTAAGGAACCAATCATGAATATTACAAAAATATCGATCGATCGCCCCTCACTTATCATAGTACTTTTCAGCGTATTCACCCTTTTGGGGATCATAGGCTATAAAAACCTGGGGTATGAACTGTTACCCGACTTTAACCAGCCGGTAATTGTAATAAAGACAATGTATCCCGGCGCCGAACCGGGTGAGGTTGAAACTTCTGTTTCAAGAAAAATCGAGGATGCCCTGTCTAATCTCGAAGGAGTGGATTATCTCGAGACCAAGTCTATGCCCAATGCCTCGGTTATTATTGCCAACTTGAAATACGGTACAAATCTGAATAATGCCATGCAGGATGCTCAGCGCTACATCGACAACATCCGTAAAGATCTTCCGGCCGATATTCTGAGTCCCGTCATGAGTAAGGTTTCTCCCAATGACCTGCCAATCATGTCTCTCAGTGCGACCAGTAATTTGCCGGCAACCGAATTTTATCAAAAGATGACTGATAATTATCTTCCGCGGATACAGCAGTTGAAAGGAGTGGCTGAGATTACCCTCCTCGGTGGGGAAGAAAGGGAAATTCAGGTGAAAGTGGACCAGGACAAGCTGAAACTTTATGGAATATCGCTTTACCAGGTTGCAGAGGCTGTCAACAGGTCGGGAATTGACCTGCCGGCAGGAAAGGCTCAGACCGATAAGGAGAGCAATTCAGTAAGGTTAACCGGCAAATTTTCAAGTGTCGGCGATATCATGGATGTCCAGGTGGCAATGCCTGCCCCCGGAACTCCGGTTTATGTCAGGGATGTTGCCACGGTTACTGACGGTGTGAAGGAAATAAGTTCCGTCAGCCGTTACAACGGAGTTAACGGGATAGGTCTTCTTTTAAAGAAACAAGGTGACGCCAATGCTGTCGAAGTATCAAAACTGGTTCGTGAGGAACTTGCCCTGATTGAAAGTTCGGAATCAGAAAGCGGAGTGAAATTTACCGTGGCCGACGACTCGACTGAAATGACGATTGCGGCGGTAGATTCAGTGATTGAAGATCTGATCCTGGCTGTAATCCTGGTATCACTTGTCATGTTCCTGTTTTTGAGAAGTTACCGGAACTCACTGATTGTCCTGATATCAATTCCCACTTCACTGGTCACGGCCTTTGCTGTGATGTGGCTGATGGGGTTCACACTGAACCTTATGACCCTGCTTGCCATGTCGTTGATCATCGGGATCCTGGTCGATGACGCTATTGTTGTAATTGAAAACATTCAACGACATCTTGAAATGGGAAAGGAAAAGCGGACGGCATCAATTGATGGCCGGATGGAAATCGGTATGTCAGCAATTTCAATTACCCTGGTTATTGTGGTTGTTTTTCTGCCTATTTTGTTCCTTCAGGTTTTCGTTGCAGACATGTTGAAACAGTTTTCGATCGTGGTAATAACTTCAACACTTACCAGCCTTCTTGTCTGTTTCACGTTAACTCCCTGGCTTTCATCGAGGATCGGGAAAAAGGAGGAATTGCAGCCAACCAACTTCATGAACCGCTTCCTGCTCTGGTTTGAAAAGCAGTTGAATACATTCATTGAATGGTACGGCCATCAGCTGGAATGGGTGTTCAGGCATAAACTGCTCTTTACAGGGATAGTTATTTTACTTGCCGTCTTGACTATCGGGATAATGAAACAAGGCATTATCGGGAAAGAAATGATGTCGACAGGTGATCAGGGGAAGTTCCGTTTGAACCTTGAATATGACAAAACAACAACGGTTCAGGAAAATAATATCAGGACTCAGAGAATAGAAAACTTTATCCTTCAGCAGCCGGAAGTTGCAACCCTTTTCAGCAATGTTGCCGGTCCATCCACAGGTATCGGCAGTCTGGGGGTAGGCTCGGCGAATCTGTCTGAATTCACCATTCAGTTAAAGCCCGAAAAAGAAAGGAAGGTCAAGACTGAAGAGTATATGATATCGCTGCGTGAAGAACTGAAAAGACAGTTTCCGGGAGTTAGTTTTTCGATGGCCGTTCTTGGTCTTTTGCCCAAACAGGCGCCAATTAAAATCACCCTTACCGGAAGTGATCCGGATCTGATATTGGCAACTGCGGAGGATCTGAAGCTGGCTATTGAGGAAATACCCGGCGCCGACAATGTCCGGCTCTCCGTAGAAGCAGGCAATCCTGAATACAAAGTGATTCCGGATAAAGACAGGATGCAGCGGCTGGGATTAACCACAGCTTATGTTGGAATGAATCTCAGAACCGCTTTTACCGGAAATGAAGATGCCACACTGACTGAAAATGGAACAGAATATCCGGTAAGGGTATGGCTGGATGATTTTGACAGGAAGAATTATGAAGATGTGCAGCGGCTCTCCATTGTGAACCCCATGAACATCCCGGTTGAGGTATCGCAATTTGCGCAGGTCAGGCAGGATAATTCACCTTCGTTGCTCGAAAGGCTCGACAGGCAGCCATCGGTAACCCTTACTTCTGAATCGCTGGGCCGGCCCTCAGGCACTCTGGCTGATGACGTAATAAGCTATCTGAAAACCCGACCTCTGCCTGATGGTATTGAACTGGTATGGGGGGCTGATATAAAAACCCAGAATGAAAGTTTCAGGGCTCTGGCTTCGGTTCTGCTGATATCCTTCATACTCATTTACCTGATCATGGTAGCCCTTTATGATAATTATATCTATCCGTTCGTGGCTCTTTTCGCGATACCGATGGCTGCCATAGGCGCATTTCTGGCATTGAACCTTTCGTTAAACCATATAACACTGTTTGCACAGCTCGGATTAATCATGCTGATGGGCCTGGTAACAAAGAATTCCATTCTTATCGTTGATTTTACCAATCAGTTAAAAGCCCGCGGAAAGCCTTACAGGGAAGCTTTGATCATTGCAGGAAAGGAACGTATGCGTCCCATTCTGATGACAACAGTAGCAATGGCCGTCGGGATGCTTCCCATCGCTCTGGCCAAAGGCACTGCAAGTGAGTGGAAAAACGGGCTGGCCTGGGTTATTATCGGTGGTTTAATATCGTCAATGATCCTGACAGTTTACATAGTTCCCATGGTATATTATGTGGTTGATTCTATCGGAGAAAAAAAACATAACAGGAAAAAAAAATGAAACTCATAATCACCTCCGTTGCATTCCTGTTTGTGATTTCAGGCTTTGTCAGAGGACAGGAAGTGACAAAAAATGATCCGGTAAATCTTCATCTGATCTCAGACATATCAGGAGGCAACAGCTATATTACCTTCCCGACTGACATCGGTAATATAGAACCACTGTGGTTCGAGGCCGGTCTCAAGCCTGCATTCCGGCTGAGAAAAAGCCGTGACTCAAGGCTGATGGGGGTGCTGAATCCAAATGTGATTCTGAGAATGTACAGGGAAAGATCATACCCGGTGAGGACACCCAGTTACATGCCACAGGTGACAGTCTATTATTTGCTGGACAGAGGATCAGATGGAAGAACCTTAACACTTTTTGGCAGGTATGCCCATCACTCAAATGGGCAGGACAGCAGTTTCTACCTGGGAAACGGTGAGATAAATCTGTTGTCAGGCGATTTCGCCACGAACTATGCTGAAGGCGGAATGATACTCTCCCGGAAGATGACAAGTCTCAATGCTTACCGGTTCTTCAGCAGTTCTCTGGAAGTACATCCTGAATCAATGGTGGCCAATGAGTTGATCGGTCATTACAGCAGGTTCAGATGGCACAATTTAATAACAATTATGAAATTACCCGATTCGGTTGGCAATGAGACAGAAAAAAGGCCGCTATTTTCAGTCAGAGGGGAGGTGATCTGGCAGGCAGGAGCTTATAATGATCTGACAGCATTCTCGCCTGAAAGAATCAACCTGTCTGCTACAATATTCTATCATCCTGCCTTCCTGGAGGATCTGGGACTTTTTGTATCCTATTACCATGGGAACGACTATTATAATATCTATTTTAATCACCGTCTCGATGTATTGAGATTTGGACTAATGACCCAGAATCTGAAATTTTAAAAGTAACCGTCCATTTCAAAAAAGATGCTATGAGACAAATTCTTAAAAATATCTACTCCCCTTCAATTAACAAATCCCGGGAGATGGTTATCCTGATATCTGCAAGTGAGATTTTCCTTAAATACGGATACCATGGAACTACCCTCAGCCTTATTGCCAGGGAGGCTGGAGTTAATAAAACAAGCATTCATTATTATTTCAGATCAAAAGATAATCTTTATAAGAAAATACTGGAACTTATTATTGATCTGCTTGTAAAGACTTCATTTGAGATAAGTTCAGAGAGCAAAGGATTTGGCCGCTTTAGATGGTTTCTGATGACCGAACAGTACAATAATAAATCGCACTTTGAAAAAACTCTAAGGGAAATTTTTGCGACAGATTATGAGCAAAAGTTGGATCAAATCAATGAATGGCTTAATTGTCCCTCAAATATTAACCTTTTAAGAAGGTAGTTTAAGTTTATAGAAATCAGAATTCTGCGCAAAAGCCTGTTACCCTGATCACTTCTGGCCGGTTAAAATTGGCCCCCGGTGCCGGATTTAATCTAATGACCTATAGATAAATATAAAAATGTCCTATTTACCAGCGGAATATGGCCAAGGTGACCGGTATGTGCACCTGGATTCCTGAAAAATTCTTTAAAAAATAATAATTAAATGGCTCGACATTCGTTTTTAATGCATATATTTGTAAATTACTTACAAATACAGGCCTTAAAATGGTTTTAGAAATACGTATAGGTAATCTTTTCTCCATTAAGG
>MTKZ01014135.1_pt1 | contig 22338 bp, 17 predicted proteins | sample 1042781 | NCBI WGS metagenome assembly MTKZ01 (sample SAMN06212207, study PRJNA360539) | anaerobic digester metagenome | biome: Wastewater treatment plant; material: sludge; isolation source: anaerobic digester fed with sludge from wastewater treatment plant | place: Denmark: WWTP Viborg ... | reverse complement strand
GAAGACAGAAGATGTTTATTTTCCTCGTAGAGGATAAACAATACCTAAAGCCCTACGGGCTACAGATCCTTAGCACAGTATAAAAATATTCGTTATTGCGGCAAAAGCTCATGCTTTCTTCGCCGTAGGCGATACGGTATTGTAGAATATTGAAGATAGAAGATTTTTATTTTCCTCGTAGAGGATAAACAATACCTGAAGCCCTACGGGCTACAGATCCTGAGCACAGCATAAAAAGAGGTATTAGTGCGGTAAAAACTATAAATGTTGATTTTTTATTATTCATGTTCAGCATGTTATAAAATTAAACCGCACTAATTTCGTGAAGCGTCACAAATCAAGACAAACCATATGATACTGCGGTATTGATACAAGTTTATGGGTGAACATATTTTCCCCTGTATTCCCTTTTCAGAAGAGCTTTTGCTTCAGGATCACCGTCGATGCTGCGTTTTTCATCATCCCATTTTACCAGTGAGTTTGTATTGTAGGAGATCATCGCAAGCTGGACGGCAGCCGTCGACTGAAAAGCATCTGCGGGGGTGCATGAAACCAGATCCTTGTCCCCTTTCTTCACGGCTCTGATAAAGCTTTCGAGGTGTTTTTCCTGCATGAGAGGCTCGGGAAGAGGGATCTCTTCTTTTACGGCATCTTTACCGGTTCCGTAAATAAACACCTTTGAATCGTCGGCGAAGATGGTTCCCTTCTCACCGTAAAAGAAAATCCCGTTGTTGAATTCCCTTGTTACATCGCCATTGCCCCATAGCCGGTGCTGCCAGACCACAGGGGCCTTTCTGAAGCCAAAGGAAGCATTCAGCGTGTCAGGAGTCGTGATCTGTCCCCTGAGGGCAAGCAGTCCTCCTGTTGCATGGATGGTCTCCGGCATTCCTTCACCGAGGATCTTCCGTATTATGTCGATATGATGAATTCCCCAGTCGACCAGATGACCGTTTCCATACTCTTTCTCGAGCCTCCACGACTTATGACCTATGCTTGGCCTGTAATCAAGCTTCGGGGCCGGACCGCACCATTCCTCCCAGTCGAGTGACGGAGGCGGCTCCTGGATCCTGGTGTCCTGTGGGCCGGGATTGTAATGGATCTGAGCAACAACCTGGTGAAGATCCCCTATCCTTCCTTCTTCAATGAGTTCCCTTACTTTCGCAAATGATTTTGCCTGGCGTCTCTGAAATCCCACCTCAACAATATTCCCTGCTTTCTTTGCGGCATTGACCATGGCAATACCTTCCATTACATCATAGGCAAGAGGTTTCTCGCAATAGATATGAAGGCCCCCGGAACAGGCTTCAATGAACTGGAGGGCATGCCAGTGTGGAATGGTTCCGATAACCACAGCCTCCAGCCCCTTCATTCCGAGAAGGTCGTGATACGACTTGAAAGTGGCGGGCCTGAAACCCTGAAGCTTTTCCAGCTCCTGAGCAGAAGATTCAAGATGGTCAGAGTCGACGTCGCATATGCCCGTTATCTCAACACCTCCCGCCTTAAGGGCAGCTTTTACATCAACCATGCCGTACCAGCCCGATCCGATAAGCCCCGTTCTGATCTTCCTTTCCTGCACGCTATGAGGGAAATAAAGCGAACTCACAAGGGCTGCTGAGCCCATTGAGGACATTTCTATGAATTTTCTTCTTTTCATCTGTTCTGTCATTAACTTCATAAATTTAAGAATAAATCCTTATGGAACAATTCTCCGGAAGGTATTGGGGTATCGATTCAGGTCACGGCTGTTTACCTGAAAAAAATTCCGATTTTTCTGAGTATACTTGCAGGAGCAATTCAGCAGCACAGAAATGAAATCGACACTTCTTTTTACAGATGCCCTTAAGCTGAGAAGGCCAAATGCCTTTCATGTAATGCTTAAGCCTGCAGGACCGTCATGCAACCTGAACTGCACTTATTGCTACTACCTCGAAAAGAAGAAGCTCTTCGGCGACGGAGGAAGCTTCAGAATGAATGATGAGCTTTTGGAGAATTTCACCAAACAGTTCATAGAAGCAAATGATGTCCCTGTCGTGACCTTCACATGGCAGGGAGGAGAACCCACTCTCATGGGCCTCGATTTCTACAGAAGGGCGGTTGAATACCAGGAGAAATACAGGGGCGGGAAAAAGATCGAGAATGCATTCCAGACGAACGGAACACGGCTCAACGATGACTGGTGCAGGTTCTTCGCTGACAACAACATGCTTGTTGGCATCTCAATCGACGGTGAGGAGCACAACCACAACCGTTACAGAAAGACTTTTTCTGGTTCACCCACCTTCAGCAGGGTAATGAAAGGGATAGAGCTGCTTCATAAGCACAAGGTTGAGTTCAACACCCTCAGTGTCGTCAACGATTACAATGCCCATTTTGCACAGGAAACTTACAGGTTCCTCAAAAAGATCGGAAGCGGTTTCATACAGTTCCTTCCCGTGGTCGAATACCTTTCAACGGAAGAGAGCAGGGAAAACCTTAGGCTGATCGCTCCTTCGTACAGCGGAGAAGCTGATGTCGCCCCATGGTCGGTAGCTCCGGATGATTACGGAAAATTTCTGATAACGATATTTGATGAGTGGGTCCGGAATGATGTAGCCCGGTACTATGTTCAGATCTTTGATGCCACCCTGGCCAACTATGTGGGCGAAAATCCCGGATTATGCGTTTTCAACCAGACCTGCGGCGATGCCCTTGTGATGGAGCATAACGGTGACGTTTATTCATGCGACCATTTCGTTTTTCCGGAGTATTATCTGGGAAACATTTCAGAAACACCCCTTATTGACCTTGTCAAATCACAAAAACAATTCGATTTCGGCATCGATAAGAGGAACAGGCTTCCGGGATACTGCCTGCGCTGTCAGTACCGTTTTGTGTGCCACGGCGAGTGTCCCAAACACAGGTTCCTGAAGGCACCTGACGGATCACCCGGATTGAACTATCTGTGCAACGCATATAAAATGTTCTATTCGCATGTAGAACCTTACATGGAATACATGGCCAGGGAGCTTAAGAACAAACGCGCCCCGGCCAATGTTATGAACTGGATAAAAAACAGGGAAAACCAGGTGGTGAAACCTGCAATGCCCGAAAGAAATGATCCCTGTACATGCGGCAGCGGGAAAAAATTCAAGAATTGCTGCATGGGAAAACCATTCCTTTTCAGGCAGTGAAATAAAACACTATTCGGCTTTCTTCCATTTCATTGAACAGCCCACTGCTTTCGTGCCTCTTACAGTAACGTCTCCTCCACTGAGAAGAGCGCTTACAGCATCTTCAACATATTTTTTATCGGCTTTCGACTTATCGTCGGCATTGTTGTCTATTGCACCAGTGTATTCAACCTGCAGATTGTCACCGTCTCTGGAGAGTACATAAACATGAGGAGTGTTCGTGGCTCCGTAATGCCTTGCAATCTTCTGGTCTTCATCCCTGAGATACTCAAACCCGTATCCTTTTGCCACAGCCGTCTTCTTCATTTCCTCATACGAATCGCCGGGAGCAACACCGGCATCATTGCTGTTGATGGCAATAACAGGGTACCCTTTGGGACCAAATTTTTCATGAAGAGCCGCTATTCTGTCATCATAGGCCTTTACCACAGGACATACATTGCTTGTAAATACTACAATGAATCCTTTTGCGTCGTTCATCCCCGAAAGGGATACGTAGTCTCCCTTTACATTTTTGAGATTAAAGTCCAGAGCCTTGTCACCGGCTTTCAAAGGCGTATTCGAAAATGCAGCTGTCGATGCGAAGGCAACTGCTGTGAAAAGAGCAAATATCTTTTTCATAATTTATTGAATTTTAATCGTTTGTACTATATTAACTTTTTTATCATTTTGCGAAGTTCATTTTCGTCTATCTCTCCCGGATGAAAATGTCTCTTCCGGTCAGAATTATTGAAAAAGAGGGTTGATGGAATATTCCCCTGCCACGACGGATCGACTTTTTCTATCCAGAGATTATGATCTGTTTCCATCATAACCGAAACATCAAGTGTGATCTGCCTCTTTTTAAGAAAAGGGATCAGCTGGGTCTCAATCTGACTTGGGAAATCGAGACTTACCATGATGAATTCAACCTTCGACCTGTCATATTCAGCTGCTACCTTCTCGAATGCGGGAAGTTCCTTTACACAGGGGGCACACCAGGTGGCCCAGAGGTTAAGAACGTAAAGCTTGTCGGTCCGGCTGCTGAGAATCTTTTCGAGGTCAGCGATATTTATTTTCTTAACATCCTGAGCTGCAGAATGGTACTGTGAAAACGTTAACAGAAGGATTATTGCAAATATTACCCTGAATGCCTTCATTTTGTTTTTTCTGTTCAAACAAATATTAAAGGCAGTTTGTTCAAATAGCCAATATTAGCTCCGGGATGTCCTGAGCCTGAGGAATGTCTTCTCAGCGGGTGTTTAAGAAAAAAAACGGGTAAGGATATGGACAATGTTAATGTGCAGGTATACAATAGCAGATTGTTAAAGAGTTTTTATTTTTCATCAGAGGAAGCTAAGATAACAGTTGATAAACCACCCCGGCCCGGAATCGAATTCCGGCCCTTACAAAACCACTGCCCGGGCCACCCCTCCTTGAAAAGAGGGGAAAGTTACGAGATTAGATATCAGGTTGTTATAGATAAAATAAATATCTGATTGGTGCCCTAATCCTCTAAACTTATTCAAAAGCCGAAAGGCCTCTTTCAACAATCAAGACGCTTTGCATCTTACCGAGAAAGAAAGATGGTTGAGCAGCATATGCTGACTTTATCTTAACCTTTTCCCCGAAAATTCCACAATATATTCAGAAACGTACTCATCCCCTTTCGGATTGAGCATTTTCACGTAGAGCCTCGCTCTGCGGCCAAGGTTAAGACATGTGGTTTTGTTCCTGATATCCTCTTCCGTATCAAGAGGCTGAAGTGATGGATACCAGAGGGTATAGCCCGGTTTATCGAGAAGCAGCTGAGGAGAAGACCATTCCTGAGTGCTCTGGGGGTCGCTGAAGTCACTGTTCGTATTGAATGATATGAAGATCTTGCTTCCTCTCCAGGAAGATCCGGTAACATGCCCCATAAGCATCACCCAGCAGTTGAGATGCTGATTCCAGCTTACCGACGGTCCCCAGTGAAATCCCCCGCCCGGTGATGATGCCGCTCCTCCTCCCTCACCGAAAGGGATCTGCAGTGATTTCACGGGCTTTCCTATCCCGTTGTACGGAACGGTGAAATCGCTGCCATCCCATCTTTTAGCTTTTCCCTGCGGATTGTCGAGATCGCTCAGGGCTATCCTTGCAACGCTGATGCATTGTCCGCTCCATTCCAGCTCAGCGCTGTAGTTCTCTTCATTATATTCTCCGGGATAACCGTATTCTCCATAGAAGAGATAAAGGTAATCTCCGCTTGCCACTGCTGAAGGATCGCCAACACCACCTGCAAAAGTATTTGAGGTGTTATGCGGTTTAAGGATAAGCCGGGGATCGAGGTCTTCAATGAAAATACCCTTGTTCTCCCAGCTTCTTCCGCCGTCGGTCGACTTCATTATTCCTATCCGGCATACGGCAGCAGGACTTTCCGGACCAAGAAGACCCTGGGGCCAGTTTTCGTTCCTGTAACCCTCGCCTGTTACTGAGTCGTAAGGAAGAGTGGAGGGATAGTTCTCGTTATGGTAGATGGCATATAGAGTCCTTCCTGATTTATCGTTCCTGTCCTGGTATATTGTCTCGAACCATACTGCCCCGTGAAGTCCTTCCTGTCCGGGAGGAACATTAGGAGGCATAAGCGGACTGGTAAACTGCGATGAGTCGTTGTCGAAGGCATCAGGAGCATTTACTCCGTCGGTGAATTTCAGGTCTCTGGCATCTCCCCACAGAGGATCCTCTCCGTATTTTCCAGGGAAGATCCTGAAGGTGTCGCCTATCCATGCCTCGGCCATGTTGCAGTCGACAAACGAGTTGAAGCGGACCTTTTCGGCAGGGATAAGCCTGAAAGAGGGTGTGTTTCTGTTATTTCCTGCCGTGCATGATGCAAGAAGGAAAAGACAAAGAATGAAGAGGACACAATTTTTCAACATGGCATTTCAGAATAAATATTTACGTAAATTTAAGACAAAAACGATTATGACCACATCACGACGAAGTTTCATTCAGAAAGCAACTATCATTACAGCCGCGGCAGGATTAGGGCTGAACAGTTCATGCGTTGGTAAAGCTGATCCTTCGTCAGCTTCGCAGGAAAAGAAAAAAATTGTCCGTAACAGGATCGGGGTATCAACCTATTCATTCTGGCAGTTCAACGGACCCAAAGAAAATGCATCAATCGAAAGCTGTATCGAAAAGGCTGCCGCCATGGGTTTTGACGGGATAGAACTGCTCCTTCGACAGATGCAGTCGGAAGAGAACGGCTATCTTCAGAAGCTCAAAAGACAGGCATTTCATGCCGGACTCGATTTAATGGGCTTTTCAACCCATCAGGGATTCGTTTATCCTGACAAGAAGAAAAGGGATGAGGAGATAGCCCTTACGATACGTCAGCTTGAACTGGCATATCAGCTTGGAATCCCGACAATGAGGCTGAACACCGGAAGATGGAATACCACTGCGTCATTTGACGACCTCATGGCAAATAAAGGCATAGAGCCAAACCTGCCCGGTTTCACCGACGACCAGGGTTTTGAATGGGTTATCGATGCCATAGAACAATGTATCCCTACGGCCGAAAAATGCGGTGTTGTTCTCGGACTTGAGAACCACTGGGGCCTTGGACGGACTGCTGAAGGTGTTTTAAGGATCGTCAATGCTATCGACTCCCCGTGGCTTCAGATAACATCTGATACAGGAAATTTCCTTGAAAACCAGTATGAACAGCTGGAGATGATGGCCCCTAAAACATTTCTGGTCCAGGCCAAAACGTACTTCGGGGGAGGCAAATGGTACACCCTGGAAATTGATTACAACCGTGTTGCGGAAATATTCAGGAATGCAGGTTACAAGGGCTATGTATCTATCGAGTTCGAAGGAAATGAGGACCCGATGACCGCAGTCCCCAAAAGCCTTGAACTGGTCAGGGATGCCTTTACCTGGGAGGTGTGATTTCCCCGGGATAACAGGAACAGCCAATAATACAGATCACTTATAATACAGGGGTGATATTGCTGTCTATTTTATTTCGAAGTTACCCTTCATCTCTTCGCTTTCCTTATATCCGTACCTGACTGCCTTTACGCGAATGCTGTGGCTGCCCTTTTCCATCCGGAGAGGCCCTGAATAAAGAAGCCAGCGGGGATTTTCCTTCTGATCGAATGTATATACTATTGAAGATCCGTGTGTGGGACAGTAAAAGGCCAGAGTCATCGGGGAGGAATAAGTGCCTCCCTCGCTGTGGTTCTTAACATGCCTTTCCTCGGGCGAATTGATTATGAAATATGGAGTATCGGTAACAGGCTGTTTCAGCCCGGGCCACATCCTTTCAATTATTTCAGGTTCATTCATATGACCGAGATCCCCTGTCTCTGCTGTCCATTTCTGATGACGTTCCCGCATATCGGCCAGTATTTTATTGTATTCCGGATCTCCTGCGAGGTTTTTTATCTGATAGGGATCGGCTTTTACGTCGTACAGTTCCTCAGGAGGTCTTGTATATGCCATCCATGCCTTCTGAGGGCCGTTGAGCTTTCCTTCTGCATCCAGACGCAGCATCTCCTTGAAAATCGGCATATTGCTCAGGTACGGCACCCAGATCGGGAATGGTTCGTTTGGATAGTAATTTCTTACATATAGATAGTCATGGGTCCTCACCGACCTGATCATGTCGTACGATTCGTCGACCCTGTCGCGTGCGGCAAAGACAGCGTCTCTGGGAGGTCCCTCCTGACTGCCCAGGAAGGCTGTTCCCTGCATGTGTGCCGGTACTGGAACCCCTGCAAGCGACATCACCGTGGGTCCGAAATCGATTGAACTTATAAGGCGGCCGTCAACCTTCCCGTCATCGCTTTTGCCAGGAAAGCTTATGATGAGAGGAATGTTAAGTCCCGAGTCGTAAAGCCACCTCTTGTGTCGGGGCAGACCGTCTCCGTGGTCGCCCCAGAAGAATATTATTGTATTGTCGAGTTCCCCCTCCTTTTCAAGCTCATTTATAATGACACCAACCACAGAATCGAGCCTGGCAACATTGTCATACATTTTTGCAAGGTTCTTCCGGATTATCTCATTATCCGGATAATAAGGAGGGACAACGACTGAGGAGGGATCCGTTTTCACATTCTCAAGATTCCAGTTCTGGCTTTCGTGGGTGCCCGTCCAGTTGAAGACAGCGAAAAACGGCTGGCTTCTGTCAGGTCTGTTCTTGTAATGAGCCGTCCTGCTGCACTCGTCCCATATGCTTGCCGGAACAGGATCGGCCGCGAACTGATAGTCGGTCTTGGAGTTATTGGTGCAATAATACCCTGCGGTGCGGAGGTATTCGGTAAAGGCCTTGACATAATGGGGAGGTACTGCTGTAAAAGGGACAGGATTCTCAACGCTTCTCCTGTAGGATGTTGTCCTCATGTGCATGCAGCCGATGGAGGTCTGGTACATCCCGGTAATGATACCTGCACGGCATGGAGCACTTATTGCTGCAGTGGTGAAAACGCTTGTATATCTTATGCCCTGAGCGGCGAGCCTGTCGATGTTGGGCGTTTTTGCCACCCTGTCGCCGTAACACCCCAGATGCGGACCCATATCCTCGGTCGATATCCATAGGATATTGGGCCGGGTTATTGCCTGCTGTCCTTCAGCCTGTGATGAAAGAAGGGAAAGGGCTCCGGTAAGGCCGAAAGCATAGGCGGGCTTAAACAGACCCGATTCCCTGATTTTGTTACTGATACCTGACATGATGCTTTGGTTTTTATTGTTCTTAATCTGTGTCTGTAATTCTGCCTGCCTGTCACCTGTTTCATAACCGGCGGGTACTCTGATTATCTCCCTCAGTTCAGTTTTCCTGCCGGCCTTCTGTTCTTCCCCGGGTTGCCGGTAAGAGCGTCACCCAGGTCATCTCTTGCCTTTTCAGCAAGTTCCTGCAGCTCCTTTACCTTTCCGGGGTTAAACTCCGCAACATTGTATCTTTCACCCGGATCGCGCCTGAGGTCATAAAGTTCAGGTTCCTTCACTTCGAAGATTCCCGTTGGTCCCGGCCATCCGTCGGCTCCCGGTTTCCTGTCACAGTAGGTCCTGGCTTTATGTGGAAGAACAAGCTTCCAGCCTTCCCTCTGAACGGCCTCAAGACTGTTGGTCTCGTAGTAATAATACAGCTCATGGCGGGGCGGTTCATCAAAATTACCACGCATAAGGGGAAGAATGCTTACACCGTCAATTTTCAGCGCAGGAAGTGCGGAACCCGTTATTTCGGCCAGTGTCGGAAGAATATCGATCGATGATGCAAGTTCGTTGCAGATAGTCCCTTCAGGTATTACACCCGGCCATCTCATTATGCACGGAACTCTCTGACCTCCTTCCCAGCTTGTTCCCTTGCCTTCGCGCAGACCGCCTGTCGTACCGGCATGATTGCCGAAATTGAGCCATGGACCGTTGTCGCTTGTGAAAATAACGAGGGTGTTCCCGGCAAGTCCGTTCTTTTCAAGAGCCTTCATTATTTCACCTATCGACCAGTCGACTTCCATCATTACATCCCCGTACATGCCCTGCTTGCTTTTTCCCCTGAATCTTTCCGACACTCCCAGCGGAACATGAACCATCGAATGAGGAAGATAAAGAAAGAATGGTCCCGACCTGTGATTTTCAATGAACTCCACAGCCCTGCGTGTGTAATCTGTTGTGAGCTTGTCCTGTTCCGCAAGTGAAGGCACCTCTGCCGTCTTCTCATTCCCCTCGATAAGCGGAAGCACGGGATATTTCATTTTATTGCTTGTCGTGTCTTTAAGATGTATCGGAACCCCGTCGAAATCAACCGGCCACATGTCGTTGGAGTAAGGAATTCCGTAATACTCGTCAAAGCCATGCTGGAGTGGCAGGAACTCTTTATGATGACCAAGATGCCATTTGCCGATTATACCAGTATAATAACCTTTTGTCTTAAGCATCTCGGCAATGGTGGTCTCTTCCTTATTTATTCCGTGGGTGGCCCATGGCATCAGTGCACCCGATATTCCTATCCTGTTTGGATAGCAGCCTGTAAGCAGTCCTGCCCTTGAAGCGCTGCTGACAGCCTGGGGGCAGTAGTACCAGGTGAATTGCATACCTCCGTTTGCCAGTCTGTCGAGGTTTGGCGTATTATATTGCCGGGCTCCGGTTCTTCCGATATCTCCGTAACCCATATCGTCCATAAGGATGAGAACGATATTCGGGGTGCCGGCCCTGACTGGTCCTGTTGTCTGTGCACCTGCCTGAACCGCTGCAAGTGAAGCAATTAATCCAGCGGAGACTGCAGGTCTTATTCCGGCTATTCTCCCGGGTGTCAGTATTTTCATTGGTTTCTTATACTGTTTAAAAGGTCTGTCAGCTCTTTAACTTTCCTCTCTTCCTTCGTGGCTATATTATTTTTCTCTCCGGGATCGGTTCTGATATTATAAAGCTGATAAGAGGGATCGTTGCCTGTTTCAGTGTTTGTATTTACCTGTATCTTCGGACCGTCGCCGGGCTCAATAAGCTTCCATCCATCCTTCACAATGGAAAGCTTTGACCTCATCTGCTGTTCCACAACCCACTCGCGTCCGACGGAGGTCTTTCCCGTAAGCACATCAATATGGTTCTGACTGTCGGGGCCTCCTCCCTCGGGCATTGAAGCTCCGGCAAGGTTTGCCAGCGAAGCCATTAGATCGATCTGGCTGAACATTGCATCTGAAACACCTTTTTTAATCTTTCCTTTCCAGCTTGCTATGAAAACAACCCTCGTGCCAGCTTCAAAAGCGCTGTACTTGCCTCCGCGCAGCGGCCCCGAAGGCTTGTGTGAGCCCAGAAGCTCGACCGCCTGGTCCTTGTAGCCGTCATCAACTACGGGACCGTTGTCGCTCGTAACAATGATAAGAGTATTCTTTTCTATCTTCAGCTTTTTTACAGCCTTCATGATCTCACCCACCGACCAGTCAAATTCAAGAATGACGTCTCCCCTGGGTCCCATTCCGCTCATGCCTGCAAACCTTCCGTGCGGGACCCGCGGAACATGGATGTCGTGGGTTGCGAAGTAGAGGAAAAACGGATTTTTTTGGTTGTCTTCGATGAACTTAACTGCTTTTCCTGTAATAACATCGGCCATATCCTCATCAACCCAGAGAGCAGACTTCCCTCCTGTCATGTATCCGATGCGGCTTATGCCGTTTACTATGGTCATGTCGTGCCCGTGGCTGGGATGCATTTTAAGCAGTTCAGGATTCTCTTTTCCCGTTGGCCAGTCACCGATTTTTTTTGTGAAGTCGACAGAGACCGGATCGGACGGATCAAGCCCGACCACCCTTCCGTTTTCCACGTAGACACATGGAACACGATCGCCTGTGGCGGGGATTAAAAAGCTGTAATCGAAACCGATATCATTAGGCCCGGGTTTGATAAGACCATTCCAGTCGGGTCCCCCTGCAGGACCGAGGCCAAGGTGCCATTTACCGACTACGCCGGTAGTATATCCGGCACTCTGAATCACGGAAGGCATAGTGATCATTCCGGGTGTTATCAGTGCCGCTGCATCGCCTGGCAATATTGTTGTCCCCTCACGTCTCCATGCATACTGTCCGGTAAGAAGTGAGTAACGCGAAGGGGTGCTTGTGGCTGATGTGCAATACCCATTCGTAAACTTAAGCCCCTGATTTGCAAGCCTGTCTATATTTGGTGTCTTAAGCCGCGTTGCGCCGTAACAACTGACATCACCGTAGCCCAGATCGTCAGCTATTATGATGATAATATTGGGCTTTTCCTGCGGCTGAGAGAAAGCCGGCTGTGCAATAAATGCCGAAATAATTCCGGCGGAACCTGTAATGCATTTTAAATTCATTCTCATACCGGTGATTTTAAATGTTAAATGTGAGAAAGGTCCTGTCACATAGTTTCTGAATCTGACGGGCTTATTTATTGATTTCATCTGCGAATGGGAAAATATCTGACGGAGTATGAGCATCATCCATCAGCTTTTCAAGTTTTTCAACCAGCTCCGGGTTTGAAGCTGAAAGGTCGTTGGTTTCACCAATATCAGCCGACAGGTCATAAAGCTCAACGGTCCCGCCGGGAGTCTTGTCGACATTCAGCTTCACCGCTTTCCAGTCGCCCATTCTGACAGCCATTTTACCACCCTGTTCATGGAATTCCCAATAGAGGTACTCATGCTTCTTTTGCTTTTTTCCAGTCAATTCGGGCAGGAAGGAAATCCCGTCAACACCATCAGGGATCACCGAACCTGATATTTCAGCCAGGGTGGGCAAAACATCCCAGAAGGCGGAGACATGATCAGATACTGAACCGGGCTTAACCTTTCCCGGCCACTTCACTATAAAAGCCGTCCTGATGCCTCCGTCGTACATATCCCTCTTGTAGCCCCTTAAAGGTCCGTTGCTGTTAAAGTAGTCGGGGTCAGCACCTCCTTCAAGGTGTGGACCGTTATCGGACGCGAACATTACTATTGTATTGTCTTCAAGGTTCAGTTCCCTGAGCTTTTCAATAATCTCACCCACATAATCGTCGAGCTGGGTTACCATTGCTGCGAAAGCCGCGTGACCTTCCGGCTGTGATCCGTAAGGTCCAAGTCTGAAAGTCGGACCATCGTCAGTGCCCTTGTACGACTTCTCCGGATCAAACTTTCCCCGGAACCTTTCCATGTATTCATCCTTTGCGAAGAGCTCGGCATGAGGAATCACAGTCGGATAGAACATAAAAAATGGTTTGTCCCTGTTGTTTGTCATAAAGTCGATGGCTGCCTTATGGATAAGATCGGTGCTGTAAATACCTTTCTTCCCGCTGTCGTTTTCGTGAAGAAGGATCTTTTCATTGTTGTGCCACAGATGGAAGGGATAATAGTTGTGTGCGAGCCTCTGGCAGTTGTATCCGAAAAACTCATCGAATCCCTGCAGATTGGGATCTCCTTCAGTGCCGACGAATCCAAGTCCCCACTTGCCAAAGGCGCCTGTTGTGTAACCTCTTTCCCTGAGCATCTCGGCAACCGTGACAGATGCGGCAGGAAGGGGCCACTGTCCCTCCGGATCCCACTCCTTGTTGCCCCTTATTGGTGTGTGCCCGGTATGCTGGCCTGTCATGAGACTCGAACGCGAAGGAGCGCTTACCGTGCAGCCTGTATAGTGCTGCCTGAAAAGCATGCCATTGGCCGCCAGCCTGTCAATATTCGGCGTGGTGAATTTTTCCTGACCATAACAGCCAAGATCTCCGTAACCAAGGTCGTCGGCAAGAATATAGACAATGTTGGGAAGTTTCTTCTCTTTCTCTGAATTGCAGGCAATAAGGGCCAGCGATGCGCAAAGCGCAGCAGGGATCTGTTTTTTCATTGAAATCAGTATTATGACAACGTCTTTTTAAACTGCAATTCATGGTCTCCGGGCAGTTCCGCTTTTAGAGGCCGTTTTCAGGCTTATCCCGGCTTCTTCAGAATCCTTACCTTTACACTGAAAGCCTCACGGGGATTGCGAACAAGGAGCTGATCTATCTCATCACCGGTAAATCCCCTCTTCTCCAGTTCAGGAATGAAATGATCGAAGATATCAGTAAAACCGTTAATGTTCCCTCCTCCGGGTTTTTCAGGATCGTACCACCCTGAGTCGTGCGAGATTAGAACCCTGCTGAGATAACCTGCTTCTTTCAGGGCCTCTATCCTTCCGGCATACCATCCGATACTGTTCCTTTCCCCTTCTTCCGTTCCAGGCCTTTCATGAATATTGTCGAGCGATATCCATGCTCCTTTTTCCGCAGCCTTTATGTTACCCCCGGCAGTTCCGCTCTGAGCGTGGACCCAGATAAATGCAGAGGGATCAACTCCTTCCTTTTCCAGGATTTCAATCTGCTCAAAAGCAGGACCATCAGGTCCTGTATGGGAGGCTATGACAAGTCCGGTCGACAGATGGGCAATGCCAGCGGCAGTGATGAGTTTCCTGTGTTCGGGCGACAGGGTATCTGCCGGATTGACTCCTATCTTGATGAATCCGGGCCTTATCCCTGTACCTTCTATTCCATTCTCCGATTCATCGATCCATATACCTGCCAGCTCAGCCGCCGAAAGCCCGTAAAAGCTTTCCGGAAGATACTTGTTATTGACGGCGCCGTAATATCCTGTATTCGTGAGGATGATCATTCCTGCTTCTCTGGAGAGTTCTCTGAGGAGAAGAGGATCACGGCCAAGGTATGCAGGAGTGCAGTCGATGAATGTCTTCACACCTCTTTCAGCTGCTGCGTTCAGAATGGGAAGAATCCTGGCAGCTACCGAATCCCTGTTCCATATGATGCGGTCAGCGCTGGCGGCCCCTCTGAAATCAACAAGAATGTGCTCGTGCTCAAGGGTTACACCCATCCTGCCGGCTGGTTCGGGACCGTTAACGGTCATTATCTGGTCTTCAGGAATGTGACGGCATGTGACGATCACAATGCCGAATAAGAGAAAGAGTATAATCCACAGGATAATCTTGAAATCATCAAAATTATCAATATCATAATCACTCATGATTTAAATGGTTTCAGGTTTCAGCTATTACAAAAATAGCACGAATTCCCAAATAGGAAAGGATAAGAGGCGGAAGAATGAAAGAAACAGGACCTTAGGCGCCTGATAATACTTAGCCCGTCCGGCTGATGCCTTCAGGTTTTGTCACAGGGATTCGTTATGTACATTCCTGACAGCCCTTCCTGAGGGATCGGCCATGGCTTTGAACGAGGAGTCCCAGGCCAGCGCCTCGGCCGTGCTGCATGCTATTGAAGGTACCGATGGCACGCAGGCTGCTGCTGCATCCGATGGAAAATGTTCCGAAAAGACTGACCTGTAAAGATATTCTTCCTTCGACATGGGAGTGTTGATGGGGAAGCGGTACCTGGCGTTTGCCATCTGGTTGTCTGAAACCTCCCTTGCAGCAATGCCCTTCAGGGTGTCTATCCAGTTATAACCCACCCCGTCGGAGAATTGTTCCTTCTGGCGCCAGGTGACAGATTCAGGAAGATAATCCTCGAAGGCTTTTCTCAGCATCCATTTCTCCATACGTCCCGGAGCGACCATCTTGTCGGCGGGATTCAGAGTCATCGCCACGTCGAGGAACTCCTTGTCGAGGAAAGGTACACGGCCCTCCACTCCCCATGCTGCAAGCGACTTGTTCGCCCTGAGGCAGTCGTAGAGATGAAGCTTGCTTATCTTCCTTATTGTCTCATCGTGAAAGGACTTCGGATCGGGAGCCTTGTGAAAGTAAAGGTATCCTCCGAAGATCTCATCCGAACCCTCACCTGTAAGTACCATCTTGACGCCCATTGATTTGATCACTCTTGCAAGAAGGTACATCGGAGTAGAAGCCCTTACTGTTGTAACGTCATAGGTCTCTATGTGATAGATCACATCCCTGATGGCGTCAAGACCTTCCTCTATAGTGAAGTATATCTCATGATGAACGGTACCGATATGGTCAGCCACCTTGCGGGCGGCGGCCAGGTCAGGCGACCCCCTGAGCCCGATGGCAAAGGAATGAAGCTGCGGCCACCAGGCATCCTGCATGTCGCCGCTTTCGATACGCTTCGGGGCAAACTTCCTTGCAACAGCCGAAATAACCGATGAATCGAGTCCGCCAGAAAGAAGCACCCCGTAGGGGACATCCGACATCAGCTGCCTGTGGACTGCTGCTTCAAGGGCTTCCCTGAGTTCAGTAACAGAAGAAGTGTTATCCCTGACAGCCTCGTAGTCATTCCATTCGCGATTGTACCACTTTACGGGAGCTCCGTTGCGGCTGTACAGATAATGACCCGGAAGGAATTCCTCAATCTGCGTGCAGACTCCCTCGAGAGCCTTGAGCTCCGAAGCAAAAAAGAAATTACCCGATCTGTCCCTTCCCGTGTAGAGAGGATTAATTCCTATATGGTCGCGGGCTATTAACCATGAGTCCTGATCCCTGTCGTATAGTGCAAAAGCGAAAATGCCGTTCAGCTCCTCAAGAAAATCAGGTCCCTTCTCGAGGTAAAGCGGCAGGATGACTTCACAGTCGGAATGAGTTGAAAACTCAAACAGGCCTTCGTAGCGTTCCCTTATCTCCCTGTGGTTGTATATCTCCCCGTTTATGGCAAGTATCAGCCTGCCGTCCCTGCTTATAAATGGCTGTTTCCCCGACTGAGGGTCTACTATGGCAAGCCTCTCATGGGCAAGTATTGCACTCTGACACGAGTAAATGCCTGACCAGTCAGGACCCCTGTGCCTTACTTTCCCCGACATTTTCAGGATCACCTGCCTTAATTCGTTGTGATCAGATTTCAGATCGAATACTCCTGCAATTCCACACATACATCAAGTTTTTTAACAGTCCGGACAGTTGTACATAGGCCTCATCCGCCCCTGACTCTTTCCTGTCCGTAAAAATTATTGGGTGCAAATCTATAATAAATATTTAATATATTATACTTATTAACGATATTTAATATATAATATTAAGCATATGCCTTTATAAAATATATATTTAATATATTTATACTTGTTTTACAATATATTATTAAAATATAAGAAAGAAATGATAACCAGGAAATGGAGTCTGAAGCTTTAACCCCTTTCGTCATAGGTCATGGGTTTTTCTTTTTAAATCCAGTTTTTACAACGGTGGGAAGGGTTTTTAACTAATGAACTCCGGAATTGCTATTTTTGCAGGATGATAAAAAATTCAGGCCACACAACAGGCAGGCACATCGTCTTCTGCAACTGCGGCGGAGAAAGGATAGCCCCCAATCTGTTAAAAACAGTCGGTCAGCACCTCGGGAACGTACCGGTGAGGGTCACTATACTTTCGGATCTGTGCGGTCTTGCCGCCATGAAAAAAGATGACCTTGCCGGTTTGTTTTCAGGCGGGGAAGACTGCCTGGTTATCGGTTGTCAGCTAAGGAGCATGAACCTTCTTTTCGGGATGGTAAATAATGAGGAGTCCCCACTGCCGCGATTCAGTCACCTCAATCTGATTGAGTCGACAGTGCCGGAAGCTATCCGGACCATTGATGAATTCTGTGGCAACCTGGCTGGGTCTTCTCAACTTGAAGAGATTACAGAAGGATCAGGATGGCCGTCGTGGTATCCCGTAATAGATTATTCAAGGTGCACCTCGTGCGGTCAGTGTGCCGATTTCTGCCTTTTCGGCGTTTATGGAAAAACCGGAGGAAGGGTAAAGGTGATCAACCCCGACGCCTGCAAGAATAACTGCCCGGCCTGTGCAAGGATATGTCCCGCAACCGCGATTGTCTTCCCGAAATACAGGCAAGGAGGCGCAATAGGTGGTTCGGATGAGATTGACGAGAAGGAGGAACAGCAAAGGCAAACACATGATATTGAGGAGTTCCTGGGTAATGATATATATCATGCGCTCCAGAGAAGGAAGATGAAAAGGCAATCCATCATCAGGGAAGAAGCGATGAAAAAGGCAATCTCGGAAAGGGAAAGGGCTCAAAAAGGATCTTCAACAAACTAGAAGGAAGCGATGTCGATATATAAGAATTTTATGAACGCCGACAGTAAATGCCGGAGGAAATTCCTGATAAACATGGGATGGAAAGGCTTTACAGGTTTCCGGAAATTCAGGCGGAGATATAAGAGAGGCTCTCTTTTCCCTGCCTTCCAGTTCATCTCCGTAACCAACGATTGCAACCTGAGGTGCCAGGGTTGCTGGGTCACAACGGCAGGAATTCCGGATTATATGCCTTCTGAAAAGATCGATTCTGTAATTGAGGCAGGGAAAAAGCACGGCTCATATTTCTGCGGTATCCTCGGAGGAGAACCGCTTATGCACCCCGGCCTTATGGATATTTTCGGGAAGCACCAGGACTGTTATTTCCAGCTTTTTACCAACGGGACTCTTTTTACTCCTTCAGTGGCTGCCGGACTCAGAAAAGCGGGAAACGTAACCCCGCTGATCAGCCTCGAAGGCGATGAGGTGGTTGCAGACATACGCCGGGGAGGACACAATATATATAAAAGGACCATCGAGGCGATAAAAACATCCGTTTCTGAAAAGCTTATTACAGGTGTTGCCATCAGTGTCTGTAAATCGAATTTCGAAATGGCACTTTCCGATGAATTCGTTAACAGGCTTCACGACATGGGTGTCGTTTATATATGGTATTATATATACAGGCCTTCCGGCAGCAACCCGAACTTTGAACTTGCGCTTGATGCGGATCAGATACTAAGCCTGAGAAAATTCCTTGTTGAAGGAAGAAGCAGGCTCCCTATGGTACTGATCGATTCATACTGGAGCGCCGAAGGAAAGCCCTTCTGCCCTGCAGCCGACGGACTCAGCCATCATATCAACGCGGCGGGTTTTATCGAACCCTGTCCTGTCCTTCAGATTGCAGCAGAAAAGGTTCCGGAAGGTTCCGCGGAAGCTCTGTATGAAGGATCTGAATTCCTTAAGGATTTCAGGGATCAGATACATCGAAAGACAAACGGTTGCGTTGTGATGGAAGATCCGGCATGGATAAAGTCTTTCAGCATAAAGCACAATGCCATGAATACCTCCAACCGGCCCGGGTATATTGACGGTCTTGAGAGAGCACCAAAACTTTCGAGTCATGGATCATGCCCGGTGATACCGGAAAGGAATTTTTTCTACAGGTTTGCAAAACGGACTGCTTTTTTTGGAATGGGTGCTTATGGATAAGATCAACAATACTGTACAAACAGAAGAGGAAATTATTATGCCGCTTGAAGTTCCTCAGGACAATGTTCTGAGGGCGGAAATCCGGCGCAGGGTGGAAAAATTCTTTCTTGAAAGTAAGATAATGCCGCCCCTTTCCTACGAGCGGCTTTCAGAGTATGCAGATATACTGATTGCTGAAAACAACTGGGATGAAAGCAACAAGGCATTTGTGATGGTTTGCGGAGGGAATGCGGTATGGAGACCCATTGTGGGATCTGTTCCATTCGACCGCAGGATGCTGCTTCTTCCGATGTGCCTGCGAAACAGCAAACTCTGCAGGGGCGAGGAAGATGAGCTTGGACTTCTGTGCAGCGAATGCGGCAACTGCAGCATCTGCAGCTTCCTGAGGGAAGCCGAGAACCTCGGATACATCACGATAGTCGCAGAGGGAAGCACCATCGCCTCGCGGCTTCTTGAAAGCGGAAAAGTCGATGCCGTTGTAGGCGTCGGATGCATGGCCGTCCTTGAGAAAATGTTCAGTTCCGTAACCAAATACTCGATACCCGGGATAGGAATACCCCTCGTTACCTGTGGCTGCAAGGACACTACGGCCGATGCGGAATGGGTTAGTGAGGAGATAAACTACATCGACAGCAAGTCCGGATTCAGCCTTCTGAATATAAACAATCTTAAAGAAAAGACTTCCTCCCTTTTCACCGAGGAAAGGATAGAAAGGATCCTAGGACCGGACGGATCAGCAACAGGGAAGATGGTGAAGGAGATGCTGATGGCTGGCGGCAAAAGGATACGTCCGCTTCTTACAGTTCTTGCCTGCGAGGCATTCAGCAGTGACCCAGACCAGGAACTTCTTGCCCGTCTTGCCATGTCGGTCGAGTGCTTCCATAAAGCTTCCCTGATACACGACGATATTGAGGACAACGATTCGTTCCGTTACGGAAGTGCGACAATCCATACCCGTTACGGCATACCTGTTGCAATAAACCTCGGAGACCTTCTTACAGGAGAAGGCTACAGGCTTCTGTCAGGCAGCGGTCTTTCGGCCGGCGCCGTATCAGACTGCCTGAGGGTAGTATCCGGTGGACACAGGGCCATGGCAATAGGTCAGGGAGAGGAACTTCTTGCCCGCCGCGAGGGAAGGATATTGCCGGTGAACGGGATAATAGAAGTTTTCAGGAACAAGACATCCGCAGCATTCAGGGTATCGCTTCAGGTCGGAGCAATAGCCGCCGGTGCCGACGAAAGGTCTCTGGAACTTCTTGAGCGCTTCAGCGACCTGATAGGCATCGCATACCAGATCAAGGACGATCTCGAGGACTTTGAGACTGATAATGACACAGCCTCATTTGATGACCAGTCGGTTCTTGTATCACTTCTTGCCGAAACAGCTGATAACGATGATATCAGGGCTATTGAGGCATCTCTTAAAAACAGGAATATAAAAGACCTGAAGTCCATGGCAGATAAATATAATGTAAGGGAAAGGGTAACGGCCATGCTCAGGGAGTATCTTGTAAATACCCGCGGATGTCTCGACGATATCAGTAATCTGAGGCTGAAGCTGGCTCTCAATGAGATCGTAGGAAAAACCTTCGGGGACTATGTTTAGGCTCCTATCTCTGCTATGGCTTAAGGATCTTGAAAGGAAAAACCCGGAGAGTATCCTTCAGCGCTCCCTGAACCTGCTCGATCAGGATATCACAGAGGAATTAAGGGATTTCGTAAGGCGTTCTCAGTCAGAATCAGGTGGTTTCAGGGACAGAGCAGGAAACCCTGACCTTTATTACACTCTTTTCGGCAGCTTCGTGGCGGATGCTCTTGACATGAGTAAGGAATCATCAGCAATATGGCCGTACGTCAGGCAGGAAACCGCACTTAATGAGCCGGAGGGAGTTCATCTTCACTGCGCTGCTATCCTTTACTCAAAATACGGTCAGGCAGGGGCTTTCAGGAAATCCCTGGGAAGAAAACTAAGAAAAGCATCTCATCCGGATAAGCAGCCTGTTTACGAAACCTTCCTGAGCCTGATAAGTTATTATTACCTGAAGGATATAAGAGGAATCCTTATGACAGGAAGAAAGCTTAAGGCACTGAGCGACAACGGCGCCCTCCCCTGCCCCCTTGCCGCTGCCTCGCTGGTTCTTGCAAAAAGCTTCGGACGAAATGTTAATAATGACTGCCGGAAGCTCATGTCGTTTTATGACGGCAAAGGAGGTTTCAGAGCCACTCAAACCACACCGGTTTCTGACCTTCTTTCTACGGCCGTAGCTCTGTACGCTCTTAAGTTTGCAGGTCATGATCTAAGGGAGATAAAGCCCGATGCACTGGCTTTTACTGATTCGCTTTTTATTGACGGTGGTTTTTCGGGCCATCCGCTCGACCCTGACCCCGATATTGAATATACATTTTACGGACTTCTTGCCCTGGGTTCTCTTTATTAATGATATGGAAAAAGAAGCTATTGAGAAAAGATACGGCGAACTGGTTGAAAAACTGATCTTTTCCCGGAACCCTGACGGATTCTGGACAGGAAGGCTTTCCACGAGCGCTCTGGCGACATCCGTGGCTATTGTCGCGCTCAGGCTGTCAGGAGAACCGGAAGACGCAGCCAGGGTCGATGCCGGCTTTTCCTGGCTCTGCCGGAACATAAATGCCGACGGAGGCTATGGCGACACTCCTGAATCACTGAGCAATGTAAGCACAACTCTTCTTTGCTATTCCGCTGTTCATTTCTGCAGGAAAGGCGATGCAGGAGACATGACGCTCGGTAAAATGGAAAGGTGGCTTTCCGCAAAAGGAATAGAGATAGGATCCCCTGGTGTGGTTAAGTCAATTCTTGATGTTTACGGAAGAGATTACACATTTTCGGTTCCGATACTGTCGATGCTAACACTTTGCGGAGTCCTGCCACAGTCGTCCCTTTCAGGGATTCCCGGACTGCCCTTTGAGCTGACCCTTCTTCCCGCTTCATTCTACAGGTTCCTTAACCTGAGAGTCGTCAGCTATGCCCTTCCGGCCCTGATAGGTGTGGGAATATACCTTCACCGGAAAAGGAGCAGCCTCAGGTCGCTTTTCAGCCGGATCAGGGAGAAATTCGTAAGGCCCGCAGTAAGAAAGCTTGACGGTCTTCTGCCTGAAAGCGGAGGTTTCCTCGAAGCAATACCGCTGACCGGCTTTGTTGCCATGTGCCTCACTGAATGCGGAGAGACTGACAACATAACCGTCAGGAAAGGCCTTGGTTTCCTTCGCAGCCAGCAAAGGATAGACGGAGGCTGGCCAATCGACACTGATCTTTCGACATGGGTCACCACCCTTTCAGTGAAGGCGCTGGGCGAAGACACCTTCCGTTTCCTCAGCAATAATGATATCGATCTTCTGAGAGAACATCTGATTGAACTGCAGTACAAAACTGTACATCCCTTCAACGGCGCAGTTCCCGGAGGATGGGGATGGACGAGCTATTCCGGCTCCGTTCCAGATGCAGACGATACTCCGGGAGCAATTCTTGCGCTTCTGATGCTTTTTTCAGGGAAAAAGGAAGAAAC
>MTKZ01055144.1_pt1 | contig 22355 bp, 16 predicted proteins | sample 1042781 | NCBI WGS metagenome assembly MTKZ01 (sample SAMN06212207, study PRJNA360539) | anaerobic digester metagenome | biome: Wastewater treatment plant; material: sludge; isolation source: anaerobic digester fed with sludge from wastewater treatment plant | place: Denmark: WWTP Viborg ... | reverse complement strand
TTGTTGACCGCCCCGATGTGAGGTAATGCATGATTTGCATCAGGTCTCCCGCTTCCTCTTCTGGATAATGTCGTCACCAGTTTTTATACGCTCCTTAACCAGATAAGCCCGCGCTGACCTCCCGCGGGCTTTTTTTCTTGGGGAAAGATCCGTGGCTGCCCGCCGCAGGTGCATGTTATCCGGCGCAGCACCCGGAACCACAGGCGTCCCGCCTGTGAGGCCTCGCAGGGGTCTGAGATCTGTCAAGTCTAACATCTCACGCCTCACGTATCACGCAAGGAAAGAAAAGCCCGGTGGGCTTTAGCAGGCGGGACGCCTGCCGTTCCGTGATTGGTTGGAGCAGGCGGGCCATACCCGTCCCGGAACCACAGGCGTCCCGCCTGTGAGGCCCCGCAAGGGCCTGCGATCTGTCAAGTCTAACATCTCACGCCTCACGTATCACGCAAGGAAAGAAAAGCCCGGTGGGCTTTAGCAGGCGAGACGCCTGCCGTTCCGTGACATCCGGCGCAGCACCCGGAACCACAGGCGTTCCATGACATCCGGAGCGGCAAATCAGCCGCTGAGGTTCAGTTTGCGGGACCGGAAACCGTAGCCCAGGACGTCGTAAACGTCGGTGACGATCATGAAGGCGTCCGGATCGAGGTCCTTGACGATGTCCGTCAGTTGCGGGACCTGGCTGCGGTTGAGCACGCAAAAGAGCACTTCGATTTCCTTTTTTTCGTAGCCGCCGCGGGCTTGGAAGAAGGTCACGCCGCGCTCCAGTTCGGAATAGATCTCTTCCTTGATCTCGTCCACTCGCGGCGAGATCACGTAAACGCCTTTGATGTAGGGCAGGCCTTCCGAGGCCAGGTCGGTGATCTTGGTGGTGATAAAGAGGCTGATGTAGCCCCAGATGAGGATCTTGGGATCCTTGAGCAGGATGGCCACGAGGATGATGATCCCGGATTCGACGATGTAATAGCCGCTGCCGATTGAAAGGCCGGATTTTTGTTTGATCAGGGCGACCGGGATGTCCGTCCCGCCGGTGGAACCGCGCGATTTGAAGATGATCCCCAAACCGAGTCCCAGGATGACCGAGCCCGCGAGAACGGAGAGCAGCAGATCTTCCGGGCCTAAATAGGAGTAGACCGTCCGGCCCTGAAAGACATGAGTGTAAGGCTGCAGCGCCATCAAACCGAAGCGGNNATGAAAATGAAACTGATGACAAAGAGCGGGATGTTCAGCAGGATCATGGAAATTCCGTTGGGGATGCGGAAATAGTAATTGATGACCTGAGACAGACCGCCGACTCCGCCCGGAGCCATGTTGTAAGGCATCAAAAACCAGGCGTAGCCGATCGCCACGAGCAGCGAACCGCCCACGATCCCGGCCAGGTATTTGATCTCCCTCTGCCAATAGCGTTTTCCCTTGAGTTTGTTCATTTCTCACACTCCCTTATCTCTTGACTAAACTGGCGGCCTCAGAATCCTGACATTTCCTCCCTTTGCCGTCTGCAGGAAAACTTTTCCGGAGCGGTCGCTGGGAGCAGAGCCAAGATCCAAGGAAATATTAATGACTATAGACCTGAGGTTAAACGGCGTCAAACACAGCCTGATAGAAATGGAAACGGCGAAACCGCTGCGCGAGATCCTGCGCGGGACCGATATCGCCCCAAAAAGCATCCTGACCTACAAAATAAACCACGCGGAATATGTCAACGCCGAATATATCCCGCAGGCCGACACGCTGGCGGATTGCATCAGTTTGCAGCATCCCGAGGGCGCCAGGATCTATCAGGATTCGCTCATTTTCATCCTGGCCAAGGCGGTTTACAACATCCTGGGCAGCCAGCACACCCTGGTGGTGGAACATTCCATCGGCGACGGGGTTTTTTGCGAGGTGTTCAACACCCAGCCCTGGACCGAGCAGGACAGCCTGAAAGTCAAAGAGGAAATGCGCAAGATCGTGGACAGCGACCTGCCGATCGACAAGATCAGGGTCCGCACCCCCGAAGCGCTGGACATTTTGAGTTCGCTGGGCCGCAAGGATCTGATCAAGAACATCAAATACGCCTACCGCGACGAGGTCTCCATCTATCGCTGCGGCAAGTTTTACGACATGTATCTGCGTCCGCTGGCCGACCGCACCGGGATGGTGGACACATTTGACGTCGTTCACCAAACTCCGGGATTCATCCTGCGCTTTCCCTCGGGACCGGAAGGCCGGATAGCGCAGCCCTTCAGATTGCCCCAGAAACTTTTCCAACAGCACCAGGAACACGACAAATGGCTGGACATCCTGCGCGTCCATGACATCATCGACATCAACAAACTGACCGACAACTACGACATCTCGGAATTCATCCTGGTCGAGGAAGCGCTGCACGAGAAGAAGATCGCCGAGATCGCGGCCGACATCACCAAAAGCAGCCAGATCAAGCTGATCCTGGTGGCGGGGCCTTCCTCCTCCGGCAAGACGACCTTTGCCAAACGCCTTTCCATCCAGCTCCAGGCCTGCAAAGCCAAGCCGATCGTGATCGGGCTGGACGACTATTTCATCGACCGCGACAAGACCGTGCGCAAGGACGACGGGGAATTTGACTTCGAATCCATCTACGCGCTGGACCTCGACTACCTGAACCTGCAACTGACCCAGTTGCTGAACGGCGAGGAAGTCGAACTGCCGCGCTATGATTTCACCCGCGGAATGAGGCAGGGCAGCAACAAACTGCTGCGCCTGAAAGAGGACAACGTGATCGTGATGGAGGGAATCCACGGGCTGAACGACACCCTCACCGCCTCCATTCCGGCTTCCCGCAAGGCCAAGATCTACGTCAGCGCGCTCAACCAACTCAATATCGACAACCACAACCGCGTGGCCACCACCGATTGCCGCCTCCTGCGCCGCATCATCCGCGACCAGAAATACCGCGGCTACACGGCTCCCGAGACGATCCAACGCTGGCCGAACGTCCGCGAGGGCGAGGAAAAGAACATCTTTCCCTATCAGGAAAACGCCGATTATATGTTCAATAGCAGCCTGACCTACGAATTGGGCGTATTGCGCAAGCACGCCTGGAAACTGCTCAACGCGGTCCCCAAAAGCTCTTCGGCCTACACCGAAGCCAGGCGGCTGCTGGCTTTGCTGGCCACAATCAACGACATCCCGGACACGCTGGTGCCCTACAACTCCATCATCCGCGAGTTTACCAGCGGCTCCATCTTCCAGTACTGATATGAACAGGATCCATGTCCTGACCGACGATGTGCGCAACAAGATCGCCGCGGGCGAAGTGATCGAACGCCCCGCCTCGGTGGTCAAGGAATTGGTGGAAAACGCCATTGACGCCGGCGCCACCGCCATCACCGTGGCTGTCGAGTACGGCGGCAAGGATCTCATCCAGGTCAGCGACAACGGCTGCGGGATGAGCCCCGACGACGCTCTGCTGGCCCTGGAACGCCACGCCACGAGCAAGATCAAAACCGTGGGCGATATCATCCACATCGGCACTTTGGGCTTCCGCGGCGAAGCCTTGCCCAGCATCGCCAGCGTGAGCGGTCTGACCTTGATCACACGCTCCGCGGAAACCGAGGTCGCCTCGCAGGTGGATATCGATTTCGGGCGTCTGGCCAACGTCGGCCAGACTTCGTCGAATGTCGGGACGAACGTCACCGTCAGGGGGCTGTTCAAGGCCCTGCCAGCGCGGCGGAAGTTTCTGCGCAGCGAACAGGCCGAATTGCGCCACATCCTCAAATACATCCACTACCAGGCTGTCCTCTATCCCCAGATCGGTTTCAAACTCATTGTGGACGGCAGGGAAAAACTGAGTTTCGTGGCCGCGGAAGAGCGCCAGGTCAGGATGGGCGAGGTTTTCGGCTCCGGATTCTTCAGCGACGACCTGATCCCGATCTCAGCGGAAAGCGAAGGCTACCGCCTGGAAGGCTACATCTTCGGACTCGAGGACCGCGGCGACAAACTGATCGACATGCAATACACTTTCATCAACGGCCGCTACATCCTGGACAAGACCGTCAAACACGCCATCAAGGCCGCCTACGAGCCCTTCATCGCCAAAACACGCATCTGGCAAAAGGGCAGCACTCCGCCCTACGTTTTGTTTTTGACCGTCCCGCCCGAACAGATCGACGTCAACGTCCATCCCGCCAAGCAGGAAGTGCGTTTCCGCGAACAGCAGAAGGTGCACTCCGTCGTCTTTCTCACTTTGACGGAAGCGCTCAAGAATTACGAACACGACAAATTCGCCTCCGCCCGGGAAAAGTTCCATCACGGCGCGCAGGTCAGCCAGGCCACTTCCGCAGAGCAGTCCATCTTTCGCAGCAAGGTCGAGGTTCCCCGTTTTGGCGAGTATAAAAAGGAATTCGGCAACCTCTACCAGGAAGAGTTGTTTCCCGCGGATAAACCGGTTTCGGGGAAGGTCGAGGTTCCCATCGTCGATGCAGAGAAGCAGGACAAGGCCGAGCAACTGGAGATTTCCGACGATCTGCCCAACGCGTCCTTCAACTACCGTCTGCTGCTGAAAAACGAAGAGGACTACATCAATCCCTGGCAGCTGCACAACACCTACATTTTCATCCAGGTGGAGGACGGGCTTGTCGTGATCGACCAGCACGCCGCTCACGAGCGCATTATCTACGAAAAACTGCTGCAGCGAACGCAAGGCGCCCCGCCAGTCCGGCAAAAACTCATCATTCCGCTGGTGTTGGACATTCCGCCCATCATCGCGTCCGAGATCCGCGACCTGGTGGAGCAAAACCTCGAACTGCTGGAAAAAACGGGCTTCGTACTCAAGAAATTCAGCGGCGACTCGCTGGTTATCGAGGAAATTCCCGCCGAACTCGATGACTGGCAGGGTGGCAAGGTCTTCATCGAGATCCTCAAGCAGTTGGAATCGGAACTGGAGACCAACGCCGATTTCCGCGACTCCCTGGCCAAGTCCATCGCCTGCAAGGCCGCCATCAAAGCAGGGAAGAGGCTCACGCGCAAAGAAATGCTGAACCTCATCAACCAGCTCTTCGCCTGCCAGATGCCCTATTTCTGCCCCCACGGACGGCCGCTGATCCTGAAAATGCCCTTGAGCGACTTTGAAAAGAAGTTCAAGCGCCAGTTATGATTCCCATCGTTACGCTCGAAGGGCCGACCGCGTCCGGGAAAAGCGACCTGGCGCTACGACTGGCCGCGGAACTGGGCACCGAGATCATTTCCGCCGATTCGAGGCAGGTCTATCTCTATCTCGATATCGGCACCGCCAAGCCGCCGTCTGAGGATCTGGAGGCCGTAAAACACCATCTGACCGGCATTATCGAGCCCTCGGAGGCTTACAATGTGGGCCGGTTTTGCGCGGACGCGAGAAAGATCATCCAGGAACTCCATCAGCAAGGGAAAATCCCCATCGTTTGCGGCGGAACGGGACTTTACGTGGCCGGCCTGCTGCGTGGCATATTTCCCCAGATCCCCATTCCAGCAGCGATCCGGAGCGAACTGAAACAGCGTTTGGCCTCTGAGGGCCTGGCAGCGCTATATGATGAACTCAAAGAGCGCGATCCGGACTTCGCGGCAAGGATCAGTTCCCAGGACAGGCAGCGCGTTCTGCGCGGGCTGGAGGTCTATCAAGCGACCGGGATCCCCATCACCCGGCATTGGTCAAACCAGGCGGCTGGCAGTCCCTACCGGGCTTTCAGAATTCTACTCGATCCGCCTAGACAGGTTTTGTATGAACGCATCAACCGCCGCATCGGGCAAATGCTGGAATCAGGTTTGTTGGAGGAGATAAAGGCCGTGTTGGCAAAAGGCTTCAACGCCACCGATCCCGGCCTGAACAGCCTTGGCTACAAGGAGTTTTTGCCCCATATCCTCGAGTGCGCGGACCTGGACGAGTGTGTGCAGTTGGCAGCCCAGCATACCCGTAATTACGCCAAACGGCAGTGCACCTGGTACCGTAAATACAAGTTCCATTTGACATTGGGCTCCCCAGAGTGTATTTTATCTGAAGTAACCGGGCATTTGGCCGCCTGGCTGGATTAAAATAACCAGATACTGAGGATATTATGCACTTGGTCGCCAAGGTCTTTGACCTCGACATCTTCGAAGAAGAGGTGCTGGGGGAAAGTAAAAAACTGATCGGCAAGGATGGCTCGCTAGCCCTCGTCCAGGCCCTGAACCGCCTGATCGACCGCTGCCTTCTTTTCCATGAGGCCATCAGCGCCGGGATTTCCGCCAGCGAAGCAGAATTTGACAACGCCCTCCTGGAAGTTCTGGAAGACATCGAAACCGCTCCTGCCGACGCCGAACAGACCAGAATGATGGAAGAGCGCATACGCCGCAAGATCATCGTCCGCAAATACGTGCGCCAGGTCTGTGCGCGGGACGTCTCCATCGCGGATTCCCAGTTATTGGCTTTCTACGAGGACCAGAAGGAAGTGTTTTTCGCACCGGAAGCCGTGCGGGCCTCGCATATCCTCATCCGGGCCGACGCTCCCGACGCCTTTGCCAAAGCCAAAGAATTACGCTCGCGCATCAAGACTCCCCAAGACTTCATCGACGCCTGCTGCAGCCACTCGCAATGCCCCAGCGGAATGCGCTGCGGCGACCTGGGCTGGTTTCCCCGCGGACAAATGATCAGCGAAATCGAAGACGTGGCCTTTTCCCTGCAGCCCGGCCAGATCAGCGATGTCTTCAAGACCGTCCACGGTTGGCACATCCTGATGGTCACCGACCGCAAAACCCAGCAGACCGTTCCCTTCGAGGAGATCAGGGACAGCCTCAAAGCCCGCTTGGAGCAACTGGAAAAGGAGTATTTCCTCATCCGCCACGTGAACGACCTGCGGCGCGATTTTCAAGACAAAATACATATCCTGGACGGCGGTTACACACTCTGATCCTGGATTTCTGAGGTCTTGAGGGTTCTGAATTAATATAGGACTGCAGAGATAAAGGGATTATTCTATCGGGCGTCTCCAGCCGTCATTCCATCCGCCACCAGTTCCAGGATCTGCCTCTTTAGAGCCGCCCTTTCCGGCTCGTTCAGTTTTCCCCTTTCACCCAGTTTAAAAGCGCCGGCGAAGCGTCCCGGCTTTCCCCGCATGACCTGGATCTCGTCGGAGAGATTCAGCGCCTCGTCGATGTCATGAGTCACAAATATAATGCTTAACTTTAACTCAGTGGTGATATCTTTAAGCCAGTTTTGAAGTTGCAGCCGCGTAATGGCATCCAGGCTGGCGAAAGGCTCGTCCAGCAGCAGGAGTTGGGTGTCGGTCATCACAGTGCGCAGAAAAGCCGCTCGCTGGCGCAGTCCGCCGGAAAGTTGGTAGGGGAGATGCGCGGCGTGTTCCTCCAGTCCAAAAACCGGCAGCAATTTATGGACTTTTTCCCGCGCAGTTTTAATGTCACTGTCCCTGACCCGCACCGGCAGCAAGACATTTTCCACCACACTGAGCCAGGGAAAGAGCAGATCGTCTTGCGGCATATAGCCCAGGAGTCCGGTTTTTCCGGTGATTTTTTCACCCCGGTAGTAGATCTCTCCGGAGTCGGGGTGCGTGATCCCGGCCAGCAGTTCCAGCCAGGTGCTTTTTCCGCAGCCGCTGCTGCCTACGACGCTGACAAAGGCCTCGGAATCCATTTCAAAAGACAGGCCGTCCAGGATCAAACGCGGTTGGCCGGCCAGCAGAAAGGATTTGGAGAGTTTTTCAGTCCGCAGGATAGGCGGCATCAGGGCAGAAACTCGTTGGTGAAGCACTCCGCGGGGTTGACTCCGATCCCGATGATCCGGTTTTGGAACATCCATTCGGAGAAGCGCTGCCAGACTTCCAGCTTCTGTTGGCCCCATTTGGGCGCGTCGGACTTGAATTCCTTTTTCAGGTATTGCAGGCTGGCCAGCACCTGGTCCTTGTCCAGTTCGGGAACCGCTTTCACCAAAATATCCGCGGCCTTGGCGGGTTCGTCGATGCAGTATTGGTAGCCCTGGGAAGCGGCTGCCAGAAAGGCTTTGACCAATTCGGGCTGGGAGGCGATCATCCTCTCGTTGGTGATCAGCACCGGAGTGTAGAAATCGAAGATGGGGTCGATCAGCCGGATGGGCAGGAAATTGACCTTGATGCCTTTCAGCTCGGCCTGGACTCCGTCCCAGCCGTAATAGATCCATTCGAAATCGGCGTCCTTGCCGATGGTGGAAAAGAAATCAGTGACCCCGGAAACCACCTGCACGCTGTCGAAGGAGGCGCCGGATTTGCGCATCGCCTCGCGCAGGATGCCCAGTTCGGAAGGCCAGCCGGAACTTCCGTAGCGACGGCCTTCAAAGTCCTTGGTGTCGGTGATGTTGTCCCGGGCCAGGGAGGCAAAGCCGGAGGTGTTGTGCTGGATGATGGCGGCGATGGATTTGACCGGAATGCTTTCGGAGCGGGCGATGGTGACGCTTTCCTGGTAACTGACTCCAAATTGCGCCTGGCCGGCGGCAACGATCTTTTCGGCTGTGTTTTCACCGGGTTGGACGATCTGCACGTCCAGGCCCCGCTTGGCGAAGTAACCCAGCTCTTTGGCCACGTAAAGACCGGCGTGGTTGGTGTTCGGGGTCCAGTCCAGCACCACGCGGACACGGCGCAACACCGGTTTTTCCTTGGCTTTGGGCTTACAGCCCGAGATTCCCAATACGCTGACCGCTAAAACAGCGAGCAGTATTAAGATCTTGTTGTTCATTGCGATACTCCTAATGTATTCAAGTAAAATCTATGCTCTGGGATGATACATCCTATGCGTTTCAATCAAATAGCGCGTGTCCACATGCGTATAGATCTGGGTGGTGTTCAGGCTCGAGTGTCCCAGCAAAACCTGCACGATACGCAGGTTGACGCCTCCCTCCAGCAAATGCGTGGCAAAGGAATGGCGAAAGGTGTGGGGCGTGATCTCCTGTTTGAGCCCGGCCCGCAGCGTGGCCTCACGCAAAATTTTCCAGAAGCCCATGCGCGAGAGCGGCTTTCCCTGCGAATTGAGGAAAAGCGTGTCGCCCTGTCCTGATCGCAGAAGGGCAGGCCGCACCCCGAGCAGGTAAGCGGCCAGCAGTTCGCCGACGCTGTCCACATAGGGGACGAAGCGCTGTTTGGAGCCTTTTCCGCGCACCAGGATCACCTGGTCGGCGGAGTTAATGTCGTGGGTGGTCAGGCCCAGCAGTTCGGAGATCCGCATCCCCGTGCAGTAAAGCAGTTCCAGCATGACCTTGTTGCGTTTTTCCAAAACACTCTCAGTGGGCAGGCTGTCCAGAAAGCCAAGCATGGTCTCCACATCCAGAACGTCTGGCAGATGCTGGCCCAGCTTGATCTTTGGCACCTGGTCGAAATCCACCTGGACGGGTTCGCCGTTCTCTTCGAGAAATCGGAAAAACTGTTTGAGCGCCACCCGTTTGCGGGCCAGGGAGGTATTGACCAAGCCGATTTCCGCCAGCTCGCTCAGGTATGCGGTCAGATCGGCGGCGGCGTAGGCATCCACCGGCAACGGCCGCCAGAGCAGGAAATCCCGGATGTCGCGCCGGTAACTTTCCACGCTGTTTTCCGCCATGCCTTTTTCCACTTTGATGTGGTAGATGAAGCCGTTGAGCAGGCTGAAAAGTCGGGGATTCAGTTCGGGTTCAGTCGCTGGGCTGGTAATTTGGCGACTCCTTGGTGATGTTGACGTCGTGTGGATGCGATTCCTTGAGCCCGGCTCCGCTGATCTCGATGAATTCGGCCCTTTTCCGCAAGGCCGGCAAATCCGGCGCGCCGCAGTAGCCCATACCGGAGCGCAGGCCGCCCATCAACTGGTAAAGGAAATCCTTCAGCGGTCCCTTGTAGGGGACCATGCCCTCGATGCCTTCAGCGACCAGTTTATTTTCGTCGCTGTCGGCCTGGAAATAGCGTTCCCGGCTGCCGAGTTTCATCGCGCCGATGGAGCCCATGCCGCGATAGCTTTTGAAGCGGCGTCCGTTGTGGATGATGAATTCCCCCGGGCTTTCATCTGTCCCGGCGAGCAGGGAGCCGATCATCACGGCGTCCGCGCCTCCGGCCAGGGCTTTGACGATGTCGCCGGAATATTTGATCCCCCCGTCGGCGATGACGGGAATACCGGCTTGGGCGGCGACTTCCGCGCAGTCCATGATGGCGCTCAGTTGCGGAACTCCGATCCCGGCGATCACGCGCGTGGTGCAGATGGAGCCGGGTCCAATGCCGATTTTGAGGGCGTCCGCGCCGCTGTCGATGAGGAATTTCGCGGCTTTGGCGGTGGCGATGTTGCCGGCGACGACTTCGACGTCCAAAGTGGATTTAACCTTGGCCAAAGCCTGACGGATATTGGCCTGGTGGCCGTGCGCGGTATCGATCACGAGAAGGTTCGCGCCTTGGCGGACCAGTTCCTGCGCGCGTTCCAGAAAATCTCCGGCGACCCCGATGGCGGCTCCGGCCAGCAGCCGGTTTTTGGAGTCCTGCACGGCGTTGGGGTGGTTGGTGTTTTTCAAAAGGTCGCGCACGGTGAGCATCCCGGCCAATGTGAAATCCGGCGTTACGATGAGCAATTTTTCGATGCGGTGCCTGTGCAGCAAGGCGACGCAATCCTCTCCGGAAGAGCCTTCCGGCGCCGTGACCAGTTTCGCGCGCGGCGTCATCAGATCCTTCACTTTACGCCTGGGATCGGTCTCGAAGCGGATGTCGCGGTTGGTCAAAATCCCCACCAGTTTGCCTTTTTCCACCACGGGAAAACCGCCCACCTTGTGCTCCGCCTTGAGTTTCAAAACCTTGGCCAGGGTGTCGGTCGGCGCCAGCGTGTAGGGATTGGAAATGATGCCGCTCTCGGCGCGCTTGACAAGGTGGACTTGCCTCGCCTGTTCGGCGATGGAGAGATTTTTGTGGATGATGCCGATGCCGCCTTCGCGGGCCATCGCGATCGCCATTTCTGCCTCGGTGACCGTATCCATTGCAGCGCTGAGGACGGGAATCTTCAGTTCGATCCGGGCGGTGATGCGGGTGGCGAGATTTACGCCGGACGGCAGGATCTTGGAGTGCTGCGGGACCAGCAGCACATCGTCGAAGGTGTAGGTTTTGCGGATGCTCTTGTTCATTCCAAACTCCCTTGCCTTGCCAATTTCCCCGTCCGCGCCAATGTGTCAAGCACTTTACTCCCGAAACTGACCATTTCCCCGCTTTCGCAGTTTCCCAGTTTTTCCTTGACTTGTAGGGCTTTCCTTCACCTATGGTCAGGGAAAACATTCGTCCCGAGGTGGAAAATGTCCGAATTTTCCCAAGTGATCGACACCGCTTTCCCGGTCCTTTCTTTCTCAGTGGACAGGGACAGGCTCTATCTTCTCTGCGGCTGCGAAATCCTCGTCTATGAGGCCGCTTACTATGAACTTGTAAAATCCAAACGTATTTTCGAAAAACCGGGACTTGCCCGCTCCCTGCATCTGACGCCCGAATACGTCGTCTGCAAGGATTTCACGAACCTGACCGTTTTTGACCGGGAAAACCTCGGACGCAAGGCGGGCTGGCAGCTGGGAGAGGATCTCAGTTCGGACATTTGTGCCCTCTGCTCAGCTGAAAATCACATCTACGCCAGCTTGCGGGACGGACGTTTGGCCAGGATCGGCAGGGATTTGAAACACGATCCGGAATTCCGCCAGGTTTCCGGCAGCGCAGTTTGGGACATGGTTTTAGCCGAAGAAACGCTCTATGCCGGAAACGTTGACGGCTGGCTGCTGGAACTGGATCCGGCCACATTGGAAACAATAAAAAAGATACAGGCGCACCGGCAGAACGCCAAAAGCCTTTATGCGAACTCCGGCACGCTGTTTTCCGCTTCGCAGGACAAATCCCTTGCGGCGTGGAAGATCCCCGGCCTGGAGCAGCTGGCGCTGAAAAAGGGAGCCCACGCCAAGGCCTTCGCCATCGCAGGGCGCTACAGGGATTTTCTTCTGACCGTTTCTTTTCCCTGCGGTGAACTGAAATTCTGGGAATTGCCCTTTTTGCGAGAAAGCAAGCGCATAAATCTCACCAAGTGCCTCACCGGGGAAGCAATTATTGCCGGGAACTTCCTCTACCTGGTTTCACGCGCCGAAAACGGAGTTCTGCGGGGCGATCTGGCCAGGCTGGTCAAGGCTTGAGTGTTTATATTACCCTCTCCGCCCTTTCTTGCTGGCCTTTATCACTTCTTAGTCAAGCCTTAATCAAGCGTTAATAATTAAGACTTGATTAAGGCTTGATAATGACTTGATTAAGGCTATGGGGCAAGGGCCAAATGATAAAGATAGATAAAGTCTGTGGCAGCGGGGTCGGTCTGACGGCAGGAAAGTGGCCCGGCGAAAAAATCCTTGACTGAATGGGGCAGTTGATAGGACAATGAAAAACAGAAAAAAAGTGTCTTATCACAGGGAGTCAAGATGAAAAAAGCGCTTCTGAGCGGATTGCTGTTGCTGACGGCTGCAATGTCCTGGGCCATCCTGGTGGAAACCGCCTCGCTGTCGGCATTTCTGACGGGCAGCGAGCCCAACTGCGCCTATGACCGCTGGATCTCGCATCTGGCGGAGGGTATCGCCATTCCAAACTACAACGTTTACGCTCCTTGGGACGTGCAGACCAACGGCTTTGGCGATTTCCGCATCCCCACCGTCACCGACCTGTTCTACTGGAATAACATGCTCGATCTTTTCTGCGCCGAGGATTACGATGGGGCGCAGGCAGTCCTGGACAGCAATGCGGCGCCGTTCCAGATCGTGGAATTTCACGACACGGACACCGGGCGGACCTATTATATGATCCGTGAAATCCCGAACCTGACTTATTTCGACGACAACGGCACGATCGCAACCTACGACGACGAAACCGGCGCTTTCGCCTACGGTTGGGGCCTCTACATTTTCAATCCGGAGGGAACGGAACCGATCATCATCACGATCCCGCATTGCTGCGACGATTTTCCCACTCCGCGTTTCGGACTGGAAGCCCTGGAGATCTGGAATCCCAAATACCTGCTGATCAACGGCGCCGGACGCGAAGTGCGCTGGACCAACGAAGGCACCTATACCAATTCCAAATCCATCTCGGATCCCACCCGCTACGCGGCGCATCCCTTCAACACGGCCTACAAAAAGTTTGCCGACAAGATCCGCGATCAATTCCAGCAGCGTGAGTGGTCGTGCCAGCTCCATTCTTATGACTGGAACCTCCACCTGGGCTACGCGAACTGCCAGATCTCGGCTGGAAATCCGCGCAGCTGTCCCAACCTGCCAATCCGCGACCTCAGCCCGCTGAAACACGACCTGATCAACGCCGGACATCATCTGATGATCCCCGCCAACACCATCGGAGTGCATGACGCCGTCTATCTGAACGATTTTTACACGGTCAATTACTCCCTGCACGATTTCACTTTCAGCGACGGCGAACAAACTTACCCCGTCAACAACTATATGGATCTGCCCGCCTACCAGCAAAACCAGCAAATGGTTTACACACAGTCCGGAACCACCGATTACGACGTCTATGAGCCTTTTTTCCACATGGAGATGGACGAACTGCCCTCCTCCTATGCGCACAATGATCACGTCTACGACTGGTTTTACGGCTGGGACGAAGCCACCCAGACCTGGAACATGGACCATCTTTTCGACAACTTCATAGCCTATTACGGCCGTTGGCTTTACGACATCGAGCCGGTGCTGGTCGAGACGTTCAATATGGATAACGGACAGGGCCCAGCCGCGCCGACCAACCTCGCCGTATTCAACCAATCGATGAACAACGTCACGCTGAGCTGGACCAAAGGCTCCGATTACGATTTCGACAGTTATGAAGTGCTGTATGCCACCGAACCCATCGGCATTGACAATTACCAGGTATTCAACCGCAGCAACGCGTCCTTCCTGGCCTCCCCGGATTGCGAACGGATCACGGTGACCAGCTTGGTAAACTCCAACCAGTATTATTTCCGCCTGCGTGCCAAAGACAAAAACGGCAACGTGAGCACCCTTTCCAACGAAGCCAACACCATCCTCGCCCCGGCGAACATTACCAGCCTGACCGCCCACGGACTGGACGACAAGGTCCGCGTGTACTGGCAGGTCGGCGGCCAGACCAACAACCAGGGCTTCAGCGTTTACCGCTGCCAAAATCAAGGCGATTTCATACTGGCGGATTCCTGGCAAACCAATCCGGCCCTGGCCAATGCCACCGCCTCAACTTTCGAATGGTGGGACAACAACGTCAGCAACGGCCTCGACTATACATACAAGATCAGCAGCACGAACCTGAACAACATCGAGTTCTTCTACAACTACCCGGCCTCCGCCTCTCCGCGTCCGATCCACTTCATCACAATCCGCAATTCCACTGGCGCCCTGGCCGATTCGATCGCCTTCGGAGCCAATCCCTACGCCACAGACGGCAACGACGGCTATTGGGACATTACGAAAGGCAATCCAAGTTCCACCTACGTCTGGAACGCTTTCTGGGAGCAGTATTGGGGTACTAGCGGAACCCAGTTGGCGCGGGAGATCAAAGGTTTTTACGATCCCGACAGCGAGATCAAAACCTGGACGATGCGCACGCGGAGCGACCAGCTGGAAACCCTTACCATATCAGCCTCGGACAACTTTGACCGCAGCGAAAAACTCTATCTGCTGGACGGCGGCAGCGGAACTTATTTTAACTTGCTCAGCGGATCCTACAATTACACCAACGCCAATTCCAACATCCGCACGATGACGCTCTTCTGGGGTAACATGCAACCCAAGGTGCTCCATTCCATGCAGGACAACCGGGTCTTCCAAGGCAGCAGCACCATCAATTTCTTCTGGAATTACCAATATCCGTTCCTGATCGACCATATCGAACTCTCAGTCATCAACGCCACGGACAGTTTGCTGATCAATGCTTCGCTGCCCAACAACCAATACAGCTATTCCTACCTGGTGCCCCAAAACATCCTGGAAATGCAGGATTGCCGGCTGGCCGCGGATGTCGTGGCTGTGGACGGGGTACGTACGCGTTTCTGGTCGGATTACCATTTCTCGCTGGTGCCGCTGATGACTCTGGCCTACAACGAACCGGGCTGGAAAACGCGCACCGATCCCTGGGTGACAGGAGATCTCAGCATAGAACAGGTGTTCGGAACCGGGGCGGTCGCCTACCAGCGCAACCAGATGGGCGGCTGGACTTTGACGACGGACTACGATTTCGGCAACTCCTATTGGGTTTACAGCCCGGAGGTGTCGTTTTACAGCAACACAAATGCGGTGCAGTCCAACGAATACAGCTTCGATCTCGTCCCGGGCTGGAACTTCATTCCCAACCCGCATCTCTGCGCCTACGACATCGAGGATCTCTGCTTCTACATCAACGGCAACCTTTTCCGCTACAGTGAACTGCTCGCGCAGGAACTGGTTTCCCGGGCGGTGTATGTCTCGCGCAACAACCTCTACGCCCCAGTGACGCGGATCGAGCCCTGGGAAGCGCTGCTGATCAAGTTTTACGGTTCGGCCGACGTTGTCCCTCAGATCCGCTTCTATCCTTTCTTCGCGGCTCCTCCGATCGACCCCTCGCCCGCGAATTGGAGCCTGAAAGTCGATCTCGCCCAAGCCGGCGCTGCTTCCCAACTGCTTTTGGGAGCGCATGACATGGCCACGGACAGCTACGATTTCCGCTACGACCTGCCCACCTGCCTGGCCTCGCCTGTGCCGCGTCCAACGCTGAGTTTCCCAGTGGCGGAAAGCGATTCGCTGGCTTTGGAGACCTCGCTCTACAGCGATTTCCGTGTGGATTTCTCCGAGCCGGAACAGCAGAAATTCTGGAATTTCAATCTGGACGTCCCCTCCACCGAGCCGGTCGTATTAACCTTCGAGCAGAGCGGCATCCAGGTCGGCTGGCAGATCATGCTGCTACTGAACGACACACCCTATTTCGTGGGCAGTTCGGAAAGTTTCACCTGGACCCCGCCCGCGGCCGGATCCTACAGCGGCTACATCCGCGTCAGCAACTACGCGGTGGGGGTCGACGACCTCGTGCAGAGCCCGCTCAGCGGCTTGGCAGCCTGGCCCAATCCCTTCAATCCGGACGTGAACATCGCTTTCAACCTGGCTTCCGGAACGAGCGTCAAGGTCGAAGTATTCAACATCCGCGGCCAGAAAGTCGCCTCGCTCTCGGACGGCAAAATGGCTGGCGGACGGCACACCCTCGTCTGGAACGGAAAGGACTCGACGGGCCGTAATGTGGGCAGCGGACTGTATTTCGCCCGGGTGCGGACCCCACAAAAGACGCAGACTATCAAGATGATGCTGATGAAATAGCGCCTTCCCGATTGCCTCCCCAATCTCAATTAAGTCGATTTGACCGGAAAAAGAACAGCCTCCCTCACAGTGGGGGAGGCTGAAATCTGAAAGGGTTTGTGAGTGTTATTGGCCTGTGACGATGGTCTCGTATTTGATCGTAAAGATCATCCAGGTTGTACGGAAATCGACGGTTGAGATCTTGGTGATACCACCGTTCTCAGCAGCTTTAAGGATGGCCGCGTCTTTGTTCATGGTCGGGGGAAAGCCCAGAAAACCGGTCTGGGTGTAGGTTCCCACCTTGGTTCCCAGCGGATTGGAAGTGGCGCAGACGGGGCGGTTGATGGTGCAGGCGCTGATCAAGAGAACGGCCATTAGGATGACACACGCGAACACTTTGATTTTCATCTTTTCTCCTTTTCCCTTTCGGGATGGCTTGGATTCTGACTCGCTGAGGAGTCGGTTCGCATAAAATTTAAGTTATTTCATTTATCATCCGCATTCTTGTCAAGAGAATTTTAAGTGACAGAATGCGGACTCCGTAAAAGACACAGATATAAAGTCTCAGCCAAAACTGCAACTGGGCTTCTCAGCTCTCAGTGGATGTAAATGTTTAAAGGCTTGTGAGATAGGTGGGACTGGTTTTCGCCTGTGACACAGTGGGAAGGGACATTATGGACCTTTCGCTATCCCGGAAAGAAATCGTTTGATTCTATCCCGGCAGTTTGGAGTCAAAAGAAAAACCTTGACAATAAAAGTGTCTGATATAAAGATCAAAATCATGGGATGAGCCAGAAGAATTGCCGCTTGCAGGAAGCAAGTGGTGAAAGAGGGGATTGGAGAATTTCATCTTCCCTGCAGATTTGGTTTTGGGGACAAGCTACAATGAATAGCCCTGTTAATTACCCGGAAATCCCATTGAACCTGTTTTTTCCGGAAATACCTTAATGGTGGCAGAGATGAGAAAGACGATTTTTGCGATAGTCTTGACAGCGTGCCTTTTAATGGCATTCTTCGCCACTGGCGCAGCGCAGCGTGTTTTCAAACGGCAGGCTCTTGATGATAACTATCAAACAACACAGGATCCCATTATTTATGATCAAAGCCCACAGGCTGTCGACGTCATTTCTCCCTGCATTGAAGCCGGTTTTGGGGAACAAGATTCCGACAGAGCAACTCCGGATATAGCCGACAAAAGGCCTGTCGCGCAAGAATATTGGGAGTACAAATTCACAACTCAGGCTGACAGGGAGAAATGGTACTGGGTGAGTTACCCTGTGCTGAACTCTGTGACCAACAATGCCCTAAAAGCGAGTGAGTTTTTCGAGGATTTGCTTGAAGTACATCAAGTGCAGGAAAACGGTGAGTGGCATGACACTCCCACCTATCTGGAAGAGATCGACTGGATGGTTCAAAGTGGTCTTCAATATATTAACTGGGACATAAACACTGACGATTGGACAGATAACTATAATTCTCATATTGTCTCCAGTCCTCAAGGCTACAAGGTCATGATGCTTTCACGAACTCCATCGATCGTAACACTCCGAGAATCCGGCTTGCGGACATCATCGGAAACCCAATTCCCGATCTATGGCGGACAAGTTGAGAACTGGCTGGGCTATTTCAGGGAGGATTCCGCCTGGCCGCATGATGTCTTCGCCTCGATCTGGGATGACATATGCATGATAAAGACCAAGAACTGGTGCCTGGTTCGGTCAAATCCTGTCGGGGATTATTGGGGCATGCACGGGAAAATGACTTCGTTGAAAGATGGCGATATGGTGATCGTCACAACGCTCAACGACCATACCTTCCAGTGGAACAACGCGGACGCCACCCCTCCTGAGACCAAGGCCTTGCCGGAGTACTTCGTCTTTGACGAGAAACAGGATTATGTGCCTGTGTATTTGAGCATCCCGGACAGCCTAATGACCGGCCTGAAGGAAATCGGCTTGTATCTGGACGGAGTATGCAAAGGAGCGGTCGTGATCGAGGACAATCTGGAGCAGATCTGCGCCTATCTGGATATCGGCGAACAACTGACTGACGGCGTGGTGGAATTCGTCTTCTATTACAATGACGGCAAGAGCCAGCAGCAGGAAATGAAAACAGTACGACTGGATCCCAGCCGGATTTGCGCGCGATTCGTGAACGGCAACAAACGGTATCCTTATTTTGATATCAATATCACAGCCCGGGATATGGATAATATGGTTCCTCCAGAGCTTACCTTGGGCCAGAACTACCCCAATCCCTTCAATCCGAGCACGACGATCTCCTATCAGTTGCCGGCATCCGGTCCAGTGCGCCTTGACATCTACAACGTCAGGGGCCAGTTGGTCAGGACTTTGATCGACGCCGAACAGGAAGCCGGATACCACAGCGTGGTTTGGAACGGCACGGACAACGCGGGCCAGAGCGTGGCCAGCGGCATCTATTTCTACCGTTTGAGCAGTCCCGCCCAGACACTGGGCAAGAGAATGCTCCTGATGAAATGACTTAGTAACCGGGGGAGGGCAAAAGCCCTCCCCTCTATCTGAGAGGTAACCTAATGCGCTTGAATGCTTTTCTGATCCTGGCCCTGATACTGCCGGGCCTGGTGTTTTCCGTGACCCATACCGTGAAGCTGGACGGCAGCGGGGATTTTACCGCCATTCAAGCCGCGTTGGACGCCTCAATCGAGGGAGATTCCGTGTTGGTTTATCCGGGACGTTACTATGAGAATGTGGCAATCCAAACAAACGGCATAAGTCTGATAAGTTTGGAAGCAACCACCGGGAATCCCTCCTATATTGATTCCACTATTGTGGACGGCAATAGCGTATCATCAGTAATCGCGGTAGGACAAAATCGCCAAAATGTCTTTGTAAGAGGGTTCAGACTAACAAATGCGCTAGGCAACGGGATTAACTTTGGGCCCTCATCTCAAGCATCACTTACCAATTGCCATATTACAGGTAATACAGCGTCCAACGGCGGTGGAATTGGAATAGCCAGTGCAAATGTAACGTTATCTGGTGTGTCAGTATTTGATAACTATGCTTTACATATGGGAGGTGGGATTTACGCTTCCGCGGCTACAGGCTATGTAAATAATATCACATTCGATCCAGTGAATCGCTGTTCAATTTATAACAATCGCTCTGGCGCTGGACAGGATATTTATATGCAACACGCCACATGCGACCTTAATATATACTTAGAGACCTTTTCGGTGACGGTTCCCACGACATACTATGCCATCTATAAGCCTGAGGGCCTGGCGGATTACCAGATGCACTTCGACATCCTGAACGCGCACCACCAGGAGATAGACAGCGACCTCTACGTGTCCCCCGATGGCGATGACGCCAACGACGGCCTGAGCCCCGCCTCTCCGTTGAGAACGATACATGAAGGCATCTACCGCATTGCCCCAGACAGCCTGAGCCAGAATACGGTGCATCTCCTGCCGGGCACCTATTCCCGGACCGCCAACTCCCAAGTCTTCCCCATCGCGCTGAAAAGCTGGGTGATGGTGCAGGGCAGCGGAATGGACAATACCAATGTGGTAGGAGAGCTGCACCCATTGATCACAGGAGGAACTAATCCACACAATGATGTGTTTTGGTGTAATTACCAGAATGTAGCATCTTTGTCCAATATGGCCATATCAACACAGAATTCGAGTAATGACACAGCATTGTATGGGAATAGCTTTGGGAGTATGAATTTATCGCAAATACACATTTTCAATGTGAATCCAGTTGATCTATCTGCAATATGGCTATATTTGAGCAGTGATTATGAGAGCGTGTGGGACAATGTCACAATAGAAAACATCGTTACCCCGGATATGGGCCTGGTAGATATTGGCGGCAGTATGTCTGGCAGTATTTCCAACTGTAAGTTCAGTAACGCAATTTCCACATATACTTCAGCCTCAGTCTGGGCCTATCCCCTGGTTTCTTTCAGGGGAGACAGGAATCTCACTTTCGAAAACTGCGAGTTCAGCAACTTGACCATGTCTGACGATAATTCCAATGCCATCCAGTTTGTTGCCGTCCAATTCCCCCAGCAGCACAACAACTTTTCCTTTAACAACTGCCTGTTCAGCAACATATCGTCTCAGGGCGGAATAGTAGTGTGCGTATCATCCAACTACCCGAATATGGATTTCACCAATTGCACCTTTGCCGGGAATGAAAGCGATACCTTTACCTTGACAACAAATGGCAACGTCGATATCATCAATTCCATCTTTGATAATGATACGCCCTACCAGATCAGGATTAATCCCATGGAAGTATCGATGGAGACGACGACGCTCAACATAGACTATTCCTGCATCAAGGACGGCATGGCGGGCATCCAGCAGGCTCCGGGGAACACGATCAACTTCCTGCCCACCAGCATGAGCAGCGATCCCCTCTTCGCCGGGGGTCCGGATATACACGATCCCCTCTACTACAGCCTCTCTGCCTTGTCACCATGCATCAATAGCGGCACACCTGATACACTGGGTTTGAACCTTTTGCCTTATGATCTGGCGGGGAACCAGAGAGTCTGGGATGGACGTATAGATATGGGAGCTTTTGAGTTTGGAGCTCCACCTGTGGCTAATGATGATCCCACAGCTCCGGGTACTCCTGCACTCAGTCTTACAGCTTATCCTAATCCCTTTAGCGTTTTTACCAATATTCGAGTGAGCTCTCTAAGCAGTCGAGGTGCTGGCACAGAGAGAGTTAGGAGTGCTGGTATCACTATATATAACATCAAGGGACAGAGAGTGAAAAGCATAATGATAGACCCGGAAAAGACGGGAGAGCAATTCACATTCTGGGATGGTAGAGATGAGGATAATGCCAGATGCTCATCTGGAATTTACTTAGTTAATCTGATTGTAAACGGTAGAAACGTTAGCACTAGGAAGGTAACATTCATAAGATAGGGGGGGGCTTTGATTACAGATATCGGAAATGGCAATAACGCCTTGGAGGATGATATCAGGTGGGGGTGAACTGATCAAGCCGAGTGTGGGATCTCAACTATTTTTTCAAATCGTATCACCTTTTTTTCAAATCGCATGTTTTTACATCTCCCAGTATCACCATTTTTTCAAATGGAGTATCACGCTTTTTTCAAATGATCTAAGCACATCTACAACATAAGATTTTCGGTTTTTTTTGAATGGCAAGCACAGATTTACATAAAATGCCTGGCGAGCTTAGCCAGCTTCTTCAAACAATCACTTTCTTTGTCCTCGTCTTTGGTTTCAAGCCAGATTCCTTACGCATTTTTCCCAGTATGCCGGGTTGAATGAATGTGCCCATCTTTAGGATTCCCTCCCTTGTTATGTTGAAATACCCATTGCTGTTGATTCCAATCATACCGATGGATGCCAGTGCTTCCATATAAACAAAGACCAGTTGCCTGCTCTTGCCATAGTCTAAGGCAATCTCTCGGATGGAATGGTATTGCTTGATGTTTAGCAAGTTTAGGATTTCTTCTGCTACCTGAGTGCTGTAGTTCCACTTGCCTTTTTGATTGAAGCCAACCTGAGATTGATAGCGGTTACTGCTTACGTAGAGCTTGTCTTGAGTTGAGATGCACTTGATTTCCTGGTTGTTGAGTAGCGTTCTGATGGACCGTGATACGGTTCTGGCCTCGATTCCGGTAAGCTCTGTTATCGTTTCTGTGCTGAACGGCTTTCTGTACTGATGGACGAAGTTTCGGATAACATCCATGTTTGTCATGGTTCCGTCTCCACCAATGCATTATCCAGCGTGAAGCCTGGGTTTTGCTTGATCCTGCCTTCCATGATGTACATCAGTTTGATGGCTTTTCTGAGGTTACCATTGCAGTTGAAATGGATAGTATCTATGAGCCGATCTGTTACTTCCACTTCCATTACCTCTTTGGCAAGCAGTTCAATATCCTTTCTGCTTGCGGGCTGGAACTCACAGAAGTAGTTGCAGCGGTCAAAGTAGTGTGGATTGATCTGTGCCAGAAGGTCTTTGGCGTTTTGCATCCCCACCAGGATAACTATGCACAGCGTCTCATCCACGATGTCACGGATCGCTCCCAATAGTGATTCATGTTT
>MTKZ01051639.1_pt1 | contig 22360 bp, 17 predicted proteins | sample 1042781 | NCBI WGS metagenome assembly MTKZ01 (sample SAMN06212207, study PRJNA360539) | anaerobic digester metagenome | biome: Wastewater treatment plant; material: sludge; isolation source: anaerobic digester fed with sludge from wastewater treatment plant | place: Denmark: WWTP Viborg ... | reverse complement strand
CGCCTGGAGAGCCGCGGCCGAGAGCGTGCCGGCGTTCTCGATGCCGTTCTCCGCTGCGATGTGATCGGCGCGGAGGTACTCGCCGCAGTGCGGGCACTGCACCATCTTGTCGGCGAACTCTTTCACGGGGCCAGGGTGGCCAACTACGCCGAGGTCAGCGGGTTCATCGCCAACGGCGACGGGAGGGTCAAGGGCGTGGAGGTCAAGGACCTCCTGAACGGTGCGACAACGGAGCTGGCCGGGTCCATGGTCGTCAACTGCGCGGGCCCCTGGGCGGACCTGCTGCTGGGGCTGGCCCGGCCGGAAAGCGAACCGGCTGCCCTGACACGGTCCGAGGGCATCCACATCGTGACCAGGAAACGGGTCACCGGCCACGTGGTGAGCTACATGAGCAGGGAAGGCAGGCACTTCTTCATGATCCCCTGGAGGAACCACACCCTCATCGGCACCACCGACCAGCCGTTCTCGGGGAGGCCCGACGAGTACCGCGTGTCGCGGAAGAGCATCGAGGGACTCATCGACGAGGTCAACACCACGCTCGGCACCGAGGTGGTGGCCTTCGATGACGTCCTGTACACCTACGGGGGGCTTCGTCCGCTCGTGGACGATGCCGCGTCGGATACCTACGGCGCGTCCCGCAGGTACGAGATATACGACAACGCGACCGACGGGCTCGAAGGCCTCATCACCGTGGAGGGAGGCAAGTTCACCACCAGCAGGAGCCTCGCCCAGGCCGCCGTCGACCTCGTGGAGAAGAAGCTGAAGCGCCGCCGCAGCGCATCGCCCACGGCACGGCGCTACCTCTGGGGCTCCCAGATCCCGGACATGAAGACCTTCATGCTCGACCTCATCCGGAAGAACAGGGACTTCGCACCCACCACCCTCGAATACCTGGGCAGGAACTACGGCACCGAGCACCAGGGCGTGCTGGACCTCGCACGAGGCGAGCGCGCCCTGAGGGAGACCGTCAACCACGACGGCGAGATCATGGCCCAGGCCGTCTACGCGGTGAGGAACGAGATGGCCCGGAAGCTCTCCGACATCGTGCTCCGCCGTACCGGCATCGCCACGCTGGGAAACCCGGGCGAGAGGGTCCTCGAGGAGGTGGCCGTGGCGGCGGGCCGGGAACTCGGCTGGGACGGAAGGCGCATCGAGCGGGAGCTCAAGGAGACCGTGAAGACCCTCGAGGTGCCCACCGAATGATCAGGGAAGCAGGAGGTATGTATGAGCAGGAAGAAATTCGCCCCGAAATGGTCTGAACAGGCCCCGCCGAAGGGGTCCTGGCGCTCCGTGTTCAAGTACGGTGACCCCCATGGGTTCAAGCACCCGAGCCGCGCGTGGTACGAGATGATCAAGCGGGACTTCTCCATGACCGACGACGACTTCCGCACCAGGCGCAACGAGGGGCTGGGCTGCATCGGGCTGAACAGGCCGCCGGCCCTCGAACCGCATCACCGTGAGCGCTTCGAGTCCATCGTCGGCAGGCAGAACGTGACCTCTGACGACTTCAGCAGGGTCAGGTACGCCTCGGGCAAGACCACCGAGGAGATCCTCGAGCTCAGGAAGGGGATGATCGATGCCGTGGCCGACCTCGTCGTCCACCCCAGGACCAAACAGGACGTCCAGCAGATCGTCTCCTACTGCCATGAGCACCGTATCCCCATCTATCCCTTCGGTGCCGGGAGCTCGGTGAACTTCGGGGTGAGGCCCGTCCGGGGCGGCATCTCGCTCGTGCTGTGCACGCACATGAACCGAGTCCTCGAGGTCAACGAGCTCAACCAGACAGCCCGCGTGCAGCCCGGCATCTTTGGCCCCGCCTACGAGGACACGCTGCACAGGGCCCCCGAGCTCTTCCACACCAGGCACCGGTACACCTGCGGCCATTTCCCCCAGTCCTTCGAGTACTCCTCCGTGGGCGGGTGGATCGTGACCCTGGGCTCGGGGCAGGCATCGTCCTACTACGGCGATGCCTACCACCTGGTCATCAGCCAGGAATACGTGACCCCTGCCGGCACTTTCAGGACCCTGGACTTCCCGGCCACCGCCACCGGCCCCAAGCTCAACGACATCATGAAGGGCAGCGAGGGTGCATTCGGCATCCTCGTGGAGGCCACCATGAAGATCTACCGGCACATGCCCGGGAACACGAGGCGGTTCAGCTTCATGTTCCCCTCCTGGGAGGCTGCCGTGGACGCGAGCCGCGAGATCTGTCAGGGGGAGTTCGGCATGCCCGCCATCTTCAGGATATCGGACCCCGAGGAGACGGACCGCGGGCTCAAGCTTTACGGCATGCCCGGGTTCGTGGACTCCTTCCTGAGGAAGAAGGGATTCCGGCCCATGGAGCGCTGCCTGTGCCTGGGCAACGCTGAAGGCCAGAAAGACTTCGCGCGCAACGTGGAGCGCCAGGTCAGGAGGATCTGCAGGGAGTTCGGCGCCATATCGCTCACCGGCTATGCGGCACGGAAGTGGGAGCACACCCGGTACAGGGAGCCGTACATGCGGGAAGACCTCATGGACTACGGCGTGCTCATCGACACCCTGGAGTCCTCCGTGACCTGGGACAACCTGCACCGGCTCCACCAGGGGGTGAGGGAGTACATCACGGCCAGGCCGCAGACCATGTGCATGACCCATGCTTCCCACTTCTATCCCCAGGGGACCAACCTGTACTTCATCTTCCTTGCCAGGATGGATGACCCCGAGGAGTTCAAGGTCTTCCACCGGGGCATCGTCGAGCGCATCGTGGAGTACGGGGGGTCGCTCAGCCACCACCACGGCGTGGGCCGCATGATCGGCGCGTTGATGGAGCGGCACCTCGGATCCGAGCAGATGGCCGTGCTCAGGGCGCTCAAACGCCACTTCGACCCGCACGACATCATGAACCCGGGTGGACAGCTGGGGCTGGATGAATAGTCCTTGCAGCTGGCTGTAATTCTTTATACAATTCTAAAATAGGGGTCTAAAATTGGGGTCAGAGTCGATTTATCAAAGTAAAATTGAGTAAAATTGGGGTCAGTGTAAGTCAAGTCTCCAAAGTTCTGTAATTTAGGTACTCCGATATAGGCATCATGCGNNCCCTTGGCTCGCTTTCACCTTTTTACAGAACTATAGAGACGGAACCTCAGTGTAAAATTGGGGTCAGAGTCGATTTATCAAGGCAAGAATAGCCATTATATGAACTTCATTGACGTTTAATATCATGAATTAGTAATTCCTAGCAGCTCGCCGTGATCCTTATTACTTTGAAAGTCCACAGCGGAACAGTACATTTTCAGCCATGTGATTATTGAAGTATTACATGGTTATGATATAAGTAACGAATAGGAACATTGATATGTTTTTCTTTCTGGAGGTCAGATGTCACGGCTAAAGCGATATGAAGTCGGTGGACTTCCTCAACACATAGTACAGCGTGGTAATAATCGACAAGCCTGTTTCATTAGAGAAAGAGATTATCAATATTATCGTGAATGTCTCAGAGACGCATCAGTTAAGAATGATTGCCAGGTTCATGCATACGTCTTGATGACAAATCATGTCCATATTCTTGCCACGCCATGCACTCCAGGTGGAATATCACACATGATGCAATCGCTCGGCAGGAAGTATGTACGGTATTTCAATTCAAGATATCAAAGGACAGGTACACTTTTTGAGGGAAGATACAAGGCAAGCCTCATCGAAAGTGACAAGTATTTTCTTGCATGCAGTCGTTACATTGAAGAGAACCCTGTACGTGCTGGTATTGTCTCGAATCCTGGCGGCTACCGCTGGTCGAGTTATCATCATCATGCAGCTGATGATGACGATAGTCTCATAAAAGATCACCCAACCTATCTTGCACTGGGGTGCAATCCTTCGACAAGAGCTGAAATGTACAAGAAGCTCTTCGACGGAATCATGGACGCACAGGTTCTACAAGGCATTCGAAACTCTGCACAGAAGGGCATGGTGTTAGGTGGGGAACATTTCATGAAAGAAATTGAGAAGATACTTAACAGGAGTATCAGGCCAAGGGTGAGAGGAAGACCAAAGAGGGAAGAATGACCAGTCCTTTCAGAATCTGCTCTTCCATTGCTATGCACCTTGGGATATTGATAAGACGTTCAAGATGACAATGAATTGAGATTCGTCCAATAGCAGATACTTACATTGATCTAGACCAACTGAATATGCACTTCCATAGCTTGCTTGGGAAAATCGACTCTGACTCCAATTAAAAGGAGGGTCCCGCATGAAAAAGATAGCCATCGGTGCTGGAATCATCATCGGCTTGGTCGTCATTATCCTTGCCGTGCTGCCCTTTGCCGTCGACCTGAACAGGCACAAGCCGGCCATCCTCGACCGGATAAAGGCCGTCACCGACCGGCAGGTGGATTTCGAGGAGATAGACCTCACCATCCTCTCGGGGCTCGGCGCGAAGATCACCGGCCTGCGCATCGCCGATGACAGGGCGTTCTCCCAGGGGGATTTCCTCTCGCTCAAGGCGGCCAGGGTGAAGGTGGCACTCCTGCCGCTCCTGAAGAAGCAGATCGAGGTCAGGGCGGTGGTGCTCGAGGAGCCGAAGATCTCCATCATCCGAAACAGGGACGGGGCATTCAACTTCAAGACCCTGCTCCTGCCCAAGAAGGAGAAACCGGCCCAGGAAGGACCGGAGGAGGAAAAGGCCGGGCCGAGTGCCCTGGCCGGCCTCATGGTGGGCAACGTGGAGGTGAAGGACGGCATCCTCAGCTACACCGACGAAAAGGCCAAGCCGGGCGCGGAACCCTTCACGGTGAGCGACATCGACCTGGGCTCCAGGGACATCTCCCTGACTAAGCCCATCCCCTTCTCCCTGGCGGCAGCGGTCATGAGCCCCAAGGGCCAGAACCTCAACATGAAGGGCACCTTCGGCCCGGCGCCCGAAGGAGGCGGTTTCGGCCAGGCCCCCATCGATGTGGAACTCCTCCTCGACTCCGTGGCACTCTCATCGCTGCCGGTCAAGCTGCCGGTGAAGGCCGGTGACATGAAGGTGAACATGACCGCGACGGGAAACCTGAAGGATCAGGTCACGTCCCGGCTCACGGTGGACCTGGCAGGGCTGGTCCTCGGGGGGCAGGCGTCGAAGGAACACAAGCCCGTGTCAGGCTCGATGGCGACCGACCTGACCATCGAGCTCGAGAAACAGGTCCTCGCCATGAAGAACGGCACCTTCACCCTCGGACAGGACAAGGGCACCTTCGAGGGCGTGGTGAACGACTTCAAGAAGGCCCCGGCCTGGAACGTCAAGGTTCAATCCGACCGCATCACCCCGGCCGGCATACCCCTTCTCGCAGGATTCATCCCCGCTGCCATGAAGATGACCGGCCCTGCAGGGATCAAGCTCGTCACGTCAGGCACCAAGGATGCCTTCGACCTCAGGGCCGATGCCGACATGAAGCCCATGGCCATCACCTTCGGCACCTTCCTGGACAAACCGGCCAACGGCCCGTGCACCCTGAGCACCAGGGTATCGAAGAAACCGGGAATCATGGAGATCAGCACCCTGGACATCGACCTGGGCGCCATAAAGGCGAGGGGGGCGGGCGAGGTCAGGAAAGCCGGCGACACGTCGCGCTTCCAGCTCCGCATCGACACGAACCAGGTCCCCCTGCAGACCGCCCAGACCGTCATCCCCATGCTCAGGTCCTTCAAGCCGGGCGGCAGCGTCGTGGTGAAGACCGCGCTCGACGGGGGAGGGGGAGGCCCTCTGAATGTCAGCGTGCAGGCGCTCTCGGAGCGCATGGGGCTCGTGCTCACCAAGCCGAAGGAAGGGGAACAGGCCAAGGCCAAGGTGATGGCAAAACCGGTCGCCGCGGACATGAACGCCCTGACGGTCTCGGTGGATGCCGTGAAAAAGGGTAAGGCCCTGACCGCACGAGGCACCATGAGATCCCGGGGCGGGACCTTTGCGGACATTCCCTACACGAACCTCACCGGCGCGTTCACCCTTGCGGGCGATCAGCTCAGGGTAAACCCGTTCGACCTGACAGCGCTCAAGGGCTCCATCAGGGGCACTGCCTCGTACAACCTCAAGTCCAAGGCGTGGTCGGCCGACCCGGCCTTCTCCAATGTCCAGGCAGGGGCCATCCTGGATACCATGACCAGCTTCAAGGACGTGTTCGCCGGCACGCTCTCGGGCGACCTCAAGGCCACCGGGGTGGCGGGCGCACCGGCCCTGAGCAACCTGGGCGCCAAGGGAAAGATAGGCATCAGCAAGGGTGAATGGAAGAACTTCGACCTGGCAGGCACCGTGCTGAGTTCCATCCTCGGCGTGCCCGGCGCATCGGAGATCTTCGGGTTCGCCCCGGCCGAGGTCCAGAAGTACAACACCACCCGCTTCGAGTCCATGAACGCCGAGGTGGACCTGTCGAAAAAGGTCATCACGGTGGACATCATGAAGCTCATCAACATCAGCAGCGGCAAGGACGTGGACACCGAGTCGAGCCTGAAAGGCACCATCAGCATGGAGACCAACGAGATCAACCTCAAGGGCAACGTGGTCTTGCCCAAGCGGTTCTCCCAGCGCATCGCCCCGCGGGCCGAGGCCTTCTCGGCCATCATGAACGACGAGAAGAGGCTCGTGCTGCCCATGTCCATCACGGGGTCCATCAAGAAGCCCATACCCATGGTGGACGTGAGTGTCCTGAGCAAGTCGTTCACCAGGTATTACACGACCAAGGCCCTGGACAAGGGTCTCCAGAAGCTCCAGGACAAGGGCAAGCTCCCCCCTGCGACCGACGAGACGCGCAAGGCCATCGAGGGCGTGCTCGAAGGGGTGTTCAAGAAGAAGTAGGGTGGTAAAAAAGTCAGGTGGATGGCGGTTCTTCGACCTGGGTGACAAGAAACGTCAGAGGGCGACCTCGCCTGCAGGCAGGTCAGGGAAAAACAAGAACAAAAGCCGGAACAGAAAAACTTGAGCCCCCTGCAAAACCGGCGGGGCATGAGCACGGGATTGATATACAAAAGAAACCCACGACCCGAAAGGGCCGTGGGTTCTTGTGTCTTCATATGCCTCTGAGGCAGGATCCTGACGCTTAGCGCGGTTCCACCGCCTTGGGGGCATGTCCGGCGTGCTTCGGGAACCTCACTGCCAGTGCCAGGAATGCCGCGATGCCGGTGGCGACGATGATCGTTGTCATGGCCTCTACCCTCCTTGCTTGCGCGGTTCGTATCGCGGTCTCGCGTCAGCCGAGCAGGTTCATGATGAGCGCGCGGGCCGGGGCGGTGTTGATGCCCACCAGGGTGACGATCATGACGAACACTGCGGTGGCTTCCACCGGGGTGAGCCCCAGGACGCGGTAGGTGAACCTGATGCCGATGCCGGTCATGAACAGTGCGCCGAGAACGATCCATAATGTCATNNCTTGTTTTTTGCTTGCTGCCCTGTATAAGGCAAGGGTCGTGCCAGGTCTGATGTGCTGATAACTAAATGAAATTAAAAGATATTAAAACTATCACCAGGACGGCTTGTGACAAGATGTCACTCGGGCGTGGCGGAAGCCGTCTTTCTGGTACGTTTTGACAAAATTCCCGGGCGCAAGATCAGGGCCTGTGACAAGGTGGCAGGGGCGGCCGGGTGCCCATGGCCGGCACGGGCTCGAGCCAGGCACCTATTCCCCGGTCCCCTCGAGCTTGACCCCCAGGTCGTGGTAGGCGCTCATGCGCGAGCTGAAGCTGTTCTTGAGCATGCCGTTGACATCCAGGTAGTCGTAGATCACGGCCTCCTCCTTGCCCTCGCTGATCCTGAGGATCCTCCCGATGTACTGCTTGACCCTGCCCGTGAACTTGATGGGAGTGGCCAGGAAGATGGACGAGAGCTGCTTGAGGTCGAATCCCTCGCCGATGAGCTGGGCGGTCGCCACCAGGACCTGAGCCTGGTTGCAGTTGAGCTCTTCCACGATGCGCGCCCGGTCCCTGACCGGCACGGACCCGGTGAGCAGGCAGGCCCTCACGCCCTGCGCGCATATGGCCCTGAAGAGCTCCTCGCAGTGGGAGACCCGGTCCGAGATGACCAGCGCGATGCCCTTGTCCGTTTCACCCGCACGGGCGGCCACGTCGTCCACGATGAGGCGGTTGCGCTTCGCGTCGGCCACCAGCGCCGAGATCATGTACTGGTACTCGTCCGCGTCGAAGAAGAAGGCGCAGTTCGTGTGGCGGACGATGAGCCTGGCCCGCATGATCCGCTTCATGGCCTGGAGCTCGGTGGGCCTGATCTCGTGGACCCTGTCGCCCAGGTAGAAGTAGATGATCCGGGTGAGCTTGTCCCTCCGGTACGGCGTTGCCGAGAGGCCCAGCATGTAGGTGCTGTCGAAGAGCCCCACCGCATCGGTGAAGGTGCGCGCCGGGACGTGGTGGCACTCGTCCACCACGAGGTGGCCCACGGCGGGCCTGACCTCGTCGATTGCGCGGTAGAGCGAGTTGATCAGTGCAACGGTGAGCCGCTCGCCGATGCGCCGGTGCCCGTCGCCGATGAGACCCACCTCGTCTGAGCGCATGTCGAGGAACTCACAGGCCCTCTTCTGCCACTGGTACAGGAGCTCCTTGGTGTGCACGATCACCAGGGCGGGCTGCTTCCTCAGCCCGATCGCGGACAGGGCGATGACGGTCTTGCCGGCCCCCGGCGGCGCTTCCAGGACCCCGAACCTGCGGGAGGCGATGTCCCTGAGCGCTGCTGCCTGGTAGGGGTGGAGCCGGGCCCTGAAACCGAAATCCACGGGATCACGGGTGCGTGTCTTGTCCACGATGGTGAAGGGCACGGTCCCGAGCCGGTGGCGCAGGGTGTGGATGTAGCCCCGGGGCATGAGGAGCACCCCGCTCTTTCTCTTGTAGTACCTGATGAATTCGGGCTGGAAGTTTCTCCTCCTGCTGCGGCTGTAGGTCTCCACCTGCTCCCATTTGGGGTTGGGCAGGGTCAGGTCCGCCTCGATGGCCTGCACCACCGCCTCGGGGAGGTCCGCCTCGAGGATCCTGATGAGGTTGTCCACATGGACCAGGATGTTCATGGGCTCGCCGGGGACCTACCCCAGGGCATCCTGCAGGTCAGTCAGGAGTTTCCTCGCCTCCTCCCTGCTCAGGGCGATGTGTGCCGTGCCGCCTCCGGGGTGGGCGAATTTCAGCCCCACGCCGTCTGCCTGTTTCTCGAGGATCACCTTCTCATGCCCGGGCATGCGCACCGATGGCGACAGCCAGTCGTCCGACGTGAACTCGGCGAGCTGGACGAGCACGCCGAAGGCGTCTCTCGGGTGGATGAAGATCTCCTTCCACACCTCGCCGTAGTTCGCGTACCCGAAACTGGGAATGCCCTTGTTCTCGAGCAGCTCCTTGGCCTTGAGGATATCCGGGACCTGCAGGGTGATGTGGTGGACGCCGCCGGACCTGTCCTTCAGGAAGTTGTCCAGGAAGCTCCCCCGGCCTGTCGGGGTAATGAGCTCGAGCCTGCTCAGGTCGCCCAGCGAGAGGATCTCCCATGAGTACTTCATGGCAGGGTCCTTGCCCGAGGCGCCTGGAACGGCCCCGAGGAGATCCACGAAGAACCTGAATGCCGCATCGAAATCCACGACGGCAAGCGAGACGTGGTCTATGCGCGATATCATGACGCCCCCTTGGGATATGATATACCAGAACCTAAGCGAAGCGGTGCAGCGGCGTCAAATGAAATTCACCGGTGCCTTCCCTGGTCACGGCGGCACCCGCGGCTGGCGCATCGTGTCGATCCCCTCCTCACCCCTCGCAGGGCACCAGTCAGCACAGAATCTTCCCGCGATAGCCAGCACACATGATGCTGATTTTTTCATCAGGATATGGTTAATGAAGGCATGATGAATACGGAGCTCAGGGATGTCCTGTACCGTTCGTGCATGAAGAGCCTTCAGGTGTGCTGGTCCATCCTCATCATCATGATACCCATATCGTTGGCCGTGACCATACTGCAGTACACCGGCATCCTCGACTACTTCGCGTGGGCCCTCTCGCCGCTCATGCGGATCGTATCCCTGCCCGGGGAGGCGTCGCTGGCGCTGATCGCAGGGGCCCTCATCAACATCTATGCCGGCATCGCCGTCATGGGGACGCTGGGCCTCGATGCCTGGAGTATCAACATCATCGCGGTCATGATGCTCATCTGCCACAACCTCCTGGTGGAGTCGGCGGTCCAGTCCCGCACCGGGGTGTCCGGGATCGCCATGACGGTCTTCCGCATCGTCGCGGCCATCGGCATGGGAATCTGCCTCTCCCTGCTGCTCCCCGAGTCCATGAAGGGGACGGGCATGCTCATGGGGGCTGCGGTGTCGCCCGATACGCAGACCCTTGCCGAGGTCATGGCGACGTGGTTCATGCAGACCTCGGACCTGACCGTCAAGGTCATCCTCATCATCGCGGTCATCAACCTGATCATCGACGTGATGCGGTTCTACAGGGCATTCGAACCGGTGATCACGGCGCTCAGGCCGCTGGCCTTCGTCAACGGGCTGCCGGGCAAGGCCGCGTTCATGTGGATGACCGGCATCTTCTTCGGCCTTGCCTACGGGGCAGGGGTCCTCATCGCCGAGGCCAGGGCGGGCCACGTGGACAAGGATGCCCTGGTGCGGCTGAACCTCTCCCTGGGGATCAGCCACTCCCTCATTGAGGACACCTTCCTGTTCGTGGCCATCGGGGCCTCGCTCTTCTGGGTGCTCGTGCCGCGCATGGTGGCCGCTGCGCTCATGGTGTGGGCCTATGTCCTCGTGATGTCGTTCCTCCAGCCCAGGGTCTCACCGTGAGGTCCTCACGCCCACGCGGTCACAGTACCTGGTCAGCCTGCACCGCGAGCACCAGGGGCTCACGGGCTGGCAGACGTACTGGCCATAGGGCACGAGGTAGTTGTTGATGTCCTTCCAGTAGCGCTCCGGCAGGATCTCCCTGAGCCTCATCTCGGTCTGCTCCGGGGTCTTGGTGGCAAGGTATCCCCACCGGTTGGTGATCCGGTGCACATGGGTGTCCACGCAGATGCCCATGCCGTCGTGGCCCAGGATGACGACCAGGTTGGCGGTCTTCCTGCCCACCCCGGGCAGGGTCAGGAGCTCGTCGAGGTCGGGCGGCACTTTCCCGCCATATCTTTCCAGTATCAGGGCGGATGCCTCGCGGATGCTCTTCGCCTTGGTCTTGTAGAAGCCCACCGGGAAGATGGCCTTCTCGATGGTACCCACCGGCAGACCCAGGATTCCCTCAGGGGTCGAGGCCAGTGAGAACAGTCGCTCGCAGGCCTGCTCCGTGGTGCTGTCCTTGGTGCGCAGGGAGAGCATGGTGGACACGAGCACCTTGAAGGGGTCGTGGTCCCGGGCCACCCGGCCCACGATGGGCTCGCGGAGCCTGGCGACCTCGCGGGAGAGGATCCTGAAGGCCTTGTCTATCACCTCGTTGTTCATGGTCGGGTATTTCACCATGGGGCCTCTCGGAAATGCAACAGATTCATGAGCACGGTGGAGAAAGAACCATGCTGCCAGGGTGGACTCGCCGAGGTGGACTTCAATGCAGACTGCCTCCTGCCTGAGGTTCCCGGGACCATGGCCTTGAATATGGGCAAGACTTTTGCATTATATTTCATTATAATCACCGCGTGGTGGATAGTCGATGCCAGGAATGAACAAGGAGACCCTATGAACATCCTGAGGCTTGCCAGCGTAGTGTTGATCACGGCACTTCTGGGTTATGGCTGCAGCGACAGCGAGGNNGTACGCCGGGACTGGGCTTTATACCGAAGATCAGGGTGATCAACATGTACAATGTAAATGATCCAGAAAATCCGACCTATGCTGACACCTACCATGTGGGTGATTCAGTCAGCTTCGGTGTGAGAATAGAAGACAATGACCTCGATCTGAAAACCCTGGTGGCGACTGAATCCCTCCTCGGGAGTGACACACCGCTCAACGGTCCTGACGAGATCCCCTTGGGGGAGCAGACGAGCCAGCTCACGACGTACTGGCCTATTTTTCCCATAACGATATCCGGGCCCGCAGGAGACCACCTGATGGAGTTCGTGGCAGTGGATCTCCGGGGTAATAGGAGTTCTGCTTATCCTGTAGTCTTTACTGTGGAAGAGTAGTCGCGTTCACGAGATCAGGGATCCATCCCGAATCATTGCTTGCCACGACTGCCGTTCAATCCGTCAGAACCAAAACCCCATTCAGAATCCGAACCCCATGCGGAAGAGGTAGCGTCTGTCGTCGCGCTGCCCGGCATAGGCTGCGACCTCCTCGGCATAGGTGACGAGGTCTATCTGGATGTTCTTCGTCTCGATGCCGAAACCCAGGGTGGTGTACCCCTGGTTCAGGCCGGCCCGCAAAGCAATGATCGCCATGGGCCGGTATTCCACGCCCACGTGGATACGCTTGCCGATGTTGTCGTCTTCTCCCATCTGGCCGAACAGGTCCACGTAATCCATGGCCAGAATCAGATCCTTGCCGATGCGGGTGGCAAGCCCCAGGTCCACGTGCGGGTCAAGGTCCAAGGCGTCGCCGAGGTTGCCTCCGACCAGGTTGCTGACGCTCAGTCCCGCCTGGATGGTGCCGGTTTTCTCCGCCAACTGGAAGGAACCGATCTTGTAGATAACACCCAGGTCGATGAGTGCGCCGCTTCCCTCGTCGAAATCGTCTTCAAGCCTGTCTTCGAAATCATCGGTGGTGATGTCCGCAACGGTATACTCTTCCGTCAGGCTCCGTCGAAAGAGATATTTGACCCCGGCACCGACCAGGAGGCCTCCATCGAGGAGAGGGTGCGCATACCCTGCACAGACTCCCGCATCCTCGACGGCATCGACCATCAGCTTCGGGTACTGGAAATCTCGTGCCTGGAGGTTTGCCTTGACCGTCCCGATGACCCCCAGGGCGAAGTTGGGCCTGGAATAGGAGGAGAATACCGATACTGCCGAATGGCCGTAATCACCTATGTAATCCCTCAGGAACGACCCGGTCTCGGGTACGCTGTCGAAGTCCACGTCCAGGGCATCGGTGAGCATGTCATAACCCTTCGAGCTTGTCTCGATCTCCAGCGAAAGGACAGAAATGCGGGTGTCGCTGATGTCCGCCAGGCCGGCAGGGTTGTAGAAAAGGGCGTTGGCATCGTCCGAGAGCGCCGTGAATGCGCCCCCCATACCCAGAGGTCTAGCCCCTTTGTATATATAAGGAAGCTCGCCCGCACACAGTGTCCCTCCAAGAAGGGGATAGACAACGGCAATCAGGATCAGAAGTTTTTTCATGAATACGCTCCCGAGAAGACAATTCCGCCCTTACTGGTTCGCCAGGCGATTGACATAGGCAAAGATCCCGCCAGACCCATACTCGGATATCAGTTCGTCGGTGATCATGACGTCAGGCCCCAGTCCCAGGGCTGACCGCAGGAATGAATCCAGTGCATTTTCCAGATCGTTCGAGCTTGAGAAGGCCTCATTGAACGCAACGACAGCGTCATTCACACAGGACAGGTCCTCCTGAAACGATGAAGGAACACCACTGGAGGCGCTGTCTCCAAAATCTCCCGCATCGACCCTGCTCCAGGAATACTTCCTGTCAACGCTCTGCGATGTCCTGTAGTATCCGTAAGCGCCAGTATTTATGGGAACTGGGACATCTCCATAAATACGAGCGTCGGGGTTGTAAGAGTCGAGGGTCCTGTTCAGGGCAATGGCAGTCTGGTTTCCCACCACCATGATGAAGTGCGCTGCAGAGGCTATGCCGAGCTGGATCCGGTCATCGGCGGTGGCGAGCCCTCTCTGATCCATCGCCAGTAAAATCTCCCTGGCCTTGTTCAGGGTTCCCATGAGATCTATCTCATAGGTGTAATCACCCTCTTCTGTTATGCCGGCCGTGGCATTGCCGTCGAGGTATCGCTCGTCCTCGTTCACGGTCACGTATTCCGAATCAATCATAGACGCCACCACGTCGAATGACGTGGCTGTCGATACCCCCGATACGTTTTCCATCATCAGGGTGGCGTCAATCCCCGCTTTTCCCATGTATGCAGAGGCGAGCAATCGCCCGATCCGGGGGTCGAGGCCTGTGGTGTTGTACATCGGGGCGAGTTCGGATATGGCAGCGTCGTAGTCTCTCCCGTCCAGGGCCAGGTATGCATCCTCAAGCTTGGCGTCACGGCTCGAGTTTTCAGACACGCCCTCGAGAATACTGTCATTGCTGCAGGCAGAAAGGAGCAGCAGGGCAATGACTGCCTGGAGTACTTTCATCATGATTATATCCTCCCCAATGCAAACAGAGAACTCTGTGGGATAGTATTCTTTAGTATTTGCAATAATTACACCAAAGAGTCAACACCGGAACACAGGGGGCGATCGCACCTGTGTTGATCGCCGCGTATGCAATCAGAGTATCCAGTACGAAGCTTTTCAAATGAGGGAAATAAATTGCCCAGGGGAAACAAATTGCCATTCGTGGTTTGCGCCTTGAGATCGCTCGTGCTCGAGAAAAGAGGATTCATGAGCAAGCAAGCCTCTGCTATAATGCATGAAGACAGGCAGTTGTCGGTATTGACCATGGAGTGGTAAAAGGTGGGGATGAAAGGAACAGATATTGCTACTGGGAACATGGCAAAAGGTCTCCACAATAAAAATAATGAAGACTCATTATTGACTAACTCTTTGTCATCATGTACGTATTGATGAGGAAGATGCACGGTGACTGTTCGTCGGCAGGCAGGGGTTCTCGTCCTGAATGGTTGCACGGGCCGTTCTTTCACCCCGGCTCGCCAAGGGAGCTGTAAACACATGAAACACTTATGGAACTCGATAAAAATCCTCTCGGTGATCATGGTATTCTCCGTTCTGGTCTCCTGTTCCGGAAGCGATGGATCGGGAGGCAGCGCCGGCGGTGAATCCATCTCTGACCCCGGGGCATCGGTCCCGGCCAGGGGGTACAGCGATTCATGCCCCATAGAGCTGCTCATCAGAGACGCCTCGGGCCATTTCGGTGCGGTCCATGACGGTATGTATGTGCAGCCGGGAACCAGGCGCCTGGCCGTGCGTGTCGAAGGTGACCAGGCAACCATCGACAGGGTGTTCATCAGCGACGGCGGCGTCTACCAGGTGGAGGCGCTCGGGGAGGGCGACCTGTATGCCTGCGATTTCGACATCAGGGACACCCGGTTGTACAACGGGGTGCTTGTCCAGGTCATCCACACCGATGGCCGGGCCTCGAAGGAGAAGGTGGTCTTCAGGACCACCACCGAAGGCATGGACGAACAACTCATCCTCGACGGCATCGGAATGATGGTCTCCCAGGACCTGCTGGACGGTTCCCGTGACCAGGTCGAAGAGTTCCTCGACGGCATGTTCGCGACCATGTTCGCATGCATCGAAGACCAGGACGGCGGTACCATCNNCTCGAGGCGGTCCAGGTCGACGCCTATCCGGCTGCAGTCCTCCACATCGGGCTGACGGTGCGGGATGTCGACCTCTCGGCAGTCGCCATATACGGCCAGGACCTCGTCTCGACCACGAACAACGACCTCGAGGTGGATGCCCACGTGGCCCTCGAAGACCTGCTGGATGACGGGACCAGGGGCCTGGTCCTGAATCTGCTCGACAGCACCGCGGTCTCTTTCACCGACGACTTCTTCCTCAGGCCTGTTGTCGAAGACGCGATCTCGTCGGGCCTTACGGTCATCGAGCAGCTTCCCCTGGCTGCGGATATCCAGGAGCTGGCCGATGCCATCGGATCCCGCATGCCCATGACGGTCACGATCGGCGACACCGAGGTGGACCTGGACGAACTCTTCGGGAACCTGGAGCTGGACCTGGACAGGTACCTGTTCGTGGATGTCTACGGGCTCCCCGAGGAAACGTCCGCGAATGCGCTGGCCCTGGGTGCCGGACTTCTCGCGACAGACTATGAAGAGGCTGGAAGCCCTGACGGTGGTGGGTCGGCCGCCCCGGCCGTCGACCCCGAAGCTGCCTTCATGGACATGTTCTCCGCCATGGTGGACGAGGCCTTTGCCGAGATAAAGGACGACTACGACGGGCTCGTGACGACCCTGTCCTATGGTGACGGAAACCCGGACACCGACGACATCGCCATCGACTCCCTGAGCTTTCAGGGATCGGGCACCGCGAACACGAAGACGGTCCGGGCCAGGTTCACCATCAGTGACGTGGACCTCAGGGCGGTCTCGCTGTTCGGGATCTCCCTCATCACCACGAAAAACAACGACCTCGCCTTCGACGTGACCTGCCGGCTCACCTACCGGCGCACCGGCGGCGTCGACGAGGTCCTGCTCGACGTGCTCTCCGTGGACGACGTGGATTTCGACGACAGCTTCCTGGGCGACTGCGTCCTCGAGGACCTCGTGGCACGTGATATCGAAGACCTCGATACCTTTGCCATCGCCATCGACGACATGCTCGACGGGATCGACCCGGATTTCGACCTCTCCGGATGCAGCGGGCAAGGGCCCCTGTTCCCCGAGGTCCTGGAGGCATATTCCCCGTACATGTGGGACCTCGGCCTCAGCCAGGAAGACACCCTGAGCATTGCCCTGTCCCAGGACATGGTCAACGGCATCCTCGCCCAGGTCTTCGAGCCGGGCTTCGAGTGGGACGTCTACGAGATCCTCAGGCCGCTTCTCGGTGAAGACTTCGCCGGGTTCCAGGCCGAACGGAAGGAAGGCGAGGAAACGATCATGCACCTGAGCGTGCCGCCGGTCGTCGACCTCCGCACAGACCTCATCCGCATGGAGCTCGATGACGTGGTGCTCGCCTACAGGCTGGACGGCCAGGCACGGTGGGAGGCCTCCCTCGACCTCGACCTCATCCTGACGGCCCAGGTCCTCGGAGACGACCTGGCGTTCTATCTCAGCACCGTACCGGAGAACTGCCACTTCCACATCATGCGGGACAACCCGGGCAACCTGGGCGTGTTCGACCATTCCAACCTCGTGAACGACGTGGTGGAAAAGCTCCCCGAGCTGGTCGGGAACGTCCCAGGAGGGCCGCTCTTCACCATTGGCCTCGACTCGATCGACCAGTTCCTGGTCCTGAAAGACACGGCCGATCCGGTACGGATCAGGGCCTACCAGGGATACCTGTACCTCGATGCGGCGGCATCGCGTGCAGACCTGTCCTGGCTGATGGATGCATTCTCCCGGTGAGGGGCCATTTTCCGCTTGCACGAGAAAAGCATTATCGGTATACAAATGATAATGAGATTTCATTATTTGGAATGAGGGCTATGGCTCAACGGGATGAGACTTTAGTGCTGTAGCCTTGAGTTCTGTAGAAGAAAGAACAATACAAGCAGCGTGATGGAAAACGATTTTTTTGGCTCAAAAGTGGTAATGAGGTTTCATTATTTAAGATGCAGATTGATTGTAACGTGTTGATCGATTGGTTCGTGAAGGCATGGGGGTAGGGTGATATGAAATCGTTCCGGCTTGGTTTGCATGGCATGGCACGGGGTGGAATCCTATGAACAGGCTCGTACGCCTCTGCGTCCATCGCCCCATCTGGATCGTGGGTTTGGTGATTGCGCTCACCCTGGCCTTCGGGTCGCAGATCCCCAGGATCAAGATCGACCCTCGGGTTGAAATCGTCCTTCGCCAGAACAACCCGGTTGAGAAGGAGTATGCGGCCAACAAGGAACGGTTCGCGTCCTATGCGGACATCCTCGTGGGCATGATGCACGAAGACATCTACAACCCCGCGTCCATGGGCAAGATCCAGGCCATCATGGAAGAAACCGAGGGGATCAGGGGCGTCAAGAAGGTCACGAGCATCCTCAATGTGAAGAACATCCAGGGTGTCGACGGCGGCCTCGAGGTGAAGCCCATGGTAGAAGGCGGCACGGTTCCCCTGACCCCAGGGGAGTTCGATGGACTCCGCCAGCGAGCCATGTCGTGGAATGTGTACGACGGCACCTACGTCACGAGGGACGGGAAGGGCACGGCCCTGGCCATCGTGCTGCAGGACGACATCGAGACCGACGACATCGTGCCCATCTACTACCGGCTCGAGAACATCGTGCAGAAGCACCAGGGCCCCGAGGAGTTCTTCATCTCCGGGCCCACCGTGGTGGAGGCCCTCCAGGGGCACTACATGATCAAGGACCTCGAGCTCCTCGTGCCGCTCGTGCTCGTCGTCCTGCTCGCGTCCCTGTTCGTCTTTTTCCGCAGCATCCAGGGCATGCTGCTGCCCCTGCTGGGCGTGGCCCTGTCCTGTTCCTGGACCATGGGACTCATGGCGCTCCTGGGCATCCCGCTGACCATGGTGACCACCGCGCTGCCCGTGGCGCTCATGGCCGTGAGCTCGGCCTACGGCATCCACGTCCTGGAGAACGTCTTCTCGGATGCCCATGACGGGTCCGGCGGCAAGGCCGGCATCATCCGCGCGCTCGAGAGGGTCCGGCTGCCGGTCATCATGGCAGGGCTCACCACCATCGCATCCTTCCTCTCCCTGTGCACCACGCCCATCGTGCCCATCACCCAGTTCGGCGTGCTCTGCGCCTTCGGCATCGGCAGCACCCTGATCCTTTCGCTCACCTTCATTCCCGCGGTCCTGTCCATCCTCGATTCGGCCGGGAGGGTGCACGTGTCCCACCACCACACCAGGAGGGACCTGGTGGGCCCCATGCTCAGATGGCTCGAACGGGTCACCATCACGAAGAGCTGGTACATCCTCGCCTGGAGCGGCATCCTGCTCGTGATCTCGGTGTTCGGGGCGTTCTACGTGAAGAGCGACCTCAACCTCATCNNAAAGACTTCCGCAAGGACAGTCCCATCCGCATCGCCGACGAGATCCTCAACAGGAACTTCGCCGGGACCTCCCTCTTCAACGTGGCGTTCACGGGCGACGGCGAGGACGCCATGAAGGACCCTGCGGTCCTGCGTGACATGGAACGGCTCCAGACGCGACTGGGCGCCATCGGGAGCGTGGGCAAGGCCGTGCCCATCGTGGATTTCATCAAGCGCATGAACCAGGCCATGCACGACGGCGACCCCGCGCACTACGTCATCCCCGACTCGCGCGAGCTCATCGCCCAGTACCTGCTCCTCTTCTCGTTCTCCGGCGGGGGGGACGAGCTGGACTCCTTCGTGAACTACGACTTCAGCCAGGGGCAGATCCTCCTCCAGATGAAGAGCCAGAGCGGCTACCTGGCCCAGGAGGTGGTGGACACGGTGGAGGAGTTCGAACGCAATGACCTGCGGGGCGCAGGCATAACGGTCATCGTCACCACCGGCCTGGCCATGCTGGCCAAGGAGTTCAACCGGCTCGTGGTGTGGAGCCAGGTGACCAGCTTCGTCGTGGCCTTCGTCCTGGTCATGCTCGTGACCGCCGCCACCTTCAGGTCCTTCAAGCTCGGGGTCTACAGCATGATCCCGCTCGTGGTGCCCATCATCTTCAACTTCGGGGTCATGGGCGCCACAGGCATCAAGCTCAATGCCGCCACGGCCATCATCGCCAGCCTCGCCATCGGCATGGGCATCGACTACTCCATCCACTTCCTGAGCAGGTACCGCCACGAGATCGTGCTCGTCGACGACGTGGACCGCGCCATCAGGATTGCGCTGCACACCTCGGGCCGGGCCATCGTCTACAACGCCCTTGCCGTGGCGGCCGGGTTCCTCGTGTTCGTGCCGTCGAACTTCGTGATCCTGAGCCAGATGGGCATGCTCGTGGCGCTCGTCATGATGACCACTTCCACTGCGGCCATCACGCTGCTGCCGGCCCTGGTGAAGGTCTTCCCCCCGAGGCTCGTGAAGGAATCCCTGCCCAGGCCCGCCACCGAGGTGCAGCTCAGGCTGGTCACATCGGGTGCATCCCCCCAGGCCAGGCAGGTGGCCTGTGAAGAGGACGGGTCGGATACGGAAAAACACTACCGGGAGGTTCAGCAATGAAGGTGTACCATCTGGCGATCACGGTGTTGGTCATGGCCTGTGCGCTGTCACTGGACGTCTCTGCCGCCGGCATGACGGCGTACGATATCGTGAAGAAGTCCGAGGACCTGCTCGACCAGGCCAAGGACAGCAGGACCGACATGCTCATGGTCCTCATCAACAAGAAGGGCGAGAAGCGGGAGCGGACCCTGAACGCCTTTGTCAAGCGATACGGCGACGGCACGTCGAAGTCCATCATCTTCTTCAAGACGCCTGCCGATGTCAAGGGCACGAGCTTCCTGGTCTGGACCGACGAGAACGACCACGACAGACAGTGGCTCTACCTCCCGGCCCTCCAGCGGGTGCGGCAGATCAGCGCGAGCGGCAAGGGCGAGAGCTTCATGGGCACGGAGTTCACCTTCTTCGACATGGGCAGCCACGACGTGGACGACTACACGTACAAGCTCCTCAAGGAGGAGGACGTCCACGGCGAGGCGTGCTACGTCATCGAGGCCCTGCCCAAGAAGGTCGAGTTCTACAGCAAGGTGGTGGTCTGGATCCGCAAGGGCAATTTCGTCCCTGCCAAGGCGGACTTCTACGACGCCAAGGGAGCCTGCGAGAAGCAGGGCACCTTCGGCAGCGTGAAGAACATCCAGGGCATCAACACCCCGACCCGCATCGAGATGACCAACAAGCTCAACGGCAGGACCACCGTCATCGAGCTGAGCAACCTGGTCTACGACTCGGGCCTGAAGGACGACATCTTCACCGAGCGGTACATGACGCGGGGAAACTAGTCGTTGATACGGTTCCAGGCATCCCTGATCGTGCTGCTCGCGACGGTCTGTGCCCCCCTGGCGGCACGTGCGTTCCAGTACGGGGGGCCGCACGGCACCGCATCCCTGACAGGCTACGTCGAGGTGCGGGGCGCCTGTGCCTTTGAGCGCAACACGCCCGAGGAGGACCCGTCCGGGGAGCTCGGCCTCGAGCTCAAGGCGAGCAGCGCCTCGTGGAACTCCCTGAAGGTCTTCATCCAGGGTGTCCAGGACGGCACGGTCATCGACCCCGGCAGCAGCAGGGTCTTCAACGATTTCGACAGGGTCTACCAGGACAGGAGCCCCTCTGTCGACATCGACGAGGCCTACGTCGACTTCTACACCGGCGACGTCGACATCCGCGTCGGCGTGCAGAAGTTCGCCTGGGGCAGGCTCGACGAGGTCAACCCCACGGACAACCTCAACACCGAGGACCTCACCGAGGGCGGGACCAACGACGAGGTCGACCGGAAGATCGGGGTGCCCGCGCTCAAGGTGAACCTCTACTCGAACCTGGCCAACGTGGAGATCGGCTGGGTACCCTTCTACGTTCCCTACCGGCTCCCCACGGCGGAGGAGCGGTGGTTCCCCAGGGTGCTGGTCCCGCCTTCGACCATCGATGCAGGCCACTCCGTGGGCACCATCCCTGTCCGGGCATCGTACCCCGAGATCGACCTGCCCCAGGGCACCATCGAGAACTCCGAGGCGGGTATCAGGGTCTCCCGTCACATCGGGGGCTGGGCTGTTTCTGCCAGCTATTTCACGGGGTACGACATGATGCCGCTCGTGGACACTCCGGTGGACCTCGACGTGGAGCTCGCCGACCCCCTGGCGCTCGACTACGACGTCACCGCCCGGGTCGCCATGGAGCCGGTCCTGCACCGGATGCACGTCTTCGGCCTGGACTTCACCACCACGGTGAGCGACTTCACCCTGCGCGGCGAATACGCGTATTTTCACAACAAGCACTACAACCGGAAGCTCGACTCGATCCTCGAGGAGCTCGTCACCCGGGACCGCATAGACGCCCTCCTCTCGGATTTCCTCGCAGACTATCTCACCTCCGGCGGGCGCGACACCCGGCGGACCTTCCGGCTCGACCCCGAGACCGACGTGCAGATGGACGCCATGAAGTACGGCCTCGGCCTCGACTACATCCACGGCGACACGAGCGTGAGCGTGCAGTGCATCCAGGAGTTCATCCCGGACTACGACAGCGACAGGCCGGTCTATTTCAACAAGGACGGGCTCGACACGCTCCTGACCTTCCTGTTCAAGCAGTTCTTCCTCCAGAACACCATGGAGTTCAACCTCAGGGCGGCCTATGACATCGAGTTGAAGGACTACATCGCCAGGCCGTCCCTGAAATACAGCTTCACGGACCGGCTCCAGGGAACGGTCGGGCTCATCGTCATAGGCGGGAAATACGACGACTCCCTGCTCGGCCAGTTCCAGGACAACGATCAGGCCTTCGCAAGACTGAGGTGCTCGTTCTGACGGGATAGTGAAGGAACACAAACGGAGTCGATAATACTCTCTTCTGTCTCCCCCCTGCCCGGAGACGATCCGGGCAGGGGCTCATTCTTTGCAGTCCCCTTGGTAACGAGACCCCCTGGGTAACGAGATCCCATGGGTAACTTGATCCCCGGGCAACGAAACCCCTGGGCAGCTCG
>MTKZ01004919.1_pt1 | contig 22390 bp, 22 predicted proteins | sample 1042781 | NCBI WGS metagenome assembly MTKZ01 (sample SAMN06212207, study PRJNA360539) | anaerobic digester metagenome | biome: Wastewater treatment plant; material: sludge; isolation source: anaerobic digester fed with sludge from wastewater treatment plant | place: Denmark: WWTP Viborg ... | reverse complement strand
AACATCGCTCAGTTCCTGAACATGCGGCATCCGGCGTCCGGCGTCCGGCATTCGGTGTCCGGCTTCTGGCTTTCGGCTTTCAGCTTTTGTTTTCCGACTTCCGACTTCCGACTTCCGACTTCCGACTTCCGACTTCCGACTTCCGGCTTTTACTATCAATCCTGCAATACAAATATATGACTATTTTTTTAGTCATGCAAATATTTTTAAGAAAAAATGACTATTTTTTTAGTCGATGATTATCTGAACATTTTTAACTAATTTGCGGATCATAATCTAAAACCATTTAAACAATGAAAAAGCATATTATTTCAACTTTTACCCTGACGATTGCTGTTTTTATTGCAATCACTTCCTGTGCCCAGAAACCAAATAAACTCACCGGTAAGGAAAAGAAAGCCGGATGGGTTCTTCTTTTCAACGGAAAGGATTTTACAGGCTGGCGCCAGTATAACGGCACTGCAATGCCAAAAAACTGGGTTATAGAGGATAATGCCATGAAAGTATTTACAGGTGAAGGCAAAAAACCCGGACAGGGAGCCCAGGGTGATATTATTTATGCAACGAAACAATTTAAAAACTTCGAGCTGTCCATCGACTGGAAAACAGCTGAGATGGGGAATTCGGGTATCTTCTATAATATAAAGGAGACTCCGGGACAGGCAATTTACGCTTCTTCACCCGAAGTACAGGTACTTGATAATGTAAAAGCCACCGACAATAAGATCGACAGCCACCTGGCAGGATCATTATACGACATGCTGCCAGCTGATCCTAAAACTGTAAAACCTGCAGGAGAATGGAATACAATAGTGATACGTCTGAAAGACGGAAAGGTAACTCATACCCAGAACGGAGTGAAAGTTGTAGAATATGAACTCTGGACACCGAAATGGGATGAAATGGTCGAGAACAGCAAATTCAAAAATTTCCCCGGGTTCAAGGCAGGTATCCCGAAAGAGGGCTATATAGGTCTTCAGGATCATGGTTATACTATCTGGTTCAGGAATATCAAGATCCGGGAACTATAACTTTTATAAGTCATTTAATTTAATAACCCTTCGCGTACTTTGCGATAACCTTTGCGTACTTTGCGGTTAAGAAAGCATCGTTGTTTAACCGCAAAGGGCGCAAAGTCTTACGCAAAGAGCACAAAGGTCCCGATATATATCCGGATCACGAAGGAGATTCAGAGTTCTGCAAATTTAAAATGAATAAGGTCAGTTAAATATTTTACCAAAAACTATATCCATGAGAAAAACGATCAACAGGGCGCTAAGCCTGGTTCTGTTTGCATTCATTGTATTAATATGTAATGTTTCCGCGCAACAGCTGTCGGATTACAGCTATAACGGAAAACTTGATGTACTGAATAATGCCGTCATGAATGAGACCCAGTTCAACGGCTACACAAATCACTGGTGGAACGATTATGAAAAATGGTACAGGTATGGGAATTTCTATAAAATAAGCATTCCCGACGTTGAGAAGAAAATCGTCCAGAGCAAGATTGATATTGCTGAAGATATGAAAGTTCCCGGCCTCTGGATGCAGGAAGGTTTTATAATGAACTGGTTGTCGGGCCAGTGCAGTACCCTTGAAAATCCGTCCGCTTCCGAACTTACCTCCGCCGCGGCTAAAGGAAACGTTCTTGTGATCACATCACCGGCTACTGAAACAGGCAGAATGCTTCTGGGAAAATACTCCAGGAACGCTTCATGGAAAACATCCCTGAAAAGCTACCAGTTCAATGATCCTTTCCTGAAAACAATCGATGCCTTTATGCTGGAGAACGGAGCAAAAAAGATATTCGTTATATCCTCAGCAGATAATGCATCAGCACTGAGGATAAAAGATCTGTTGGAGAATGTAAAAAAAGTTATCACAACATACGACATGCATAAAGGCTGGTTCGGGACTGAAACACTTTTGAAATCAGTAACATGCACACCCGGACATCCTCTGGAAATTATCGGAAAAGGAATGAACGAGGGAAATTCATGGTTTGTATTCAGCGGATATATGGATTTCCTGATGAAGGATGAACTGGCCGGATGGCTGGCGAGAACACAACTTCCGGTAGTTGCTGATGTTGGCTACTCGCCGATCTATGGCCTCGATAATTATAACGGCCTCCAGGTGCAGGATATGCAGACAAAAGAATCGTGGATCAATTATGCTCATAGTAAAAATGGTTATGTTTTCCGCCCTGTTTATGATGTTTCAAGCGATCAGTATAAATATGACGGATATATTGCATCCGCAGGTAATAAGCTGCAGATCGATACTGAAGGTGTTCCGTTTATTGTCCGCACCGGTAACCTGCTCGATAATCTGATCCCGTCAATGATCGTGTTCATCAAAAAAGGTGAAAAGCTGACTCAGAAACTGCTGTTTGATGCTATAATGGACAGCCGTGAAGTCGGTGTGCTTGATGACGGAGTGATCATGGGACCTGAAGAATACCGTACTGCAATGCAGATGCTCCTTCTCGACAGACTTTATCTTGAAAATTATTATGGCGATCGCATTGATCTGCAGGCTGAAGTGAAAGATTATACCCTGAACCTGACAATTACGAATACTTACGACAAACCGGTTTCAGGTAATTGTGATATTCAGCTGCCGAAAGGTGTAATAACCGACGGCATTCTGAGCTCTTCAGTAACTATACCGGCTAAGACCAGCCAGACCGTCCAGCTGAAGATCAGACCCGATGCTGAGGGAATGGATTATCCCAACCCGATAGCAGCAGGTTTCAAATGGGGCGATAACAGGAAATATACTATGTGCGTGATGGAAATGCCGCCGGCAATATCTGTCCACAGGATCATATACGGACATACTCCGGTTGTTTCCTTCCCGGTATCCATACATAATTTCACAAATGAAGTTAAATACCCGGTCACAGTCAGGGTACTTGACAAAAACAAACCCGGGAAACCGGTATTTACTGCCACTCAGTTTGGAACAAATCCCACCGGCACATTCACCGATCTGAAGTTTGACCTTAAGGTTCCTGCAGGTAACTTCGATGTTGAGGTAACTGCACTTGGAGTAAAATCTATAACCCAGATGGGTGTCGGGAAAGCATCAGGCAAAGTACTCGCCTACGCGATGGATCTGAATTCTGATGGTGTCAATGAATTCAGGCTTGAAAATGACAGCGTCCAGGTTACATTGCTTGCAACCGGCGCACGGGTTATTGAGTACATAGTAAAGAGCCGCAATGATAATGTCCTCTTTAAATTATGGCCTGAAAAATCTGGTGATGACAAACGTCCCAACAGGTCATGGGGTTACTATCCCTACGGAGGATTTGAGGATTTCCTCGGACAGGCCAGTATGGAAACACATAAGGTTTATGATGCCGAACTTATAAAGAAGGATGGCGATTATGTACAGGTTAAGATGAGCGCCGATTATTACGGCAACAAGCTCGAGAAAACATTCACACTTTATGGCAATTCCCCGCTTCTTGAAGTAAGATATGCCCTCAGGTTCATTAATCCTGAAGCAAATGTAATCGGTCCCCAGCCAATCCTTGAAATGGGGAAAACCCACTGGACAGAAGATGTATTTACTGTTCCCACANNGAACAGTATTATGGAAGAGCATTGATGATTGAAGAAGGATGGAATGCCGGTTATGATGAAAAGGAAGATGTTTCATTCATCGGAGCATTCCCGGTTTCACAGCCCCATTTCCTGCATATGTGGATGAATCATCCGATAAACAATGATGCACATCATTATTATGTTGAATTCCAGCCATGGACACCCATATGTCAGAAGACGACGATGTATTTCACCTACTACCTCTGGGGATCAGGAGGTCCGTGGGAATCAGCACTTAAGGAAATGAGGAACAGAAATTTAATTTCAGTACGTCAAAAGTAACCAACAAATAATAAAATAATGAAGATAAAATTTCAAGTCATCAGACTTATCTGTCTTGCAGCACTTATTATATTCCCTTCGGCGATATCTGCACAGGGAAAGCAGAAAGAAGAGCTCCAGATTAAAAAGATCGAGCTGGCATATCCATGTCCGGCTATTCCCTTCTATCATTTCAGGGCTGAGGTTTCCTTACCCAGACCCACTATTATAGAAGTCGAAGCCGAAGTAAACGGGAAAGTTCTCAGGTATCTGAACCTTCACAAGGCAGGTGAGGAAGAAGATCCCTCAAGACCTGCCATGACGCACAGACCACCTTCAGGAGCCGGACTGTCACAGGATAATACCCTTTACCAGGATATGACAGTGATCGGCTGGGTGAAATGGCAGCCCGGGCAGGATTACAGGGTGAAGCTGAGCGTCAGGATGAAAAAAAGTGTTCAGGCCGCTGCAGGAGATCAGTTTATAACTTCAACAAAAACTATCACTGCTCCGGGGAATGTAAAAGTCTTTGATCCTGCATGGAAGAATTATAAATCGGTTGTTCTCAGCGAAACAGCAGGTATCGACAGAAAAGCCGAGCCGGTTGAGGTACTGCTCCCCTTCTACCCCGATGAAGCAACAGACCTCAAAAGGGAGATAAGAGTTGTATCTGTAGACCCCGATACATATGAGTTAAAAGAAGTCCCTTCGCAGGTCTATGATTTCCAGCAATATCTTGTTGAAGATGATCTTGCACCCGATGAAAACGGAAAACCGACACGCGATGTGCCTGTATGGCTTCCGACAGTCTCTGTAAGACTTTCATTTCTTGCAGATGTCCCGGCCAGGACAAGCCGTGTTTTTCTTGTATATTATAACAACAAGGATGCCATTGCCAAAGTTTATAAATCCGACCTTGTTGTTCAGGGTGAGAATCCCGGACTGCAGATCGATAATCAGTATCTTTCTGTAGTCCTTCATCCAAAATCGGGACATCTCGATCAGATAACCCTGAAAAGCAAACCTGAATTTCCGATTTACCATCGTAAGGAGACTAACGGTGCCATTCACTGGAATCCTGAAATTTATACACCTCCCAGACCCTGGACCCATACATCCGACTGGGATCCGCCACAGAATATAAGCTCATTTTCCGGTCCTGTGAAGGCCGAAAGCGCGGTATGGGGAAATCTCCGGGAAATACCGGAAGTAGATGCTTCAGTGAGATATGAATTTTATCCCGGTAAACCATATTTTATAAGTTCAACCACACTGAGGATAAACGAGACGATGCATTGTATAGCGCTTCGGAATGCCGAGATAGTCATCAAAAGAGAGCTGATAACACATGCCGCCTGGTATGATGTTATAAGGGATAAGGTAATAACATACGATGTTACAAAAATGCCCGATCTTACTGACCTTTTCATGGAAGCAGATGTTCCATGGATCACTTTCTACAACGAAAAAGAAGGAGTGGGCTTTGCAGGTATTCAGCTCAGCTATTCAAATGCAGGACTCGAAAATTCGCCACGGCTTCTCAATCCGTTCTTTTATATTACAGGGGGACCGTGGATCTACTGGGCAAGAGCTTTATCACTTACTTTCCTTTCTTCCAATATGCAACAGATGGTACCTGCAATGAAAGGGAATGTCTTTTCAGAAAAATGGGCATACCTGGTTTATGAAACAGCTAAAGGTTCTGAACCTTATGCTCCGGTCCTTGCACAACTTAAAGCCCTGACAAATCCCTTAAGGGTTCAGCTTGTCGAAGAGGTCGATGACAGAGTCTCTAAAACAGTCACCGAGCTCTTTGTGGGCGATGGCGCCAGCGGCTGGGAAGGACGGGAGACGGGCAGACACTCATCGGAGCAGAAGTAAAGAATCAGAGGGTGAGGGGGAGATGAGGGCGGGGGGAGATGAGGTGAGGGGGAGATGAGGAGAGAGGGAGATGAGGAGAGAGGGAGATGAGGAGAGGGGGAGATGAGGAGAGGGGGAGATGAGGAGAGAGGGAGATGAGGAGAGAGGGAGATGAGGAGAGAGGGAGATGAGGTGAGAGGGGGAGATAAGGTGAAGGGGGAGATGAGGTGAGAATACTACGATAATTATGAGCCACGTAGCAGCGGCCTGCAATGGAAAATAAGTATTCCGTTACAGCTTTTTTTTTTTGAAACTTATTCTGACTTCCTGTAAGCCTCCTGATTGTGATTCTACCCGGCAAAATCTATGATATCTAATTTAATTATTTCCCAGTGTTTTCCCTTTAAACAAACAGGATCAAAATCATCATCTGCATTTTTAAAATCCGTAAAATTCTTCCTGATTTGATTCTCGTCATGGGTATAAGGATATCTTTGCTTATGCAGGGCAATCATTCTTTCATATGAATATTCATCTTTTAATTCATGGATATCCCAAAAATCCTTTTTCCTTCCACCACTGGAAATAACATCAATTTTCATGGCAACAATTTCATCCACTGTTGCCAATCTGATACCCTTAATCAGCACTTTCTCCTGAATAAATCTATCCGTAGAGAACAGATCCAATTTAACGCAGTCATTTTTGCTCCTGCCAACGAAATATGATTTCCCCATGCCAACAATACTGACATTAGTAGTATCGACATATGAATATGTATTATGCAAAAATGTATCTATGGCTGCAAAGTTAATTGAATCATATGGAGCGTCTGAAAACAAATCTATATCGGCTGATTCCCTGTGCCCTCTGTACAAGCTCAGTGCAGTTCCTCCGATTAACCTGAAAACATCAAACTCCCTGGCTGCCATCAATTTTTTCAAAACATTTAACAACAAGGGATTTAGTGTGTTGTAATATAGTTTATTAACCATGTGTTCTTAATATTTCACTTATTGTCTTTCTACCATAGAAGTCGATGATTTCGTTTTTCTCAATGTCATTACCTCTTTCAAATACTCTTTTTATAACAGCATTCTTCTGGCTTACCCAGTTAATGTTTTCCATTTTTGTGTCCCAAAACAAAGCCCGCCTCAATTTGCTTAAATCAGGATGTTCTTCAAATTGACCTTTTTTCTTCTCTTTTATATCATGATATACCTGTAAAATCATAAAATAACCTTCTTCTATCCCAAGTGCCCGCTCAATTTTTAAAGCAATATTAATATTCATCCTCCGCTTTCCTTTGGTAATTGAAACCAGTGTCTGAGGATACTCCTTCAAAGAAATGGCAAATGGACCCTTGCGCAGTTGAAGTTTTCTGAGTTCACGGTCAAGTATAAATCCAGGGTGAACTCCTTTTATGATTGATAATTGAGTATTCATGATACAAATATAAACATTTTTGTTTACATGAATGTGTTAATATATTTAATCCAGTTAATGCACAAGCCGTTTGAGGTTGATTCCAATCAGGTTGGAATTTCTATCATTTTATCCTTTAATTTTCTCAGTGAAACCAGTCATATTGAAATGGATTTTTACCTTTGATTCAATTATCTTCATCCTCTGTACTAAGTCAATCCAGATTAAAAACCATAAAATACGAAAAAATGAAAAAGTTGATTGCAGCAATTACAGGTCTTCTGCTTGTCATAATATTACTGACTGGACTGAAAAGCATCCCACAGCAGGCTGTTTGTACTTACAACAAGGATTCGATGATAGTTGTGATGCGATTCGAACGAAAAGTTAAACCTGAATATATTTCACTATTCAAGAAATCATTTGATAAATGCAGGGCCGAGGTACTTGCCAAAGAACCAGGATGCCTCGATTACTCGTTGTTCCAGTCGTATCACGACAGCACGCTTTTCTGTCTTACCGAGGCATGGGCAACAAAGGGAGCCCATAATGATCACATGAAACTGGAACATACAATAAAGCATCTTGCCGAGATCAAGGGTATTAACGACCCCGCTTTCAAATCAAAAACTAGTTATACCTACTGGATCTGCCCTGGCGTAAATACCATAAAATAAACATTATCAGGACTCTGAGCACCCTGGTGATGCGCTTTGAGGGGCTCTGTGTCAGGGAAAATTTACTCAACCGGGACGCAAAATGATTGAATTCTATTTCCTACTTTTGACCTCTTAAAAGAAAAAAATTGTTTAGCTCAAAACAACTTCTGATCTTTTCCCTGATCTTTCTTTCAGGAGGGATTTTGCTTTATTCCCAGGAAAAGGCTGTGAACCGTGATAAATACCGTATTAATATTTCACGAACCAGCGAGGAAATGAAGATTGACGGTATACTTGATGAGAAATCATGGCAGGATTCAGAGAAAGCTGAAAATTTCATACGTGTAACACCTGTAGATACAGGGTATGCAGTCGCACAAACTACTGTTTTAATCACTTATGATAAAACAAATTTATATGTAGGAGCCATTTGCTATGACCCTACACCCGGAAAAAGACCTGTTGAGTCTCTCCGCAGGGATTTTGAATTTGGTAAAAACGATAATTTCAGGGTCCATATAGATACCTATAATAACCTTACCAACGGGTTTGCCTTCGGAGTCTCTGCAGCGGGAGCCCAGGCTGACGGAGTGATAAACAACGGGAACCAGTCGAGCTTTACCTGGGATATCAAATGGAGAAGTTCCGTAAAGAGCTATGACGACAGATGGGTTGCCGAGATGGCTATCCCATTCCGAAGTCTGCGTTATTTCGGTGGTGAAAAAGAATGGGGAGTCAACTTTGGCCGGCTCGATCTTAAAACAAATGAAAAATCAGCATGGGCTCCTGTTCCGCGCCAGTTCCCCCATAACTCCCTGCCACATGCCGGAACTCTGGTCTGGGACGAACCGCTCGATAAAGCAGGCCTGCGCCTATCCTTCATCCCTTATGCCACCGGATCAGTAATTAAGAATACTGAAGCAGGGGACCCTGCAAAATGGAAATGGAATGCAGGCTTTGACACTAAAATGATATTGTCGACATCGATGAACCTCGACCTGACAGTCAATCCGGATTATTCCCAGGTTGAGGAAGACAGACAGCAGACTAATCTTGATCGGTTTGAATTGTTCTATCCTGAAAGACGACAGTTTTTTCTTGAGAACAGCGACCTTTTTGCCAATCTCGGGAACAGCCAGGCACGTCCTTTCTTTTCAAGACGTATCGGACTTAATGTTCCGGTGAATTTCGGAGGAAGACTTACCGGAAGGATCGGGAAAAAATGGAGGATCGGGATGATGGATATGCAGACCGGATCAAAGGGTGAAAACCTTTCCGGTAATTACGCGGTTGCTGTTCTGCAGCGTGAGATCTTCAGCCGTTCCAGCATTGCCGGATTCCTTGTTCATAAACAGATAACCGGAACATATGATGATTCTGAGTTCACCGGATACCGTTACAATAGTGTGGCAGGGCTGGAGTATAATTTTGCAACTGCAGATAATAAGTTGCAGGGGAAGACATTCTATCATCAGTCATTTTATCCCGGAGCTGACATGAATGCTGCTGCTGTTTCAGGAAATATCAGCTATTCCACACAATACCTGAAAGCCGGAATCGATCAGTCGTGGATAGGTTCGGATTACGTTGCCGAAGCCGGATATATAAGGAGAACCGGTTTATATGAGATCACACCGGCTGTCAGCTACCTTTTCTATCCCTCAGGATCAAAAAGGATCCTGAGTCATGGTCCTGCCGCCAGCTTTGATGCGATCTTTGATCCGGAATTCACCCTTACCGACCGGGAAACAGAGCTTTCTTATATCATAGGATGGCAGAATAAAAGCCAGCTTACTGTCAGTGTCGAAGAACAATTCGTTAAGCTAAGCAATGCTTTTGATCCTACAAATACTGGGGGAGAAAAGCTTCAGGCCGGAGAGCAGTTTCACTGGAAAAATGTCAGGGCTGGATTTAATTCAGATGACCGGAAGTTATTCAACTATGAAGTGACTACAGGTATCGGAGGTTACTATAACGGTAAGCGCTGGGACATAAACGGACAGATGAACTACCGGGTACAACCTTATGGAAGCATCGGAATGACAATGAGCTATAACAACATCTCATTACCCGAACCTTACAACAGTGCAAAACTGATCCTTGCAGGACCCACACTTGACATAACCTTCACGGATAAAATATTCCTCACCACATTCGTACAGTATAATAACCAGATCGATAACCTGAATATGAATATGCGCTTCCAGTGGCGTTTTGCCCCCGTATCGGATCTGTTCATCGTTTATACGGGAAATTCATACACCGAAAATTTCGCGAATAAAAACCGGGGACTGGTAGTTAAGATATCTTACTGGTTTAACTGACAACATTAACTACCTTTAAACATTCTTCGGGAAGTTGATTTTGATAACACATTCTTCAAGCTTGAAAAGTCTTATGAAACAAATCATCATTTCAATCATTTCATTACTGCTTGCCTTTCAGCTGACGGGCCAGCCGTCAAAGCCTGTCAGACTTGGAATTGCCGGATTATCACATTCTCATGTTCAGCCTTTATTAAGGAATATGAAATCTCCCTGGTTTGAAATAGTGGGTATTTACGAACCCAACAGTGAAATGGCAAGTGGTCAGAGCCTGAGACCCTCAGGGGCGATATGATTTCCGGAATAATTATTTACGTTTATAAATATCTGCCTCCTGTATCTCTTTAAGGAATAATGTCCTGGGTGAATTATAGAAATTCATAAAATCATCGGGGAAAGGTTTTGCCGGCATCTGAACCGGAGGCATTCCCGGTACCTGCCGGAATCCCCGCGGCATATAAGCATGTCTCCATGTCAGAACATATCCGACAGGATATTTGTTTAAAACAGGAAGTAATACCGTTGACCACCAGTTTTCCATCCCCCTCCGCTCTCCGGTTTCACTCAGAGCGGTAAGTTTATTACGTTTCAGAGCTTCGGCAGTTACGAAATTCAGCGCTGTGTCGAGCTCAGGTACGAACTGCTCTCCCCGGTCATACATATCCAGTGAAAGCATGTCGATGATATCGTCACCCGGATAGCCCTTCATGTATTGTTCCAGACTGGTTACCCTGTCGGTATTATATGCATAAAGAATATTATGAAACCCCTTTTTATCACGCAGAAATTCAACTGTATAGCGCCACAATGACGCATATTCCGAATCTGTACATATATCCGTCCCCCACCAGAAGAATGATCCTGAATGCTCATGATATGGTCTGAATATGATAGGGATGGGGGTGCCATCTTCATCTTTAAGTCCTGCAAAAAACTCCGCCAGCCGTCCGAGCCAGGTATTGAACATCTCATGATTCTTACCCCCCGGGAGTATCGATGCGACCACTTCTCTTGAACTGACATCCCATGCCGTACCATGCATGCTCCACCTGCGGGTGCTTGTATCGGGAAGCTGAATTGTGAGGGGATTTTTGGCATGCCAGCTGATAGTTATCACACCTCCCCTCCTATAATGGATTTTTATCTGTTCGGCTATCTGGGCAAAGCTGACTGAATCGATACTCCGTTCATCACCCAGTTCGATATGTCCCAGTTCAAATCCGGCAACAGCCGGATAATCGCCGGTAAAATCCTTTGTATCCGAACGGCCTTTTTCATACCACCATGATCTCCCATACATCAGGTCATCCTGATGCCCATACATCACTCCTTCATTCTGAAGTTTATAGAGCGATCTGAAAAGTGTTACAGTCTCCTTTGTTGCAAGCCTGTCGGCAGGAGAAGGAGATTCTGAGCATGAAAAAGCTAGAGGAATAGCGGCGGCAAATAATAATGTAATTAATGATCTCATATGATTGTTTTAACCATGTTAATGTATTTATCATGTAAAAATACCCATTATCTTCCAATACTTTTATTCCAAATATTACTTTTGCAGCTTCATTATTATGAACAGCAAAAGTAAGATATGGCATTGGCTGGCTGTTGCACTTTTATCCATGATATGGGGTACCAGCTATATTCTGATGAAAAAGGGACTGAGGTCTTTTTCAGCCTATCAACTGGCTTCCCTCAGAATTCTGATCTCATTTATTTGCACGTTACCTTTTGCATTGCGCAGCCTCCCAAAATTCAATAAGAAGAATTTCCGTTCAATATTCATTATAGGATTCTTTGGAAGCGGAATTCCTGCATTCCTTTATCCGCTTGCTGAAACAAGGATAGACAGTTCCCTAACAGGAATGCTGAACACTCTGAGTTCAGCATTCACTTTGTTAATAGGTATTTTATTTTACAGAAGAAAAGCTATCAGGTCTCAGATCGCCGGTGTGTTCCTGGGATTTGCCGGAGCAGCAGGATTGCTTTACAGCGGCCCTTTGTCAATTAATTATTATGGCCTCTTTGTGGTGCTTGCAACTATCATGAACGGATTAAGCAATAATGAGGTAAGTACTGTGGAAGGATTGAACGGTTTAGAGATCACTTCCCTTGCTTTTCTTATAGTGAGTCCCGTTGCACTGGCCCTGTTTCTGGGCACAGATATAAAGGCAATTTTTCTTACACCTGACTGGCTTCTGAATTTCGGATATATAGCAATCCTTTCTGTAGCCGGAAGCGCATTTGCCAATGTAATTTACTATTTTCTTGTCAGGGATACTTCACCGGTAGTGGCTTCGGTAGTGGCATATTTCATCCCGATTGTGGCAACAATGTGGGGACTTGCAGATAATGAACATCTGGCTCCTTCAATGTTTATTTCCGTACTGCTTATCCTTGCTGGTGTTTATCTCATCAACAGGCCCGGTGCCCTGAGAAAAATAAAACAAATCAGTAACAGAGCTTTAGGTATAAATGCCAGTTCCGGCAAATGAGTAAGTTGCCAGGCTGAAGCAGGAAAATGAAAACAGAGATTACTCCGCTTGTAAAAAACCTGAGTGGTGTTATCAAATTGCCGGAACATTTCGATTACAAAAAAGAGAGAACTGATTTCCTGATCAAAAAGTATTCCTGAAATGGAAGTGAGAAAAATATTAAGAAAATTTAAACTGTAATGACAGCCGGCGAATTCATCAGATCACTTAAAAGCTAAGCCCTCCATCGTTGCATCCTCCGCTGAAGCTGCGGATGCCGAAGAAAGCTTCGGAAAGCGAATCCCTCCTGCGCTAAAGCTTCGGAGGGCGAAGGTGGGGCGTGCTGGATTCGAACCAGCGACCTCTTGCCTGTCAAGCAAGCGTTCTGAACCAACTGAACTAACGTCCCTTTACTATCACTCTTTGAATATCTTATAATTAATTAGCGTTCTGAACCTCCCGATAGCTATCGGGATGAACTAACGTCCCGGTATTAACGCAAAAATAATATTTTATTTCTATAGATTGCCATACGTAACTTATTTCATAAATTCGGTTAAGAATCCAGCAATTAACTTTTACATACGAAGCTATGATCTCACATGAAGTAGACTATAAGATTATCGGGGAAGATATCCAGTTCGTTGAAATTGAACTTGACCCGGGAGAAACGGTCATCGCCGAAGCCGGAACAATGGTATATATGGAACAGGGTATCACCTATGATGTGAAAATGGGTGACGGCTCATCACCAAACAGGGGCTTTATGGATACTTTGCTATCAACCGGTTCCCGCCTGATCACAGGTGAATCGCTATTTATAACTCATTTTACAAACAATGGCAACAGTAAAAGCAGAGTCGCTTTTGCAGCACCCTATCCGGGAACAATAATTCCCGTCGACCTCCGGCAGATAAGAAACAGCCTCATTGTTCAGAAAGACGGTTTTCTCTGTGCCGCTTTCGGGACAAAACTTACAGTTACACTTAACCGGAAAATCGGATCAGGATTGCTGGGCGGAGAAGGATTCATTCTCCAGAAGCTTGAAGGGGATGGTAAAGCATTTATCCATGCAGGAGGAACCGTGATAGAACGAAATCTCACCAATGAGACTATCCTTATCGATACAGGCTGTGTGGTAGCTTATGAACCTCAGCTCGATTTTGATATTGAAACTACCGGCAGCCTCAAATCGATGGCCTTCGGGGGTGAGGGATTATTCCTTGCAACAATCCGCGGAACAGGTAAAGTATGGCTGCAGTCAATGCCAATCCGTAAACTGATCAGAGCTTTGTCGCCAGTCTCACGTAACAAAGGTAAAGAAGCAGGTTCTATCCTTGGCAGCCTCTTTGAGAGATAACCGTTGCGCCTCTGCGCCACTGAGCCGCTGCGCCTCGCCTACGAAAAATCAAACCCCGACACATATGCCGGTGCATCATAAAATCTTTCCTTTTCTTCTTCCGTCAGATTTATGAACCTTGTATAAACCAGCCCGGGTTTGGCATTGAGCATCCTGTTCAGCGCCCCAAGCCGGCCTTCGGTACGGATTTTATCATATAATTCACTCCGGTCATCGAGCCACATCAGCCCGGTATGAAATCCTTCTGCAGCGCATGCCGACTCAAGAAGAGTGTATAAAAGCGGTTCCTTCCCCTTTTTGCAATATAATGCATCAAATACAAGGAAATGGAACTCGCCCGGACTGAAAAGTCTCCTGAAATAAGGAAAATAGGGAAGCATCTTCATCATCACCCATCCCCATACTCCGGGAATATCATATACTTTGTTTATCGTGGGGATGGCGCTGACTCCGGCAATTATCTCATCACCTTCTTTTAATACATAATAGTTATCCCTGTAAAAAGCATAATCCGTGGTAAATAAAGAATAATCACGGTAAAACTCCTGAAGTAATTCCTGCATTACAGGTTTCTTATCCGGATCCAGTTTTGATACCCTGGGATCGGATTTTGGATTGAAGCGGCTGAAAGCAACTGTAAGAAATGACCTGATATATTCAAATCCTGCCTGGTTGACAAGATTCTTAGCCCTCTCATTCATGCTTTCAATAAACGCATACATAATATGCCTGTCTTTTTCAAAAACATCCGGAAGGTCCAGCAAATGAGGCTTACCAAATAATTCAAGGGTCTTCGGTTTAAAGGAATCCAGGGGTTCCGGGCGTATTTCAATCAGTTTCTTTTTTCTCCTTCCGGTTTTGATATCTGATTGATATACAGAATGAAAGGCAAGGTATTTAATATATGTTGAAGGGTACATTAAATCTCCCTGTCCCGATATACGAAAACATGCTCCGACAGTTCCGGTGATCTTATTCTTCTTGTAAAGCGAAATGAACCTTATCCGGTCCTTATACGCTGCAATCCTTGCGGGAATATTCTGAAATGAAAACCTCATTCCACCCTCCGATCCCTGAACGGACCGGTTAAGGATATTCATCACACCCTCGTTTGCATTATCGGCAACTCTCAATTCAAGACCCTGATAATTAAATATAGTTTTCTCGAACATCTTCTGTTACTATTAAGGTTAAGGGTTAAGCGTTCCGGGTTAAGGTTCAGTATTCAAGGTTTCAGGGTTTCAGAGTTTCANNAGTTTCAAAGTTTCAGGGTTTTTAATGCTCTTCTCCCTGAGCCCTGCGCTCTGAGCTCTCTGAACCCGGAACTCTGAACCCTAAACCCTGAACACTAAACTTCATACTTTATAACTACTTTACCCCTGTCTTATTGTCAAGGCTCCCGAATACTCTCTGCAAAAGTGGAGTAACCCTTGCCGAGACTTCTTTCCTTATTTTCAGCTCTTCGCCCTCAACTTTCAGGAACATCCCCGAAAGAGCTTTGCTTGTCAGGAAATCATCCAGATCGGTATTGACCGGCTTCAGGTTGGCAAGCTTGCCTGCAATCGAATTCGCAATTGAATTCCATTTTGAAGTCAGGGTATTCCATGAATCTTTGGTCGAGATGTTCCCGACTATCTTTTTTTCTGTAGATGCCTGTATTTTCGGCTTATAAAGAGCATAGAGCTCATTATATGTAGTGCTCCTGAGATAATTTGTTGCTGCGTTATCGGCACCGTTGAGGATCCCGAAAGCATCACTGATGGTCATTTGCGTAACACTGTTCACAAATATCGGGGCAACTTCCTTCGCGGCATCTTCTGCAGCCCTGTTGATCCTCAGTATCACATCCTCAACAAGCTTTTCACCTCCGGGTATCCTCGAAATATTGTCAACAATAATTTTTGCCTCATCCGGAAGGAGTATCTTTATCAGTTGATCACCATAATATCCGTTTTCCTTTGCAAGTCTTTCTGCGGCATTCTTTGCGCCGGTCGTCAGCGCTTCCTTAAGTCCGCTTATAACTTCCGCTTCTGTCAGCGGAACATTGCTTACTGTCTGCAGAACCTTCATCAGTTCGGCACAACCTGTAAATACTAATATCAGAATTGCTGAAAGCAGTATCCTTGTTTTCATTTGCAGATAAATTGAATTTCATCGAAAGATACAAAATATAAGGATAGCTGTGACAGAATGAGGAAAGCTATATCAACGCCCTTGCAATGAAGAGGTCTTCAGGAGTTGTAATTTTGATATTTTCCCTGTTGCCTTCAACAAGATTTATCTTCGCTCCTGTTCTTTCAAGCACTATTGCATCATCAGTAAATTCCGGAAGGTAATCCTGCCGGTATGCATACATTATAAGATCTGTCCGGAATACCTGAGGGGTTTGTATGAGCTTGATCTTTGTCCTGTCGACAGGCATGCTTCCATTTTCTGTCTCAATTCTCAGGGAATCAGAAGGAGAGATGACGGGTATTGCATTCCCCAGTTTTCCGGCTGTTTCAAAGCATCTCCTTATCGTATCGATGCTTACAAACGGCCGTACTCCGTCATGAATCGCGACCAGACCCGGTTCGTCTGTAAATCCGAGCCCGTTCCTGACAGATTCAAAGCGGGTCTTACCCCCTTTTACAAGGGTATGGGGAATTGTAAATGAATATTTCTTTTGCAGATCGCTCCAGAACCTGAGCTGGTTCTCGGGGAGAACGGTGATTATTTCAATGGATCCATCAAAATCAATGAATCGTTCAATAGTATGCATAAGGATAGGCTTGCCGGCTATCTCAATAAACTGCTTCGGGATTTCCGACTTCATCCTTTCTCCGGAGCCGCCTGCAACAATTAACGCATATAACTTCATTCTTTCGTATACAGGAATCGTTTTATGCTTCTCTTTGGCGTTTTGGCAAATTCCTCAGGATGGATCCTCTATTTATTGACCACCATATATTCAGGAATGCGCTCATTGACATCTTTCCTTATTTTTTCAAGGATGCCCGGAAGCTGATCCTCGGTAATATTATCCCTCTTCATCATTTCAAAATCGGGGCAGATAAGACCGATAAGCTTATTATCTTCCCGGATAACAAGCGATTCTGCAATATAATCCATATTATTTTGTGCAAACCGCACGTTTGCGGCCAGACTGTTATGTGATATCATTACCCCCTTTGAAAATCCTGTCGTACCGCCTGTATAGCTAATTACGGCAAGCTTGTCATCCACAAAAAGGATCATTGAATCGGAATGGTTGATCAGATTGATGAGATCATCCGGTTTGAAATCGGGAAGTATCGGTACGATAACCGCTCCATAAGTCACGGTGGCAAGATAAATCATACACCAGTTAGCCGAGTTCCGGCCTACCAGTGCAATTTTATCACCTTCTTTTATTCCGGTTTCCCTGAAAAATATATGCAGCTTCAGAATGTGTTCGGCTATTTCCTTGTAGGTAAAGCCCTTTCCCTTATAGTTCGACAGGGCCTCAATGTCCCAGTTTTTAATGATACTCTGTTCAATATACCCGATCAGACGTTCCTTTATCATGGTTTCAGGTTTTAGTTTGCGATATAGTAATTAACAACAGTTACAATAGGAAGAACTGTTAAAATGTTCCGGTCCGGTCGCAATGTATTTAATACTAAATTAAATAAAATACATTACAAGAATTGCCAGGGTAGAAATAATATTTACGATTGTAAAAAAATAGTTGTAGTTCTCGCGCTTTTTACTGAAGGGCCCCAGCTTACGTGCCAGGATCCCTATATTGGGAGCAAACAATACTATAAGAAATACAAAAAACTCAACACCGTAAAACACTTCACCCAGTCCTTCTTTGACAAGAGAGGCAAGATAAACTATAATCAGGAGTACCAGCAGATAAAACAGGTAGCTGATTTTTAGGAGAAGTGTAGAGACCAGTCTGCGCTTATGGAGTTGGTGAGGTTTCAGATAAGCGTAAGCCAGTGCGAAAATTATCATAATGAATATTGCACCCAGTATATGGCTCAGTATGTCTTTAAAGTTAGCCACATCAGCAGGAATAAAGTTCAGGATCATGCTTCCAGTTTAGACCAGATAAGTGAACTTGCTCCGAGAACTGCCGCATTTTGTGTACTGAGTTCGGATGCAAGCAGCTTTACTTTCCCCTTGTATATTGTCAGGAGATTCTCTTCCATATATTCCTTTGCAGGTTCAAATATCAGGTCTTTTGCAAGTGCAAGCCCTCCGAACAGGAATATTGCTTCCGGATTTGTATGTGCCACTACATCGGCAAGCTTGAATCCGAGCATCCTTCCTGTATGCGTAAAGGCCCTCAGTGCCAGCGGATCACCCCGTTTTGCAGCATCGTGAATTATTTTGGCATCCAGCTCTTCAAAGCTGTATTTCCTCAGTTCACTCGGCTGGATGCTGTCAGCCATTATCTTGAGCAACGATCTCTTCAGTCCGGTTGCCGAAACATAAGTCTCCAGACAACCCTTCCTCCCGCACCCGCAGTCACGGTTTGACGGACCGGGACGAATAGCGGTATGACCTATCTCACCTGCGAAACCGTCATGTCCATAAACAAGCTTTCCGTCAACAACAAATCCGCTACCCAGACCTGTCCCGAGGGTTATTACAACAAAATTCTTCATCCCTTTGGCTCCGCCATAGATCATTTCACCTACAGCTGCCGCATTTGCATCATTGGTTACGATCACAGGCAGTGTTGTGTGTTTGTGGAAGATTTCTGCAAGAGGCACTATCCCCTTCCAGGGTAAGCCTGCAGCATATTCAATCGTACCTTTATTTATATTGCCCATCGGGGCGCCAACACCATAGCCCAGAATCTCAATGCCATTACCAACCTTTCTGGCACATACCTCGATCTTCTCATAAAGCGCTGCCACAAAAACCTCTATTTCTTCATATTCAGGGGTTTTGATCTTATCCTCCACAAGAATATTACCTTCCCTGTCAACCAGACCAAAAACTGTGTTGGTCCCGCCTACATCAATACCTGCTGCTACCTGATTTTTTGCCATATAAATAAGATGAAGTTTCCATATTATTAATTATCAACCACTTCCAATTTCATATTAATACCCCCTTTCTTATTTCCCCCAGTGGGGGAAAAGATCACCTTCCCCCTGGGGGAAGGACGGGAAGGGGGTAATAAAATTACTTATCTGATGCATAATATTCGTGATTACCTATGGTTTTAATATATTATTCCGGTACATATTCATTTCCGACCTTCCTTGCCCTCTGAGGCTTGTCAAGATTTATACCCAGAGCAACCCCCGTTTCGACAAGTATGTTCCATCCGGCTGCAAGCTGAACATATTCGGAGTATTCTCCGCCATCAGGAATAATTATAGTCGGGAAGATTGTTTTCTTTGTCGATACAGCTATGATGCTTATTCCGGCACCCTTCACAAGGCATTCATAGAACTTATCCTGGTCTGCTTCAAACGGATCCATCCAGATCAGAACCTCATTTTTATTCATGATCTCTTCAATTCCGTGAAGAGCAAATGTACCTTCCAGAAAATCCGATTTTTTTCTTGTTATCTCGTTTGTTTTCAGTGCCAGCTCACCTGCAACACCATTATCCCTTCCTGCAAAATAAACAAGACCGGCGTTCCGTATTGTAGCGGTAATCTCACTGTCGATGGGAGCTGTAAGTACCTGCTGCACTTTATCTGCAAGCTCACCAAGCCCGGTCATTTTAACTCCATGAAGGTTTCTCAGAAGAGAATCATAGAAAAGGCCCTGCTCGAAAACCGATTTTGTCGCGGCAACCGCATCTTCCTTCCCGCACGAAAGAACATGTGTGACATTGGCATGCTCCTCAAGTTTTGTATTCTTGTTAGCTGTCAGTCCGAAAATAGCATCATGGTTTTTCTTCTTCAGGTCAAGCACCATTCTGATAACCTCTTTTGTCTGTCCCGAATTCGAAGCAGCAAAAACAGCCAGATCTTTCAGATCATATTCCATTGCCTGCGTGCATCCTTCGGTAATGACTGGAGTTTTGAATCCATACTTCATTGTTGCATAGATCGCTCTTTTGGCCGGAAAGATCCTGCTGCTACCCTCACCTGTAAGGAATAACCCTTTCTTTGATCTGATTGCTTTTACGAATTTTTCCGATACTCCAGGATTAAAAGATCTTATAATTTCGGATGTCTGAAGCATTTCCCTTATCAGGGCAAATTTCGAGTATTTGTCTTCTTTTATGTTCATAATGTGACTATTTGAATGGATAAAGTTAAACTTTTTTTATCAGATATTCTGCAAGCTCTTCCTGTACCTGAGGATCTTTCTGGAAACCTCCTCCCAGGTGCTGCCAGTATACCTCTGCATATTCTACTCCTGCCATTTTACCATAGTTGCGGTTACCTTCAAGCACAAATCCGAAAAAATCATCCATCTTATGCATGTGCTTCATAAGGTCTATCTGGGAGATATGATACGATAACATCTCTTTCTTTGTTTCAATAACCGGAGTTATATCGACATAAAAATGGGGCGGATTGATCTGTGCCCCCAGGGGATCCGACAATGTAAGCGGAGAAGAGTGATAAAGCAGGGGAGTCACATCAAGCGGTTTTTCCTCCACAGGAACCGGATCGAGAGATGCTACCATTGCGGCAGCCTCAACGATATTGGCTGTAGTCCTGTGATCAGTATGATAATCATTCGGAAGATGGGTAAATACGATTCCTGCCCTTACCTTACGCATAAGTGAGATAGTTTTCAGTCTCACTTCTTTTGAATCGAAAAGAAAACCGTCAACTCCTCCCAGGGTATAATATTCAGCATCCAGGACAGCGGCAGCTTTTCTGGCTTCTTCGAATCTCACCCTGGCAGTTTCCTTCATATCCATATTACAGCCACCGAGATCTCCACCGGTCATCGTTGCTATTACGATCTTATATCCTTTGTCTTTTAAAAGCTTAAGAACCCCTGCATTCCATGCCTCGGCATCATCGGGGTGTGCATTGATTGAAAGAACGACTTTATTGAATTTATTTGCCATGATATTAATTATTTACGTTTTACCATTTTCTTTTCAAGCCTTATGAATTCGGGCAGATCACCTGCAAGAGGATTCATATATTCAATGAATTCATCCGACACATGATTCCCGGCTTCGTTGAAGTATTCTGCAGGCATCGGTTTGGCAGATACTGCGACATCCTTCAGCGGAGCTTTTCCGAACCTTATCATATATGGTTCATCTGACATCCTCTCTATGCTGACCATATAACCCGATTCTCCCTTGTTGGCAAGCTTTACAGCTTCAACGCCGCACAGATAGGCTTCCTCGAGATCTGTTTCAGATGCCCGTACCATATCACTCATTATCAGCGATTCAGTTATCTGGAATTCACCCCTGTACCCGAATGTATCTGCTATCATTCTGTGAAGGTTGATCCCGACACTGGTACCTCCCATCGCACCAAATTCAATATTGTTGAATTTATCCTTTGTAATTGAAGCACTCACCGGAGTACCGTCGGCATATTTCAGGCCTTCACCGCATACTATCGATACCCAGCCGATCTCTTTTACACATTTCTCTACATCGGCCAGGAATTTATCCCTGTCGAAACTGAATTCGGGAGTGTAAATAAGATGGGGCGCATCATCAGGATCTTTCCGGGCAAGAGCTGTGGCAGCAGCAAGCCAGCCGGCATCCCTTCCGATTGTCTGGTAAATCACAAACTTGTCAACCTTCTGCATGTCCCTTGCCAGAACCCCTGCCTGCATCACATTCAGAATATTGGATCTTGCCGCCGAAGCAAACCCCGGCGTATGGTCAGTTCCGAAAAGATCATTATCGACAGTCTTCGGAATACCCACACCTATAAGTTCATAATTCATCCTTCGGCAATATGCCTCAACCCTGTTGATTGTATCCATTGTATCATTCCCGCCGATCAGAAAGAAATATCTTATATCATATTTTTTCAATACATCAAGGATCCGCGGCAGATCCTCTTCCTTAACCTTATGGCGCGACGATCCCAGGGCCGATGATGGAGTGCTCCTCAAACCCTTAAGGATATGTGAAGACTGATTGCCGAGATCATACATCATCTCCTGCATGAATCCTTCAATGCCGTANNTGCATCCCGTAGATCCCCTCAATATTCGGTGATAATGAAGCTGCCTCAATAACTCCGGCCAGACTTGAATTAATTACCGCGGTAGGCCCGCCCGATTGTCCGATAATTGCATTACCCTTTAACATGATTAAATAATTATTGTTAAACTCATTTTTCCTTTATTCTTTCTGTTAAGTGACGATTAATATTCCCTCTTTATCTCTACCCATGAATCTTAGTGGGTGGAATTTACTCCCAAATCCCCGGGTGAATTTACCCCCAAATCCCCGGGTGAATTTACCCCCAAACCCCCCAAG
>MTKZ01022139.1_pt1 | contig 22442 bp, 12 predicted proteins | sample 1042781 | NCBI WGS metagenome assembly MTKZ01 (sample SAMN06212207, study PRJNA360539) | anaerobic digester metagenome | biome: Wastewater treatment plant; material: sludge; isolation source: anaerobic digester fed with sludge from wastewater treatment plant | place: Denmark: WWTP Viborg ... | reverse complement strand
AAGCAACCTTACTTACAATGGCCTTATTGAGCAAGGTGAGCTCAACGACTCCTCAAGAGACAAGCAAGTGTTTTTAGATGGTTGTGCCAAATTTGAATCAATGTGGAAGGATGCACAGAACATTGATATTGCGACTCCAGAGAATAATGATGAATTTAAGGATGTGGTTAAAAAACTTTGGATTAATGCCATAGTCCAACCTTACTTAATGTATATCCGCGTTCTTCATGAACTTTTCGGCAAAGATCGCAACACCGACATCGAATCACCAGGGAAAATTACAGACGATTCATTTGTAGATCTTGAATACCAACTTGATGCTATCAGGATGGGAATTGACCGAATCAATCAATATGGTGGCGTTATTATTGCTGACGTTGTGGGACTTGGAAAAAGTATTATTGCCTCAGCCATTGCCTACAATATGGCTCAAAAAGACCATCTACACGTCGTAATCATTAGTCCTCCTCACTTAATAACTCAGTGGGAAGAATATCAAGCACATTTTAGATTGCCAGGAACTAAAATTTTCAGCTCTGGCAAAATTGATGAAGCCTATCAATGGTGCACCAATCAAATTACTGGGCCAGTCTTATTGATACTCGATGAAGCTCATAGATATCGTAATGAGCTAACAGATGACTACACACTTCTACATTCACTCTCACGAAGTAATGCTAGCAACAAAGTTGTGGTACTAACTGCCACACCATTCAATAACGATCCTAAAGATGTTTTTGCTCTGGTAAAACTATTTCAAACGCCGGGACAATCAACAATCCGCTCGGTCGACAATCTTTCGCTACGTTTTAGAGAATTGATCGATCGCTACAAAAAACTACGATCAAGCCTACGAAGCAATAAACTAACTCCAGATGAAATCACAGCAGAGACGAAGGAAATTGCTCAGGAACTTCGAAGGCTTATCGAACCTGTTATCGTTCGCAGGTCACGATTAGATCTTCAAACTATCTCAAGATATCGTAACAACCTCATTAAACAAGGTATTTCATTTGCAAAAATTGAAGGTCCGGATTTGCTTGAGTATGAGCTCGGTGAGCTGTTTGACCTTTACCTTAATACTTTAGAAACTCTGACAAATGAGGATCATGGTTTTGAAGGGGCACGATACAAGCCAGTTACCTATATCTTGGACGAAAAAGAGATGCCTTCAAAGAAAAGTATGGCGCATATCTAGACGATGTTGACCTTCAAACTGCACAAAGCAACTTGGCAGCTTTTATGAAACGTTTGCTTGTCATGCGTTTTGAAAGCTCAAAAGAAGCATTTAGGATTACCCTCCAAAACATGATTGATTCCAATCTCATGATCGCAAGATGGTACAACGATCAGGGAAAAGTACCAATTCTCAAGAAAGGTAAAATTCCAGATCCAGATTCCTTCATTGATGATGCAGGTGATGACTTATCAGGTGAGTTTTCGGAGCAGTTCAATGAAAATGACGAATCAAAATATAAACTTCTATTCGTTGAAAAAGATTGGTTAAAACCTGACTTCATTAAGGAAGTTGAAGAAGATACTAAGCTGTTACTGTCTATTCGTGAACAATGGTTTGGAGCTAATAAAAAAGTGGCAGATCTTGATCCCAAGCTGGATTGTTTAGTTGACAATATCAAACGATTATTGAGTGAAAACCTTGAGAGAAAAATCGTTATATTCTCTGCTTATGCAGATACTGTTGATTATCTGGGGCAGGCGATTAAAAAAGCTGGGATAGATAGAGTTTATAAATACACGGCTAAAGATGCCTCAAAAGTAAATCGAGATATTCTACGAAACAATTTTGATGCCGGAGTCAAACAAGATCTCCAATCTAACGATTATGATGTCCTAGTTGCCACAGACGCCTTAAGCGAGGGATACAACCTACATCGCGCAGGTGTAATTTTTAACTATGATATTCCCTTTAATCCAACCAGGGTAATACAGCGCATAGGCCGTATTAACCGCATTAACAAGAAAGTCTTTGATTCCCTTTACGTCTACAACTTCTTCCCAACTTCTATTGGAGAAGCTGAAACAAGAATTCAACAAATAAGCACACTCAAAATGACTCTGATCAATGCAGTTGTAGGTAGTGACACCAAGACGCTAACCAGCGATGAGGAGCTAAAGAGTTTCTTTAAAGAAGAATACAACAAAGCCAATTCAGAAGCAGAATTTGAGTCATGGGATGCAATTCATCGAGAAGTATACGATCAAACTCCTGACGAAATTATCGAAAAAGCTATGTCTATCAGGCCTAGAAGTCGTGTTTTGCGCAAAGGCCAACAGCTTAATGGAGGCATTGCTTTTGGTAAGAAAGGTAATCATGCCGTTTTCGCAATTAAAGATGGTGTAGACGGTGAACCTGAGGTAGTTTCAGCTGAGCGTGTCTTACCACTATTTTCAGCCAAACCAGAAGAAGAAGGCGCCACTCCAGACGCAACCTTCAACGAATTATTCGTTCTTATCCGCAATAAACTTTTTGAAAAGCATAAACTCCCACGATTAAGTGGTAACAGAGCTAAGGCGCTAGAGCCATTGCAAATGCTTATCGAAAATTACCCACAAGCAAAAGACTACGCTATGGATTTGATCAAAGTTATTAAAGAATATGATGACTTGAGTGAAGGTCAATACAAACAAATAGGTCGTATCAAGATGGATAACTTAGAGCAAGCATATAAAGACCTTCAGGAGCTAGTTTCCAAACAATCAATCGCTACTAGCTTAAAGCGTGTAGATCAGCTTGAGGGGCTATCTGAGCTTATTGTCTTATCAGAAGAATTAACCGTATGAAATTAAACGAAAACTTTAATCAACAAGAGTTTATTGAGTGGTTAAGTGGTTTTCTTCCTGATTTCTCCAAAGATATTCGCAAAGTTGATGTTTCTAAAAGTTTTCAGGGCATTAAATCAATTCAAACTATCGGCGAATCGTCCCTCGGTGTCAGAGTTTATATTATTGAAACGGAACAAGATCCATCCAGAAGAAAAATTGGATTAGCCACAGAAAGTTTTACTCTTCTGCGTGATTATGGAACACCAAACGCAATAATCGTTTATTACTCTGAAAATTCATCACTCTGGAGATTATCTCTTTTGACAAGTACCTTAACTTGGGATGAAGGAAAAATTAAAAAGAAACTTTCAAATCCTAAAAGACAATCGTATGTCCTTGGTTCTAAAGCAAAAGTAAAAACCCCACATCAATACTTGATAAGCAAAGGTAGTATCACTGACTTTGCCGATCTAAAAAGTAGATTTTCGCTTGAAGTAGTTAACAAAGAATTCTACAAAGAGATATCGAGTGCATTCATTCACCTTGTCGGAGGTCAAATTGCCAATGGCAAGTCAAAAAAGACTGTTGAGGCTCAGCTCAAACTACCATTTGTCAAAGATCATAGCCAGACAAGTCAAGAGTTTGCAGTTAGACTAATTGGTCGTATTATTTTCTGTTGGTTTTTAAGAGAAAAAAGAAGTGCCTCTGGCCATTCCTTGATGCCAAGAGAGTTACTTTCTTTTGAAGCATCTAGCACTATTGAGGACTACTATCATAAAATACTCGAGCCGATATTCTTTGAGGTACTTAACAAGCCTATAAAGACTAGAAAAGATGCATTTATAAACGACCTATTCTCAGCGATACCCTACCTCAATGGTGGCTTATTTTCTCCTCATGAGGATGACTTTTTTAGCTACAACGAAGATAAGCAATCAGTAAACCATAACATGGTGGTAATACCTAATTCTTGGTTAAAGTCATTATTTGAAACACTAGAAACTTACAACTTTACAATAGATGAAAACACTAGTTTCGACGAAGAACTATCTATTGATCCTGAAATGCTTGGACGTATTTTTGAAAATCTTTTAGCTGAAATTAATCCTGAGACTGGAGAATCAGCAAGAAAAAGCACTGGAAGTTATTACACCCCCCGCTTAATCGTAGATTACATGGTAGACGAAACATTGAATTTATTTATCAAAGAAAAAACAAACATTTCGGACGATAAACTTAGGTCGCTTATAAGTTATGATCTTGAAGATGATAACAATAATCCTCTGAATGATGATGAGAAGGATAAAATAGCTCAAGCACTTGGATCTGTCAAAATATTGGATCCAGCGTGTGGATCCGGGGCTTTCCCCATTGGTGCACTTCAAAAAATCGTTTTTATACTACAGCAAATTGATCCACAAGGTCATCTTTGGTTTAAAAGACAAATTGAAAAAACTCCAAGCATGATGTTAAGGAGGGTAATTGAGAGAGAATTTAAAGAAAAAAACTTCGACTACATTAGGAAGTTGGGAATTATTCAAGACAACATTTTTGGTGTTGATATTCAACCTATTGCTACAGAGATATCACGCCTTCGTTGTTTTCTAACTTTAGTTGTAGACGAAAGAATTGATGATACTCTTGAAAATCGAGGAATCGAACCTTTACCTAATCTTGATTTTAAATTTGTTACCGCCAATACTCTAGTAAGCCTTCCAAAACTTAATAGTCAACAACCCGAATTGTTTGATGACCACTCAAAAATTGAGAAGCTTAAAGACTTAATAGAGCAATATTTCACTGCAAGAGATGAAGAGCGAAAAGATGTGATGATCACTTTTAGCGAACTCCAATCTGAAATGATTAATGAACTGATTGACAAACACTCTTTTACTGGTGTTGCAAAAGCTGAATTGACAAGAAAATTAACCGACTGGAAACCTTTTAAACACAAAACAACCGACTGGTTCGATCCTGAGTGGATGTTTGGAATTAAAAATGGATTTGATGTAGTTATTGCAAATCCTCCGTATATCGACTCTGAGGGAATGGTAAAAAATAAGCTTGAATCTTTACGAGAGTACATTGTGAATAACTACCATTACACAAGGGGTAATTGGGATATTTACATCGCATTCTTCGAGAAAGGTTTTGACTGCCTGAATCAGGATGGAATATTGACTTATATTAGCCCTGACAAGTGGATTTCAAAGCCCTTTGGAAATGAGTTGAGAAAGCAGAAAATAGATACAATGTTTTCTTTGTTGAATGCTGGTAGAAAAATATTTGAAAGTGCAAAAGTAGACTCAATTGTTTCCATTTTTTATAAATCTAAAAGTCTTGATAAATTAAAGGTGTGCAAAATTAGCGATGATCAAATTACGCTTACAAGGTATTTTCCTAAAGTGAAGCTAAAACCGCCATATGCTCTAGATTCAACCTTTTCAAAGCATCTTGAACTTTTAGATAAAATTGAAAAGTCAGGTGAAACTAAATCCTTAAACTGCGAAAATGCTTGTGCTACTTCAGACGCTTATAAATTATCCCCATTAATACATGAGTTTCAGAATGGTGATGGAAAGTATCTAAAAATAATTAACACGGGAACAATCGGCAAGTGGCTTTCAAAATGGGGTCAAAAGGACATGACTTATCTCGGGAAAAAATATCACATGCCTATTGTCGATGTTGATGAGTTTGTCGAAGCATTCCCAAATTCTTATTCAAGTAAAAGCGTTAAACCAAAGTTAATAATAAAAGGATTAAATCTCCTCGATGTCTGTATAGATTTAGAAGGGAAAATAATTCCCGGAAAGTCAACGCTAATGGTAAGCGGGTTTGACAACAACACGCTTAAATACTTAATGGCATTTTTAAACTCACCAATCGCATTCTTTTATCTTAAAGAGAAGTATCCAGCGTCCAGCTACAACCAGGGGACAACTTTTACAAAGGACATGCTAAATTCGCTGCCTCTCCCGCAGATGTCCGATGCCAATAAGTCCAAAATAATCGATTTAGTTAATGAAATTCTTGAAGGAAAAGATGAGATTCGAATATCTGAAATTAAGCGTGACATAGACTATTTAATTTATTCTGCTTATGGGTTGAGTCAAGACGAAATTGATCAGATACAAGCTCAAATATGACAAAACTATCTCGCTCAAAAATAGAATTGCTTTTTGATTGCCCTAGATGCTTTTGGTTATATGCTGGTAAAGGGCTCGCCCGCCCGTTTGGCGCCCCTTACACGATCAATAACGCTATAGACTACCTACTAAAACAGGAATTTGACGAACATAGAAAATTAGGCACACCCCACCCCTTAATATTACGAGAAGGTATTGATGCAATTCCCTTTAGCCATCCTGACATTGATAAGTGGAGACATAATTTTACTGGTATTCAGTATCATCATGTTTCAACAGATTTTCTCGTGTTTGGAGCAGTTGATGATGTGTGGGTTGATTCGCAAGGAAGTCTTATTGTGGTGGACTACAAAGCCTCAGGAGCCAAAGAAGGAGAGCTATATGACAGCTACAAACGACAGATGGAGATTTATCAATGGCTTCTTCGTCAAAATGGCTTCAAAGTACTAGATCGTGGGTATTTTGTTTATTGTCGTGTAAATAAAGATGATGGATTTGAAGACGGTCAACTGAGTTTTAACGTTAAAGTTCAGTCGTACGATGGCAAGGCAGACTGGGTAGATGGAAAGCTAATAGAAGCCAGAAGAGTTTTAGATTCGCCAATTCCAGAACCTAGCCCTGAGTGTATTTATTGTAAATATTTTAAATCAGCAAATAACTATCTATGAAGAATGATCCTAAAGGTTCAATTTGGCGCAAATGGGACTTACAAGTACAAACAATACTCGATGACGGCTATGTCTCAATTGGTAGCTACGTTGACGAAATAAAGGCATCCTCGCCAGATAAATTTTCACAACTCGTAAGTGCCATAGGTTCAGAAGAACTCGTCATTAAATATGATTCTAAAGATTATTTTACAAACAGTACAAATGGAACTGAAAAACAACGTGCGGAAAACTACGCGAAACTATTTGTGAAATTTATCGAAATATTTAATAAAGATGTGGGAGTTATATGCGTTACCGATCATAATTACAATCATACACACCTTATTGACGCATTAGTTAAAGAATCTAAGTCTACAACCTTGTCAATTTTACCTGGTGTAGAGATAAATGTAGAAGGTGTTCATTTATTAGTCATATTTGGGAAGCATTCTTATAACAAAACATCTTTTTCTGAAACAATTAAAACTTTTCTTACAAAACTAGATGTTCACTCGCGAAAAACAGGTGAAGTATTAACAGTTTGCTCAAAGAGTTATAAGGATGTGATTGATGAGGTAATAAAGATAGATGGAGTTATTATTTATCCTCACTGTAATTCTACCAACGGATTATTTCAGGAACGAGGCAAAACAGATAGAACACACCTTCATGATTATTTTAACTATCAGAAAGTGAATGTCTTACAATCTAAAACCTCCTCTTCAAACAATCAAACTGAGCAATACATAAAGAGTAAAAGTGATTTCAAGTCGGAATATGTATTTACACTAGGCTCTGACTCACGATGTTTAAGAGATATTCTTCAACCTGATCCTGAAGGAAATTATTGTTGGGTCAAAGCAGACACGACTTTTTTGGGTTTAAAGCAAATTACTTTTGAAAAAGATCGTGTTTTTGTCGGTGAAAAACCTAGCGTATTGGAAAGGGTTTCAAGCGCAAAAACTAAGTATATACAGTCATTAAGTGTTGACCAGGTGGATGGGTATGACGAAGGTCAGGGCACTTGGTTTAAAAAGAGTAAAATTCCACTTAATAACGAACTTGTGGCTATTATTGGCAATAAGGGTAGTGGTAAAAGCGCAATAGCAGACATTATTGGTCTACTTGGTGACACAAAACAAAGTGAGCATTTTTCTTTTTTGCACAGAGATAAATTTTTACGAAGAGGTTATGCACAAAACTTTACTGCACAGTTGCATTGGGAAGATGAATTGCCGGTTGAAAGTATTCCTCTAAATAGTGAAATTGACCTAACTAAAGTCGAAAGGGTTAGATACTTACCCCAAAACTACTTCGAAACTATTACCAATAGTCTCAATAGTGAAAATTTCGAAAAGTCACTAAGGGCGGTTATTTTCCAAAACATTCCTGAGCCAGACAAGCTTGGCCTCACCTCTTTTGAAGACTTGGAAAAAACTAAAAAGATAAATATCGAACACGAACTCGACATACTACAATCAGAACTCAGTGAGATTATAGGAAAAATAGTTGAATTGGAAAAAAAGCAACATCCAGACTTCACTAGCAAACTTAAGAATGCAATAGCTGAGAAGGAAAAAGAATTAGCTGAACACGAAAAAATAAAACCAACTGAAGCTGCCGACCCAAACAAAAACACTAAAAACATTGACCCTATTAAGGAAAAACAAACTAGTGAGCTTTCTTCTCTTAACCAACAGTATGCAAAAATAATCAGTGATATAGCTGAAAAAACTCAAATATTAACAAAGCTCAAACAAAAAGAAGAACAACTTACAACGGCTAAAGGAGCTTTTTTAAGATTTCAGGCGCAGTATGAGTCCTTAAAAGACGAATATAAAACCATTTTATTAGAATCTGGCATTGATGTTGAAAAGTTATTTAAATTAACAGTTAAACTCGAACCATTAAAAGAAAAAGTATCATCTATAGTATCGGAAATAAAAAATGCGGAGCTAGCTTTGAGTTCCGCTTCTAAAATCGATGCAGACACCTCAATAACGACTCAAGAGAAGGAGCTATATAAAAAATCTAGTCTTGCCATTCAAAAAGACGAGATAAAAAAGAAAATTGACACTATCAAAATAGTCTTATCTAAACCAGAAAAAGATTTTCAAGAATATAAAGAGAATCTTAGAAAGTGGGAGGCAAAAAAGAAAACGATTGAAGGCAGCGAGGAGAATCCTGAAACTGGAACGCTTAAGGCTCTCAAAATTATTGAATCCTATATTTCGACTCAACTTGAAGCTGATCATAAAGTCCTATTGGAGGAGCGAATTGGTAAGACAAAAGAGATATTTAGTAAGAAAAAAGAAATACTAATACTTTATGACAATCTTAAAAAATCGATCGACACTCAACTTTCTGACCGGTCTGATTTAGCAGAGAAGTTTAAGATTGAAATAAGTTCTGGTTTTGATTTGGAGAAAGAATTTTCAACAACTTTTTTGGGTTATATAAATAAATCACGAAGTGGAACATTTAGGGCGGCCAGTGAACCTAAAGTCCTTGAGCTTTTTAAAGATAAAAGTTTAACTTCTGTCGAAGATTTGCAAATAATATTGGATAACATTATTCTTTTGCTCAATGAAGATCACAGTGAGCATATCGATAAGGATAAAAACAAGAGATATGTTTCAGATCAAATAGCAGATGTACAAGGGTTTTACGAATATATTTTTTCATTAAACTATTTGTTGCCAGTCTATGATCTAAAACTTGATAGTAAGAAACTTCCAGAATTATCTCCCGGCGAGCGTGGCGCCTTGCTGCTGGTATTTTATTTGATAATTGATAAAGGCGACGTTCCGTTGATTATTGATCAGCCAGAAGACAATCTTGATAATAAAAGTGTGTTTGAAATATTAACCCATTTCATTAAACTTGCTAAATCCAGAAGACAAATCATTATTGTTACTCATAATCCGAATTTAGCTGTAGGAGCCGACGCTGAACAAATTATTTACGTTGAGATAGAAAAGAATAATAAATGCAAGTTTACCTATGAATCAGGGGCGATAGAGAATCCAATTATCAATAATAGAATCGTTGAAATTCTGGAAGGAACAATGCCTGCCTTTGAAAAACGAGAGTTGAAATATATAAAGAAGAGTGAGAGTGAGATGTAAGTTTTGGATAAAGAAACTATAATAATATTATGGCTCCTAATAAAATTGGCAAAAAACTAAAAGACGCACGAAAGAGGCTTGGACTCAAGCAGTCTGATGTGGCTGAAAAGGCAGATATCAGTGTCAATTACTATGCTCGTATAGAGCGTAATGAAGAAAATCCTACTTTAGAAACTTTGGAGCGTGTATTGAAAGCTTTGAAACTTAAATCTTCAGACGTACTCTCGTTTTAATCCTTCTTAAGCTTGATTGGATCAATTTTTCCGGATTGTTCATCTTCTACAATTTTATGAGCGGCCATGTGAGCCAAGGCAGTTTTCTCCTCTAGATGCTTAATTGCATCTTCTCTTGTGCAGGGCAAGTTTTGAGTTTTTAGGAATCGAATCGTTGTCTCGATGTCCTGTTCGCTAATTTGATAACCTGAGTTTTGCGTCATATGGTCGAAGTATAGCATTTTATATGTACCTCCCAAAATTCAAAAAATTAAACATATCTACGGCGAAGCCGCCGCCCTCAAGGCGGCGCATAATCTCCCTGCTTTTTGTTTGTGACAANNCCTAGGGCTTCTAGAGCCTCTATTTCACTCTCTGATTGGACTTCATAGCCATCACTATGATCATTGGGATCACGAGTAATGATATAAACTTTAATTCCCTTGGAATATGCTCGTCTTAGGCTCGGCCAGAGCATTTTCATCCGACTTGAGGTGATAAACGGGCTCTCAATGATTATTTCCGCTGTAGCTTGGTCAAGATCCCTCAAGAAGGCTTTGTAAAACGACTTTTCATCATGGAGTGCGGAGCTGTAGTTATTCATGGCTCACCTCCATGTTATCAATAAATACGATCTGACCATCTACCTCTTTGATCCCGAGTTCATCCAGTTTATAATACGTCCTTATAACACTGTCGAATAAGGGTTCCACCCGTGAGACAGTGAGCTCACCATTATTATTTATACTTTTCGGTATTCACCCTGAATATCTTAAAAAATTCAAGCCAGATGTAACAAAGAAGAGACATGAATAATACTATTAATATATCTTTCATATCTAAAGGAGAGAAATGAAATAGATTATTAAAGAATGGTATACCAAGAAATATACCCATGAGTAATACAGCGCCTACTGATATAAAATAGAATGCTTTATTTCTATGTAAACTGAATTTCTGCAGCACAGAAGTATTTGATAAATCGGCTAATATTAAAGATAGATTACACATAACCAGAGTAGCAAATGTTATTGATCTGATACTATTTTCTTCTAAACCCATCTTATGTGTAATGAAAAAAACTATAGATGTTGTTAAGAGTATTGTAAAACCATGGAGAAAAGCTATTAATATATGGTTCTTTCCAAACAACTGGTTATTTAAATTTCTGGGTTTTCTACTCATTATTTCATTTTCAGAATGTTCCGATTCAAATACTGTTGAGCATGCGGGATCAATAATTAATTCCAGAAAGGCAATATGTATAGGATAAAATATAGCAGGCAAATTAAAGAAAGTAGGAATAAGAGCAAGCCCGGCTATAGGTATATGTATGGAAAATATATATGAGACAGCTTTTTGCAAATTATCATATATTCTTCTCCCCATCTTTATTGCAGATACAATAGAAGTAAAATTATCATCCAAAAGAACAATATCAGACGCCTCTCTGGCTACGTCCGTGCCTCTCTCACCCATAGCTACGCCAATGTGTGCAGATTTAAGAGCAGGTCCGTCATTTATTCCATCTCCGGTCATAGCTACAATTTCCCCGTTGGATTTTAAAGCATCAATAATAGTTAGTTTTTGTTCCGGAACTACTCTGGCAAATATATTTACCTCTTTGATCTTCTCTCTTAATTCCTCATCCGTTAGTTTATTTAACTCATCTCCGGTGATGCATTGGTCATAATTTTTAATACCTGCCTGGGATGCAATATATTTGGCGGTGCCCGGATAATCTCCTGTTATCATGATTACCTTGATTCCTGCTTTATAGCATTCTTGCACTGAGTTTCTAACGGTAGGTCTAATTGGATCGGCAAAGCCTATCAAACCTAGATAATTAAATGAAAGATTAGTTATATTTTCAGGATAAGAAATGCTATTTGAATTCTTAGGAATATTATATTCAGCTTTTGCTACGGCTAATACTCTCTGTCCCCGGTCTGACATATCAGCTACATACTTCATAATCTTTTTTCTGTTTTCATTATCCAATGCACACAAGTTAATAATGGCTTCCGGTGCCCCCTTTGAAGCTATTAAGTATGTATCTTCTGTTTTGCCATTTTGTGTTTCGGGAGTTTCCCATATTCTTGTTTTAGCAAATAATTCTTTTGTAATAGGATATTCTTTTTTAAGATGACAATCTTTTAATGAAAAATGAGAGGAAGGGAATATTTTCTCAAATGCATTATTTATTTCTTTTTCCAACGGATCAAAAGCATTCCTCTTTCCTGCTAATTTGGCATAGAATAGAATCTCCTCCTCTATGGGAGATAGATTATTATTTTTTTCTATACTAACTATCCCATTACCCGATACGATAGATACCAGTTCCATCTTATTGAAAGTTAGAGTACCTGTTTTATCTACACAAAGAACAGATGTAGCCCCCAATGTTTCTATTGCTTGATTATTTCTGGTCAATACATTCTTTTTAGATAATCTCCATGCACCCAAAGTTAGAAAGATCAGCAGTACAACAGGAAATTCTTCCGGAAGCATGGCCATAGATAATGTAATTCCTGCTAAAAATGCATTGAGAATATGCTGATTTACTGCATAGTGAAATATTATCAGAGTTATGCATGAAATAAGGCCAAGAATACCGAATATCTTTACCACCTGATCAATCTCTTTTTTAAGAAGTGAGTTTTCTTTTTTAACAGATTGAAGTATTTTACCAATCTTTCCCAGCTCAGTTTTTACACCTATATTGAAAACTACTGCTACCCCGGACCCTTGTGATATTAGAGTTCCCGAATAAGCAATACAGCTTTTATCTATATCCCCTATCGTTTTCCTATCTAAATAGTATTTTTCTCCCATCTCTGAGGAATTCTTTTTTACAGGTAGAGATTCACCTGTTAAAAGAGACTCATCTATATATAGATTTTGTTCGGAGATTATTAATGCATCAGCCGGAACTCTATCTCCTTCTTGAAGAAGTACAACATCTTCCTTAACAACTTCTTTTCCCGCTATCCTGATTTGTTCCCCATTTCTAACTACTAATGCTCTGGGACTTGATAGATCTCTGAGTGCTTTTAATGCATTTTCGGTTTTATTCTCCTGATATAGAGTAATTCCTATAACAACAAAAATTGATACACCAAGGATAAACGCGTCTTTAGGTTCTCCCAGAAAAAAGTAAATTAATCCCCCTGCAATCAACAAAAGAATCATTGGTTCTTTAACTACAGAGAAGATTAGGGATAATATACTTTTGGGTTTTTGAGTAGGAAGTTCATTTAATCCAAATTTATTTCTTTTTTCATTTACTTCTGATTCAGAAAGTCCTGAGTATCTTTCCATTAAATAATTTTACCTGAATAAATCAGACAATCCTATCTAGAGGAATTTAAAAGTATTCAGTATCTCGTCAACTTTCAGATCAAATTCCTGACCCGATACATTTTTTACAGCAATAGTCATTATATAATTTTCCCCGATTTTTAATGCATTTCTTTCTGGATCTGATAAATCAACAAATATATAAGTAATATCTCTCCAGGAATAATTTTTAAACATGATACCTTTTTTGGTTCCTACGTTTATTTCAATTTCCTGGGGATTGGGATTACTTCCTTTAACTACTAAATAATCATCTGTTAATTTCTTCCTATTTTTTTCCAAAAATTTATTAAAATCCTCGCCTATTTTGTTATTTGTTTGATATACATAAACACCTATCCCATCAAAATTATCTTTATCTACATAAGTATTTCCATCCGCTAATACAGTAAGCTTTTCTCCAAATTCATCTTTTATTCCGGGCATATTACAACAGTTCGGATCAAATTTAGGGTGTTGAAATGATATTTTATATTTCTCATTTGTATATAAATCGTAGGGAAGGGCAGGTTTAGCATTCTCAGGATAAAATTCTATTGATTCAATAATTTCTTGAGTTGTTGCTTTATTAAGTTGTTTATAACCTAAATCTCCTTCGTACACTTGTTCGATAGAATAAAATACTCCAAATTTCTTTAGATAGTGGATTGTATAATCCCTTCCGCAGTTTTTAACATCAAAAGTCAGAGTAGGCGTTTTATAAATTCCCAGACCTAAAGATCCGTTGTAAGTTTCAGAGAATACTGCTGTATCCGGGCATTCTGATTTCAATCCTTCTTTTTTTACTTTAACTACTTCCTGTAGATCAATTATATTTGTAGTAAAAGTAGATATTCTGAATATATACCCATTTGTTATATCAGCTTCAGAGGTAGTTTCTGAACTTTGATTAGCACCATCTTTCTCAGAATAAACAATCTCCAGTTTCTTTGTTTGTCCTTGCGTTTCCCAGGTATCTATGATAACTGCTTCTTTGGGGTATTCTAAAGATAATTTAAGATTATCGCTTTTATAATGTATTTTCTTTTCCGCAACAATGGGGGGTTGTTCTACAATAGGTATTTGTATATCTGTACTGGGATCGGTTTCCCTATGGACTACCTGTGTTCTTGGAGAAAGATATTTTTTATATACAAGAAAAAGAATAACGGAACCAAGAAGAATAGAGATGATTATTATTAATAATCTCATGCCCCTAAAAAATCTTTTCCTCTTTTCTTCTATTAATATTTCTTTATCGTGCTGTTCTGTATTAATAGAAGAATTTTGTTGAACTTCGGGTAGATTGTCTTTATCCATGATAATAAAATAATATCATGAAATTATTATTATAATCCTAGAATTTTCCTTGAATCGGAATCGTTTTCTTTCTTTAACTGGGGAAAAGGCACCCCCTCTCTTGCGGGCACGTTTTCGAGAAACCAAAATACTCTTTCAGAGTGTCCATATCCGAATGTAGGGGGCATGCCATACTCAAGCATTTCTACGAAATCAGTATCCAAAAATTGAGCTTCCTTGTCTCCTTTATCTCTCATTTTCTGTTGTTCAACGAATCTTTTTAACTGATCTTGAGGATCGTTAAGTTCAGAGAATCCATTTCCCAGTTCGGAACCCGCAATTATGGGATGAAATCTTAATGTTAAATTATCATTTTCCGGATCGGTTTTAGCTAACGGGGATAAAAATTTGGGTTCATGAATTACCATAGCAGGTCCCCTTATTTCTTTCCTGGCTATTTTCCAAAGATCATCGATAGCTCTGTTCACAGTTATACCCTTTTTTATCTTTGCATTTTCCTTTTCAAGAGCTGATTTTACTTCCTTGAGATCCGTATTAAATATGTTGATATCAAATCTTTTTTTCAAAATATCGGAGTATTCTATTGTTTCCCATTCTTGAGAGAGATCAAATTCAAATCCCCTGGTTTTAAATAAACCTGTGTTATACACACTTTCTGCGACATATCTAAACAGGGATATTATAAAATCCATGCCTTTCTTCCAATCAGCATAAGCCCAATAAAACTCCATAGCTATATGTTCGGGGAGATGTTCATCGGAATAACCTTCATTCCTAAACCTCGGCCCTATTTCATATACCTTTTCATAACCACCGCCTATTAATCTTTTTAAATACAGTTCCTGGGATATTCTCAGGTAGAAATCCTGATCCAATACATCCATATGTGTAATAAAAGGATTGGCATCCGCTCCTCCTGGAGTATTTTCCAATATAGGAATATTTATTTCCAAAAAACCCTCTTTTTTGAAATACTCTCTGTGTGCTTCCCAAAATTTAGCTCTTCTGATAAATCTTTGGAATACTTCGGAGTTAATATTTGTATCTATGTACCTCTTTCTTAAACGTGTTTCCTTATCTTTTAATCCATCCCACTGATCGGGCAATGGTCTCAATGTTTTTGTCAGCATCCTAATATAATTTGCCTCTATGCTTATTTCCCCTCTTTTTGTTTTAAATACTTTTCCTCCGGCTTCCAGAAAATCTCCGGTATCAAGAAGTTCAATATCTAAAAATCCAAGCTGTCCCTTCTTTCTATCCGGAGATACTAGATTTTGTTCTTTTATATACACCTGTATTTTTCCCGAAGCGTCTTTAAGATCAATAAATACTAACCCACCATGTGATCTTATGGATGTGATTCTTCCGGATACAGCTATTTCCCTTCCTTCATAATCAGGGTATTTAATATGAATTTCTTCATTACTGCAAGTTTTCTTCGAATAAGGGGGGTAAGGATCTATACCAAGTTTTTTTAATTTCTTTAATTTTTCAAGGCGGAATTTTCTTAAATCTATAAGAGAAGTCATTACCTGATTAAAGCACGATGATTATTAATATTCAATCTTCAATACTGTATAGGTTAATTTTCCAACAGGAGCCTCAACTTCAATTTTATCCCCAACCTTTTTCCCAACTAAAGCAGATCCTAAGGGTGATTCATGAGATATTTTCTTTTCTAGGGGATTTGCTTCCATAGCTCCAACAATATGAAATTTCTCATCTTCCCCTTCAACATGAACCGTAACAACGCATCCTACACCTATACTATCTTTACCTTTAGGTTCGGATATTTTCGCGTTTTTAATTATTTCTTCTAGTTCTTCTATTCTACCTTCAATGAATGATTGTTCTTGTCTGGCTGAATCATATTCTGAATTCTCTGATATATCTCCCATTTCTCTTGCTTCCTTTATTCTTTTTGCTATTTCAGGTCTTTTTATTTCAACTAAATTCTTGAGCTCACTTTTAAGAGACTCCAAGCCTTCTTTTGTTACATATAAGTTATTATCTTTTGGCATAATATTTTCCGTTGGCTAAAAAAAAGACCTTCCGGTTTGTTAGGAAGGGAATTTCAATAGTCAAGCAGAGGTATATTTAACAGCATAATTGTATTAATGTCAAATAGCGTATATTGCAATAAATTGCGTTATTACAACATAAATTGTCAGAAATGATATAATTTTACCTATGCCTAAAGTTAAAGATATAAAAACAGAGTGGGATTTATCATGTTTGATGAATGAGGATGATCTCAAAAATAAAGACAAAGAGCTTAATAAATATACTAGAGATAATAAATACTTTGTTAATAAATGGAAGAGTAGAAATGATTATTTAGAAAGTCCCGGTATTCTGAAAGAAGCATTAGATGAGTATGAAATGTTAATTAGAAAATATTTGGGGGGAGGTGTATCCGGATATTATTTTATTTTAAAAAGTTTTATTGATCAGAATAATTCTAGTATAAAAGCAGAATTAAATAAGATACAGGATGTAGTAATCAGAAATACTAATGAGATTGAATTTTTTATAAATCGTTTGTCAAAAATTACAAAGGATAAACAAAAAAAGTTTCTTAACGCAGAGATATTAAAACCATACAAACACTATCTGGAAATATTATTTAAAAACTCATCTTATCTTCTGAGCGAATCCGAGGAAAAAATATTAAACATATTTTCCCCCATCTCTTATGATAACTGGATAAAGATGACTTCAGATATTTTATCAAGAGAAAAGAGAACAGTACTGGATGAAAAGGGAAATAAGGTATTTAAAGTCTATTCGGAGATATGGTCTAATACCATAGACAAGAATAAGAAAGTTAGAGATAGTTCGGCATCAGCGCTCAACGATATTTTATCCAAGAATTCCGATATAGCGGAAAATGAAATTAATTCTATACTTCAGTATAAAAAGAGTCAGGATGAACTGAGAGGAATGAAATACCCGGATTTACAGAGGCACTTATCCGATGACATTGATTCAGAGGTAGTAAGTTCATTAATTAAAGCCGTTCAATCTAAATATGATATTTCCAGAAAATATTATGAGCTTAAATCTAGGTTGATGGGAGTAAAGAAATTAAAATATCACGAAAGAAATGTTGAATACGGAAACATCAATCATAAGTATTCTTTTGAAGAAGCATCGGAGTATGTAGGAAGAGCGTTAAAAAAGATGGACGACGAGTTTTATAAAATATACGAAGAAATGCTTAGTAAAGGAAGGATAGATGTGTATCCTAAAGAGGGAAAAGAATCAAGTGAATTTTGTGCCTCACTACTTTTAGAAAAGCCCGCTTTTATATTGTTAAATTATTCAGGATATGTTTCTGATATAACTACTTTGGGGCATGAAATGGGTCACGCCTTAAATGATGCTTTAGTAAGAAAAAATCAGAATGCTTTGAATATATCTGTACCGCTATCTACTGCTGAGGTAGCAAGTATATTTATGCAGAGTTTTGTATTGGACGAGATATTTACCGATTCATCTGATGAGGAAAAGATAATATTGAATATGATGATATTGAATGATGCTGTATCCTCAATAATGAGACAGGTATCCTGTTATAACTTTGAATTGGAGCTGCACAACGAGTATAGAAAAAAAGGTTATCTTCCAAAGGAAGAGATAGGGAATATATTTCAAAAACATATGAATGATTATATGGGAGATTACGTAGAACAAAGTAAAGGATCGGAGAACTGGTGGATAGCATGGGATCATATACGCTCTTTCTTTTATGTTTATTCATATGCCGGAGGGTATCTGCTATCAGAATATATGAGAAAAAGATATTTGGAAGACCATAGGTTTATTCATAAGGTGAAAACATTCCTATCGGCAGGATCGTCCGTATCCCCCGGGTCATTATTCTTAGATTTGGGAATGGATATATCCAAGGAAAGCTTTTGGAATTACTCCTTGAAACAGATAGAAAATCTCCTTCAAGATACATGGAAATTAGCCGAGAGAATGAAAAGAATATAAATACACTATTATCCATTGTTATTCATATTTTCTATAGTAGAATGTTATAGGGTATATTAGTGTTGACAATAGTATTAATCAAGTGTATTAAGAATTTATCGCCCTGTATATATAGTGTATTTTGTATTAAATGCAGATTGGGACCCTAATTTTAACGGTCTCTATGGGCTACATAAATATAAAAAATATTAATAATAGTATTTTATTAAGTAAGTCGCATGTTGAAGTGCGACTTTTTTTGTACCTAATTAAGTAAGAAAGCTATGAAAATAATAAAAAAGATAAAAAGAAAAATTACGAACAAAGTTAGAAGAAGCGGTAAATATTTCTCTATTCAAATAGCTCTTGTTTCCATGCTGCTAAATATGTTTTCGCCTTTTTTGTTGTCATATAGCTATGTAGTCTATGCGGAGGATATAGTTGCACCTGCAACAGAAGAAATTGCCTCCGAGGAACCTTCAATAGATGAAAGTAAATCAGAAGAACCCAGCTCCGAGGAAGAATCTACAGATACAGAAGAAATATCTTCACAGGAGACATCTTCTACGCAAGAAACTACAGCTGAAGGGGATCAGAATTCAGATCCGGTGGTTAAGGAAACAGTAACTCAAGAAACAGAAGTTCAGGAAAATGCTCTTAATGAGAATATAGAAACAATCGATACAGAACCGGAAACCATAAATGAACCCGAACCTGTAGTTGAAGAAATATCCGTAGAGTATCCGGTTGTAGCAGAAGAGCCCATTGAAGAAGTTGGCACAGAAGAAGTTGTTATAGAGGAAAATTTAACCGAACAACCAACATCGGAACCTTCTGCAGAGATATCTACAGAACCGGAAATCATAAATGAACCCGAACCCGCCGTTGAAGGAATATCCGTAGAGGATCCGGTTGTAGCAGAAGAGCCCATTGAAGAAGTTGGCACAGAAGAAACAGTTGTCACGGAGGAAAATGCAATTGAACCATCAACATCAGAACCCTCAGTAGAGATATCTACAGAACCGGCTTCGTCTGAACCCGAAGGCGACATTTTACCTGATGGGATTTCAGATTACAGACCGGAACCGGAAATAACCCCGGCAGTTACAGATACCGATGAAGTAGCTGATCCTGTGGCGGAAGCTGTTGAACAAAAGACTGGGATAATAGAGCAGGTTTGTTTATCTGAGGGAACTGAAATTATTAATTCTACCAATGATGACTGGAATATAGATTCTGAAAATGGGTATGCAGAAACAAAAGATCCGGTAAAACTCGGAGTTAAATATATTTTCCCGGAAGAAAAAGATGTTACTCTGACTTTTAAATGCCTTCCCGTAAATGAAGAAGATAAATCTATTTTAAAAATTCAAAAGGTGAAAGTTGAGGATTTAAATCTTCCTGACGAATTTAAAACTGACGCAGAATATGCATATGATATTACGACAGAAATGGAAGACGGAAGTTTTGAATATGATTTAACTTTACCAAAACCTGAGGGTGTGGAGGCAGAAGTTTCTTACGTTGAAAAAAACATTGAAGAAGTAATTTCAGAAAAAATTTCAAGTGAAGATATCATTTCTGTTGAAGAAGAAAATATTGATCAAGAGCAAAATGATAAGAAGGTAAAAATTAGCGAATTGGATCATTTTACTATTTATATAGTTAGGACGTCAGGACACCTGCCAAGGCTTTCTTCAGGAACAGTGAATAATCAAGCTCAGGTTACTGTGTTGCCAAATGCTTCTATAACCGTAACTTTAGAGGTAACAACAAACGGTGCCGATGATGTAGATGATTGGAGGTCTTCACAGTATAAAATTGGAAATGGCAGTTGGGAATGTGTGGACACCACAGATCATACTGGGGACGGTACATACACAGACAGTTTTGAAATAAATGCGCCTTCTGATGTAGGTGTCTATGACCTGTCTTTAAATGTATACAATGGATCTGGTTGCACCGGGGGTTCGGATAATCCTACTTCAGGTGTTGTTCCATATGTTATGTCAAATGCTATTACAGTAAAGGCCCCTGTTTCCAATCCTCCGTTGTCCCAAGCTTGTGGATTAGATATAGCTTTAGTTATTGATAACTCTACAAGTATTAGTTCCACAGAAATGACGCAAATTAAAAACGCTATGACAGCCTTTGTAAATGCTTTGAACGGAACACCCACCTGGTTTTCCGTAACGAAATTTGCTACAACAGCGTCAGTTTCTCAAACATTTACAGGAAATCTAACTTCGGTTAAAAGTGCTATTAATGCAATTCCCGTTGGTGGTGGTTTTACTAACTGGCAAGATGGTTTGACTAAAGCTCAAAGTACTTTTGATCCAAGATCTACAAAACCTAATTTAATTATTTTTGCATCGGACGGTAACCCTAATAGAACAGGCCCAACAGGTACAAGTGTAGACGAATCTGTAGCAGTTGCTAATGCGGTCGTGGTAGCCGATTCAATTAAGACGGGGGGAACAAGAATATTAGCTTTAGGAGTTGGGGCGGACTTAGATACGGCAAACATGATCGCTATTTCCGGTACCGAGGTAGATACAGGGGATGTTCTTACCTCAGACGTTATCACTAGTGATTTTAATCAGCTTGCTGCAGACCTGGCTGAGTTTGCTTCACAGACCTGTGGAGGAACAATTACTATTAATAAGTATATTGATATTATTTCAGATTCAAATTTAGCAGATGACGCTTGGTCATTTACCACAAACGTCTCAGGTTACGAATCAGTTCAAACCAGCGAAGGTTCTGTAAATATTCCTGTTCCTATAGGAAGTGGTTATTCAGTTACTGAATCTTCTGTTATTCCAGGATTTACATTTGGAAGTGCATCCTGCCAAAAGAACGACGGGTCATCTGTTGGAACTCCCGGCGGGTTTGGGGTTACAGGTATTGCAATGGGAGCAGATGATATTATTTCGTGTAATTTCTTGAACACTACGAACAAGGGTTCTATTACTATAGAAAAGGATGCAGTGCCAAACGATCCTCAAGACTTCTCATTTACTGCTACAGGATTAACACCTTCAACTTTTAGCCTCGATGATGATTCAGATGTGACGTTGTCAAATACGCGTACTTTTAACAATTTGACACCCGGTGGTACATACGCAGTTTCTGAAACAGGAGTAACCGGATGGGAATTAACCGGTGCCTCATGTTCTGATGGAAGTCCTGTTTCCGCTATTTCACTTCAACCGGGAGAGAATATTACCTGTACCTTTACTAATACAAGACAAAAAGGTACCTTAACAGTGATTAAAGATGTAAACAACGATGAAGACGGAACCGCATCTGCCAGCGATTTTCAACTTTATGTTAAAAAAGGTGGGGTAGATGTAGTAGGCAGTCCTTTTTCTGGTTCGGAGACAGGGACAGTTTTTCAATTGGATCCTGGAGCCTATGTTATCAGTGAAGACAGCGATTCTAATTATATTTCGTCAATATCAGGTAACTGTGCCTCTGATGGATCAGTAACAATTTCAGCTGGGGATAATAAGACTTGCACTATAACTAATGATGATAAGGATTTTTTACCGTCAATTGAAGTTACAAAGACAGCCGGAGTTTCCTCAATTAACGAACCGGGAGGAAACGTCACCTACACATTTACTGTTAAAAATCTAAGTACTATTGAATCTGTAACTATTACATCTTTAGAAGATGATAAATTTGGATCTCTAGCGGGAGATGCCGACTGCCAGATTGGAACAGTACTTGCAGCCGAAGCAACATGCAGCTTTGATAGTACCCATTCTATATCCGGAGATGCGGGAGATACTCATACCAATAAATTTACTGCTATAGCCGAGGACAATGAACACAATAAAGTATCAGATGATGAGAGTGAGGATGTTACATTTGTTG
>MTKZ01012134.1_pt1 | contig 22445 bp, 11 predicted proteins | sample 1042781 | NCBI WGS metagenome assembly MTKZ01 (sample SAMN06212207, study PRJNA360539) | anaerobic digester metagenome | biome: Wastewater treatment plant; material: sludge; isolation source: anaerobic digester fed with sludge from wastewater treatment plant | place: Denmark: WWTP Viborg ... | reverse complement strand
AATACCTTGGCTTCCCTGCGGTCGGACCGTCTTTATGGAAGCAGCAACTGCATATTGAAACTTTGCGGCTTGTTCGGTTTATAACTTTCGTAGGCATCCTTGCCTATGGTGCTGTCCGCGACATTTACATAAATATCCAGCGGCACATCATCGTACACCACGTTTAAAATGTTCTTTCCCGCATCCGCGAACAAGGGTGAGTTGGCGGTGGTGAGCAAGGTTTTCAGAGTCAGTTTGTCGATGGATTTGTCCAACTCTTCCCGCAGAATATCAAGCCGGGTCGGTGCGCTTTCATAGACGATTCCGGGTAGACTCAAACCGAAGTCGTCTTCTGCCAAATCATAGCGGAGCGGCGGAAGAATGCCGATGTCGTCTGTTCTGACGCGCACGCCCCGGAATTCGTTGCGTCCGTCCCCGAAGACAAGCGCGGTATTCAGGGGCGGCGTGTCTTCCGCGATACTGATGGCGTCCCTAAGGCTGAAAGCGTCATAGAAAATGGTGCGCATCAGGGGAAGGGCGTCAGATACGCCGCTTGTGCCGGGGTCCGGGACTTCAACGGCCGAAATAGCGCCCAGATTGACGCCGGTATAACCGAAGGCGAGCCCGGTATAGGTGAATACGGTGTGGGGCGCGCCCTTATCCGGGATGTACAGGATGGCGCACAGGTGCTGCGCGAAGTCGATTCCCAGTTCGTTGTTCAAGGTAACTGCGTGGGCCGCCTCCGAATCCCCGGTGAGCAGGTCGCCATAGGCCATGGTGGCCGAGGCGTTCCACTGGCTGCCGTCCATGGCTGCGGCATGGGCCATTTGCAACCGGTCCAGGCCGATGTTAGCGCCCTCGGAAATCCCCTCGATTTCATCGAGGATACGGGTGTCCATAAACGGCTCCGCGTCTTTCCACACCGTCATCAACGCTTCGTCCGTGACGCCGGTGGCCTCTTGGTAGGCTTCCACATAAGCGTTTACGAAGTCGAAAATATCGTCGGCCAGCAGTTTCCCGTAATCCTGTCCCATGGTGAAAGGCGAACCGTACAGGGTGATGACCGGCAGAATGTCTTCGGAAAATGGTACCGCGTCTTTTCGCTTTGTATTGGCGAGGTATCCGTTGAAATCCGGGTACACGGGGTCGCCGTTTGGATCCACGGGCAATATGCGCACGCCGGTGGTAAATACAAGGTTGGGTGTCTCGATGCCGTACAGGCTCGCGGGGAATGGGAGCTTCGCCGGATTGGTATATTCCAGCTGAATGAAGAAGCCCGTGTAACTGCCTGCGGGCGGGTCTTCCGGCAGCGCGCGGTAAATGCCCGGCGATGTCTCCAGAAGCTCCGTGGCCGTCCATTGCGTTTTAAGGACGCCGTTTCGGAAATCGCGTTTGTCCGCGGAGGTTGCCTGCCAAAGGCGCACGGTCTCCGGAGGATTGCCTTCATCGATTTCCACGCGGATGGTGCCGTTCGCCTCGAAGGTCTGGGCAAATTCAGGCAGTGCTATTCCCTGGGATACCGCCAGGTACCAGGCCGTCAGGCCGCGCGCGGGATTATCCTCATCCGTGATATCCGTATCTTCCCAGTTCCCCATGCCGTGCCCCACGTTGGGCAAAAAGTTCAGATGTTTCACGTCCGGCAGCGCGTCGAAATAGAACTGGGTGGTATCCGGGATGAAGAACTCATCACCGGTGGCATTCATCATGAATTTGGGCATGTCCTTATACCGCCCCTCCAACACGTATTCGTAGGGGTCTACGCATTTCAGAAGGGCCTGGGCTTCCGGCGACAGCGTTTCGCTCTCCTCGCTGGTAATCAGCTGGTCGAAGATGCCTTTCTGTGCGTAGGGATAGATAGCCGGGCTCCAGTACCCGTAGGAGGCGCGGTGATGTTCCAGGTGGGGTTTCATGTTCAGCACATTGATGACAATGGGGGCGATTGCTTTAACGCGAGGGTCGACGGCTCCGGTCAACCATGTTGTCCAACCCCGCTTCGATGCGCCCGCCACCACGAAATCCTTCACCTGGATGCCATCTTTCGCCAGGATGGTTTCCGCCACATCCATGGCGCGCACAACCGATTTGACCATGGGATAAAGCAACGGCCATCCGCTTGTGGGGACCCCGTCATTTTCCCGGTAGGACCGCAGGTATTTGTCGTAAGAATAGGCGATGATATCGTCTTCAGTGCGTTCCCGCAGAATTTTGGGTTCACCGGAGTAGTTGTCTTCCCTGCCGGCGGGGATTACTTCATCGTTGAAGACGATGGGCTGGCTGGGCACATTCTTGATTTGGACCACGGTCGTGCCGGTCAGGATGGCGAGATCCCGGATGACTTCATTAACCTCGGCGGTTGAAGAACGGCTTCCCCCGTCAATGAAAAGCATGGCTGAATTGCTCAACTTGAACGCACGCAGCGGCTCAATGATGGTCACCGCATGGGTCCACTTCGTGTAATCGGGATGCACGGCATCATCAGGATTCCAACATTGCGAAACCATTTCATCGACAAGATAGGCCGTCGCAACGACCTGATTGTTAAGTCGGACAAAACGCTTTGTAAAGGACGGGTTTGGGGTGAAGCAGGCGTCCGGAAGACGGACAAACGCGGCCAGGTCAAGTTCGGATTCGCCTTCGGTGCCCTGTTCTTCGGCGATGACAATATACCGCTTCTTGGTCAGGCGCGATGTCTGGCCGTCAGGGAAGGAGGTTACCTCCAGGGTCACGTCGTATTCCCCAATAAATTCATAGGCATGCGAAGGATTCCGTTCTGTGCTGGTGTATCCGTCTCCGAAATTCCATTTCCAGGATATGGCGTTACCATAGCCTTCAATGGTGTTATCCAGAAAATTGATGGGTTCCCCGCGTACCTGCCTGGTGACATCCGCCGCGAAAAGTACCTGCGGAGGGCGATACCGCACCTCCACCTCCTTTTGCAGGGTAAGTGTGCCGTAACTGTCGGTGTATTGCAGTTCTACCGGGTAGGTTCCTCTGTTCGGGAAGCGATGGCGGGGTGTTTCCTCAAAACTGGTCGTACCGTCTCCGAAGCTCCAGTCGAAGGTGGCTTCGCCCGCACCGTCCAGAACAATGGGGAAAAAGGCTGTGTCTTCGCCCAGATAGGTGTTTTCGAAGGTAAAATCCAACCGTGCTGCGGCGCTTTTCGCGCGCACCACAATATAATTCTCTTTGGTTGCGCTGGAGGTACCCGACGCCGTGGAAACGGAGAGGGTTACCGTGTAAATTCCGGGCGCCGCATATTTATGCCTCGGAGAGGTTTCCGACGAAGAAGTGCCGTCTCCGAAATTCCATATTCTCGACAGTACGGGCACTGTTTCATTCACGGAAAGATCCGTAAACACCAGGGTTTCGCCAAGAACGATATTCGTTTTTGAGGCTTCAAAATCCACCACCGTATCAGAGGCTTCAATAAAAACGTATCCGGCTTTTTCCATGGTGCGGCCAATCCCGGACGCGGTGACTACCGTCAGGGAAACCGTGAAAGCGCCTGTCTTGCTGTAGGTGTGCTGGGGATTGGGCTGGGTGGAAGTGCCCCCGTCGCCAAAATTCCATTTCCATAATTTTATTTCCCCTGAGGCCTCGCTCAGCAGGCTCATGTCCTGGAATTGAATGGGCTGACCGAGTTTGACCCGTTGAGGCGTGGCCCTGAAATCCGCCTTCACGATTTCTTCCGCCGTCACGGAAACGGCCACCTTGGGGACAGCGCCGGCCTGGATATAAATGGTGCCGACGTTCACTCCCATATCCAATTTGTTACGGTCGATGGTGACCGGCACCTCCACCTTGTCCTCGGGGCCGACACTGATACAGGACTCGGCCGCGTCCAAACAGGCCTCCGGCAAAATCCAGGGTTGGTCGGCGGTAACCACCAAGGGCGCCATGGTATTCGATGTATAGTTCTTGGTCACATATAGCAGGCCTTGATCAACGGTGCGGCCAAAGTCCAGCGCCTCCGGGGAGGCTTGTATTTGTACGCCCACATTGGGCGCGCAACCGAATATCAGGAACAGCGGCGCCAGTAAAACAACAACTCCACCGTGGGCGATTGCCTTTTTCTTCATGCTGAAACACTCCTTACGCAATTCCGACGCGGACATCGGCATCGTCTTGACCCGGGACACTATAAGCCTTCCCCGCGGAAAACTCTCTTTTCCCGGTGCGTCCCTAACTATAGGTGTTACACGTTACGTTGAGCGGCCATACCTTTTCTGAGAGAAACTTGGACTCGTTTCGGCACAACTTACTCCGGTTGTACCTGGGTAAATACCTATACTACGCGAACATAATATTTATAATATTATCAACTTAACCGTCCTCTTTTGTCAAGTGTTTTCTTTCCGGCGCAAATACGCGTGACCTTGCACGAATGCTGACGCTGCTCCAAGCGGGCAAGGCGCTGTTACGATGTGCACGCCATCACGAAATTCACACGGTCTGCGGCAACGATTTACCGCACATTGACTGCCGTGACAAGCAAACAATGCCCGGTCTTTCCAGGCAAACTTTTAAAAGGCGACCACGCAAACGGGTCTGCGCTTCTTCACTTTGTTCCCCCCGTTTTTATTGACAAAGCATCCCTGTTCGTTCTTGCCGAAAGGATATCGAAATACGTTTATGACCTTACCAGTTGTTTCTCGACCACGTTACGTGATTCTTTTCCTTCCAATGTTTCAAGAAGCGCCAGGGCAAAATCCAATGCGGTGCCGGGACCTCGCGAGGTTGTAATGCCATTATCCTCCTCCACGGCAGTACCGGTGTAGGTGGCGTTTGGAAACTGGTTCGTCTCCAAAACACCGGGATATGCGGTAAACCGGATGCCGTCCAGCAACCCGGCCTTGCCCAGAATCATGGGCGCAGCGCAAATTGCCCCTACAAGTTTTCCTTCCTGAGCCATCCTCCGCAGGTATGCAAGGAATGGTTTGCATTCCATGAGGGCCAAAGACCCTTCCATGCCCCCGGGAATTGCCACCAGGTCAAACAGATCACCGTTCATGGCGTCTTGTAAGACCATGTCGGCCACGAGGATGACGCCGCGGCTGGCTGTGACGGGTCCGGCTTTCAGGGCGGCGGTGGTGACTTGCAGCCCGCCCCTTCGTAGAATATCGACAAGGGTAACGGCTTCCAACTCTTCACAACCGGCCGCCAAGGGCACCAGTACTCTCTTCATGCTGAAATCTCCGTAAACAGGGGGGGCATTGCCGCGGGGAAGCCCGCTTTCTTTTATTTTGAAGGGATATGGCGCGTTAACAACTCTTCGTATTGTTTGATGCGTGTATCGAAGAAACTCATCAATTTTTCGTGCAACGACATATTGGCGGCGGCGACAATGGAACGATGGTTTCCTTTGGAGCTGTCCAGAAGAAGCAAATTATCGAAGGTAAGACCGTAAGCATCGGTGACGATACATCCCGCTTCCTGGGCGATGAGCAACGCACCCGCCATATCATACGGCGCGATACCGATTACTTTGCCCCGGCCCGCGTTTAAAAAATAATCTTCCACACGTTCCGGGATGTCACGATAATAGCGGTTGGCCACGTCCACGCACGCGTCCAGTTGACCGGAGACCAGGCGGGTCAGGCTGAAGGAGGTGCTGTTGCAGGCAAAGAAACCGCCTTTGAGGCTGGAGAGGTCAATGATACGCGCTGCGGTTGGAAAAATAAGCTCCGCCGGGCGGGCCGGAATCGTCATGGACCAGGACATGGTCTCTAGTTCCACATTTTGAGAAAGCCGGGGGCGTTTCAGGTGATTGTCCACATAGTACCGCGCGCCCTTGCCGCGTTCGGCCAGAAAGATTTTATCCCCGAGTATATCCATAACGCAGGCGCAATCAATGTCCGCCACTGTGGGACGTTCAAGGACGCGGGTACTGGCCACGGACACAACACAGCCCTCGAAGCCGTTTTTCGCCGCGCGGGTGCCGTCTATCGGGTCCACAATCAACAGGTTCCTGGGTTGCTTGGAGGTAAACGTGGAGTATCCTTCGTCTTCCGAATAGTAGGACAAAGGCAGGTTGGCGATACGCAGATAGGTCTGCAAGGTTTTTTCCGCGACCCGGTCGATCTGAAAGGTGATATCCCCGCTTGTGGCTTCCTGAACAATCTCACGGCCTTTGATTTCCCGCGCGAGCGGGGCTACCGCGTCCTTAATTGCCTTGGCCAGTCCCACCAGGAACTTCAGCCCCAGCACGCTGTTGCGCGCGGTTGTGACCGTAGAAACGGGGAGGGGTTTGGTTTGTTTTGGCGCGGGTGTTTTTTGGGGGGGCGCACTCGTTTTCGGCGGGGTGCTTTTGGAGGGTCTCGCGGACGCGCTTTGGGGCGTCTTCTCCACCTTCTTCTCCACTTTAATGCTCTTGACAGGTGCTTTGGCGACGACCGCTTTTACCTGAACCTTGACTGGAGGCTTCGCCTTTGATTTCGTTTCCGTCTTCGCCTTGACTTTCTGAATCAGTGGTTTGGCTGGCCCGGACTTGGGCGGTTTTACTTCCTCTTTAGAAGGGCGGGCTGGAGAAGGTGGTTTTTTCGATGTGCTCTGCCCCTTTTTTTCTGCCTCTGCTTTTGCCTTTGTTTTCCGAACGGCCATGGTTTGTCCTCGCCTGTATGGTTAAAGATATCCATATGGGGATAGGTACACGTCCACCTTCCGGGGATGACGCCCTTCCTCGCTCCTGCGTTTATACCTACGCTAAGCGTCGGGTTAAGGGGCACCTATTCCCGGCAGGGACGCCTTCCTTGATAGCTGTTCTCTTTTCAGGGTCTCAGGTCGTCTCTTCTGGCTCGCCCGGCCAGACAAGTCCGACGATGCGAACAATATATTCTATGATTTGTAGAACTTGCAAGACGATGGACACAATATCAAAAGCATAGGCCATGTTACTACCCTTTCATTTTTCACTTGGGTGGTTAGTATACAGGGGATGACATCTTTTCGCAAGATTTTTCTGAAAGGGCGATATTGAACAGCGGGAGTGTCTTTGAAAAGTGCCGAACTTTCAGTAATCGGCGTGGACCCTAAATCCGCACGCAAGGAATGGCGAGAATCGTAGAAGCGGCATCCTGCCGTTTCCACGACCGTTATACCTATTGGCTTCACTCCAACACTTCGGTGTCTTATGTGCGGATTTAGGTGGAACGAACTTGTTTTTTTCGGCTTCGGTGGGTCGGGTTCACCATTCCAGGTCAGTCCATGCGTTTGATGTTGAAAACACGGGTTCCCTTCGAGGCTGCATCCTCACCGTTTTTTTTCCCTTTTGACGGTCCAAAGACAAAACCGGGGTCCTTGGGGATAACATCGGGGAGGGAGGGCTGTTCTTGGGGCGCGGCGGTAGTGTCCGAAACCACGGCCGGTTGTGGCGCCGGGGGTTCCGGAACCGTCCCGCTTGCCGTGTTTTCACCCTCCGGAGGCGTTGTTACTGAAGATGGCGTTCCTGGGCCGCTGTCCCCGTTGTCTGGAACGCCTTCCTCCCCGTCCTGTTCGGACAGTCCCTGCTCCGACACGGTGGATTCCGCCTGTCCCTTTGCCGCGGGCCCGAATACGAATCCCGGTATTTCCTTCAAGGGGGCGGGGATGTCGGCGTCGGTTTCTTTCCCGGTTTCATCAAGACGCTCCAGTCTAAATGTCCCTTTATCAGGTTCGGCCTGTTTCAAAGGGCTCGTTTCCGTTTTGTCCGTGAACGGTTGCTGATCATGCCGTTCCAGGTGGAAGAGCCTGCCGCGTCCGGTAATCACCGGTTGTGCCGCATGTTCGTTCAAGAGGGCGTCAAGCCCGGCCGGGGCTTCCCTGACGTTTGCCGGAATGGCGGTTTCCGTAGCGGCCGCCGGAATCGCGTATTCCCGGGGTCCAAGAATCACGTACCACTCAGCCAGGGAATCGTCCTGTAGATGGATAATGCGGGTGTTGACATCGGTGCGCGTGACGGCGGCGATGGTCCATCCCAGGCCGGGCTCGAAACGGTAAGGCGCCAATGCCCGAAAAACGGTATCATCACAAAGGGCCGGAGGCACCTGAAGCGAGGCTGTCAGGGTTACCGGTATGCCGCGGGGACTGCGTTCCGCCTGCAAGTACAGGCTGAAGGGCGCCAAGGCCTCCGGAATCGGGTGGGGTGCCTCGACGGCGGTCGTTAAGGCGGCCTGAATAATCCTATCACTGTGAAGGGTGACCGCGCCTGAAATACCCCGGGGAAAGAGCGTAATGGTTTTTCCGAAAGCCTGCCGGGCGTTTCTAAGGATATCGTCCTGGAGAAAGCGAACGTGCTTGAACCGCTTTTCAAGCATCAAATCAAGTTGGTCGTCGTAATGGGCGGTACCCGCCACCTGGGACTGGCCGAATGGCGCCAGGCTGACGGATTCCACGACTTCGCCAAACTGTATCGCCATGGCAAATCCATAACCATAACCGGCGACCCATTTCCCCCGGTCATACTGCTGGTCCGACGCCACAAACAAGGGCTCGCCACTCAGCGCCCCGGGAATGGGCGCCTCCCGCGTGCCGCGGCGGATGACATGGACGCTTCCCCACGGTTTTTCCAGTGTACCGTACTCATTTCGCAGCGTGTTGGCGGCATCTTCCACCGCCTTCAGCATGACGGCCTGCGCATCCGGGGCGTTTTGGACCGCGGCCGCGTAAAAGTCCGCTTCCGGGATGGATTGCTTCGCGACCTGGGAGAGGCAAAAGGTCAGCCACAGATGAAAAAACGTCATGCCCGGCGAGGTGGTTTCGGCCGTATAGTTCCAGTCCCGCAATAGCTGGATACCGGACTGAAAATCCGGATGCATGTTCTGGACGAGGTCCCCGCGTGTTTCCACGGCCCGCATCAGGGCCGGCATCAGGTCCAGGGCGGCGGGCGTCAGCACATCAAACAGCATGGACTGATGGTCCCGGAACGACCGTTTCCCTTCCCGGAGCAGTTGCCGGAGCCGTTTGGCCCGGAAACTGTCCCGGTCCTGCACCAGCCATTCCGGCCAGGACACCGGGTTCAGCGCACCGGGCGTCGTTGCGGTCCAGGGAGGATTGCCACAGGCCTGAATGAATCCCGAGGGGGGATTGATAATGCAGGGTAACATGTCCGGGAGGACTACCCCGCGCCATGCCATGGATGCCAGCGTAAACGACAGCGGCGCATTCCATTGATATTTTGGAACGGGTTCCTTGCCGTTGTTCTGGTTTGCCTGTGTATCGATGCGTACGCCTGATTTCGTGTTGTACACATAGAAAATGTTGCCGGCCTGGTCCGCGTAGAGGATGTGGAAGCAGGGAAGTTGATGCAGTGAAAGGGCGGCGGTGAACTGGTCAAGTGTCGCGGACGCGCCCATTTCAAGCAGTTGACGCAGTCCGCCAAAATCCCGGTAGCCCCCGATATACCACGAGTGCAGTCCCAATTCGGGGTGTTCGAACATGGGACCGCGTAAGCCTATCAGCGCGGGTACGTAACGGGTTTCCATGCCGTCCGCCACGCGGACCCGGTAGGGAACCGAATTGGTCATATACTGCAGCAGCAACGCGTTTTCTCGTTCCGGCCCGGTGTCCGGTTGTTGTACGACCTTGGGGTTTCTCGGGGCGGGCGTATATTCTTCACGAAACATGTCCGCGAAGTCGGACTGGTTGGGCGAAAGGGCCCAGCCGAGCGTTTCATTGTGGCCCTGAAGTATAACGGGCAGGCCGCGTAGCGTGGCGCCGTACATGTTAATGGCGCCCAATACAAGGTGGGCCTCATACCACTGGAAGAAACCGTCATGATGCTGATGGGGGTTGAGCACCAGGACGGCCTTGCCCTCCGTGCTGCGTCCGGGCGCCGCCGCCCAGGCATTGCCGCTGGGCAGGGCGGGGGGATGCCGGTACACGCCGGGCAGTTCAAAAGGCGCCATGCTCATGAGAAACGCGTGCCATAACGCCAGAATATCCTCGGGACGCACCCCATCCGCCCAGGGCGGAAGACTTTGCACATGGTCGGCAATCCACGCGTTGGCGCCCATGGAGAAGCCCTCGCAGATATCTCGCGTGACCGGGTCCAGGGCGGGGTAGGCTTCCTGAGCCAGGCGGGCATGCCCCATTTTGAGCGAGAAGGCATCTGAATCCGCATAGTCCGCCCCCAGTACCTCGGCAAGCCTTCCGTTGGCCATGCGGTATGCCAGCAGCATGTGTTCGCCATGGTCTTCCGCCTGGGCGTACCCAAAGACAAAGGCCATGGCGAAAGGTGTCTCGGCATACACATGGGGAATGCCCCATTCATCACGATACAAGGTGGCGTCCCGCCAGGCATCTCCGGTAAAACCGAAAGCGGCACGGGAAAGGGCGGCGCAAAAAAACAGCACCAAAAGCCCCCTGCGTGGCCTATGGAAAGACATGGGCGTGTAACTCATAGGCGGTAGTATAAAGCATTCATGCGGGGGGAAGGAACCTGCNNACCTGCCGGTCAGGTTGGCCGCGGGGATAGGGGCCCTTTTCCTCTCTTGATATGAAAATGCCGGAAGCAACGACGTCGTTTGTATAAAAGACGCCATATTGGTACACTTTTCCTCTGCCGGCGCCACCCGCCGCATTCGGGCCCCATTGTTCCGCAAGGGACGCGTGTGCCTGTCCGGAAGCATGGACAAGGAGTTACCGTAACAAGGAAACCGCTCATGAAGGACCACTATAAAATCCATTTGATTTCCAATACCCATTGGGACCGGGAATGGCTGTACAATTTTCAGGAAACACGGATGATGCTCGTGGAGTTTCTGGACGGACTGTTGGACACGCTGGAGAACTATCCGGCCTACAGGTCCTTCGTCCTGGATTCCCAGGCGGTGCCGGTGGAGGATTACCTGGCGGTGCGTCCAGAAAACAAGGCGCGCATCGTGGACCAGGTGAGCGCCGGCCGCCTTCTGATCGGGCCCTGGTACACCTGTCCAGAAGGTTTTGAGGTCAACGGGGAATCCCTGATACGGAACCTGTTGATCGGCCACAAGGTGGCCGCCGCGTTCGGCCATGTGATGAAGGTGGGGCATACGCCTTTTTCCTATGGCCAGAACTCGCAAATGCCGCAGATTTACGCGGGTTTTGGAATAGACACGATTTTGTTCTATCACGGGGTGAGCCATGATGAGGTGGCCAACGAATGGATTTTTGAAGGGGCCGACGGAACGCGTATTCTGGGTTCCCAGATGAGCAGCGGGGCTCGATACAACTTCTACCACGGCGTCTACCGGCCCTGCGTGGTGGGCAAGACGGTTGACGAGCGCGAATATGAATGGCGTGACGGCTTCTTACCCTTTCACCGGGCGTCGCTGGACCAGGCGCTGAGCCACTATATGCTGCTCGAGCCGCCGCGCACCGTGGATCGCGACCGTTTAAAATCCTGTGTGGCGGCCTTGCGGGACGCGGAATGCGATGTGGCCACGACCCGGCACCTGGCCTTCATGATGGGCCATGACAGCAGCGTGGCCGATCCCCTCGAGATCGAGATGCTCGAGGCCGCCCGGGAGGCGCTTCCCGGGGTCGAGATTGTCCATGGCCACTACGAGGAAATGATGGCGGCCATCAAGGCGGACGCTGACCCGGGCACCCTGACCGTGTTGCGGGGGGAACGGCGCGTGCCCAAACCCATGCCGATCATTCTGCACCTGTACAGCGACGTGCTTTCCAGCCGTACGCGCATGAAGTACCGCAGTTCCCTCGCGGAATATCTGATCCAGTTGCGGGTGGAACCCTTCGCTGTCGCCGCCGCCTTCCTGGGCGCGGACTATCCGCACGCCCTGTTGGAAACCGCCTGGAAAGAAATGCTGCGGTGCCATGCCCATGACAGTATTTCCGGCAGCGGCGTGGACGCCATAGAAGAGGATGTGATGAACCGGCTGCGCCAGGTGCTGGACATCGGCAACGGCCTGTATACCCGGTCGCTGGCGGTCCTCCAGAAAAATATTGACTGCGGCAGCCTGCCGCCGGATGCCGTCGTGTTGACCGTGTATAATCCTTCTCCGCGCGAACGGGACGAGGTCGTTTCCGCCGTGGTGGATATGCCCTGGCTGGGGCCGCGTCCGCGTGGCCAGTTCACTCTGCGTGACGCGGAAACCGGCGCTCCGGTTCCGGTGCAATGCGTCTCGCGAAAATCGCACTGGGCGGTGCTGAACCCGTCCTGGGACGCCTCGTCCATGATGCGGAGTGAACGTTTTACCGTGCATTTCGAAGCCACGGAACTTCCCGGGCTGGGGTATGCCTCCTATTACGTGGACAGGGAGGGCTCGTTCGCGGGGGGCAGTCTGGTCAGCGCGGCCAACACCCTTGAAAATGAGGCGCTCCGCGCGGCCATACAGCCGGACGGCACCATCACCCTGCTGGACAAACGCACCGGGATAACCTACCCCGGCCTCCATTATTTTGTGGATGAGGGTGAGGCCGGCCATGCCTGGATGCATCTGCGCCCCGCCCGCGACCGGGCCGTGGACAGCCGGGGATTTCCTGTCAGCATCGCGCTCGAAGAAGACGGCCCTCTGCTCGCCCGGTACCGCGTGGAGTGCCGGATGCGCATCCCCACCGGGCTGGAAGAAAACGGCGGGGACCCGTGGCAGCGGCTTGACGGCGTGGGGAACGAAGCCTCCCGGGGCCGGGAAGAACGTGAACTCGCCATTATCTCCTGGATTACGCTGCGTAAAAACGGCACAAGCCTGGAAGTGACCACGCGCTTTGAAAACAACGCGGAGGACCACCGGCTGCGTGTGATGCTGCCCACCCATCGCCCGGGAACCTGCTGCCATGCGGAAAGTGCCTTAGATGTGGTGGAGCGGGAAACGGTATTCGGTCCCGAGAGCGTGTGGCAAGGAGCGCAAGGCGTTTCTTTTCCCATGCAGCGCTTTGTGGATGTCAGCGACGGGCAGGCGGGCCTGGCCTTCATTAGTGCCGGCCTGCGCGAATATGAAGTGACCCAGGACGCGGACCGGACCATCGCGGTGACCCTGCTGCGTGCCTACGAGGTCAATCTGACCACGGTCAGCCGCCGCTGGGAAACACGCCCTGAAATGAAACGTTCCCAGGCCCCGGGCATGCATGAATTTTCCTACCGGATATATCCCCATGCCGGCACCTATGCGGAAGGCGGCGTGTTGACGGAGGCGGAGCGGCACGTGGCGCCGCTGGATGTGGTGCAGGCCGGCGCCGCAAAGGGAATAATGCCAGGCAGACACGGGTTTCTGAAACTGGAGCCCCCGGTGCTGCAACTGGCCGCGTTTAAACAGGCGGAATCTGTCCCGGGATACGTGCTGCGGCTTTATAATCCTACTGCGGACCCGGTTAACTGCGAACTCCGCGTGCCTGCGGCGGTTACCCGGGCTTCGTTCCTGACCTTGGAGGAACGGCCGACTGAAAAGGTGTTATTGAAAAATGAACGAATCACCTTTACGGCAGGCCCGAAGAAGATACTTACCGTGTTACTGGAAACGGAATGACCAAAAAGGCGCGCGGTTCGGTTTATGGACGCAGATTGGGTTACTTAAGGAGTATACAGCGTGAAGTCAAAGTTCAATTGTTTAAAGGTGGCCGTTCTGTTTGCCATTCTGTCGATGTTGTCTTTATCGGCGTCAGTCGTGGCATCGGATGCAGGGCATACACTGGTGGGCGGGCCTTACCCCGGCGATCCGTTGCAGGCGCGCCTGTACCGTCTCGACAACGGGCTTGAAGTGTATTTGTCCGTAAACCGGGAGCGGCCCCGTTTCTTTGCCGAAATCGCGGTGCGCGCCGGCAGCAAGAATGATCCGCCGGAGACCACCGGCCTGGCGCATTACATGGAACACTTGTTGTTCAAGGGATCGCAACGCCTGGGCACGATGGATTATGAGAAGGAAAAGAGTCATCTCGAACGTATCGAGGCGTTGTATGAAGCCCATTTCGAGGCGGATAATCCGGAAGAGCGGCGGCGCATTTATGAGGAGATCACCCGCGAGTCCGCCGCGGCGGCGGCGTATGCTGTCCCGAATGAATTTGACCGCCTGTATCAGGCCATGGGTGCGAGTGATGTTAACGCCCATACCTGGCACGAGGAGGTCGTCTACAAGGTGGACCTGCCGGTGAACTGTCTGGAAAATTGGGCCGCCATCGAGTCGGACCGCTTCGCGAATCCGGTGTTTCGCCTGTTTCAGACGGAACTGGAGACGGTATATGAGGAAATGAACCGCGCCCTGGATGATAAAGATCGGTTGATCCAGAACGCCGTGAATGCGCAGCTCTTCAAAAAGCATCCCTACGGGCAGCAACCGACCCTCGGCCACGTGGAGCATTTGAAGAAGCCTTCCATCACGCGCCTGAACCAGTTCTATGACACGTGGTACCGTCCGGAAAACATGGCTATTTTCATTTCGGGCGATATCGATGTGGAAGCTACCATGGGTGTGATCGCCCGGTATTTTTCAACGTGGACGCCGGCGCCCCTTCCCGAGCCCCAAATCTGGGAAGAGGAACCAGTGAAAGGCCGGGAAGAGGTGCGCGTGCAATACCGGGCTGAACCTTTTGTGCTGCTGGCGTTCCGGACCGCGAAACGGAATCATGACGATGCCGAGGCGTTGATGATGCTGGACATGATTCTGGACAATGCCGTGGCGGGGCTCATCAATCTGAACCTGAACCAGGGCCAGCAGGTGCGGGAGGCGGGCAGTTTTCCGTTGTTGCTGAACGATTACGGCGTGCAGTATCTCTACGGCGTCCCGAAGGACGGCCAAACCTTGGAGGAGGTGGAACGGCTTCTGCTGGAGCAACTGGCTTTGGTCAAGAGCGGCGCTTTTGCAGATTGGCTTATTCCGGCCATCATCAACGATTATAAAAAGCGCGAGAAGACCGGGTTGGAATCCGACGCTTCCCGGGTGGACCTGATGCGGAGTTCCTGGATCGGTTTTGAGCCGTGGGAACATGCCTTTCGCGTCATAGAGCGGATGGAAGCCGTGACACGCGAGGAAGTCATCCGGGTGGCGAACACCTATTTCGGCGAAAATTATGTCTGCGGTTTCCGGGAGGATGCCGCCCATGAGCCACTCCATGTGGAGAAACCGCCGCTGCCGGAATTCACCATAGACCCCGCCCGCCAGTCCGCCTTCGCCGGGGAGGTGCTCGCCCGGCCGCTTGCCCCCATGGAACCCGTGTTCCTGGAACCCGAACGGGATTTCAGGCGCATCGAAGACCCTGCGGGCATCGTATTGTTTCACGCGCCCAATGCCATCAATGATGTTTTCAGTCTCTCCATTATTGTGGAGTATGGAACGCGCCAGGACAATCGGGCCGCCATTGCCGCGCGCCTTTTTGAGCGTACCGGCGCCGGTGGCATGAGCGCGGAGGAACTGCAGATTGCCTGGTACAAACTGGGCACGGATTTCAACATATCCGTGGAAGAAAACCAGATGAGTATCATGTTGAAAGGACTGGATGAAAACCTGGGTGTTTCCCTGGCCTTGTTGAAGGAGATGCTGGTCCATCCCGTCACTGATGAGCGGACCCTGGAAGAATTGAAGCGGATCATTCTCATTCAGCGGGCCGACGCGAAAAAAGACCCGGCAACCCTCATGGACGCCATGGCGGACTATGCCCGGCACGGGGCCGAATCCCAGTGGCTGCAGATGCTTCCGGCCGGGGCGGTCAACGCATTGAGCGCGGCGGAACTGCAGGAACTGTTGCGCACCGCGCTGGGCTGTCGTCATTATCTGCTGTACAGCGGTTCCCTGGCGCCGGGCGCCGTGCTGGGGCAGTATCACCAGCATTGCCTTCTGTCGGACGCGCTGAACGCGCCGCCGCCCTATGTGAATCCGCCCACGCGCGCGCCGGAAACGCAGGAGATCTATTTCTTCGACCGTGAGATGTCCCAGTCCCATATACGGATCGAATTTGGCGGCGTGCCGTATGACCCGCTGCTCAGTCCCGCTTACCAATTGTATAACATGTATTTTTCCGGCAGCATGTCGGGCATCGTGTTTCAGGAATTGCGGGAAGTGCGCGCCCTGGCCTATGTGGTCGGCGCCAAGTATCGCGCCGGCGCCCGCAAAAATGATCCCAATCTCATGATAGGCGTGATACAGACCCAGGCTGACAAAACACAAGAAGCCGTGTCGGCCTTTCTGGAGTTGATGGATCATCTGCCCCTGTCCCCGGACCGGTACGCCCTTGCCCGGGAGGCGCTGTTGAACGATTATCGTACCAACCGCGCCGGGTTTCGGGAAACGCCTCGGGTACTGCTGGACTGGGAGCGGCGCGGCCTGCAGCCCGACCCGAGGCGGGAATGGTATGCAGCGATCCTCGGCGCCGCCGATACGGACTTGCTGGAATCCTTTCACAAGGACCATATCGCCGGCAAAACGAAATTGATTTCCCTGGTCGGCCAGTCCGGACAGCTCAACCTTGACGCCTTGAAACCATTCGGGACGATGCATATACTGAAGGAGGGCGACCTGTTTGTGGAATGAGGGGGGAGACATGCCTGCCGGATGGTTGTATACGATTGTTCCAAAAGGAACCCGAAGATGCGCGTGACATGCTTTGTATGGTTGTTGCTTCTGTTTCCCGCCTTCTGGTGCGACCTCCTCTCCGCCCAACCGGACGACGATACGCCGTGGCGCATGGGCGCGGAACTTTCCGGATTTCATCTGGTCGTGCCGGGGGACGCCTCGCCCCTGCTACGGGAGACGGGCGCCGTTTTTCAGCGTTTGTGGCGCGTGGCCACCCGGCGCGCCATTTCCGTCAGCGATGCCAATGAAGGCCTTACCAATGTGTGGCTGGGCAGTGGCATCATTCCTTCCGACCTCCTGGAACCCTATGAGCGCGATGCGCTTCTGCCGGAAGAATACCTGGTGCGTACGTTTATTCCCAAGACAAGGTTCAGTCGGCAGGGTGCGGAAAAACAATTGTTTATCACGGGAGGCTCAGACCTTGCCGTACTCCGCGGGGTGCACGCTTTCTTCGCGCATGAAATGGGTGTAATGTGGCTGGAGCCTGGGCTGGTCTATGCGCCCAAAGCGGTGTCGGCCCTGCATGATATGGACTTCGGCGGTTTTCCCGAATTCAAGTTTTGTCAAATCGGATTGCTGTCATGCTGGAAAGAAGGGGTCGCGGAGTACCGCCTTGCGAATGGATTGAGTTCGGCCGCGGTCTGCGAACCGGGGCTTCCGGATTATTTTAACGCTTATGATCGCGCCCCGGACCCGGCAACCCCTGCGGAAGCCCTTGTGGCGTATGGAAGTGAAGGGGGGGCGCGGCGCCTGGTGGAGGAAATCAAGGCTGCTGCGGCTGCAAGCGGCGGGCAAGGTGCCGGTGCGGTGCCGTCCGGGCGGGACTGCCCTTTTTTATGGGAGACGGAGAAGACGAACCTATGGCTGCTTGCCGCCATGACGCAGTTTCAGCCTGTTCTTTCGGAGGAAGGGCGGGCATTGAACGAACAGGAGGCCTCTCCCGCGGCCGCAATCCTGTCTACCGCGAACGCCGTGGCGGAGCTGCTGGAGGAGTCTTTTCCCGTAGACACGCACCTGGTCCATGTCTTGCTGCCGCCGGGGATGCCGCCGCCCCGCCAGTTGCGGTCCCATCCCGGCGTGGTTGTGCAGCTTTCCACGGCCGAATGCGATTTTGCCCGGCCGTTGACGGACCGTGACAGCCCGGAGAACGCGAAGTTTACCGCGCTTCTTCAAGGCTGGCGGCAATCCGGCGCGCGGGTGTATGTCTATGACCATCTGGTCAATGCCCGTGACCCCCGCCTGCCTTTTCCCTGCCTGGACCATTTGCAGGCCAATATTTTGTTTTACGCCCAGTCGGGGATAGAAGGCGTTTATTTCGCCGGACTACCGGACGGATGTGCCGGGGGGGCTGACCTGGCGGCCCTTCGCCTGTTCCTGGCCGCCCGGCTGCTGTTCAACCCGGACGCCTCTGTGGAGGAAGGCCAGCGCCTTTTTCTTGAAGGGTACTACGGTCCCGCGGCCGCAACCATGGAAAACCACCTTTCCCTGATGCGGAAGGCTCTGGTGCGGAGCGGGAATCCTTTGAAGTCGACGGACGACGGGGCGTGGCTTACGGATGAGGTGTTGAACCAGGCTGTGGAAGGACTCCAGGAAGCGCTGCGCCGGGACCTGCCGGATGAAATCCGCGCGCGCATGGAGGATGTCCTGGCAAGTACCACCCATGTTCAGGCCCTTCGGGGTCCGGCCTCGGCCGGGCCCGCCGCATCCGGCGGCAGGTGACCGGTCATGGGCAGGAATACACCGCAGGATTCCGTGTTGAGCCGGGTGAAACAGGCGATACAACGCCACCATCTTCTGGAGAAGGGGGACCGTGTGCTTGCGGCCGTTTCCGGCGGCCTGGATTCCATGGCACTTTTGCATGCCCTGGTCGCCTTGGGGTATACGGTGGAAGCGGCCCACTTCGATCACCAGACCCGGGAAGGGCAAAGTACGGAGGATGCCGGGTTTGTCCGGCAGGCTTGCGTGCACTTGAATATCCCGTGCCACAGCGGCACGGAGCCGGTTGCCGAAAACGCCCGGCGTTCCGCCCTTTCATTCGAGGCCTATGCGCGGGAAAGACGCTATGCCTTTTTAACCGGCACGGCCAAGGAACAAGGCTGTGCGGCGGTTGCCACCGGCCATCAGCGGGATGATCAGGTGGAGACCGTGCTGCTGGGGCTGTTCGGGCTCGCAAGCGACCTGGGGCCGGGCGGTTTTGCCCCGGTAACCCGGTTCAATGACGTGCCGGTCATCCGCCCGCTGATCGGATGTGGTCGTGACATGATTCAGGCCTGGGCTGAAGCGTGCGGCATTACCTGGCGCGAGGACAGCACCAACCAGCAGCCCCTGTACCGGCGCAACCGTCTGCGTATGGCGGTCATGCCGCTCCTGGATGAACCGGTCCGGAACCACGTGGCGCGCTTTTCAGAAATCCTGCGGTCGGACACCGCCTTTCTCGATGGCCATGCCGCTTTCCTGCTGGACACCCTTCTGCGCCCCTGCGCTTTTGCGCCCGGGATTACCGTGCTGGATACGGTGTCCTTTCGCGCATTTCCGGAGGCCGTGCGCCGTCACGCCGTAAAAGTACTCGTCCATCGGTGCGGCATTCCCCTCTCCTTTGATCGTTGCCTGCAGGCGGAGGCGTTCCTCCTCGCCGCCGCCGCGGGCAGCCGGTTCCATCTCGGACAGGGGGCGGCGCTGTATATGGGGCGCGACGGCGCGCATCTGCTTACCCCGAAGAGCGGTCCGTTGCGTCAGCCTGTCCGGGAAGGTGTGCTTGTCGTCCCGGGAACCACCCGGGCGGGCGCGTATACCTTTGAAACGAGACTGCTCCGGGCTGATGAAGTCGGCCCGGGTTCTCCGGCATCGTGGACCACGCAGTGCCGCCAATACTTCGACTGGGACTGTCTGCAAAAACCGTTGTGCCTGCGTGCGCCGAAACCGGGGGATGTGTTCAGGCCTTTCGGCATGCCCGGCACACGCAAGGTGCGGGAGGTCATGGCGGAATGCGCTATCCCCGCATATCTTCGTGATATGGTCCCCTTGATAACCGCACAGGAATCGATCCTTTGGGTTACCGGGTGCAGGCGCGGCACAGACGCGCCTGTCCTCACTTCTACAGCAACGATACTCGAAATTCAATGCCAGGTACCGGCTCTAAATCAAAGGTAATCCACCGGCTCTGCCGTTCCGGAGTTTTCTTTTGCTTATCAAGAGAACATCTCCCGTTTGCTTTATTCGTAAATACCTTCCGAGAAACGTCATGCCAGTCTTTTTCGCGCATAAACAGTAATTTCAGACTTCCTGAACTCGACAGGGTTTTGACGTGGTTTTTCGGAAAACAGTATGGCACAAAAGTGTGACGCAAAAGACCGTAAAGAAGGGACAGACTACCCAATAGCAAGCATGAAAAACAGGATTATACGCTGTACTCAGGGGCTATTTGGCAGTCAGTCCCTTCTTTACTTAGTCTCTGTGTTTTCACAAAAAGTGCCATTGTATATTCCGACGAGTTCAGGAAGTCTGAATTTCTTTAATACAAATCTATGGGCGCGAAAAAACTGGAATGACGCGGGTCGGGTCGTTATAAAAACAGACTGCAATACGTTGAGAAGATTGTCTTGTATTGGCTTTCATCGGGCCCCTTTTAGGGGCCTTCCTCGTACCACCGGCTATGCCGGTGGCTGTTGATTCCGCGCGTAAAAAATGGCGAGGCCCAGATACCCCCCGCTTCTTTCCGTACGCCTCGGTGAGAAGTCTAAGAAATTGATTAGACCGGGGTGCAACGCATAGGCGAAGATTAGTCGTTCTGGTATACACTTTAACTTAAAAAATTCTTCTTATGGAAATGAGTATGGTATATTTTCAGGAAATACTGCACGGAGAGGGCGCATGAAAGTAACTAAATCTCACCGATTTAGAATCTCATCTTCTTGAAATAAAATGAGTTGGGATGATAAAATTGTAACGGTTCTTTTCATCGCTGTAAATTTCCGTTGACATTTACTGGAAGGTCTGGTAAAATGGGATAAGTGAATAGAGGCGTGGTTTCGCCGTTGAAATGAGACAAGGAGGTGAGCCGGAGTTCAGGCGATACTGCGAACGCGAATGTGTGTGTTAGTTTGAAATCTTTCAACAAATTTAACGAAGGAGTTTTAGCATGAAACGTAAAGGTTTTACCCTCATCGAGCTGCTGGTCGTGATTGCCATTATCGGTATCCTGGCCGCGATTCTGCTTCCTGCTTTGGCGCGTGCCCGTGAAGCGGCCCGCCGCAAATCCTGTCAGAACAACCTCAAACAGTGGGGCACCATCTTCAAGTTATATGCGGACGAACAGAAAGACTACTGGCCGCCCTTACAGAGCACAAATATTAACAGCCCGGGTTGGCCGTCTCTTCCCTTCGGTATCGGCGGCAGCTCCGCGATCGAAATGGCGGCGGCCCCGATGGTCAGCTGCTGGTATCCCAACTACAACAGCGATCCTTCCATTTTGATTTGCCCGTCCGATGCGCAAGAAGATGTATCAAATCTGCAGAACGCTGATGGTGACTGGGACTTCTGGAAATCCGGCAAAAACTATCGCGCCGGATACAGCTATATATATATTGGCTGGATGTTTGACCTGTTGCAGAAGCCCTATATGCCGCCGCTTGCCTACAGCACCTTTACCAACGTTTCCGCAGGCGTGTCCGCCCTGAATTTGCAGGCGGGTGATGGTCTGGTACCGGCGCAATTCGGTTATGCCGTGGATGAACTGCTCCGGAAGGTGGTCGCGAATACGGGAGCCAATCCCCTTGGCGTGAAAATATTTGAACTTGCCAATGAAGACCTTGATGTGGTACCGGGTTTTGGTAACGGTCAGGGTGATGTCGTCTATCGTCTGAAGGAAGGCAACGAGCGCTTCATGATCACGGATGTCAACAATCCCCAGACGTCGGCCATGGCGCAGAGCACTCTCTTCGCGATGATGGACCAGTTCGGGAACTACGGTTCCGTGGCATTCTTCAACCACGTTCCCGGTGGCTGCAATGTGCTGTTTATGGACGGCCATGTGGACTGGATTCCCTATGTGGCTCCGGCTCCCGGCACAGTTGACACCGCCAGCATGGACTTGGGCGCGACCCAGCCCGTGCTTCCCAGCTTGGCCAACATTATCGGCATGTTCTTCATGGCGAATGACTGATCCTGGATATACCGTTTAACAGCTGAATCGGCCCCCGCAAGCCTGCTTGCGGGGGCTTTTTCTGCTTCGGGTCGGTCTTCAGGTCCGGCGACCAGGCTGCCGGGCATGTCAGACGGCACCAGAAACGGGTACATGAACCGGGTGCCTGCGACCATTTCGTTGACCAATTATCACTTTCCCGGGAGCGCCGCTCCCCATGGCGGCAGGAACAAGGGGATGGACTTGGAGTCAGGGAATGACTCCTTGGCAGGTATTGGAAACGATGATTCAGGGATTATTTTTGTGCTTTGCCGCTTGGGGGGAGCGGTACCCAAATCCGCACGTAAGAAACCGAGTTGTTGGCGTAAAGCCAATAAGGACAAAGAAGGTAGAAGCGGCATGCTGCCGCTTCTAAGCTCTCGCCATTCCTTATGTGCGGATTTTAGGTCAATAAGAGTCGTTGACATTTTGATGCTTCTCTGGTAAACTTGAGTCAAAGGTGGAGATATGCGCCTTCCGTAGTTTTATACAAAAGGAGGTGAACTTATGGGATATGGAGGAGGGTGCATGTCTGGAAAAATAAGTGTCCTATGTATTTCACAAGAGTATCTCAACAAGGCAAGGAGAGTTTTCATGAAACGAAAAGGTTTTACCCTGATTGAGTTGTTGGTGGTGATTGCCATTATCGGCATCCTTGCCGCGATTCTGCTGCCCGCGCTGGCGCGCGCCCGCGAGGCGGCCCGCCGCAAATCGTGTCAGAACAATTTGAAGCAATGGGGAACCATCTTCAAACTCTATGCGGATGAGCAAAAGGATTATTGGCCCCCGATTCAGTGCACGAATATCAACAG
>MTKZ01059383.1_pt1 | contig 22455 bp, 18 predicted proteins | sample 1042781 | NCBI WGS metagenome assembly MTKZ01 (sample SAMN06212207, study PRJNA360539) | anaerobic digester metagenome | biome: Wastewater treatment plant; material: sludge; isolation source: anaerobic digester fed with sludge from wastewater treatment plant | place: Denmark: WWTP Viborg ... | reverse complement strand
CGCCGGTTTTTGCCGGCGCTTCTCCTTGTTGAAAAACTAGTCTTCTTTGATTTCCTTGTCGGTTTTGGGTTCAACCGCCTCAGCAGCTTCTTCCACAACTTCCTGAACTTCCTCGACGGTCTCTTCAACGACTTCGGGAACTTCAGCAATCACCTCTTCCACTGCCGCTTTCACTTCTTCGACGGGTTCGGGGGTTGCTTCGCCAAGCATGGTGGCGATGGTTTCGCCCTCAGTGCTGGGATTCAGGTCGAAATCGGCTGCGAGGGATTTCCAGTCGGAGTCGGCATAAGCAGGTGAGTCCACACGGCGCATGCTCAAACCGATGCGATGATCTTCATCTTCGATCTTCAAAATGCGCAGGGTGACCACATCGCCAACCTTGATGACTTCCTTCGGGTGATCCACGCGGCGGTCGCTGAGCTCTGAAATGTGAATCAGACCTTCAAGATCACCGGGAACATTCAGACGGGCGAAGGCGCCGAAACTGGTCAGGCGAGTAATTTCGCCTTCGACCAACTGACCGACCTTCAGGTTTTTGACCTGTTCTGACCACGGATCTCCCAGCAACTGGCGAATGGACAGACCGATGCGGCGTCGTTCGCGGTCAATGCTGATGATTTTCACACGGACTTCTTCACCGACCTTCAATACTTCGGTAGGGTTGACCACACGATCCCAGGAAATCTCGGACATATGGACCAAACCGTCGGCTCCGCCGATGTTGACGAAAGCGCCAAAATCGGCCAGGCTGGTAACACGACCCTTGCGAACCTCACCCTCAGAGAGTTCTTCCAGGACTTTGTCGCGGATCTGGTCACGCGTTTCGGTGCTGGCGGCACGCTCGCTAAGGATCAAACGATGGCGTTCACGGTCGACTTCGATAACACAAACACTGACTGAATCTCCAACGAAGCTTTTGTATTTTGCTTCGGGGGTTTCACCGGTCATGGTTAATCTGCGGCTCAGGCTGAGTTGGGAAGCGGGGATAAAGCCACGAATTGTCGATAAGGGGACCAACAGCCCGCCTTTGTTATAACCAACAACGGTCGACTCAAAGCTCTCGCCAGATGCAAGGGCGGCTTCAGCGTCGATCCAGCTCTGTTCCTCAACCGCGCGAACAAACGAAAGAATAAGATTTCCGTCCTGATCATGTGGGGTAACCACAAAAACCGGGATGGCTTTGCCAACCTCGAAAGTTGCAAGTACTTCTGCGGGGATCGCCTCGAATTCTTTACCGACGATAAGCCCCTCGGACTTTGCTCCAACACTCACCAGGATCTGCGATCCTGAAATGCTGGCAATGATTCCGTCACGGATTTCGCCCGCGACTGGCATCTGGAAGGAGAAGTCCTCAGAATACTCTCCCATCAAACTTTCCATGGTTTGTTCTTTTTCGTTCTCCTGGTTTTGCTCCTGCATACTAATGGCGTCGTTGTCTGACATTGAATGAACTCCGAATTAAGATTTGGCATTGATTATAGACCCAGATTCAAATTCCCGCAACCCAAAATACATTAATGGGTTGGGTGAATTATTCTCTCGCGGTGGTATCAGACCAAAAAGGTTTAATCTTCCTTTAGTGGGGGATAATCGCCCCAATCCAGGACCTCTCGCGTGCCCGTTTGAGGGTGAGCTGAACTAATAATACCCCGTTCTTCCAATTTTTCAACCAGTCGTGAGGCGCGTGTGTAACCAATGCGCAATTTCCGTTGCAACATGGAAACGGAAGCACGCCCTTCCTTGCGGATAACGCGCAGAGCTTCCTCGGTCAGCGGATCCTCATCCGGATCTTTTTGAAGTTCTTTCCAAAGAGGTTCCTGGGTTAGTGGAAGGCTGTTTCCACTGGCGTAGAGCGCCTTGTCCGGGCGTTCCGGTGCGCCATTGGCAACAGATTGTGCTTGCCAGAAACGCGCCAGGCGGGAGACTTCCTCTTCCGAAACGTAGGCACCCTGTAGTCTGACGGGGGCTGGGGCATCGGGAGCCTGGAAGAGCATATCCCCACGACCAAGCAGTCTTTCTGCACCAGGCTGGTCCAGAATAACGCGGCTGTCGACGTTGGAAGCTACCGCAAAAGCAATTCTTGCCGGGAAGTTGGCTTTGATCAACCCAGTGATCACATCCGCTGAAGGGCGTTGGGTGGCGATGATCAGGTGGATGCCCGTGGCGCGCGCCAGTTGAGCAAGCCTGGTCAGGGAGCGTTCCGTCTCGTCCGGCGCAAGCAGCATCATGTCTGCTAATTCATCGATGACGACAACAATGTAGGGCAGTGTCTTGCCGCCTTCAGTGCTGGTTTTTTTGTTGTATTCTTCGAGGTTTCGTACGCCATAATTCTCAAAGATGCGATAACGCAGGTCCATCTCACGCAGCATCCACTGCAAAGCTCCCACAACTTTTTGCGGGTCCATGATCACATCTGTCAGGAGGTGTGGGATGCCGTTGTAGACTGAAAATTCGACTCTTTTTGGGTCCACCAACAGCAGTCGCAATTGGTCAGGATTGAGGTGGAGCAAATAACCAGTTAAAATTGAGTTTACACAGACCGATTTACCAGAGCCGGTGGTGCCGGCGATCAGGAGGTGCGGCATGGCAGTCAGGTCCGTGGTAGTGGGGGTGCCGGTTACATCCTTACCCAGGGTGAATTTGAGGGACGATTTGTGGTTCTGGTAAGGCAGGCTGGTCACGAGTTCGAGCATGGATACCATGCTGGTTTTCAGGTTTGGGACCTCAATGCCTACATATCCCTTACCCGGAACCGGGGCCTGGATACGGATTCGAGATGCCTTGAGCGCCATGGCAAGGTCATCTCCCAGGCGGGTGATGTTGCTGACGCGGACACGCGTGCGCCCTGTGCGGTTTTCATTGTATTCTGGCTCCACGCCGAACATCGTGATCGTCGGACCACGCCTTATTTCGACGATTTTGCCAGGCGCGTTGAACGACCGCAAGGTTTCTTCGATCACACGCGCCTTGTCCTCATCGGATTCCTCATCAACTGGCGCTTTCTGGACCGGATTGAGAATCTCTTCTGGTTCAGGCAGCACCCATGCCTTTACAGGCGCAGTGGCATCAACTTCCATGGTGCTGGAGACAGTCTGTGCAGCATTGGAAATGATCGGGCTCGTCTGAGGAGCCACATTTTCGTTTTCTTGAAAGACACCAGTCTCGTGACCTCTTTCAGCCTTTTGGCGGTGTTGCTCAGCTTTGTGACGGATATAATCCGCGAATCTGGAGTGGCTGTGTTTGAATTTTTCTGCCAGCCAGCTCACCAGGTCCGACATGGAGAGGTCAATTAGCAGAACCAATGCCACAAGTAACCAGGCAATCAGGACGATACCTGTGCCTGCTTTACCAAGTCCGGTTTCCAATGCGTTGTAGACCGCTCCGCCAAGCAGCCCGCCGCCAGGGGGAGAGGAAATGCCCCCAAAACTGGCATCCAGCAACTGGAACCAGGTCAGGAGGTTGAAAAAGATCAGGATGACTCCAATCACTCTCTCAGAGGATACTCCAGGGAATTGATCCATCTTTGAGAGCAGGAACCAGGCACCGATCAAGAGCAAGACAAGCGGCAGGGCATAAGCTCCCCAACCGATCCAACGAAGCAAAAAGCTCGTCCAGGCTTGTGTGAGTCCGCCGGAATAAGCGGTCATCAGGCTCAGGAGGGTCAGAAGACCTACCACAATCAAAAGGATGCCGGCGATATCAACTTTGCGTTCAGCTGTAAGTGGTTGGGGCGCAGGTGTGGCGAGCTTGCTGCGGGGAGCAGGAGGTTTAGGCGAAGAAGATGTTCTGGAACGGGAAGGTTTTGAGGTGCTTTTTTTGGCACGGCTTGGCGTTCGGGAGGTGGTGCTGGGTCTCTTTTTAGTCGAAGTGGATTTTTTTGTCTTACTTGATGTTGTGCTCCGCGCCATTGCGATCTTACTCACTTTCAATTGGTTACCAATTATAGCATGCGAGCTGGAAGGCTGTGACTGGTGAGATGGCGACTGGGAGGATTTATATGATTTTTTTCTCTTTTTTACTTGCACAATCGAACAAAACTGTTATAATCACCATATAATTGAAAAATTCTATTTAATAACCCCGCCATCCTCTATTACAATCCTTGATAACTAAATGGAAAATGTGCTGCTTTAGTCTGTTGGAATTGTCGGTCCCTGAATTGTAGTGCGGGTTCTGTTGGAGGGTGGAAGTATCGGAAAATCGTGGTGAGTGAGACATGGATATATTTGAACTCGAAAAGAAAAACGTCAAACAACTTTCAAAAATTGCAAAAGATCTCAATATTCCAAATACAAACAGGCTTAAACGTGAAGGATTGATCGTAAAGATTGCTCAATCACTGGCTGAAGCCGAAGGTCTCGAAATGCGCGGTGGCGTGCTCGAGATCATGAATGAGGGTATCGGATTCTTACGCGCAAACTATCGCATTGGTGCGGAAGATGTGTATGTCTCCCAGGCACAGTTGCGCCGCTACGAATTGCGGTCAGGCGACCTTGTGATCGGGCATGTCAGACCGCCCCGGGAATCCGAGCGTCACCACGGTTTGCTGAAAGTTGAGTCGATCAATGGTCTGACTCCTGACGAAGCCCGAAAGCGCCCAAAATTCGAGAACCTTACCCCAATTTTTCCAAACAAATTACTCAGCCTTGAACATGACCCACTCAACCTGGCCACACGTATGATCAACCTGGTGGCTCCGATCGGCGGCGGGCAGCGTGCAATGATCGTTTCCCCGCCAAAAGCAGGCAAGACCACGATCCTGAAAGACATTGCCAATGCCATCAGCATTACCAATCCCGAAGTTCGCCAGATCATGTCTTTGATCGGTGAACGCCCCGAGGAAGTAACTGACATGGACCGCTCGGTTGAAGCGGAGGTTATCGCCAGCACCTTTGATGAACCGGTAAATTCCCATGTTCGTATGGCGGAAATTTCATTGGATCGCGCGAAGCGCCTGGTTGAAAATGGCCTGGACGTAGTCATCCTGATGGATTCCCTCACACGTTTGGCGCGCGCTTATAACATGGTTGTTAATCCGTCAGGCAGAACGCTCTCTGGCGGTATGGATCCTTCAGCGCTGTATCCTCCCAAGCGTTTCTTTGGCGCCGCACGCAATCTTGAAGATGGGGGCAGCCTGACGATCATCGCGACCGCACTGGTGGATACCGGCTCAAGGTTGGATGATGTGGTTTATGAAGAATTTAAAGGCACCGGCAACATGGAAATGATCCTTTCCCGCCGTCTACAGGAACGCCGGATTTTCCCTGCCATCGATATTGAAAAATCTTCCACCCGGCGAGAAGACCTTTTGATGAGCCCTGAAACCTTGCAAAGAGTCTGGTTGATGCGTAGAATGTACCTGCAGATGGTTTCCAATCCTCCCCAGGGAGCAGGCATGGATACCGCGGTTGCCACTGAGGCGATCCTGCAAAAAATGGAAAGAACCAAGACAAACGCGGAGTTCCTGGAGAACCTGGCGGACATGTAAGGTCTGCCGTAGGATTTGTGAAAAGCTCATGACACAGAAGGATTATTCAAAAGCGCCAGCTTCATCTGGGCGCTTATTAGGTGCCATTGGTTGGATTTTAGCTGTTGCTATTTGTGCTGGCCTGATTTCCTTCCTGTTTTGGCAGCCCGAAATCGCCGAGTCTATGGCAAACTACCAAAGAGGTGTTGAAGTGGGCACTTTGCCTGCAGATGATCCGGCTGTGCTGGAAGTGCCGTTGCCCGCTTTTTCCCCAAATGAAGCAACGAATGGTTTGGTACGCGGATCAGACCCCATCACTGCGGTCTCGAATGAATTGCGCACAGTACCGACCACTTATACAGTCCAAAGTGGAGATTCTGTCTGGGGCATCGCGGAGAAATTTGGCTTGAGCGTAGAGTCGGTGCTGTATGCGAATTACGACATTCTGCAGGACCAATCGGATAACCTGATGCCCGGGCAAACCCTCACTATTCCCCCAACAAATGGAATTCTTCACACCTGGCGTACCCGCGACGACCTTAGCTCAGTCGCTTCTCGCTACGGAGCTGATATCGAAGATATCCTGCTTTTCATTGGCAACGATCTTGACCTTTCCAACCCCCAGATCAATCCGGGCACGGTTGTGATGGTGCCAGGTGGGAACAGGGAATTAGTAAACATTACCTTTGCCGCGGTTACAACAGATGAGAGTGGCAACCTCATCAGCGGCTTTTCCGGACCTGGCGCTTGTTCGCTCAGGGGTGTGGGGCTGACAGGGAATGGGTTTTTTATCTGGCCTTCAGCAGTCCACATGATTTCAGGCAACCATTATGGTCCGGGACATAACGGCATCGATATTGGTGCGGGCATTGGCTCAGCGTTGTTCGCTGCTGATAGTGGCACAGTTGTTTATGCCGGGTGGCTCAATGGCGGTTATGGCAATTTTGTCATGATCGATCATGGCAACGGTTTTACAACCTGGTATGAGCACCTGGAAAATGTTTCGGTCAATTGTGGGGATAACGTCTTCCAGGGAAGCGTGATCGGCACTGCGGGTTCCACCGGCAATTCAACCGGCGCTCATCTGCATTTTGAGATCCGTTACGGCGGAATGCCGGTTAGCCCATGGGACTATCTGCCTTAGCAGTGATATAATCCCTGCGCGCCCCAGTGGCTCAATGGACAGAGCGAGGCACTCCTAACGCCTAGGCTGGGGGTTCGATTCCCTCCTGGGGCATAAAAAAACCACCTAAAAGGTGGTTTTTTGCTTGGTTGCGAAGAATGTGACCCAGCCTAATCTTCCAGGTCGTCGAAGTCTACAAAATCACTGGCGTGTTCACTGTCGAGTTCGCGCCGGACCCACAAGAGCAGCATGTCGCCTTCTTCCACGGTGAGTGCCCGGGCTGCAATGATGGGATCTTCCTTGCGAAGGCCAATCTCATCCTTATACTCAAGGAACATGGTCTGCCTGGCTTCCCAGGTCGCCTTACAGCGTTCCAGCAGTTTGTTGCTGTCAAAGGTGCGCAAAGTGGTCAGAAAGGTGTCGTAGAGGAACGGACCTTCCAAAATTCCGACTGCCCAGCTGAGCTCTTCTTTGTGATCAGGGTCACCAGAAAGCCGCTCAAAAACCGGTGTCGGTCCTTCGATGATGGTTATCTTGTTATTCATAGTCGCGAAAAATCATACCACAATGTCCAGTCAATAAACAAAAATCAGGGCCGGTTTTTGTCCGGTCCTGATTTGATTAGTTCGGTCTCTGTTACTTATTGGTTGTGCTGTTCCAGAACCAATTGTAAGCGTACCAGCCGCCAGTTTTTGCTTGCAGGCGGATCGAAATCTGGGAATAACCTGCCAGGGAAGCGGGGATGTTGAACGTGGCTGTCATCTTGCCACCCTCGCCGCTGTTGTAACTACCAGCTTCGGTACCGTTTATTCCCATTGTCCACATTTTACCCATCAGGACAGTGAATTCTGTATTGGCGGGGAAGTGATCACCTTCTACTGAGACGGTTTTGTCCTTTTCAACGGCAACAATGTTGAAATATGGATACTTGACAACCGGGGCAGGAGTGCTGGTGGGTGCGGGGGTGGGGCTTGCGGTCGGTTCAGGGGTAACCACAACACCGCCACTTACATTCCAGAACCAGTTGTAGGAATAATACCCACCTGAGGTACTTTCAAGCCGGATGGCAACACGTTCGTGATCTTTAAATTCCGCAGGGATATTGAAAGTTGCCTCAAATGCGCCTGTGCCGCTGGATGTTAGTTTGCCAACTTCAATGCCTTTAATCCCAAGAGTCCACATCTTGTTCATCAACGCCACAAATTCGAGATTCTTGGGGAAATTAGATGCAGTGATGGTCACAGATTTGCCTGGATCAACCGCTTTGATCTCGATGGTCGGAACGGGTTCCGGCGCTTTGGTTGGGACTGGTATGGTCGTGGGGGCGGGAGTTGTGGTGGGGGCAGGAGGTTCCACTGGCCAGGTGCCATTCTCCTTGTCGTTCCCGAACCAGTTGTAATAGTAATAGCCACCGGTCAGGCTTTCAATGCGGATCGAGATCATTGCCCGACCTTTCAGTGCGGCAGGGATATCGACAGTAGCTGACATGGAACCACCAGCGCCAGAATTGAAGGTAGCAACTTCGATGCCCTTTTCACCCCGGGTGTTGTATTCACCCATCAAGACCTTCCAATCGAGGCTTTTGGGCATATCCTGGGTCAGAATTGTGACTGAGACGTCTTTCTTGACTTCGCTGATAGTGAAACTTGGATAGGCTGCCTGAGCTTTGCTAATGCCGAAAACTGCTGGGATCAGCATGGTCAGGAGCAAAACAACTACTAAAATGCGTTTCTTTTTCATCTTAACTCCTTTACTTGATCTAAAACATATCGTGCAACTATGTAGACGATCTGAGCAACTGAATTGTTCCAAATAGATTGTAAGAATTTCCCAGTGAATTATCAATAGCTGATTCAAGCTTTGCCATATCCATTTTAGAAACAACATTATAATGAGCCGCTATGGAAGAGAAATCATTTACCAAGCCTTATAATTTTCCACGGCGGGCATGCTTGATGGCAGTCCTGGCGGTGGGTTTGATTGGATTGGCGGGTTTGTTTCTGCTCGGGCGTACCTATCTCGGCGGACGCAACAAAATGGTGATCGATTTCATTCGAAATCCCGGCAAATTCCCAGCTTACGAGGTCGAAGCTCTGACCCAATGTGGCGGCGCACCATTCTTATTCCCAAGCAAAGGCTTCATTGGCTACCTTTGGGGTGACTCCTTTAAGCTCTTCAACCGGCACCAGGGGATTGACATCTTTGCTGGAACACCATCCGGCAAGACGCCTGTTTATGCCCCTTTCGACGGCTATTTGACGAGAGAAGAAGACTGGCGATCCAGCCTGATCATCCGCATCCCAGAGGATCCGCTCGATCCCAGCCGGCAAATATGGCTTTATATGACCCACCTGGCTGATGCTGAAGGAAATTCCTTTATCGAGAGCGCCTTTCCGCCGGGAACTTACGACAAGCCAGTTTTCGCTGGAGATCTGTTGGGGTATCAGGGTGATTACTCTGGAAATCCAGCAAGACCAGTTGGCGTTCATCTGCATTTTTCAATTGTCAGGGATGATGGTCAAGAGAATTATCTGAATGAACTTGAAATTCTCAACACCCTCGACCCGACACCTTATTTTGGTTTCGACCTGAACGCAAAAGTCCTTGGCAGATCTGATATTCCAAAGTGTGTGCCATAAAGCATCATAAATTGGCGATTAATCCTGACTTTGGCTATAATGGGCGGAAGTAAAAAAAGGAGTCCGTATGCAGGAATTAACCCCAACTGTCTCGATCCAACAAAACGCGTTAGGTCTTTATACAGGCATCATCCAAACCAAAGAGGGCAACATTCTGATCGATTCCCCCTACCGGACAGATGATCACAAAGCCTGGGGCAATCGAAGCGCAAAAACTGATTCCATGTTCTTAGTCCTGCTCGATACACAATACGACCGTACCTTGAGCGCCAAAGGTTGTGATTGCATCATTGTTTCTCAATCCGATTATCTCCTTCCAGCACGACCACGCCAACAGGCAGTCAAATTGCAGGAAGAGCTGCTGGGTTCTGGTGAGGGTCATGAGCAGATAGGCTCCTCCAGTCGCCCGTATTCCCCTGAGATTAGTTTTGATCAGAATATGAATCTTTTCTATGGTGGTGCAGAAATATTCCTGGAGCATCATCCCGGTTCGAATGTGGCCGGAATTTGGGCGATATTACCGCAGGAGAAAGTGATATTTGTGGGTGACAGTGTAATGGTCAACCAACCGCCATTTTTAGCCTATTCCGATCCGACTGCCTGGGCAGCAGACATGAAAACACTGGCTTCCAGGGCATTCAAAGGCTACCAGATCGTATCCTCGCGGGCCGGTTTGGTCACGCAGGAACAAGTGCGAACGATGGGAAAGTTGATGACTTTCATCCAAAACTCAATCGCCGCTCTAAAAGAGAAGAATGCCGATCTGGATACTTATCTCGAACTAATCCCGCGCATTCTCAAACGGATCGAATACTCACCCGTGGAAGGCGAATTGTTCTTCAATCGTCTCAGATGGGGTCTGACAACCTATTACGAACTGAACCAGGCTTAGGGAGAAATTTGAATGGCAGAAACTTTAGCAGGTTTTGAACCGGTTGTTGCACTGACAAGGGGAAATACCGTGGAATGCGTCCACTTTGGAGCTATGGCTGTGGTCGATTCAACCGGTAATCTGCTCGCGTCTCTCGGAGATCCAAACCTGGTTACCTATCCGCGCAGTTCCATGAAGCCGCTTCAGGCGCTTCCATTCGTGGAGGATGGTGGACCGGAACATTATGGTTTCACCGAAGAAGAGCTTGCCATTCTGTGTGCCTCTCACCATGGAACCGATGAGCACGTGCGTGTTCTGCGCTCTATTCACGCGAAGGTTGGTCTGCAGGAATCCGACCTTCAATGCGGGGTCCACTGGCCTTCGGATAAAACCACTGCTCTCGCCATGCGTGAACGCGGAGAGGAACCAACTCCTTACCGCCACAACTGTTCAGGAAAACACAGCGGAATGCTTGCGCAGGCGCTGCTGCATGATTACTCGAAAGACACTTATTTGTCCATGGACAACCCCTTGCAGCAGAGAATTCTCAATACGGTTGCGGAGATGTGTGCGTTGGAACCGGAAGAATTGCATATTGGTATAGATGGCTGCAGTGCGCCGGTTTTTGCCATGCCTCTGTACAATTTTGCGTTGGCAATGGCACGCCTGGCAGAGCCCGTCGGATTGGCAGAAGTACGCGCGAATGCGTGCAAAAAAATTACCCATGCCATGATGGCTTATCCAGAGATGGTAGCTGGACCTGGAGCCTTTGACAGCGTTTTGATGAACGTGATGAAAGGGAAAGCGGCTGTCAAAGGTGGGGCAGAGGGTTATCAGATGGTCAGCCTGATGCCTGGCGCTTGCGGAAAAGGTTCGCCTGGGATTGGCGTGGCAATCCAGATCAGTGACGGTGATCCAAACCGGCGAGCGACCTACGCCTTGATTGTTGCCCTGCTAACGGCACTTGGTTTTGATGAGGAGATGGCAAGCGACGCCTTCCGCAACTTTAACACGCCAGTATTGAGAAATTGGCGCGGTCTTGAGGTTGGTGAGATCCGGACCACCCGACCGATCGAGATCAATAAGACCTGGTAATGGATCAGATCCAGGAACACCGTGAACGGATGACGCAGGTGCAGGAACGACTGCGTCACAGATTTGGTACACCAACCTGGCACATTGAATTGCCGGCAGTCGATGAACTGGTATGCACGATTCTTTCCCAAAACACAAACGACATCAACCGGGACAAAGCCTTCCAGGCACTTAAAGAACGTTATCCAAGTTGGGACGCTGTGCGGGACGCCGACCCAGCGGAGCTGCAGTATGTCATTCGCATAGCCGGTTTGGCAAATCAGAAAGGTCCAAACATCCAGGCGGCTCTGCGGGATATCACTGCAGAGCGAGGTGAGATTGATCTGGATTGGTTAAGAGCGGTTGATGCCGACGAAGCACGAAGCTGGCTGGTCAAACTGCGGGGAGTGGGTCCCAAAACCGCTGCGATCGTAATGGTGTTCGCGTTGGGGATGCCTGCCTTTCCGGTGGACACACATATCTACCGCGTCACCGGGCGCATTGGTTTACGCCCGAAAGAGATGGATATTACCAAGACTCACGCTTACATGGAACAAATAACTGATCCAGCAGATTTTGGCAGTTTGCATTTAAACTTAATCGATCTCGGGCGTGAGATCTGCCAGGCACGCAAGCCAAAATGCCCGATCTGCCCGATCCAGGATTTGTGTCAATACGAAAACAAAACAGAATGATGGTGGAGAGAAGCCACACTGAGGATTAGTTCTTAGTCGTCGATCTGCCCAAGCAAGGACCAGGGACCGGTCCAATTGACCTTCACATCCAATTCCTGACCCAACAAATTCCGATCCGTCTCAACGAACACCAGCCGGTTGGTGGGGGTCCTGCCGCGCCAGCGGTTCTTGGATTTCCCTTCAAACAGTACTGGGATGGATTGTCCGAGATAGTCAGCGTTGAGATTGCCCACAACCTCTTTTTGCAGGTCCTCGAGCGCTCTAAAGCGGCGCATTTTCTTTTCCGCTGGAACGTCATCGGGCAGTAGACGGGCTGAATAGGTTCCTGGTCTGGGAGAGTAGCGTGCCAGATGAGCGACATCTAATTTTAGGTCCGCTAAAGTGTCGTAGGTGTTATTAAAGGCTGCTTCACTTTCGCCTGGGAAACCAACGATGATATCGGTGCCGATCGAGACCCCGGGAATACGCTCGCGGATCTGGGCGACCAGTTCGCGGTATTGGCTGTTCGTATAGCCGCGACGCATCAACTTGAGGACTTCGTCATCGCCTGCTTGCAGCGGAACCTCAATGTGGGGCATTACCTTGGGCAGGACAGCAACAGCGTCAATCAGCTCTTTGGTCATCCAGTTGGGGTGTGAGGTCAAGAAGCGCAACCGGAGCAGGTCCGGAATTTCGGAAAGCTCTGCGAGCAGTTGGGGAAGGTGGTAGTTGCCTTGCAGATCGAGACCAAAGCGGTCAACGATCTGCCCCAAGAGAACCAGCTCCCTGGCGCCCCCAGCAACCAGGCTTCTGGCTTCCTGGAGAATTTTTTGTGGGTCACGGCTGCGTTCTTTGCCTCGTTTGCTCGGAATGACGCAGTAGGTGCAAGCGTGTGAACAGCCGAGTACGATCGGTAAATTTTCTGAAACGGTGTGGGCTTCTTCCAGCCTTAGGCCGAACTCGTCATCCAGCACTTCGTCCACTTGTCTGCGCCAGGCTTCCGATCCATCCATCTGTAAACGCTCTTCGAGGGCGCGCAAAAAAGGCTCGGGGTCAGATGGAGCGGCAAAGATATCCACCCATGGGAAGCGCTTTTCGAGTGCCTGGTTGCCATGGATGCCAATCAGGCAGCCCATTAAGCCGATCAAAAGGTTGGGATTTGCAAGCTTGAGCGGTCTGAGCGAGTTTAGGCGACCCAACGCACGGTCTTCAGCGCTCTGACGGACTACGCATGTATTCAGAATGATCAGATCAGCCTGATTGACGTCTTGGGCTACGCTCAGACCAAGAGAATCAAGCGCCCTTGAGAGGCGGCTTGAATCTGCAACATTCATTTGACAACCTTCTGTCCAGATGTGGTAACGCATAGGCACCTATTATACATGAGACAAATGCTAAAACAAGCAGGAGAGAAGCCGGAAGATGTTATAATAAAGGGCATAAGTCGATTAGCGAAAACGAGGTGAATATGGACTTCAAAGTAACTGAATATAAGCGCGCTTGTGTGGTCAAGGGGCTTGGTCGGATCGATAGCGCTGTTGCTCCTGACATTGAACGGGTTCTGACAGATTTGATCGACAAAAACAAAGCCATCATCATTGACATGAGCGATATTGATTTTGTTTCGAGTTCCGGCTGGTGGTCGATTATTCGAGTCCAAAAAGAGCTAAAAAAGCGCGGAAGAGGTAGTCTGACCTTGGTTGGCTTATGTCAGAATGTGCGTGAGTCGATGGATCTTATTGGCATCCTGCCTTACTTTAGCGTTTATGATGAGCTGGTAGACGCGATCGGAAGCGTTTAGCGTAACCGATAAATTTAAACAGAGGCTGAAAATTTTTCAGCCTCTTTTTTTTTCTGATGATTTGTTACTCAAGATCAATCGTGTAATTCGCTTTTTCTCTGGTAAAGGGGGTTGTACCGGAGATTACCAAAACGATTTTTTCAATGTTCGATTCGGGTAAATCTGAGCTTGTGATAAAAAGATCACCCTGGAAGCTGCGGTGGTCAACTGAGATACCGTTTATAGTGTAAGTGACGATGCTGACGTTCATGGTTTGGGGCAGCCTGTTCTGCACACGCACGAAACCCTCCGCCGCCCAACCGCCCAGGTCGTGTTCAAGGTCAGTCGCATAACCGATTGCGTCAATCTTAAGGTCATCAATTGCCATACCCTTACCATTGACTGCGGCATCAGTAACGTAATCAAAACGTAGTATCACCTGGCTGCCGACAAAGTCCGAAAGGTCAACCCTTTCATCGATCCAACCTGAAGTCTGTCCGTTCCAGCCACAGCCGTAACTGTTGCCGGATGGGTTGGCTGTGGTGCAATTTTCGGAATCCAGGATCTCCCAGTTTGTTCCATCGGTACTGGCACTGATGTAAATGTAATCGTAATCTTCTTCGAGGTCGTACCAGGTCTTAAAGGTCAACGCGGCTTCACCGCTGACACTGCTGAGGTCGAAGGTCTGCGAAAGCGAAGCATTCGACTCGTCTCCGACGTTTGACCAGATGAAATACTCACCTGAGCTTGGGGCAGTGAAGGGCAGAAGATTGACTGCTTGGGAGGCAGCGATGTGGATGCTTTCCAGGTTATCGCACTCTATCTCAATGTAATCCACACCAAACTGGTATACACTGCCGTCAACCCGGACAGGGCAGTCCAGAACGGATTTTTCCATGTCCACATAAGTCGGGTTGTAGGTTTGGTAGTCATACCTTCCAGCTTCGGTGCCGGTATCCTGCAGCAGGTTTGCCACAGCCCAGTCAGCGAAAAACTCGTTACCGGTGTATGGTTTTTGCGTAGTGGGATTGGTCAGAGCGAGTTCGTTCATGACTTTCTCAATTCCTACAAACCCGTTTTCATCATGACGCACCAAAGCTTTGGTTGCATCTTCCCCGAACCGGTCAAGGAAATAGACCATGAAAAGGTAGCTTGCGCCGTAGTGTGGTCCATTATCTCCGATTTCTCCACCCCAATCGTTGAGCTGCATGTCGGTGTTGTCCATGTAAGACCAGTCAAAACCGCCTGCGTCATATTCGTTCACATGTTCGGCAAGCATCGAAAAGCCTTCATTGACCCAAGTTTCTTCGTTTTTGTCCTGGTACCAGTGGATCATATGCTGGAATTCGTGAGCCATCGTGCCGTAGATATAGCTGTCACCCAGGTCAACGTTATCTGAACTGATCAGGAACATCTCGTGCGCATTCGAGTAAGGGTGAGCGTCAGGGTGGAGCTCATCGGCGGAGGAATAATAACCTGCAAGGCTGACACCCAAATTTCCAGCGTAGAGGATGTAGAACCTGGGATCACCATCCACACCCGGGTTCCATTCACTGCCAAAAAACTCGCGGTTGGTCGGGATTATTTCCTTGTCAAAGGTGTCAGCAAGTTCCTTCAAATCATTTTGATCAAAGCGTACACCATTCTCGATCCAGAAATAGATATTATCGCCCACGTAGTGCAAGGTCGCATTGACCTGAAAATTGTCATTTGTATCCGTGTTGGTCGCCCAAAATTTCTTTTGATCTCCAACCGAATAGGGAGCATCGGTATCAATCAGCACATCCGGCACGTTAGGTTTTCCGCCTAACCTGGCGGCAAGATCGATGGGGTCATTGATTGGGACAGTATTCTGCTTGAGCTCCTCCAGGCTTTGGGAAGCTTTATCCTGCTCCATTGGATCCAAGATCTGTGAGTTCGGATCGACAAATGGAATGGGAGTGGATTCCACAAGGGTGAAGGGTGTTTCCAATATGGGCATCGAAGTTGAATTAACGCCGCGGGCAAAAATTGCACCTGTGCCAATCATCACGAGGCACAAACAAACCACACATAAAATTAATATGGCTGCGATGATCAGCACGATTTTGGTTGAACTATTCATTCTTAACTCACAATTCCGATTGTTACCTTCAATGCGCAACAATCTACCAAGCATTTTACCCAATCTGCAGGTTTTATGAAACATATTATCTAAGGTCTTTCAGATTATGCATGGATCGGTAAGCTTCGTGACAGGTTGCTTGCAAGTGTTAGAATCGCTCTATGTTTAATGAAAGCTCTCTTGACAGGCTGGCAAATCGCTTGCGCATTCTGGTACTGCTGGTTGCCATCGTGTTACTGGTAGTGGGTTCTTCCGTCGAATCAGTCAATCCCCTTGATGGACTGCGCAAGTATACGCGTGGGGTTGAATTTGACTTCGTGGAATGGGAAGTCAGCGCACTTTTCCACAAGGCTGTCAGTTCGTCTCTCAAACTTGAGCGTTTTCTTGAAAATGACCAGCAAGTTAATGCTGTTTTGACCTGGTTGTCGGAAACAGAGAAAGTCATTAATCTCGAGCAGGATCTGGTTACCGCCCAAAATGATCCCTCTAATGAACGTGATAAATTGGTCCAGGCAGCCAAATCCGATCTGGACCAAAAGAAAACTGAACAGAATCGACTTGCGAAACTGGCGGAGGCTGTCTTGCAGAACCAGACTGAAGTTACCCTTGCGAAGGCTGGATTTGGGCTTGGTGGGCAGATCCTGCCACCGGTCCTTTACCAGGTGTCTGACCTTCCTCTCAACCTGATCATTTCTCCCCGGACAGAAATCAGGAACGCGCTTAGCATCAGCCTGGATGCAGGGCTGGATGCGGTGGAAAAGGATGGGATTGAAACAGGCATTTATGAGGATTATGACCTTTCTGCATTGATTGAACCTGTTGGTGGGATTGGGGCTTATCCCACGATGGTCATGCGCACCACCAATCTCAATTGGCTGACTGAAACCGTCGCGCACGAGTGGATCCATAATTACCTGACTTTCTTCCCGCTTGGAGTCCGGTATTATTTGAACGATCAGATGCGGACAATCAATGAAACTACCGCTTCACTCGCGGGCAAAGAAATTGGTCTGGATCTGATCATTGCCTACTATCCTGAACGGACACCGAGATATTACCTGGAGATGCCCACTTACACCACGGTACTATCTGACGCTGAAGAAACCCTTGACCCTTTTGACTTCCGGGCAGAAATGCGCGAAACCCGCTTGCGAGTAGATGCGCTTTTGGTTAATGGGCAAGTCGAAGAGGCTGAGAAGTACATGGATGCCAGGAGAAATTACTTCTGGGAAAACGGCTACCGCCTGCGCAAGATCAATCAGGCGTACTTTGCCTTCCACGGCTCTTATAATGACACGCCAGGTGGTGGAGCTTCAGGCGCTGACCCGGTTGGGCCAGCTGTGCAAGAGTTGAGAAAACGTTTTTCCAGTTTAAACAAATTCCTCCAGGAAGTCCGTACTGTGCGCAGTTTTGATCAACTTTTAGTTCTGATAGATGAGATCCCACAAGCGCGAGAACCTGCAATGGTAATCAACCTGATGGGAAATCCTTTTCTAATTTATAATGATTAGAACAAACAGCAAGAAGGGATGGCCTAACCAGCTATGCAATTTGGAACCCCGCCTACCAATCCACTCCTGATCGTTATCTCCGGTCCTTCTGGAATCGGAAAAGATGCAGTGGTTGGTCTTTTGCGAAAAACGAACCCTGACACCCACTTTGTGATCACGATGAATTCGCGTCCACCAAGACCCGATGAAGTGGATGGTCGGGATTACTTCTTTGTATCCCGTGAGGAATTCGAAGCGATGATCGAGGCGGATGAACTCCTGGAACATGCCAAAGTCTATTCAGATTATAAGGGTATACCCAAATCGCAGGTGCGTGAAGCGTTTGCTTCGGGCAAGGATGTTATTATGCGGCTTGATGTGCAAGGGGCAATGACCATACGCAAAATCTGCCCTGATGCCGTCCTGATCTTTCTGACTGCCAGTTCGCGCGAAGAGTGGGTGAATCGGTTGCTTGAACGCCGCAGCGAGACTCCTGAAGAGTTGGAACTCCGCTTTAAAACCGCTGCACAAGAATTTGCTATGATAGATCAGTTCGACTACCTGGTGGTTAATTCTGAACATCACCTTGATAAAACGATTGACGACATCCAGGCAATCATCCGGGCTGAACACATGCGAACGACTCCACGCAAGGTAGATTTATGAGCGAACAGAATAAACCAGAGGCTGGTTCTGAGTTTCAATTCCAGCCCGGATCCCCACGCCTGGAAGAATCCTGGGGGAAGCCTGGGCGGTTAAAGAGACCCTGGCAGTTGCCAGGATTTCCGTTGATAACTTATTCGATATTGGGTCTCACGGTCCTTTTTTATGTTGTCCAACAAGTTGTGGAACGCGTGTCTGGCTTTGATCTGCTCTTTCTGTTACTCGGCAAGATCAACCCCGCAATTTTGGCAGGCGAATTCTGGCGGTTCCTGACACCAGCTCTGTTGCATTCCAGCTTGATCCATTTGATGTTCAATATGTATGCTCTGAGCATTCTCGGCCGCCAAATTGAGCCGTTCTATGGCAAGGGTCGTTTTATCCTGCTTTATGTGATCGGTGCGTTTGGGGGCAACGTGCTCTCGTTTGTCTTGAGTGGCTTCAATTCTCTCGGAGCTTCCACCGCGATCTTTGCGTTGCTCGCCGCTGAGGGGGTCTTCATCTGGCAGAATCGGCAGGTTTTTGGCAAGCAAAGCCAGGGAATCCTGATGAACCTGGCGTTTGTATTGGTGCTAAACCTGTTCATTGGTATCTCACCAGGTAGCAACACAGATAATTGGGGGCACCTTGGGGGCTTGCTGGCGGGTTTCTTCTTCGCTTACATGGCAGGTCCGCTGTTGGCGTTTCGTCGAACCGATGCGGGCACGCGGTTGGAAGACAATCGGTCTAAACAGCAGGTATGGCTTGCTGCCGTGATGGTGCTGGTTGCTTTTGGGGTAATTGCCGCCATTCCGTTTTTCACTCGCTAAGCAGGCAAGCATGAAATTACTTGAACGTATCCAGAAAGTGGATGAAGAAATTTCAGCACGTCTTGTATTGAGAGATGAAAAAAGTGTCGCTCATAAGATAATCGCCCTGATTGGGCACAGCTGTGATTCCTGGTATTGGTTGATTGGGCTGATGCTGGTCTGGTTTTTCACACGGGGAGCGGTTCGCACAACCGCGATCCTCTGGGGGCTTGCGCTTGCCAGCCTGGCAGTGATAGTGCTGGGTATCAAATTCCTGCTTCGCCGCCCGCGTCCTGAGGGCGAGTGGGGCAGTATTTACCGCGTCACGGATCCACACTCCTTCCCATCGGGGCATGCCGCCCGAGCGATGACGATTGCCTTTCTGGCGACTCAGTTCCAGAATCCGTTATGGTTCATCGGTCTGTTTCCATGGGCAATTTTGGTTGGTTACTCACGGATTGCATTACGTTTGCATTACTTTTCAGACATCCTGGTGGGATGGCTGATCGGCGGGTTAAGCGGCATCCTGGCATTAAAGTTCCTGCCCTTGCTGATCCAGAAACTACCGGACATTTTCCCATTCCTGACCTGACTGTTAAAATAAACTGACCCCAGGTCGGGGTCAGCTCTACAGAAATAAAGGGGGTTATGCGAGGATCATTGCGCCCATTGCAGGGACAACAAGGTCAGTGATCTGCTGCTGCTCAACGCTGATGTGATTGTCGCTCAGCTGATCCTGCAGCTCTGTGCCATTTTCGTAGGCATCGCCAGTTGCAAGCGTGAGTTTTACTGCAGTATTGGTGTTGTTCAGAACCACAAGTACTGTGTCCAATTCATCTCGTCTTAGGTAAGCTAACACGCCGTCTTGAGCATAAATGGGCTCGTAGGATCCTGTGCGCAGGGCAGGAATCGCGTGGCGGATAGTGATAGCTTCCTTGATCGCGTCACGAAGACCCATATTCCAATCTTCCTCACGCCAGGAAAAACCCTTGCGACAGAGGGGATCCCGACCACCATCGAGCCCGATTTCATCACCATAATAGATGCAGGGTGCGCCGGGGTAGGTCAGTAAGAAAGTATAGGCAAGTCTTAATTTATCGACATTGCCGTTCATCAGGCTTAGGAAGCGAGGCATATCGTGGCTGTCGAGCAGGTTAAGCTGCGCATAGGCAAACTCCTGCGGGTAAATCTTAAGCAGCTCGCTGGTGCGATGTGCAAATGCCTGGGCGTTCATCGGTTGCGGCTGTTCCAAGCCCATCATGCCCTCAGCAAGTTTGTGGTCAAAAGAATCGCCACCAAAAAAGCTGACAGCTGCATGGGTCAACTGGTAATTCATGACTGCATCAAACTTTTCACCTGAGTTGAGCCAATCCTGGGCTTCGGTGGGAACTTCACCAACGATATAAGCATCGGGGTTGGCGGTCTTGACCACGTCGCGGAATTCCTCCCAGAAACCTGTCGAAGTAATTTCGAATGGAACATCCAGGCGCCAGCCGTCGATGCCCTGATCGACCCAATAACGCGCTATGTCCATGATGTAGCGGCGTACGATCGGGTTCTCGGTGTTTAGTTTAGGTAAGGCGGGGTTGTTCCACCAACAATAATAATTAGGTTTTCCTTGGTAGGCGTTTAACGGATAACCATGAACAATGAACCAGTCTATGTAAGGTGAATCCTTGCCGCTTTCGAGGATGTGGTTGAAGGGGAAGAATCCCCGGCTGGCATGGTTGAAAACGCCGTCCAAAACGATGCGAATACCACGTTTATGAGCTGCATCCAGTAGGGTATGAAAAGCTTCATTCCCACCAAGGAGAGGATCAATCATGTAGTAATCGTGGGTGTGGTACCTGTGGTTGGATGCCGATTGGAAGATCGGATTGAAGTAGATTGCAGTAATACCAAGGTCTTCGAGATAATCAAGCTTCTCGTAGACTCCCATCAAGTCGCCACCTTTGTAGCCGTGGATGGTGGGTGTACTGTCCCATTTTTCAAATAGACCCGGTTTGTTTACCCTTGAACTCCAGGCAAACCGGTCAGGGAAGATCTGATAGAAGATGGCGTTTTTCACCCAGTCCGGGGTTCGGTTGTTGTAATCTTTCATGTTTCCTCAATAACGCACAAAATATAGTTGATGCGCCAACTAATTATTATACTAAGGGGATGGGGTTTCGTCACCATTTAATCAAAGGTATAACAGCTTGTTAATAATTTATTAGCAATAGTTGTCATTTCAGGTCAAATCAGTTGCCAATTTTCACAGTGAATCTTCATTTATGTAACGCGGAGGGGTTGCAAGACGGCTGGTTTTGAATTATTCTTTTACCGGGAATGGTAAAGTCCCGGTGGGCTTCCTGGTCTTCAAAATCAGTGTCGGGTCGGTAAGAGCCGTCGTGGGTTCGACTCCCATCCATTCCCGTTTTTTATGGGAAAAAATATGAGAAATAACAGATCCGTTTCATTGCTGTTGCTCTGCCTGCTCATCCTGGTCAGTGGTTGTCAGGCAGTGACTCCCACGCCAACGCTTCCTCCAACGCGTACACCCACACCTGTGCCTCCAACCTCGACACCTGTGCCGACCAGTAAACCGACACTGGATGTAGATCTTCAGGACCTACGCGGTAAGGAAGTGAAGGTTGCCTATCCATGGGTCAGGGATCAAAGCCGGGTGAACCAATTAATTGATGACTTTAACCTGACCAATGCCTGGGGAATCCGGGCTGTGGCTGAGTCCTTCGCCAGTGATGATGAGATGTCAGATGCATTGCAAAAGGGAGATCTGGACGCGAATGTTTTGATTGGAAAAACTTACGATCTGTTGAATCCAGAAAATCAAATTTGCTTTGTGGATTTAAGTAACTACATCAACGATCCAACCTGGGGAGCATTGGACACGTACCGCAAGGGTTCACCATTTGAGGCTTTTGCTCCCGAGGAGAACGAAGCCTCACAACGCTTCACACTACCGTTGGCGTATGATGCGGGATTGATTTACTATCGAACAGCTTGGGCAAGAGAACTTGGTTTGGAGGAGGTGCCACTATCCTGGGATGATTTTTCGTTCCAGATGCAGGCAGGTTTACAAGCCAATTTGAGCGATAACGTCTGGGTCAATAATGGCACAGGTGGTTTGCTGCTCTCTAAATCGATCCTTTCCGCCCAGAGCTGGTATGCCGCCTTTGGTGGAACCTATTCGCTTGAAAACCAGGTTTTGAGCTTGCAGGACAATGCTCTCGACACTTCCTTCCGAACCCTGAAACAGTCCTTTGTCGATGACACTTCGTGGGTAGGATTGGAGCCCACCCCTTATCAATATTTCCTGGATAAATACGCGCTTGCCTATGAAGGTACATTGAGCGAACTTAATCAGCAGACCTACTACTTACCTGAAAAAATGGCAGAGATCAATTGGGAGACCATCCCTTATCCGACCACCGATGGAAAAGGATCAATCTCGCTGGAATCGATCAGTGTTGGGATCAACGCTGCTGAACCTGAAATCAGCCTGGCATCCTGGTTCTTCGTCAGATGGATGCTGCAGCCTTCCCAGCAGGCCCGATTGGTAGACATAACCGGTCTTTGGCCTGCCACAGGGCATCCTGCAGTGGTTGCCGCCGATTACGCGGCTTTTCATCCTGCCTGGGCATCTGCCCTTAAGGACGGGGTCCACCTTACTCTGGCGCCTGAGGCAGTCTCATGGGGAATTAACCGGTACATCTTACAGGATGCCTACATGCGGATTTACGGTCTCGAACCAGAATATTTCTCCAGCATTATCGACATGCTCA
>MTKZ01003748.1_pt1 | contig 22458 bp, 27 predicted proteins | sample 1042781 | NCBI WGS metagenome assembly MTKZ01 (sample SAMN06212207, study PRJNA360539) | anaerobic digester metagenome | biome: Wastewater treatment plant; material: sludge; isolation source: anaerobic digester fed with sludge from wastewater treatment plant | place: Denmark: WWTP Viborg ... | reverse complement strand
AGCTGCTTGGATACCTTCTCTATGCCCAGGGCGCACTCTGAGCCGAAGTTGAAGTTCACAATCTCCGTCTCGGATAGGTTGACCAGCCCGACTCCCTTCTTCTCCGCCCAGTCCACATATCCCGCTTCTTTAGCCGCCGGCCAGAACTTCACCCAGATCATATCGGCATCGGCAAAAGTTGGCTCGCCGCCTGCCGAGAGAATCAGATCGGCCAGGGCATCGGCTACCTCAAGGCTGGTGAATGTTCCCTTTCTGTCCGGCACTCCGCCGCAGATATTGACCTTAACCAGCACTTTATCGTTTTTCTTGACAAAGCGGCCGATGCCCCCCAGCTCTTCGATGGCCTCAATGACGCAATTTCTGGTGTCCTGCCCTCTTCTTACGGAATAGGATGATCTGTCGCCTGAGCCTGAGGCCCACTCTTCCTCCGAATTAAAAGCACCCAAGGCTGCATTGGACAGCAATGCATCGCTGTCTTCGTCGATCCCGTCTCCGCTCTCTCTCTCGGGAATTCTTCTGCTCTTGACATCGGAATAGGAAAAGGTTTCCTTGGGAATCCGCTTTCTCTTTTTCTGGAGCGATGGGATGGAGTAGCCGGCTAAAATCCAGATGGGGTAGAGCAGAAAGAGAAATAGAACTATGATCTTGGGAACCTCGGACTTCTCGATTCCGGTGATATCGCTGTGGAACATGAATCTTGAGCCACTTGATTCTGAAAAAAATGGAAATATTTGGGCAAAGACATCCGCATATAAGAGAAAGCTGAAAACTATGAATATCAAAACCACAGCCAATCCCACTACAATCTTGGCATGTCTGCTCCATTTAAGCCTCTGGCCTAAAAAGTAGATGGCAAGGCCGCAAAGAAGCAGCAACGGCGGATCTATGACAAAGCTCATTATGGGCACCTCTTTTTTTTTGGATCTCTTTAAATAATATAAATCATTGGCAGCGCTTCAAGATATAAGGCAGCATCAGTCCCTCTTTGCCTCTGGTAACAAATCCCCTTGATCCGAGAATAGCCTGGAAGAGTGGATTGTCCGGCTCCTCCAGAATTCCCATCATTAGGTCCTTGCCTACGGCTCGAATGAGGCCGCTTTCAATCTTCTCTGGCAGATGCAGGGCTTGAGCCTGTTTTTCGCTCAGGGATCGGATCTGGCTGGCATCAGGCAGATTGCCAATCTGAATGATTCGGGCGGACAGGTGACTCTCCTGCCGGAAAAATTCCAGGCGCAATATGGGTGGAGTGTGGGCTGCATTGGAAACCAGCTTTAATTCCCAGACACCCAGAGCATCCTCAGCCGCCACCTCTTTTGATTTAAATTGGAAGATGAAACCACAATCTGCCTGGGTCATGAAATCCGTGGAATACCTTCGGGAGAGGACGAAATGAAATACGGGAATGCCCCTGCCTGGAGTTCTCAGCGAGACAAACGCCTCTCCCAGCACAGTATCTTGATCCACGATCTTGAGAAGATCATCGAAGCTGTTGAAAGGAAAGTCGCTATATTTTATGTAAACTGCTTTTCCACCTTCCGGAAGATCAAGATCTATAGCCTGGTTAGCAGCATGGATGCTGGTGTTGAAGGGATGAGTCTCCCCTTTTACCTTCGGGCTTCTGATCTGGCCCTTATCATCTTTGTCCGGCCAGAATCTCTTATAAAAGCCAAAGCCGTACATGAGGACTATATTCGCAAAATCATAATCGGCAGGATAAAAGCCCTTCCAGTACCTGTCATTCCAGATGGTCATGCTGGAGGGATCAAAAGCCCAGTTTACATTATCCTTGATCTCCAGATGGGGAGAATTGATCAGGGTTTGAGCGGGAAATAGGCTGCTGCTCTCCTTATATAATCTGGCCATCTCCTCTCTTTTGCAGTACATGGGATGATTGGAGTTGCAGGGCTGAGAGGAGATAGTATTCATCTAAATATAGATGATAATCCAAGCTATTTAGATATTTTGGGAAGGTAAAGGAGGCGGTTTAATGAAACCTCATGGGGGGAAGAGGCAGAAGGACATCAAGTCATTTATNNGCCCTCTCAAACTCCAGCTTATCCGCCGCATCTCTCATCTCCGCCTCCATCTCAATGATCAAATTGGGCAGGTCGGACTTGGGAATATGCCTGATATCGGTGATCTCCACTGCTTTATCCCGTATGGGCTTCCTGATGGTCTTGGGAACTATGCCATGCTCCTGATTGTAGGCCATCTGCATAGCCCGGCGCTTCTCCGTCTTCTCCACCGCCGACCTTATGGAGCCGGTGATGCTGTCGGCATAAAGGACCACCCGGGAGCTGGCATTGCGGGAGGCGCGGCCTATGGTCTGGATCAGGCTCTTCTCATCCCGCAAAAAGCCCTCTTTGTCTGCATCCAGGATGCCAATGAATCCCACCTCGGGGATATCCAGGCCCTCTCGCAAAAGATTGATTCCCACCAGTACATCGAATCGGCCCAGCCGCAGCTCCCGAATGATCTCAGTTCTCTCCAGGGTATCGATGTCAGAATGCAGATATCTGGCCCGGATATCATTCTGGGCTAAAAAGTCGGTCAGCTCCTCAGCCAGTCGCTTGGTCAGAGTGGTGACCAGAGTCCTCTCTCCGGCGGACACCACCTTGCGGATCTCAGACATGACATCTCTGACCTGGCCATCTATGGGCCTGATCTCCACCAGAGGATCGAGCAGACCAGTAGGCCGGATGATCTGCTCTACCACCTGAGCCGAGCGCTCCAGCTCGAAGTCGCCGGGCGTGGCGGAGACAAAGATCGCATTTTTCATATGCCTTTGGAACTCCTCAAAGCGGAGAGGACGGTTGTCGTAGGCGCTGGGCAGGCGGAAGCCGTAGTCGACCAGGCTCTTCTTGCGGGATCGATCCCCATTGTACATGGCTCGCAGCTGGGGCAGGGTCTGGTGGCTCTCATCTATAACCAGCAAAAAGTCGTCGGGAAAATAGTCCAGAAGGCAGTAGGGTGCCTCACCCGGCAGGCGGCGGTCGAAATGGCGAGAGTAGTTCTCTATGCCCTTGCAGCTTCCCGTCTCGGAGATCATCTCCAGGTCATGCAGAGTCCTCTGCTTGAGCCGATGAGCCTCGATCATTCCCAATTGCGGCAGCCGCTCATCCAGCTCGGCAATAATGGAGTACATAGCCACTTTCTGCTCCTCCTCCGGAATGACATAATGCCGGGCGGGATAAATGAAGAAGTATTTCAGTTCCTCTTTGACCTGCCCTGTCTGCCGGTCCACCTCGGAGATGCGGTCGATCTCATCCCCGAAGAGCTCTATCCTGATGATGTCGTTGAAGTAGCCGGGAACCAGATCTATGGTGTCGCCCTTGACCCGGAAGCGACCAGGGGCAAGGTCTATCTCATTTCTCTGGAAGAGTATGTCCACCAACCGGGCCAGTATCTCTTTTCGGGATATGCTCTCCCCCACATAGACCTCAAAGCCCATCTTCTGGAAGTTCTCGGGATTGCCCAGGCCATAGATGCAGGAGACGGAGGCGACCACGATCACATCCCTGCGGGAGAGAAGGGATGCAGTAGCCGCCAGCCTCATCTGCTCGATCTTGGGATTGATTAGGGCGTCCTTTTCTATGTACTGGTCCTTGGAGGGGATATAGGACTCCGGCTGGTAGTAATCATAGTAGGAGACAAAATACTCCACCCGATTGTCAGGAAAGAACTCCCTGAACTCATTGTAGAGCTGGGCGGCCAGGGTCTTGTTGTGGGCTATGACCAGGGTGGGCCGCTGCAACCTATTAATGACATTGGCCACGGTATAGGTCTTGCCCGAGCCAGTCACGCCCAGAAGGGTATGAAAGTTGTCCCTTTGCCCGTTATTTGCCGCCAGCCCGGCCGCCAGCTTCTCTATGGCCTGGGGCTGGGATCCAGTGGGCTGGAAAGATGAGACCAGGCGGAACTTCTGCAGGGCAGGTTGTCGGTTATCAGGAATTCTTGTCATGCGATCTGACCGCTAATACATGGATACAATCTGGCAGCTATACTACAGTCTCTAATCCGACTGCTTCTGGAAATAGGGATAAATGGTTATCGAGCCCTTTTTAATCACCACCTCGATAAACATTCCCGGAGCAAGCCCCGCCTCGTCGAGCATCTTTTCCGACAAGATTATCTTTCCACTACGGTTAACTGAATGAAGCAGCTGCCTCTTAAGGACCATCGGACGGCTTGGATCTGTCATCTCGACTCAGGGCGTCCCTAGGTTGCGGATCTCATAATAAGCCTTTCCCCTGACCTCCAGATCCTGCCTATATAGAGCGATATTTCTCTTGCACTTGCCAATCAGTTCTGCTCTTTCTCCCTGGCCATCCTTCTCCGAGCTATCTTTTCTGCATTCCAATCGGCGAATGTGCGCCCTTTTATGGCCAGGTTTAAAAACAGCCCGGCAAAAATCCACAATCCCAGTCCTATTACCACCGGAAATACCAACCAGAAGAGGAACACTATCAATACCAGTCCGGCTATAAAAAAGCAGGCTGCGACTCCCCCATACAGCAACCTTCTGGAAGACTCCATCTCCTCAGGCATGATTAAATGATTGATCTGCCAACTATTTAGCTTAGAGCATCGACTCGACATCATCCGAGCTGATCTTTTGGGCCCAATCAGGAGCGAAAAACTTCCGGTCATCTCCAGAACTGCCACCAGCGCTTCTTCTTGATCTCAATAACCTTTAATGGGGCCAGCGGAGCGGTTTGATGAATGGGAGCCGCTGGAATATCGTTTGCTTTTTTCATTTGCTTCTCAATTGGCCTTTCCCCAAAGGTCTTTGCAGCAGCTAAAAAGCGAGCCATATCCCCATCAGTGCCCCAGCACTCTCTCAATCCGGTCCAAGAGGCTCTCCATCAATACTGGCAGCCCATCATAGCTATCCTGGTCAGCGACTAGATCCTCAGGTCTTTGAACATAAGGCCCGGCGGCAATCTCCTCGGCACAGTGGTCCAAAAGATATTTCATGCTTTCCGGATTGCTCTCCAGGTGGAATTGCAGGCCGATGGCCTTCCCCAGGATAAAGGCCTGATTGGAGCAGGCATCGCTCTCTGCCATCCGCGAGGCTCCCAGAGGAATGGAGAATGTGTCTCCATGCCAGTGCAGTGCAAGGAATCTATCCGGCAGAGCGGAGAATACCGTCGAGGCCTGGCCTTCCTCTGTCAATCGGATCGGGAACCAGCCTATCTCCTGGTATCTGTTTTTGGTGACAATTCCTCCCAGTGCGCTTGATATCAGCTGGGCCCCCAGGCAGACGCCCAAAACGATCTTTCCCCCGTATACTGCCTTTTTAATGAACTCCTTCTCCTCTGCCAGCCAAGCGTATCTCTCCTCCTCATAGATATTCATAGGACCGCCCATAATGATCAGCCAGTCAAAGCTGGATAGAGGGGGAAGCCGTTCTCCTGAAAATAATCGGGTTCGGCTGAGGGCATGGCCGGGGAAGAAGCCCAGCTTTCCATGTTGGCCAGGTCTTCAAACGGGACATGCTGAAGATAGTGAATTCTCATGAAAGCTTCCTCTTGTCTTTCCGCCACATTCTCCTGGTGAAGGAGATCTGTATTAGATATCCATCAACTGATCCATATGTTCTATTGTATTTAAATTTATAACAGATCCCGACTGCAGCTATATCTTCGAGGTCGAAAGCCTCTTATGGGACCAATAGCCAAATTTCTGTTATGAAAGCAAGCCAGAGTCCGCAATACCTCATCTACGGCGCAGGGGCCATAGGCAGCGTTCTAGGCGGATTTCTGCATAAGATGGGCGGCTTGGTTACTCTGGCGGGGCGGGGCGAGCACTTTAGGGCTTTGTCCAAGAGGGGTCTACAGATCAGGGGAATCTGGGGAGAGCACTTTATTCCACCGGAGGAGTTGAGGCTTTTTTCCGACGGGATGCAGGCGAAGAGGTTTCCTGTCATCCTCTTGTGCGTGAAATCAAAGGATACAATAGCTTCGGTGGCCGAGGCAGCGCCTTTGCTGGAGGAAGGCGGGATAATGATCTCCATGCAAAACGGCTTGGACAACTGGGAGTCTGTGGCCGAAGGAGTAGGCCAAGAGCGCACCGTCGGAGCCCGGGTCATCTTCGGAGCGGAGATCGAGGAGCCAGGCCGGGTCAGGGTGACGGTCAATGCCGATGACGTCCTGCTGGGCGAGCCATTCCTGCCTGTGAACCGGAGCCTCCTGGAGAGGATTCAAAGGGATCTCTCCCATTCCGGCATACCGATCCGGATTGTGAGCAAAAAGGAGATCTGGGCCGCCATATGGGGGAAAGTGCTCTACAACTGCTCCCTCAATCCTCTGGGAGCGCTGCTGGAGGTGCCCTATGGAAAGCTGGGGGAGAGCCCAGAGACCAGAGAGATCATGAGACAGGTGATCAGGGAGATCTTTCTGGTGATCCAGGCGAAAGGGATTGAGTTTCCCTTTAGAGATGGGGAGGAATACTTCCATTTTCTTCTGGAAACCCTCCTTCCCCCCACTGTTGATCACCGAGCCAGCATGCTCCAAGATATTCTAGTGGGCAGAAAGACGGAAATCGATGCTCTTAACGGAGCCATATCCAGATATGCTCAGGAGTATGGTCTGGCCACTCCCTATAATGATCTTCTCACTGCTTTGATCAAGTTCAAGGAAGAGAGAAATCTTCTTTCCCCTTGACCGAGCCTCATTAGCATAAGGCTGCAGATGGATCAAAGGACAGAAGTGCGGAGGGGAATTCTATGATGGTGGAATCCAAGATGCATAATTGGGACCCTGAGGACTATCGGAGGAGCGCATCCTCTCATTTCGGCTGGGCTATGGCTCTGATTGAGAGCTTGAAGATAAAGGGAGACGAGAGCATCCTGGATATTGGATGCGGGGATGGCAGGATCACGGCATATCTGGCAGGACTTGTCCCAGATGGCCGGGCGCTGGGAGTGGACCTATCACCAGATATGGTTGGCTTTGCCTGCCGGGAGTATGCGGCTGTTCCCAATCTGAGATTCCAGGTGGCAGATGCATCTCGGCTGCATTTCCATGATGAGTTCGACCTGGTGGTATCCTTCGCCTGCCTGCACTGGATAGAAGATCATATTCCTGTGCTGGAGGGAGTGCAACGCAGCCTGGTACCGGGAGGCCGCTTTCTGATGCAATGCGGCGGCAAGGGCAATGCGGAAAAGCTATTTTATTACACCGATAGAGCGGCGGCCAAAGATCTCTGGAAGCCCTACTTTTCCGGATTTTCATTCCCCTATCATTTCTACGGCCCGGAAGAGTACCGGGGCTGGCTGGAGCAGGCCGGGCTCTCAGCAATACGGGTGGAACTGGTGGCCAAGGATATGGTCCATCAAGGCCAGGCAGGACTGGAGGGCATCATCAGGAATACCTGGCTGCCTTACACTGAAAGGCTGCCCGCTGCGCTGAAAGATGATTTCGTGCGAGAGGTTGCCGAAGGATATCTAAAAGAACATCCTGTGGATGAGAGTGGCCAGGCCCATGTGCGGATGATGCGCCTGGAGGTGGAGGCCATGAGACCTCCATTAAATTCATAATCTGCTTCTTTTATTGCTCCGGAAAGCCCGGAGCCCTCCGAAAGCGACCACTTTTTAATCAGTCAGTTTGCCCTCTCTTTCCGACTTTAATGCCCTTGCGTGCCAGATCAGCTTATCTATCATCCTCTTGGCCTGGACGTGCTGCGATTTTCCCAGAAGCTGGCCCTGCTCATCGAAGAGCTCCTGCACCTTGGGAAAATGAACCGCGTCTCCCATGGGGACCAGATGAAGGGCGATGCAGACCAATCGAAGCTGCTCGGTCATGCGCACCCCTCCCCAGGCTCCAGAAGATACGCCGCAGATGCCCACCGGCTTTTGGGCATAAGCAGAGAAGAGCATATCCAGCATCATCTTCAGCTCACCAGGATAGCCGTGATTGTACTCGGGAGAGACTATGATCAGGCCGTCCATACGCTCTACCTTCTCAGCCAGATTTTTGGCCTGGGGGCTTTTTTTGCTGTTGTCCGTAGCCGGCAGGCGATAGTCCCGCACATCGATGATCTCGCTCTCCAGGCCCGCCTCAAGGGCTTTTTGCAGCATGAACCGGGCCGCCTTCTCCGACTGACGGCCCTCTCTGGCTGTGCCCAGAATTATGGGGATATACATCAGGCCGCCCCATTAGAGTTATCCCGGCATCCGGCTGCGGAAGCAGCGCCCTTCCTCTTATCGACGAAATCTGCTTCAGTGGGCTTGTTGGAAGGCTTTGAGATTGCCCTCCCGTACAAAATCGACATATTCTATTCCTCAAAGATAGCCGTTGTTTTCACCAGAGGACGATATAGAGCGCATCTCCCTCTTTCCTGCCCTTAAGAAGCTGGCAATGCCTGAGTATGGCAAACTGATTTTCCAGCTCCGTAGCAGGCAGATTGAACCTCTCTGCAAGCTCATTTCTGGTGGCTTTCCCCTTCTCGGCAATGAACTGGTAGATCTCCTTTTGCAGATCGGTGAGGCCATCCGTCCCCTCCAAGCCATGGCTGTCCCGGAAGATCTTCTTGGACCTCTCTCCCCAGGGATCGCAGACCCTTATCCGGCGTCCCACATCGATATAGCAGTCCTCGCAGAGGGTCTTTCCCTCGGTGGAGAAGACCTCATCCTCGGATACGCTCTTGCCGCAGTTCTGGCATTTTATGCCATCAATCATAATGCATCATTCCTTTTCCAGGATAAAAACAGCTCTGATCTATTATTCATCCAGCAGAAGTGCGGCAGTGTTATAGCCGGATCCCATGCGCACCAGCCCGGCAATAGCGGCAGCCTCCAGCATCTCCTCCCGGCTTGCTCCCTTCAGTTGAGCCAATTTCTTATGCCTGATGAGGCATTGCTCGCACCTCACAGCCGCGGAGCAGGCCAGGGCAATAAGAGCCTTATCCTTTTCCGATAAAGAGCCCTCTTTCATGATCTCTGTCATCAGCTCTTGAAAGGCTCTCTCCGAGCCTCCTCCTAGAGCGGCTATGAACTCCTCTGCCCTTGAACCTTCTGCGCCCATATCATCTCCCATCTCCTGCTCGTCTCCTGCGCCATCTCCTAGCCGGATGCGATGCCAACTCTGCCACTACTAAGGCAAATCATATTATATCAATATGATCAATGCGGCTACGAGATTCGATCTCACAAATTTTATTCTAATAGCTGCGACTTGGTAAGCATGGTGCCGAGATGCTTTTCCCTATGAAAGAAAGAATTAGCAGCAATACGGCTCCGGGCTGCCCTATTGATTTTTATCCGGCTCAATATTATCTATTACCAAATTGCACTGTTCCAAGATATTAATGAAAAGGTTCTAATAGAAAGAGCATATCATGGAATTTTTTATGAGGTCGTGCATTAACCTATTACTGATCCCTATCTTGCTGTTGGGATGTGCAGGTGCCTCCGAGATCCTTGTGGGGCAGACGGGCGAGAATTATTCTCAGATCCAGGCGGCTATAGATGTCTCCATGCCGGGGGATACCGTCAAGGTGCAGAGCGGGATCTACAGGGAGAATGTGAACATATACAAGCCTCTCAACCTTGTGGGTGTGGATAGCGGCAATGGCACTCCGCTGGTGGATGGGGGCGGATCGGGAAGCGTCATCACTATTGCGGCAGGAAACACCACCCTTCAGGGCTTCAACATAACCGGCTCGGGGCACTGCGGCTGCGGACATGCCGGAATACGGATCTCTTCCAGCAACAACCTGGTAATGAGCAATATACTTTATAAGAATAAATATGGCATCTATATTGAAACTGCCGGCACAAACAACACCTTCGTCTCCAATGATCTGCTCAACAACAGCATCAGTATCAGCGACAGCGGCAACAACAACTCCTGGGATGCCAGCAAAAAGTCAGGCGGATGGCGTGGCCTTTTGGAGATGATCAGCGGCCCCCGGGTCATGGGAAACCACTACACTGACTATGACGAGGCTGTGGAAGGCTGCAATGACACCAACAAGGATCTCATCTGCGACCAGCCCAAGGCCATAGGAAGCTCTCTGGACAGCTATCCCTCCATCTCTACCATGAACTAAAGAAAATCTGAAGGGAAAAACTTCTCCGAGATCGGTGCAGAGGCAGACTGCATCTACATTTTTTTCGCTGCCTATATCCAGGAGACGCCTGAGAGGAGACTATGAATTCGGACTATGACAAATGGCCGGCGGTAAGGTCCTCAATAAGGTTCATTGAAGGTTTTGCTTTAGATGCTACAGATAAAAAATATCTATTCTGCCATGACCTCTGCCAGCTGTTCGACCGTCTGCAGTCCGCCTCTGAAGGTCTGGATGCATCGGAAAAAGCAAGGTGCGGCCTGGATGGGGTGGCGGTGGAGCTCGTCCTGCAGATCGATATGGATAAAAAGGAGATACTTCTGGACAAGCTCTTCAAGTACTGCGATCTGGATTTTCATCTCTTCACCGAATTGCTTCAAATTTTAAGGCGCCACTATCCGGACTGCCGCCTGGTAGTCCCATCATTGCAGGGCTACGAGCTGGCGCGAGAGATCCACAGATTTCTGGGAGCCCCGGATCTGGAATGCGTCTATCTCAAGGGGGAGGCCGAGGAGCGGCTGCTCATGAGCGAAGCCCTGGAGGGCATCAGCTTCCAGAGAATCCTAGAGGACACCGAGAGGCACTATCAGAAGAGAGGCGGGATGGATAAGAAGAGGTCGGAGCAGGGGCCGGGCCGGGAGCTATCCATGTACCTGCAGGGAGAAGATGGCGAGGAAGAGGTGCTGTGGATGCGGGTGGGTATTGGGCTGTGAATCTCAATTAGCAAATACTGTCATAAACAGAATGATTGAAGACTGCCGTTTTGTTTGAGGCGGGTGTTATAGGGGATATTTTTTAGCATCATTTTATTCATTCTATTTAGCTTATGAAAACATATATAATGCTCAGCGGCATAGATGAACTGAAAATCACAGCGCGGATTCGACGGAGGAAATATATTGTCAAAACTTAATATATTCATTGATGGAACATGGTTGCTTTTCCAATGCGGTGCAGGCAAAGCCATGGCAAATGCAACAGATAGACCAGATGATAGATTTAATCTTGATTTTAGCAAGTTAAATACAGCACTGCTTCAACACGCAAAAAGTCATGATGGAAATTGTGATGAAATCGGCGATGCTTTTATATCAACATCGATATTCAAGCTTCCAGATGATTTTAGAGATTGGCCGAACCAGTTCGCGAATATCACAACAGAAAATATAGAGAAGACTAACCGAGCAGTCACTGCCAGGGAGCAATTCGTCACCTCAGCCGGAAGAGCAGGCTATAAGATGGATGCTGTCTTTCGACCGGCTATTCGTGAACATATAATTCGTCGGTTATCTGAGGGTCGATATCAAGAGAAGCAAGTGGATACATCTGTGGTGGCATTACTTGTACTGTATGCGATCACTAGGCCAGGTGATTATCATTGTGTAATTACAGGCGATTCGGATATTTTGCCAGCTATAAAAATTGCCTATCCTGAATTCACAAAAAATGTATTTCTTGCTTCAACACACCCGGATGAATTGAGTGCGACGCATAGGCAGACAGCGTTCTCGCTGGTTGATTTCGATTTTACAATTCCTCCGTTCTATCTCCAGATTAAGGACTCTGTACCTCAGTTGATCTCAGGTGATAATGTGTATCGGTGTGAAGAATGCGGAAAGATATTCACTACATTAAATCCGATACCATCGAGGTCGAGACCGAGGTGTCAACACGATATGCGCAGGTGAAAATTATTTAAGAAGCAAGTCGAATTCCGCATCGAAAGCAGATCTCGGCTGAGCTACAAAATAAACTTGCGTTACAATAGAATAGTAAATTTGAAGCCGCCGATGGGATTCGAACCCATGAACTGCTGATTACGAATCAGCCGCTTTAACCGGGCTAAGCCACGGCGGCCTGCTGAGGCAGGGGAGGAGAAGCCTCCCTGCCAATTTAAGTTTTCCCATTCCCTAGCAAGGCCTCTCCTTCTCCTCGGCCCCGCTCTCCAGCTTCTCTATCTCCTCCGCCAGCCGGGGCAGAAATATGCCTATATCTGTAACCAGGCCGATGGCCTGGGCTGATCCCCGGTCCATGAGCTTGGTCACTGTGGAGGGATTGATGTCCACGCATATGGTTTTGACATAGGAGGGCAGCAGATTTCCCACGGCTATGGAGTGCAGCATTGTACCCAGCATTATGGCCATGTCCACACCCTTCAGAGCCCTGTCCATGGCGTCCTTGGCCCGGACGGTGTCGGTGATCACCTCGGGCAAAGGCCCATCGTCGCGAATGGATCCGGCCAGGATGTAGTCTATGCTTTTTTGCGTGGCCTCATACATGATGCCCCCCTTGAGCTTTCCTTCCGCTATGGCGTTCTTGATCGAGCCGCTGGCCATGATCTCGCTGATGGCATAGAGGTGGTTCCTATGGCCGCCGGAGATGGCATTGCCCTGGCAGTTCATCCCCAGGCTGGTTCCAAAGAGCTGCCGCTCGATGTCATGCACCGCCACGGCGTTTCCAGCCAAGAGGACGTCCACATAGCCCTCCCGGATCAGCCGCGCCAGAGCAGGGGCCGCCCCGGTGTGCACCAGCGCCGGGCCGCAGACCACAGCGATCTTGCCCCCTGCGGTCTTGGTCCGCACGATCTCAGACGCAAGCTGGCGCACCAGCTCACCGCTGGGCCTCTCCGAACTGACCTCATTGGACATGAATCCGAAGAAGGTCTTCTCCCGGGGCCGCTCCGGGGGAACCACTTTTACTCCAGCGGTGCCGATCACCACTCGATCCCCTTTCTTGATGTGGCCTATGGGAGTACAGCGGGCCCGGCCGTCTTCCAGCACAATCAGGCAGTCCATGTGATTGTGCTCCACCTCCACCCAGGAGCCCTGGTAGCGAACATAGGTGGGATGATTGGTGGTGGAATAAAATCCTCTGGGGACAACCATATCCCCTGGCGAGACGCCGGTCTTGGCATCCTCCATCTCCACCAGCCGGGCTCCAAGCGCATGTAGCTCCAGGAGTATCCGGTCCAGATGAGTTGCATCCTCGCCGGTGATGGTGATCTGGACATAGCTGGTGTCGTTTTTCTTCTGGCCAATCTGAAAGTTCTTGATCTCGAACTCGCCCCCCATGTCCATGATCTTGTCCAGGACCCGGGTCATCATCTGCGAGTCGATGAGATGTCCCTGCATCTCTATGTCTGCAATCTCACTCATAATCCTCGGCCTTCTACCACATCTCACCGTCTAAGAGCGCCTGGGTCTTATCATTTGTGCTCATGACCAGCTTGGTGATTCCGATCTGATAGCCCTCATCGTCCGGCATGGGCGGATCGAATAAAGCCCGAATTCCGCTGCGGCGCAGGTGATACTCGAAGTCCCTGGCCGTCTGCAGGCTCCGAACGTGAATTATAACCCTCTGCACTATATTCTCCCCGGCGCGCTTATGCTCTATGGTCTCAATCATGGGCAAAAGAATGCTCTCTCCTATCCGCTGAGCCCTTTCCCGCCGCTCCTCTTCCGACTCATTCCACTCCACGGACTGAAAGCCCTCCCGCACCACCCGGGAGAGAAAGAAGTCCGTGGCATAATCATTGTAGTATCGAAAGCCTATTGCAATGTCGCTGCAGTTGGTAGCCGAGCTGGTGTACTTTAATGGAGAGACCAGGTTTTCCGGGTCCTTGAGCACCACTCCCTCCCGGCCCTGCCGCCCCAGGCGGAGCACAATCTGCCTGATCTTCTCCGCCGCTACATCCTTTTGAAACTGGCCCAAAAAAGCGGTGGCCTTGAGGCCGAAGCTCTCCGCCAGCTCATGGGTCTTATGCACGCCCGCCGTCCCCTTGCGGTTCTTCTCCGCCACATCGAAGAGATAAAAATCGATGCTATCTGTGGGATAGACCTCCTTGGCCACATAGGGATTCTCCGGCCCCACCATCTCCCCGCATAAAACCAGGCTGGGATGCTTCAGGAATACCTCTTCAGAGATCATCCGTCGGGCCACCTCTGTGGAGTAAGGGCAGATGAAGCCGCCTCTGGTCAAAGCCACAGTCTCCCCGCTTACAGACAAGATCCGCACATTGTGGCCGTTCATCTTCTCCTCCACCGCCACCGCCCCAGAGAAGTGCCTCTCTATGGCCGGAGCCAAAAACAGGGGCCTGCGAATCTTGGGATAGCCGAAGACGATATCCCCGTTTTCAAAAATAACTGTGCCTGCCTCGACCCCCGATGTCTCCTTCTCAAAGCGGATCAACCGGGGCTCGGGCCAGGCAGACTCCCGAATTATGGTCTCTTGCAGGCCTTGCAGCCTGCTCTCTGTCATTCCCAGTATCTGTGCCACTCGGGCCAGATTCATCTGGTCCTCGCCAGATAATCCAGTATGGACCGGCGGGTGATCATGCCCACCACTTCTTCCCTGCGATTCAAGACCGGCAATCCGCCCCTGTCCTCCTCCAGGATGATCTTCTTGACCTCTTCCAGGGGAGTTTCCACATAAACATACTGCACATCGTGGGTCATGACGTCGGAGACCAGTATGTTGTAGATTCTGGCATACTGCTTGCTGGCAGTGTCATTGAGATCCCGGAAAGCCCGCAGGGAACGGGCAATATCCCTCTCGGATATGATTCCCACCAACCGACCGCCCTCCACCACCGGCAGCCGTCCTACATCCCTGTCCAGCATCATGCGCCGGGCATGGACCAGTCGGTCGTTGGGATTGACGGTTAGGGGAACCCTCATGGCATCGCCGGCTGTGCCGCTCACCTTGACCGCAGTCAGCACCTCCCTGGGCCTGACCCATCCCAGGACCTTCTCTCCATCCATGACCACCAGGACCCCTGTCTTCTGCATCAGAGCCAGGGCATCATCAACCTGCATATCGGGCAGAACCTTGATCAGCGAGTCCATGGTGGCGGAGGCCACATGCAGAGATGAGGCGGGCATTCCCAGGGACTTGCGAGCGCCCAAAACCCTGGCGATCTGCCTGGTGGTGATCACACCCCCCAGCTTATCCTTGTTGGTGACCAGAAGCCTTCGGAGATCATTCTTCTCCATCAGATCCAAAGCATGGCCCAGCCGCTCCGATTTGTCTATGTTCACCGGCTCGCTCATAATGTCTTTAACCTGCATTACTTCCACCTCCCAATCTCAGCGATGATCTCATCGGCAGAGAAATAGCCCACTACCTCATCTTTGTCCAGCACCGGCATGCCTATGATGTTCTTGTCCACCAGCATGCGGCTGGCGGAGATCGCCTTCTCCTCCACACCGATGGTGAAGATGGGTGCGGTCATGATGTCCTCGGCCACAAAGGGCACCTCTTTGACATATCGATACTGCTTTCTGCCGGCAGTGCTGTCTTTTCTGGTCATCTTGATATTCTTGGTCTCCATCTCATCCTTTGGCCCCATGATCTCGGAGAATGTGAGGCCGGAGCGGGTGACGATGCCCACCGGCTTGTTGCTGTCCTCGTAGACCAGAGCCCGGCTCTGCCCCTGCACATTCATCTCCTCCAGGACGTGACCTATGGTATGGTGGCGGTGAACCGCCAGGATATTCCTGGTCATGAGGTCGCCTACAGTGGCCTTGATGTCCTGCTCGGAGAAGTATCTCATCATATCCCGGGAGGTGATCATTCCCGCGATCTGGCTGTCGCGCTCCACGGGAAGTCCGGAGATGTCGTTTTCGATGAGAAGCTGTGCCGCCTGGGGCATGGTGGCATCGGGGAATATGGTAATGGGCTTCTCGGTCATCACTACCTGAATGGGAACCTTGTCTATGGGCCGGCGGCGCCATTCCGGTGCCGCCTGGTTGAGCCGGTTGGTGATATCGTATTTGGTGACAATGCCCACCAGCTGCCCCCCGTCCATCACCGGCAGCCTGCCGATGCCGTACTTGAACATCAGATTCCTGGCTCTCTGAATGGGCTCATTTCGCTCGATGACATATATGGGAGCGTTCATGTAGTCTTTGACTTTCTTTATGATCATGGTAGAATTCCTCTGTTCTCGGCCAAAGCTCTTACGTAGTCTCTCTCGGTCAGAATGCCGGCCAAAGACCCCCGGTCCATGACCGGCAGAGATCCGATGTCGTTATCCATCATCTTCCTGGCTGCTTGGCCCAGGTCAGCCTTCCTCTCTGTGGCCAGAAGGCTTCTCTTTATAAGGCTTTTTATAGGCTGCTTCATGACTTCGGTGACATCGCCGGTGATAACCTTCTGGAAGGCCTCACCTCCGCCCAGATACTTCATGATATCCGATGCTGTGACCATGCCCATAAGCACTCCCTCCTGGACCACAGGCATGCGCCTGAATCCCTTCTGGATGATCATCCTGGTCATCTTCTCGATGGTGGTCTGAGCAGGAGCGGTCACCACATTGGGGCTCATGAAAGAATCCACCTCCAGGCCAGTGTCCAGGCCCCGGCAGAAGCGCACGAAGTCCTCCTCGGTGATTATGGCCTTGATCCGCAGATCATCGTCCAATATAGGAAGCCCGCCTACGTTCTTCTCGTACATCAGCTTCAGGACATCATTTAATGAGGCCTTGTCGTCGGCATAGGTGAGATTGGTGCTCATGATGTCTCTGATGTCGGCATTGATGGCGGTGTAGATGTTTCCCCCATACTTTTCTGCCAGGAGATTGTGCCTCAGCCCACCTCCCAGAAAATCAACTATATCGACCGAGGTGACAAATCCTATCAGCCTTTTGGTGCCGGGATCGGCTATGGGCAACCGGGAGAAGCCATAGAATATCATGGTCTTTATGGCTCCCATGATGGTGGTGGTAGGCGGCACTGTGACCACATCCGGAGATGCCACTCCCACCACATTGCTGGCCCTCTTGGCATTTCTGGAGTCGAACTGAAGTGGCGCTCTCTCCCCCGATCCGGGGGCAACAGGCATTCGATCGCTCTTCTGGGGAATCCTGGTTACATCCTTTCCCGTCGTTGGTCCTTTGCTCATCTTCACTCACCAAGGTAGCATTTTATCAGATCATTTCTGTCCACAATTCCCACCAGCCTTCCATCGTCCACCACGGACATCCTGCCCACGCCATGCTTGAGCATAAGCTCTATGACCGATCGCACGCTATCTTCAGGCTTTACGCTGTATAGCGGTGTGCTCATAAATTTTTCAACCGTCATCTGCATCGAGTCCGATGGCCTTCTCTCACTCTCTTTGCCTATCCTGGCTGTGCCTTTCAGCATATCGAATCTGGTGATCATCCCTATTGTCTTGTCCTCCTTGACCACGGGAAGGCCGGTGAAGTCCTTCTCGATCATAAGATCCCAGATCCTGGTTATGTGATCATCGGGTCGAGTGGTTACAACCTTGGTGGTCATGACCTCCGATACCTGCTTTTTGGGCACGCTCTCCAAATCGATGTTCATAAACACATCTAAAAGGCTCACCACCCCCTTCAGCACCGGTTTTTCCTCGGACTCGATGACCGGAAGGAGGCCCTTCTTTTCCCTGAGCATAAGCCTGGCGGCATCAATAGCGGGCGTCTTTCCCATCACCGTGGGAACCGAGACCATATAACCGGACACAGTCACATTTGACTTGGTTGAGGTCACTCTCAGCATATCCTGGTTGGTGACAATACCCAGGACTGCGCCCTTGCTGCTCAGTACCGGCAATCCGCGCACATGATTGTCTCTTATAATCTGACGCGCCTTGGTGAGGTATGTGGAATCCTCGACGTAGAGAGGATCTCTGGACATAATGTCTTCGACTAACAAATGCCATTCCTCCGCTGTCCAGCGATTATGTTCTATCTATTTCCATCCCTGCAGCTCCAGCAGAGCAATTCCCCGTTGACGCTCTCCAGGGTATCGGAGAGCTGGCCGCAAACCTCGCAGATTCCGCGCGGCATTGCCTGGGATGGTTCAAAGTGAACGCTCTCCCGGTGCATCTCCAACAGGTCACTTAAAATATCGTTCATGCCCACAGAGGAGCCCGAGGCCAGATCGGTATCTGTGATTATACCTACCAGCCTTCCACTGGCTATAACCGGCAGCCGTTTTACTCCGGAGCGAAGCATCAGGGCTGCAGCTTCGCGTAGGCTGGCATCGGGTTCAATGGAGACGACGGGAGAGCTCATTATATCTGCAACCTTGACAGCACGGGGATCTTTTCCTTCTGCCAGGATCTTCTTGACCAGGTCCCTTTCGGTTAAAATGCCTGTGGTTTTGCCTTCGGCAGTTATGATCAGGCTGCCCACATTGGCCGAGCCCATCTTCTTGGCAGCGCTTAATATGTCCAAGTCGGCACCGGCGGTGATAACCGGTCGGGTCATTATATCTCGCACTGGAATCTCCGTCTCCATTGGCCAATCTTCCCCCTGATAGCTTTATATCCTTACCAGAGTGCTAATCATATAAAAGGCTACTGCGCACGAAGAAGATTTAATGTAATCAATATTATTTTTTTATATTATTCCCTTATATGCCTGATGATATGCCCCAGTTCCGGCAGGATGAGATCCATGCCCACTCGTGCCGCTCCCGGAGAGCCGGGGAGGCAGAATATGGGCAGGCCGCGGTAGACTCCTGCGGCCGCTCTGGTGAGGATGGCTCTGGTTCCCACATCCTCCAGGCTTCTATATCGAAAGATCTCACCAAATCCGGGAAGGCTTTTTTCAAATAAAGGCTCCAAGGCCTCCAGGGTGAGGTCGGACTTGGTCAGCCCGGTTCCGCCGCAGACGATAATAGCATCGGCATCGCTCTTCTCCGCTGCCTGCCTCAAGCCAAGGCCGTCCGGGAGAAGTGAATAGCGGGCTGTGTGTCCCGCTGCCTTTATCCTCTCCAGAATCACCTGGCCGGAGAGGTCATCAGCCTCCTCCGGGCTTCTCACCGATCCGTAGCGTCTAAAGCGGGATGTGCTCGCGACCACCACATCTATGATCATGGCAGACGGATGGAAGGCTGAGGATAAAATTTTTCCCGTGAATGCGGGATACATACAAACCATGTCGCTTTTAGCCATCGATGTGGGGGCAGGGACCCAGGACATTCTGCTCTACGATCCGGAGGTGCCACTGGAGGGCTCGACCAAGATGATCCTCCCCAGCCAGACCGTCCTGGTGGGAAACAGGATCAATCGGGCCAGGATGATGGGCAGGGACATCTTTTTGTGCGGACCGACCATGGGCGGAGGCTCTTTTACAGCGGCGGTGAGATGGCATCTGGCGGCAGGGCTGAAGGTATTTGCCACTGCCAGCGCAGCGGCAACCATCAACGATGATCTGGAGAAGGTGGCGGCCTTGGGGATTGTCATCTGCGAAGAGGCCCCCTCCAAAGCACTGGAAGTGAAGACCGGCGACATCGATATAGCCGCTCTCCAGAAGGCTTTTTCCCTGTTTGATCTTGATCTGCCCCAGGATATTGCTGTGGCGGTGCAGGATCACGGCTTTTCCCCTCATAGCTCCAACCGCCTATATCGCTTTGAGTGCCTAGCCCAGGCCATCCGATCCGGAGGGAGCCTAAAGGATTTCGCTTACAGAGATCCTCCACAGAATATGACTCGCATGCTGGCCGTCCAAAGCACTCTCAAAGATGCAGGATTCCAACCATTGCTCATGGACACCGGTCCGGCTGCCCTCTTTGGCGCAGCACTGGACCTTGATGATGAAAAGCCGGCCCTGGTGATAAATTTCGGAAATGGCCACACTGTGGCGGCGGTGCTGGCTGCCGGTCGGATCACAGGCATCTTCGAGCATCATACCTCGGAGATCTCCCCGGAAAAGCTGGGCCGCCTGGTACGGGAGCTATGCCAGGGAACAATTAAAAGCAGTGAGGTCTTCCAGGATGGGGGCCACGGAGCATATGTGGAGAGCGTCCCCGGCAAGGTGAAGAGGATCCTGGTCACCGGCCCCCGCCGGCAGAGCTTTTTATCCTGCGGAGCGATTCAGGGGGCAGTGGCCGCCTCCCCCGCAGGAGATATGATGATCACCGGATGTATCGGCCTCTTAGAGGCCTGGAAAAAGAGAGAAGAGCTATGGAGATAGGCAGAGGAGCTGAAGCCGTCATCACCCTTATGGGAAAGACGGTTCAAAAGAGCCGGCCGGCCAAGAGCTACCGTCAGCCGGAGCTGGACCGGAGGATCAGGACGGAAAGGACATTGCGTGAGGCCAGGATTACCTCGGAGGCCAGACGGCTGGGGGTCCTGACTCCCATCATCAGCGATGTAACCCGGTTTGAGCTGAAGATGGAGAGGATCGAGGGAGAGAAACTGAAGGACATCATCAGCCCTGAGCTATCCTGGATGGTGGGGGAGACAGTGGGAAGGCTGCACCGTGGGGGGATCATTCATGGTGACCTGACCACCTCCAATATGATCCTCTCCCGGGGCAGGATCTGTCTCATAGACTTCGGGCTATCTTTTTATGAGAAGACGGTGGAGGCACAGGGAGTGGATGTCCATGTCTACTTCCAGACCCTGGAGAGCACCCACGACCGGCCCGATGAGCTGATGGAGGCGTTCATCGCCGGTTACATCAAGACCAATCCCCAGGCGGAGGCGGTTTTGCAGAGGGTTAAGGAGATAAAGGCACGGGGGAGATACCTCTGATCAGCCTTTTGGGGCTTATGGAGAGGGGCAAATTTGACCAATAAGATGGCTAAGTTGGGGGTCATTTCCTCAGGAAGGGGAGAGAACCTGCGCTACATCCTCCGGGCGGAGCGGGAGGGCTGGCTGCCGGGAGAGGTGGCAGTGGTGCTGGCGGACCAGCCCGAGGCGGGAGCGCTCCAGATCGCCAGAGAGTTCTCCGTCTGCCATGAATTCGTCGATCCTTCCGGCCTTACCCGCCTGGAGTACGACCGTTTGCTTATGGAGCGGCTGGAGCAGGCGGGGGTGGAGCTGGTTGTGCTTACCGGCTACATGAGGATCCTTTCCCCGGAGTTCGTCCGGCACTACAAAAATCGCATCTTGAATATTCATCCCGCCCTTCTGCCCTCCTTTCGGGGGCTGGATGCCTTCTCCCAGGCTCTGGAATGGGGAGTCAGGTGGACCGGGACCACAGTGCATGTGGTGGACGAGGATGTGGACCACGGCCCCATAGTCTACCAGTGTCCCGTCCCGGTGCGGGAGGGAGATGATCACCAGAGCCTGAAAGCCAGAATACAAAAAGCGGAGTACAAAGCCTACCCGCGGGCCATAAAGATGTTCATAGAGGGAAATCCCAGATTTGAGGGCAGAAGGATCATCTGGCAGAAAGAAAGGCAGAGAGAGCAGTAGAGAGAGCAGCAGAGAATTAAGAGAGGAAGGACTATGGAAAGACTGTGGGCGCCCTGGAGGATAGACTACATCCTGAGCCAGAAGCCGGAAGGATGCATATTCTGCGACAAGCCTGGGCAGGATAAAGATGCAGAGAACTTCATCCTTTATCGGGGCAGACATAACTTTGTGATGCTCAATGCATATCCCTACAACAACGGCCATATGATGGTGATCCCCTACCGGCATACCGCCAGCCTCAGCGGCTGGCAGGTGGAAGAGCAGCAGGAGTTGATGCAGCTTGCCGCCATGTGCGTTGATCTGCTGAAGAGAGTGATGCGCCCGGATGGCTTCAACCTGGGAATGAACATGGGCCAGGTGGGGGGAGCGGGCATTGCTGATCACCTGCATCTGCACATCGTGCCCCGCTGGAATGGGGATACCAACTTCATGCCTGTGCTCTCCGACACCAGGGTGATATCGGAGGGGCTGGAAGCAACTTACAGGAAGCTGAAAGAGGCCCTGGATGAGGCGCTCAGAGGATCGGAAAAGCCTCAAGGATGAGGCCCAAAGTGCGAGATTGGCATGGCCAAGACCGTAGGGCCAATGATATTGGGCGATATAGCAAATATTAAAATTATATAATTTACTTATTTTATAAGCCTGAAAGGCCAAACCAAAGAGCTTTTAAAGGAGACCTTCATAGTAAGCAGGTTCACCAAATCAAACAACAACAGGAGGTGTATTGGATGCCATATGAGAGCACAAGCGAGCTGCCCAAGAGCGTTCGAAATCTGCCCAGCCGGGCCAAGGTCCTTTATCTGAAGGCCTACAACAGCAGCTGGGAGGAGAATGCGGATGTGGAAGAAGCAGCGCGCGAGAGGGCATCTCACGAAGCTGCCTGGTCGGCCGTGAAAGAGCAATACGAGAAGGACGACGAGACGGGCGAGTGGGTCAAGAGCGAAGATATTTCCGGAAAACGCTCCCGCCATGTCATGCGGCACAGGAAGAGCAGGCCCAGTGGGGCTTCCTTCCAGGCTAAGGCACATGCATGATTCTCTTTACTGCATGGGCAGGGCTAGAATGTTGATGAGCAATTAAGCCTTTGAAATTGGCTCGCTCATCAGCAATTTAGCCATAAAAACCGACTAAAGCAATATTCTATTCTGGCAAATATCCCTGATTTTCAAGCTGCGGCTTTATCCGTTTGCAGACCAAGCCGCATTCCGATAG
>MTKZ01127724.1_pt1 | contig 22466 bp, 17 predicted proteins | sample 1042781 | NCBI WGS metagenome assembly MTKZ01 (sample SAMN06212207, study PRJNA360539) | anaerobic digester metagenome | biome: Wastewater treatment plant; material: sludge; isolation source: anaerobic digester fed with sludge from wastewater treatment plant | place: Denmark: WWTP Viborg ... | reverse complement strand
ATATCCAGCGAAATAGTAAAAATGGTTCTTTATAAAAGACGGAGTCAAAAAGTAGTTGTGTACAATAGGTTTTAATTTTTCCCCATTTCTTCTTCCGCTAGAAAATTTTCTGCTTCCGTAATTATGTTTCTCATCATTTTTACCGCTTCCGCAGGATATTTTCCTATGGCAGTTTCTTCGGATAGCATAACTGCGTCTACCCCGTCAAAGACAGCATTAGCAACATCCGATGCCTCAGCGTTGGTAGGATAAGGTTTTTCCGTCATAGAAAGAAGCATTTCGGTAGCAGCTATCACAAATTTTTTCTTTGAAAGAGCTATTTTAGTAAATCTCTTTTGAAGAACAGGAACTTTCTCGATTGTTACTGCTTGGCTTAAGTCTCCTCTTGCTATCATTACCCCATCAGATACATCAATAATATCGTCGTAGTTTTCAACGCCCTTTACGGATTCTATTTTTGAAACCACAATACATTCGGGGAGTTTTCTTTTTATACCCANNTTGAAACCACAATACATTCGGGGAGTTTTCTTTTTATACTCAGGATCTGTTCTCTGCCCTCCGCAAAGGAGACAGCTATTAAATCCATCTTGTTCACCGCGCAAAAAGAAAGGGCGTTTTCATTTTTTATATCCAGCATCTTTTTGATTTTTGAAGATTTATCAAGTTCATTCAGGTTTTTTAATATTGTTCTATATTGATTCTCGTCTCCATATGAAGTATTTATTCTTATTACATCCATTCCGTTTTCTACCAATTGACGCAAAACTTCTTTTTCAATTGAAGCTGGTCCAATTGTGGCTATTATTTTAGTACGCATGTGTACAAATGATATCAAAAAAATTTGTGTGTTTGAGCGGATATTTTCTATTGGCAATCTTTCTGGTCTTACTCCTATTTAGCATTACTTATTATCACGTTATCACGCGGTTATTTTCTCATAAGAGTGGCTTTGTTTTTCGGGGACATGTTTTCTACCGCGTATCTTAAAGATGTTCTAGGCATTTTATCCTTACGTGCCAATATATATTCAAAAACTTTGTTTTCGTTGCTTTTCGATGCTGATTTTAAGAGCCACCCATATCCTTTCTGAACCATATCTTCTTTATCCATAAGCAGAATTTCACATACTTCAAAAACCTCTTTTTGGAATTTTCCTTTTTTAGCCGGATTTACTAAAGAGACTGCGGAAGCTCTTCTCAGCCATTTATTTTCTGATTTTGCCCATTTCTTTAAATTTTCGGCACAGACGGGATATTTTTCAATTAAAATACTTATGTCGCGGCTGCAAAAACCATCGCACACTGCCCAATTGTCAATATATTTGTCAATCCATTTTTCAAATAAATTAAAGTCGTCTTTAGTAAATGAGTTTTTTAATTTCTGGCACCAAATAGAAGCAATAAACGCTTCTTCCATATATTTGGATGAAAAAAGTTTCTCGCATAAGTTGAAAATTTCCTGCTTAGATAGATTTTTTATTTTTCGGTAATATTTTCCCGCAATTTTTTCTACTTCCCCGGATTTCACTCCGTAAGATTTTATATTTTCATTCCGTTTGAAAAATTTTGTAAATGCCCTCTTAGCCTCGGGGCTTGATTTTTCTTTTAGCTCTTTTCTTAGTTCCTGAAGGATTTTCATGTTCATCTTCTTATTTTGCAAGCTTAAAAATTATAAATCCGTAATCCCCGGCAGTGTGCATGATCCAAATCTCTGTATCGGGGTTTACCCTGTTGATTGTGAGCCTTGTTTCATCGGCTATTTTTCTTTCTAAGGATTTTATTGCCCTTCTGTGTCCGGAAATGGTTTTTTCTTTGTCTTTAAGTATTATTCTGAATGATTTGAATCCGAAGTGTTTGTTTACCTCTGTAATCTGTTCAAAAGAATGTCTTCCCGCCCACTGAAACATCGGTTTGAAATAATTCCCCTTTAGCTTATCAAATTGTTTTATCAGAAGGAAAGTTTTCTCTAAGTAACCTATTTCGGTAAAAAATTTAGGTTCTACAGAGGTTTTAAAAACGATAAATTTATCCTGCTTTAATTCTGTTTCCGCATCGGGGAAATCTTTTTGAATAAACCCAACTATATTTTCCTTTTCCTGAGAGGTAAATATTGAGAAATAAGTGTTTTTCACATTGAAATTATATAATATTATTCTGAATTGTAATAAAAACTACCTATTCACATCTTTGCACGGGCTTATCATAAAACATAATCTAATGTAGAATATTTCTGGAGTATCTTTTATGGATAATAAGATTAATTTTTATACCTTAGGAAGAGATATAGCTATAANNGCAAAGAAATTTCTTTCCGTTTTTCAGCTAAAAGTAACTCTGGACTACAAAAATCTTCTTGAGAACATAAGTGATTTGTATTCATATCTTGTTAAAGAATACGAGAAAAATCCTGAAGTAGTTCCATTATCGGCTTCGTGGATACTGGATAATTATTATTTAATAAATCAGCAGTCAACCGTTTTTTCAGAAACTTTTAAGTCCAAGATTTTGGCAAAACTACCTCTGTCGGAATATGATAAGTTTTATTTTCAGATTCACTACATTGCAAAAAAATATTTAGAAGCGGCTTCCTACAATTTTTCCGAAGAAACCCTGGTTCCTTTTCTTAAGGGATATCAAAAAATATATCCTCTTTCCAGTTTGGAGCTTTGGGTTCTTCCGACGGTAATAAAATTTGAACTTCTCTCTTCTATTTTGGACAGAGGTTTGGAGATAAAAGAAAAAATTGAAAACAGCAAATTGGCCGCAAGCATTGTAAGTGATATTTCTTCGGACATTGAGCGGGGAAAAAATCCGATTAAACGTGTCAGGAGAGTGATAAAAGATATTGAAGTTAAGCCTCATGTTCTTCTTCTCGTTTTAGAAGACGTCAGAGAACTCGATTATCGTGTGGAAGATGCACTTCGCTTGATAGAATCAAAAATTCACGAAGAAGATTTGAATCTTGAAGAATTTACCCGTGCCAGTGTCCTCAGAGACCTGGACCTTAAACAGAACTTAAACAATGCTGTCGGTTCAATCAGAAATTTTTCTTTTATTAATTGGAACAAATTTTTTACCAAGGTAAGTATTGTGGAGAGCACGTTGGAAACCGACCCCGCGGGAATTTATCCTTTGATGGACGATATAAGCCGGGATAGATATAGGCATGTAATTGAGGATATGAGCGCTAATAGCAATTTCAGCGAGTCTGAAATTGCCAGAAAGGCTATTGAAAGTTCACTTGCCTCCAACATAGATTTTCAGAAACATGTCGGATATTACCTTATAGACAAGGGGTATTTTTCATTTGCAAAAAAGATAGGCTACAGACCGAGTCCAAAAGGTCTTTTGAAAGATTGGATTAGGAAGCATCCTTCTATAGCTTATTTTGGAAGTATTATTCTGGTTACGTTTTTAATATCCGTTTTTTCATTTGGTTTTTTTATTGGCATAACAAAAAATCTTCTTCTTGCTGTTTTTTTCACATTAATTCAACTGTTTCCCGCGTCAAATATCAGCGTTTATCTGATAAATAAGATATTTACTTGGTTGCTACCTCCGGCGCTTCCACCGAAGCTGGATTTTGAAGGTTCTATATCTGATCAGTACAAGACATTCGTTGCTGTTCCTTGCATTTTTTCCAATCGGGAACAGATAGATATTTTAGTAGATAATCTTGAAAAAAGATTTCTGGCTAACAATTTTCACAATTTATATTTTGCTCTTTTGAGCGATTACAAAGATTCTTATGAGGAGGAATCGCAGGAAGACAAAAAGAATTTATCCTATCTGAAAAGAAAAATAAAGCAGTTGAATTTAAAGCACAAACAGAGTGGATTTGATGTTTTTTATGTTTTTCATAGAAAACGTGTATTTAATCCTTCCGAAGGAGTTTGGATGGGTTGGGAAAGAAAGCGTGGAAAATTGATGGAGCTGGTATCGTGGCTTTCGGATGAAACTCATTCCGTTAAAACTACCTTCTCTGCTATTGAAGGAGATATATCAAAATTGAACGGAATAAGGTACGTAATAACGGTTGATGAAGATACAATGATGCCGGCGGATGTTTCGTTAAAACTTATCGGAGCTATGGCGCATCCTTTGAATTTCCCTGTTTTGGACGAAGATAAAAAAATTGTTACAAGAGGGTATGGATTTATTCAACCGAGAATAATAATAAGCCCGGAAACGGAAAATAAGTCTCCCTTCACTAAAATATTTGTTTCAGACAGCGGATTTGATTCCTACTCTACCGCCATATCGGATGTTTATCAGGACACCTTTAACAGGTCGAATTTTATGGGCAAAGGAATATTTGATGTAAGAGCAATTAAAGAGACTTTATTAGGAAGATTTCCGGAAAATTCTCTTTTAAGCCACGATTTAATTGAGAGCTGTTTTGCCAAGGCAGGTTTTCTTTCCGATACATGCTTGGTTGAAGATTTTCCTACTTCTTTTCGCAGTTATATTTCCCGCGATAACAGATGGGTAAGAGGTGATTGGCAGCTTCTTCCATGGCTTTGCCGTCATATTCCTACAGAATCGGGAAAAAAGGTAAAAAATCCTCTGGATGCGCTCTCTCTTTGGATGATATTTGATAATTTGAGAAGAAGTTTAGTTGCCCCATCCTTTTTTGTTTTGTTTTGTTTAAATTGGATTTTTTTAGCTTCTAATTCGATTAGTAACTTTGCTTTGGCCTTATTTTTTGGAATTTTGTTGTTGGAGATATTCAATATTAGAAAATATCTGATTCATAAAATGCCGGTTTTGGAGAAATTCTTATTGTCCGCTAATTTTTTGATGAAAAAAATACGTGTCTCTTTAGCTTCTTTTGTTATGATCCCGGCAACGGCTGTCAATAAAATATTTTCTATCGTTAAAGCCACACACAGGCTTATAACCAGGAAACACCTTTTGGAGTGGACCACTCATAGCGAGGTGGAAAACATGAAATACGAAAGTAACGTACTTGAGTATTTTCTTTCTTCGGGCATTGTTTATTTGAATGCAACAATTCTCCTGATTCTGATTTTTTTGGGAAAAGCAACACTTCTTAATGTGCTTATTTTGTCGCTTTGGTTGTTATCCCCTTTCTTTGTTTTCTATATAAGTATGTCCTATCCCCCTGTTAAGCTATCCTCGAAAATAGAAGATAAAGAGAAAATGTTGAGTTATGCCAAAATGATTTGGTCATTGTTTGATGAGTACACAAATGAGGAAAGCAATTTTTTACCTCCGGACAGTGTTCAGCTCTCCCCGTCAAGAAAAATAACATACAGAACCTCTCCCACCAACATAGCTTTTTATTTATTGTCCCTGAACTCTGTTTATGACCTTGGAATTATAGGAATTGACGAATTCTCTTTAAGATTGGAAAATGCCTTTTATTCAATCCTCAAACTGAAAAAATATAGGGGTCATTTATATAACTGGTATGACCTTAAAACGCTTGAGCCACTGAAGCCGTATGTTTCAACAGCCGACAGCGGTAATTTTGTAGCTTCTGCTATGCTTTTGGAATCTTCTTGTCTTGAAATATCAGAAAAAGTTAAAAACGATAAGCCGGAGATCTCAAAGCGTTTAAAGCAAATTGCTAAAAATCTCAGAAAAATATACTTAAAAACCGATTTTAGTTTTCTCTACAGCGAAAATATGNNCGTTGCTATAGCCCTAGATCAGGTAAATTTAAAACATTGGTTTAGTATGTCCCGACCGGTAAGAATAAGAAAAGGAAAATTTTATCTTATGTCGTGGGGAGGAACAATGTTTGAATATCTGCTCCCTACCCTTTTGTTTAATGAAAAAGATAATACATTTCTTAATCAGACCACCCGCGAGATATTTAAGATTCAAAAAGAATACGCGGATAAGCATAATATTCCGTGGGGAATATCAGAATCCAATTTTGATGCTTTTGATTTTGATTCTAATTATCAATACAAGATGATGGGTGTCCCCGACCTTGCTTTAAAAAGGTATGAGTCCCAGGATTTAGTAGTTTCTCCTTATTCTTCTTTTTTGGCTTTGATGATAAATCCGGCCGAGGCAGAGAAAAATCTACGCAGGCTCGAGGAGATGGGGGCTGTGGGGCCGTACGGGTTCTACGAGGCAATAGATTTTAACAGGTCAACATCGGAACCCAAAACAGGAGAGAATGTAAAAACATACACGGCTCATCATCAGGGAATGAGTCTGGTTGCAATTAATAATATATTAAATGACAAAATTATGATTAACAGGCTTCATGACAATGATTACATAAAATCATGCGAAATTTTACTTGATGAAAAGATACCGGATGTTGCTAATGTAGTCGAGCCTAATCAATATGCCTTTGATACTAAATTAAGCAATGTGCGAAGGTTTGAAAAAGAGAGAATAAGGTATTCGAATACTCCGAATACGCTTTTTCCGATAGCGCAGTTATACGGAAATGGAAGATATTTAGTTATGATATCCAATTCCGGAGCCGGTTATAGTAAGTTCAGAGATATTTTTATAAACAGGTACACCGAGGATTTTACCCTTGATAATTCCGGACACTACATATTTATCAAGGATGTAAAAAATAATTATTTTTGGTCTGCAACATATCAGCCTACATTGGTTAAACCGGACAGCTATGAAGTTAAATTTTACCCGGAATATGCCGAATTTGAACGTTCGGATAAAGAAACTCAGACTACTTTGAATATATTTGTGCCACCGGAGAAAAATTTTGAAGTCAGGGAACTCACGCTTCTTAACAATTCCAGCGAGGTAAAAGAATATGAAATTACTACTTATAGCGAAATAATGCTCGACGAATATAAGTCGGGAATTTCACACCCTGTTTTTAATAAACTTTTTATTGAAACTAAATATGAAGATGGGGTTCTAATAGCGGAAAGAAGAAAAAGATATATAAGGGACATTGAAAAGTATGCTTTTCATTTCGGATTTTCCGAGGATTCAGATTTGACAGTGGACTCTTATGAAACGGCAAGACAAAATTTTATAGGAAGAATAAAACATATACAAAATCCCGCGGCTTTAAATTCAGTGCTTACAAATTCCGTCGGTACGGTGCTGGATCCTGTTTTTAGTCTCAGGTATAAAATCCGTTTGGAACCGGGAGAATCTAAGAAAATACATTTTATATACGGTTACGCAAACAATCTCCATGAGATAAGAGCCGCGAGAGAACTTCTTTTTACGGGAGAGCAAATGCACGAGCTTAAATATTTGAACAATCACTATGTTGAAGCAAAAAGAACCCATCTGGGGATTGATGTCAGACAGGAAATACTTTTTCAGAAGATGGCATCAAGATTGGTTTATCCGGATTATAGATTAAGAGAAAATATTAATATTGAACATAACTTCGAAAGAAATCTCCTGTATAGGTTTTCAATTTCAGGAGAAAACAAAATATTAGCCGTAAAAATAAACAGTAAAAACATAGATCTTCTGAGAAATCTGGTTTTACTCCACGAGTATTTCAGAATTCTAAGATTCAATTTTGATTTGGTGTTTATAGTAGATGAAAAAGTAAGTTACGAAGAGAATCTTGAAAAAGATGTTTACGAAGTTGTGGAAAATTCGCTGTCGCGCCCATACGAAGGCTCCGGAGTTTATGTTCTTAATTCTGTTAATATGACTTTGGAGGAAAGATATGCGCTATTGTCACTCGCTAAAGTAGTTTTGGATACATCTTTGGGGTCACTAGACGACCAGTTAAACTTAGCATCAAGATATACAGAGCCGGAGACGGTGGCTATAAAGGAATCGGCTTATGAGGATTACATAGAAACCATTCTCCCCCAGGAGGGTTTTAAGGAAGGATTGGATTTTTATAACGGAATCGGGGGTTTTTCTTTGGACGGGAAAAATTATGTTATGGATGTGTCATCCGAAAATCCTACTCCGCTCCCATGGTCAAACGTAATTTCAAATGAAAGTTTCGGAACTCTGGTTACCGAATCCGGACTTGGGTACACGTGGAATATCAACAGTCAGTTAAATAAAATTTCTCCATGGTCCAATGACTTCGTAAGTGACACCCAGGGGGAAATTTTGTATCTTAAAGACGTTGATTCGGAAAAAGTTTTTACCGCTACCCCACTTCCGATAAAAAGCGGGGGCTTCAAAGTTACCCATTCGCAGGGATATACCGAATACGTCGGAAAAAGCTCAGATATCGAACATACTTTAACTGTTTTTGTTGATGAACACGATCCTGTGAAGATTCTTAAGCTGATGTTGAAAAATACTACAAATTACACAAAAACCGTAGAGTGCTCCTATTATGTAGAATTTGTTTTAGGAGAGCATAGGTACTTAGATCAGGACAATTTAGAAATAGAGTTTGATTCAGTACGTCAGTGCATAACAGCTCAAAATAGATTAAATAATGATTTTTCCAATCAAATAGCTTTCATGTCTACTAACAGACCGATTGTATCCGCTACATCGGATAGAAGAAGATTTTTCGGAAGAGGGAATTCTAAGAAGACTCCGGTTTGGGTATATAACAGTATTCGGGGGGTTACCGGATTTAAATCTGTTTCGGATAAATGCGGAGTTCTTACAACGGAAGTGGAAATTCCGGGGAATTCACAAATTGTACTTACTTACATATTAGGTCAGGATGACAACATTGATAATGTAAATTCTTTAGTTGACAAATACGCAAATTTAGAACTGGTTGATCAGAGTCTTAAAAATGTAATTGAAAAATGGAAAAAAGTAAATTCCGTAATAAAAGTCGAAACGCCTGATAAGAAATTAAATTTCCTGGCAAACAACTGGCTTCTATACGAGGTTTTGTCATCTAGAATTTACGGAAAAACTGCTTTTTATCAGGCGGCCGGAGCATTCGGATTTAGAGACCAGCTTCAGGATGTGATGTCATTAGTTTACACCGATCCGAAAATAGCACGCAATCACATAACTCTATGCTGCGCGCATCAATTCAAAGAGGGGGATGTTCAACACTGGTGGCACTATCCTTCGGGAGCCGGGGTAAGAACAAAAATAAGCGACGATCTTTTATGGCTTCCTTATGTAGTTGATTATTACATTGAAAAAACCGGAGATATGCAAATACTTAATATCGAAGTTCCGTATTTGGAAATGCAGATACTCCAGCCTCACGAAGAGAATATATACGCTATCCCGAATGTCTCCGAAGAAAGAGGAAATGTTCTAGACCATTGTATTAGGGCTATAAACAAATCTCTGAATTTTGGCGCACATGGATTGCCATTAATAGGCTCGGGAGATTGGAATGATAGTTTAAACAGTGTAGGAGATGAGGGTNNCAAAGTTTATAAAAATTCTGGAAAAAACTGACAGGAAAAATGAAGCGGAAAGATTTAGCAAAATTTATGACGAGTTAAAAAGTCGTGTAGATGAACACGGATGGGACGGAGAGTGGTATATAAGAGCATATTATGATGAAGGAACTCCTCTGGGGTCTCATGTAAANNCTGGGGCGGCGCCATTAGAAAAGCAACAAAAAGCTATGCTTAGCCACGAAAAATACTTGGAAGACAAAAAGAACAATTTGGTAAAGCTTTTGGCGCCGCCCTTCAAAGATTCCACTCCTTTCCCGGGTTATATTCAAGGCTATCCGGAAGGTATCAGAGAAAACGGAGTCCAGTATAATCACGGGGCTGTATGGGCAATGAAAGCTTATGCGATGCTAAAAAACGAAAAAAAAGCTTATGAAATCTTTAACTCTCTTGAACCGATTGGCAGATCTTTAAGTAATGAAGATGCCAAAAAATATAAACTCGAGCCCTATGCTATGGCAGGAGATATCTACTCCAATCCTCAGCATTTATCGCGCTNNATGGAGCTGGTATACAGGAGCGGCAGGTTGGCTCTACAAGGTAATAATTGAGGATTTTCTGGGTTTCAAAAAATATGCCGATCATTTTTCTTTAGATCCCGTAATACCAAAGGAATGGGAAACCTTTAGTATGGAATATTCTTTTGAGAATACCAGGTACAATATAAAGGTTGAGAGAGGGACAAATAAAGGGTTGTATCTGAATGATAAAAAAATTGATGACGGTAAAATACCGTTAAGGGAAAATATGGGAGAAATGAAGGTCTATTTAGTTATTTAGAATTAGTTAGAGCCATTTGTTTAAAATAATTTTGTTTTTGGGAGATTTTTATGAATAAACAAATACTGGATTCGGTTTTTCGGGCTTACGACATAAGAGGAAGGTACCCTTCTGAGTTAGATGAGAATTTCTATAAATGCCTGGGAAAAGCGTATGTTACATTTTTTAAACCTAAAAAAGTTGCAGTAGGCCACGATATCAGACCGGAAAGTGTTGAGATGAAAAAAGCCTTGATTGAAGGAATACGCGAAATGGGATGCGGAGTTGTCGATATAAACGAGGTTCCAACCGAAGCTTTATATTTTGCTACAGGAGAATATCCCAACATTTTTGACGGGGGATTGGTTATAACAGCTTCTCATAACGGAGCAGGTTGGAATGGGTGCAAAATGGTTGCAAAAAATGCTAAACCTATAAGCAGCGTATCCGGTTTGATGGACCTGAAGAAAATAATGTTGGAAGAATCATACAAAAAAATATCGGAAAATATAGGAAGTTTTGAAGAAAAGGATATTATGCCTGCCTACAAGGAAAAGGTTTTATCTTTTATTAAATCGGAGAAAAGAAGACCTCTGAGGGTAGTAGTTGACGCCGGAAACGGTATAGGAGGGAAGGTTTTTGATTATATTTTTTCCGGGCTCGGTCTTTTTATTGACAGAATGTATTTTGAGCCGGACGGTACTTACCCAAACCATGTTCCCAACCCTATGGAAGAAGAAAATGTGGTTGAAATTAAAAAGAGAGTTGTTGAAACCGGCGCCGATATAGGTATCGCAATTGACGGAGACGCAGATAGAGCTTTCTTTATTGACAAAAAAGGAAGAAAACCTGACGGAGTTTATATCGGAGTCCTTCTTGTTAAAAACATACTGAAAGAAAGTTTGGGTGAAAACGAAAAAAATGATAAAAACTACAAAAATAATAGAAAAATAATACATGACCCCCGTGTTACCTGGCCATTTATAAATGAGGCAAAAGCGTTGGAGGCAGAAACTATTCAGTGTGCAGCGGGACATTCTTTTTTTAAGCAAAAAATGGCAGAAGAACGGGCTTTATTCGGGGCCGAGGCAAGTTCACATTTTTATTATAGAGATTTTTACAATTGTGATTCCGGGATGATTACCATAGCAAAAATGTTAGATATGCTTTTTGAGGGTTTTGACCTAACCGGAGAATTGGATTATTTGTTTGACAAGTATCCTAATTCCGGTGAAGTTAACTATAAGGTGGAAAATGCGATCTCTCTGATAAATGAAATAGAAATATATTACAAAAAAAAGGGAGCGAGAATAGAAAAAATAGATGGTCTTTCAGTTGAGTTTGAGGATTGGAGATTTAATCTTAGAACTTCCAACACTCAGCCCCTTTTGAGATTAAATTTGGAGGCTAAAACAAAAGCTCTGGTAGTTGAAAAATTCTTTGAGGTTGAAAAAATGATCGGCGCAGTGAGAGATAATACCCCTGCCTTTTTATTTTAAGTTCTTATTTTAATTTTAAGATGTTTTGTTCTGAGCCGGAACTATTTTTGAATGATACACGTGCTTGAAAATTTCAATGCAAAGAAAAATTATCAAAGATAGACCAAAGGATATTAGCCAATAGTTGATAGGAAGAACTTCCAGCTTAAAAAATTCTCTGAGTGATGGGGATAGAAAAGGAACAGCCTGCAAAATTAGTCCGCCTATAACGCTAAGATTAAGCCATTTGTTTTTGAATACCCTGGTTTTGAAAAAAGGTACTGTCGGAGCTCTGACCGAAAAAACGTAAATTAATGAATTTATTCCGATTGTTGCAAATGTTGCGGATCTGGCAAGTGCAATGTTCCCTGTATTTCTGTAAACAACATAGTAATATGCAAAAGCAAGCGCTCCTGCCAGTATACTTACAAACGCGATCTGATTAAACATCCATCCCGTTATGAGACTTTCTTTCGGAGAACGTGGTTTATCTTTCATTATTCCCCTTCTTTTCGGATCCACTGTTAAAGCTACATCAGGGAATCCGTCGGAAACCAAATTGATCCAAAGTATTTGAACTGCCGTAACGGGAAGAGGGAGATTGAAAATCATTCCTGCAAGTACAATTATTATTTCTTCAAAAGCATCATACAAAAGATAGAGAATTATTTTTCTTATGTTTTCAAACATAGCTCTCCCCTCTTCTATCGCGTGAACAATAGTAGCGAAACTTGAGTCTAGCAGGATCAGATCAGCTGATTCTTTTGCTACATCCGAGGCGTTATCAACCACGATTCCTATGTCCGCTCTATGTAAAGCCGGTGCATCATTTACCCCGTCTCCAACCATCGCGACCACTTCTTCATTGGATTTTAATGCCTCAACTATGGATAGTTTCTGATCGGGTGTAGTTCTGGCAAATAATTTTACCTTTGAAATTACTTCTTTTAGTTCTTCCACAGACATTTTTGCTAATTGCTCCCCTGTTAAATACTCATCATTTTTTACCTCTATACCCAACTGAGAAAGTACATAAATTGAAGTATTAGGAAAATCTCCTGTTATTACAATTGTTCTTATTCCTGCATCGGTGGTTTCTTTTAAAACATCCTTAAGCCCTTCTCTTACAGGATCTGAAAAAGCTAAAATTCCGACCCAGTCAAGATTCCCCTTTGCATCGGAAACATCCACAATTTTTTTATCTGCGGGAACTTCTTTTTTGGCAAATCCTAAAACTCTTTTCCCCTGAGATGTAAGATTCTCTATCGTCTGCATAATTTTGTCTCTCTCTTCTTTTGATAATGTAGACCAATTCAAAAGCATTTCCGGAGCACCATTCACAAAAATCATATTTTTTTTGTTATCCCATTTATACAAATAAATAGAAAATCTTTCTTGCGAAGAAAAAGGTATACTGTCAAGCCTTTCTTTCGATCTGTCAATATTTTTCGAAAAGTCCTTTGCCCATTTATAGGCTGCAATTACAATCGGGTCGTCCAAGTCGTTAGCAAGAAAAGCCTGCTGATATAAAAGATTTTCATTCCCTATAAAATCGGAAACCTGCATATTTCCTTCTGTTAAAGTTCCTGTTTTGTCGGCGCAAATTACAGTTACACCACCCAAAGTTTCTGCAGCTGAAAGCTTCCTAACAAGACCTTTTTGATCTAATATTCTTTTCATTCCGACAGTTAGCACTATGGTAAGTGAAACTAAAAGACCTTCGGGAATACTTGAAACTGCAAGAGCAACCGAAGTTATAAATATCTCTGATAGACTTATTCCCCTTAGTATTCCTACGATAAGGACCGTAGTTATTATGACCCCTACTATCATTAAAATTTGTCTGCTGAATATTTTTAGCTGTTTCTGAAAGGGAGTTATATCTTCTTTTTCCTGTATCCTTTCCGCTATTTTTCCGATTTGGGTTCTTGCCCCGGTTTCCTCAACTTTCATAACAGCCTGCCCTGCCGCCGCTATAGTTCCCATATAAACTTTTTCATTTACCTTTTTCTCAAGAGGCATGCTCTCTCCTGTTAATACCGCCTCATTTACGTGGAAACGGTTTACCGACACGAGTATTCCGTCTGCGGGTATCTTGTCTCCCTGCTTCAGAAACACGATGTCGCCAGGCACTATTTCCTTGGTATCAATTTCAACCATTTGGTTATCTCTGTAAACTATTGCTTTCTGAGAAATAACCTTTTTTAAAGCTTCCAGTGCATTAGAGGTTTTGTTTTCCTGAACAAAACCCAGAACGGCATCCATCATCACTGCCATCATGATAATTATTGCATCCCCAGTATCTCCGATTAAAAAAGTTACTATTGAAGCCCCCAGCAAAACGTATACTAATGGATTTTTGAATTGATCCAGAAAAATTGATAGTTTACTCGGCGGCTTTTTTTCAGGAAGTACGTTTAATCCGAACTTCTTTAGTTTCTTCTCTACTTCGGATTTTGTAAGTCCGCCATTGATTGATGGTGCAGATAAATTGTTTTCCATAAAAATTTAGATCAAATGTATATAAAATGTAGCATCCGAAAATTTTGTTAACAAGAGATTTATAGAAATTTGTGCAATACTTTGTAATTTTTGGTAATATTTTCCTATGAATGGCGAAAAAGGTTCCGTTCATAAAGTATTTTTATTCTTAGTTGTATTTTTGCTTTTAGCCTTTGGTTTATTCTATTTTCTCGGCAGGAAAAACAATAATTCCGAAAATAATCAACAGCTTCAGATAGATTGGGAAATACCCGAGTTGCCTGAGGGGTTTAATTGGACTGAAAGCTATGTTGAAAAAAGCGAGAGCGAAAAAAGTAATTTCGTGGTTTTTGTGGAAGAACGATATTCAAATAAAGATATAAAGGACATGTTCAACGGAAAAATTTTTCTGCCGGGAAAAATTTATAAAGTTTCTTTAACGGACAAAGATTCTTCTTATAACAGTACCGGTCATGAGATTGAGGTTGCTTTGCGAAATGCTCTTGAAAGCACGGGCTGGGCCTGGAGCACAAGATACGGAGATTATTTGATTTCCGGTGTGTCTTCAAGTGGTTTGCAAGGCAACACTTCCGGTTACGTAAAAATAGAACAAGGGTTGCTCAGAACTTACATTTATAGTTATGTTTATGATGGAAACTGGGTTTCTTCGCAGAATGAACCGCCTCATTTGGAATGTCCATGCACCGTTAATATGAGTATATTTGTCAGCGACTCATCCCCTATAGCTGATTATCTCCCCGCGATACAGCAATAACCTCGCTTTAAAATTTTAAAAACGGCAAGTTCATGCGGGGATTTTTTTATCCCTTTCTGTATCTTGACGTTATATCTACTCTTTTTTCAAAGAATCTTTTTTTGTTGTAAAAAGCCAATCTTACTATGTCACCTTTTTTCAAAATTATTTTATCTCCCATATTCAGTCTGTTTTTTTGTCTTATGCTGTCAAGAAAAATTGTCAGTCCGGGTCTTTTTGAGGTATTTTCTATAACGATCTTGTCCGTCATCAATATATCTTCTAAGTATCTGTTGCAGGCTATACCGATTATTGACCATAAATTGCTTCCGAGAGGTAAAATTGACCCGCCCAGGTTAAAATTGTATCCCGTGGACCCGAGATCGGTGCTTACCGATATTCCCGACCCTCTAATCTCAAAGTTATTAAAAGAACCGTCGGCCTAGCTTATCTTGAAAGAGTGATAACCCATTAATTTTGACCCTAAAACAACTTCGTTTACGGCCTGCCCTATCTTTTTTGTTTTTTTATTGCCTTTTCTCGTCAGGAAAACAGATATCTTGGTTGTTTCAATTTCCTGTAGTTTTATCTTATCTCCTTGCAATTTATCTATAAAATCGGAAACTTTGTTAAGATCTATATCGTTCATTAAAAAGTTTAAATTTCCCATCCCATAACCAAAAGATGGGACTTTGTAATGGTTAAATTCCTGAATGGCGTGTAAAATTGCTCCATCTCCTCCGGGAACAAAAATCAGATCAGGATTTTTCTCTCTTATCATATAAGGAAATTTTTCTTCAATTANNAATTCTGTATCTTATTTTCATAGCGGTGAAATCATAACATTTTCGTAGAGAAAACGAAAAAAGGACAAAAAAGAGGGGAAAATTTGCATTAATTGCATTTTTACCCCTCTTAAGGTTAATTTTCATTCTTTTGATAAACTTTCCGCTAGTGAGATTATCTTGTCAGCGTAACCTTCGTAATCTAGCGGTCCGTAATGGTACAATCCCTCTCTCAGACTCCCATATGAGGAAACATACCTCGAAAGAAGTTTTGTACCATAGTTGATATTGAAACTCGGATCCAGTAGTTCCGCCGTTGATGGCCTGTCGGAAAAACAAGGTCCATTGGCACATACAAATGTGGCTGCGTACCCGTCGCTGGGCATAATTTGCATTAGCCCAACGGCTCCACTTACCGAAATTGCGCTCGAATCTCCCCCGCTCTCCATCAAAATGATGGCTGCGATTATTTCCGGGTCAATTCCGTATTTCTCGGAAGTGCTCGTTATTGTAGAGCAATAAGACAACACTCTGTCCCAACTCCCTTCGTACCCTTCCAGATTATCCGTTAGAGGACACTCGGAAGTAGTCTTTTCAGAAGGAAGATCGACCGGTAGAATCGAAGATACTTCAGCGGAAGAGTTCCCGAGAGCTGATTCTGCTGCCAGGGATGTATTTCCCGAAGGCAAGACAAAAGTCGTTACAAAAAATACAACAAAGAAAGCCGATATTACTGTGGCGATAGTCTTTGAGACCACATCGCCTCGTCTTTCGGCTGGCTTGTCCCCCCATTCGTGTACTTTGAGCGCTAAAACGCCCGGACGACTTGGAATTTGCTTTTTCATTTTTCTCCTTTTCTATTTTTTAGTTTTGTTTGGAAATTGGGGCTATTTTCGCATAAATATGACCTATAGTCAAGTGAGAATGAGGGGTGGAAAAGAAAGCGAAAAGTTTACAGGGAAAAATATTATTCGTAGAATAAACAACTATAAAATTCAGAGAAAACGATGCCTTAAAACGATTATCCGATTATAATATAAATGTATGAAAAAATTTCTGGTATTCATTTGTGTTGTTTTAATTGGATTTTTTGCTTTTAAACATTATCAACCCTCTCTGCACGAATATTTCTATAAATCTTTTTGCGAAAAACCTATTACTTACAAGATAGGAAAAATAGATCCTGATTTTCAGATGGATGAGGAAGATTTTAAAAGTAGTATAGAGAAAGCTGTACAGACATGGAAAAAGGCTTATGGAAAAGATCTTTTTGAATATAACCCGTCTTCAGATCTTGAGATTAACCTAATATTTGACGAACGGCAGATGAGTTTATCGGAAGTTGAAAAAACCGGAGAGCAGATTGACGTACAAAAGAAAACCTTGGAGGAGCAAAAAGAAGATTACGACAAAAAAGCTGCCGAATTAGAAAAAAAGATTGAGGAATTAAACAAAGAAATAGATTATTGGAATAGCAAGGGTGGGGCCCCCGAAAAGGAATACATGTCTTTAATCAATCTACAGGAAAAACTTACCAAAGAAGTAGAAGAATTGAATAATTACGCTTCCAAAATTAATTCTGCTATAAATACCGTAAATGAAACTATTGATTTCCTTAACGAGAAAATATCAAATTTCAATTCGCTTATTGCTCAGAAACCAGAGATAGGATATTACACTTCCCAGGAAAGAAAAATTGACGTTTATTTCTATCCCGATGAGGATTATTTGGTAAATGTTTTGGTTCACGAATTGGGACATTCTATAGGATTGGATCACATAGAAAGGGAAGATGCGATTATGAACCCCTTTGTTTCCGACAAAACCACGCTGACCCAGGAAGATATAAATTATGTGAAAAGTTTTTGTGAACAGAACACACGGGCAAGTCTGATAAAAAGAAAAATAAACATAGCGTTTTCCGTTCTAAAAGCAGGTATAGATAGTTATGTAAATCCCGACTCCTCTGCCGTAAATGGCAATTAAATTATTATGTTTAACCTTCTTTTTCTTGACTATTTTTTCCTATGGGTTAAAATAACACCAATCAAAACCACGTTGCCATTTAAACATGGCGTAGAATAAAAAGAAAGGAGATTAAGATGTTTGGGATAGATTGGAATCAAGTTGGATGGTCACTATTAGTTATCCTTTATTTTACCTGGCCTATTATCATCTCTGTTATCGTTATAGTGTTAGTACTAATAGCTGCTAGCAATAAATCTGATGATGATACTCATAGTGCTAATAGTGCCGGCAGCGACGATAATTGTAGTAATAATGATTGGTCGGAGTCGTATTTGGACGTAGTAGAGTACGAGCACAAAAAAGACATTGAGGACAAGAGAAGCACCATCAGATCGGAAAGAAAGTATATGACTGACGAAGAGATACGTGATAAGCATCGTGGGATATGGGACAGCAGTGACACAGAACAAGCATTCAAGGAGGAAGACGGGCCCCATTCTTTTATAGATTGGTTACTCTTCCATTAAATCCTCCAGGTCGGGTTGTTTAAAAACAAAAACAAAACAATCCGACCTTCTCTCCAACTCAGTTTTACCTACAACATTGCCCTACATCTTATACCTTCTTCGGAAGAAGTTCCCCCTCTATCTTCTCTGCTCTATCCCCGATATTCCAGGTATCGTATACGTTCCCCGCTACATTTATTTTTACTTTCTCACCATTATCGGTTTCAAAATACAGAGTGTAGCTATCCTTGGTATAACTACTACTTTCATCCTCCCATTCTGTGTGATCCTTATCGACGAGTTTTCCTTTCCAGGAAGTAGCCTTTTGCTTAGTATTTTTTGATTTTACCGATTTAGAGAAAAAAAGAACAGGTAAAATGATAATTGCCAAAACTATTATTAGAACGATTAATATTCTCATCGTTGAAATCATTCTAGCACATTTTGCAAATTTTGGATAAAAGGCGATATAATCTAAGTGTGAAAACCAAATATTTAGTTTTTGCAATTTTAGCCCTTTTGTTAGTAGGTGGGGGTTTGTGGCTGAAAAAAGAAAAAACGGATAACTTCTCACCCATAGTTCCTTCGGAGCAATTTTCAAATCAGCCTGATGAATTAAGTCAGGGACAGGAAAAAGATAAAGATACCGAGGGAGAAGAAGATGGGGATGAGAAAATTCACGAAACAGGAGATGATGTATTTACCAACTCCCCGACTTCTCCATCTACAGCTTCGCTCCCGACAGAAGAAGATATAATAAGACTCTTTTTTAATCTCATTGACGAAGGCAGAATTCCCGAAGCTATAGAAATGATGAGCGCAAGTATGGTCCCTGACGATAGCAGTAAACAGGCCTGGGGTGTTCATTTTAATGCGATCAATTCAATACAAGTCAGCGAAATTAAACCTTACAATCAAAAATCCTGGGATGAGAGTAAACATAAATATGAGGTTCTTTTGAATGTTGATATTTCTGAGGATTCCGCAAATGCTCCTATTCCATACTATGGGTGGGTGACCGGTCTGAATTCCCGTTGGATAATTCTGGAAAAAGATGAAAGTGATATGTGGAAAATAGCTTCTATTTCCACCGGTCCCTAAAAATAAATAACCAAGCCTAAAAGAGACTCGTTTGTTTATAAGGAAGACGCCATGAATTTATGTCTTCCAAGGTTGTTACCCCCAAACGGAGGCAGTGCGCATTCCGAAAGTTCAAGGCCTTACGGATTTACTCTTGTGTTTTTTACTTCCGAAATTAAAATTTAATTTTAAATTTTAAGTTTACTAGCTTAATAGTAAGAATGAGTGCTTGACAATGATTCCTTTTCCCTTGATAATTTTACTGATGGATGAAGATATTTTGGTAGATAATCTCCCTCAGGATGTAGAACCAAAGGGACCTAAGAAGAAGAATTTTTCCTTTTTACTGAAAATTCTTATTCCCCTGTTTTTGTTATTAATATTGAGTATTTTGGGTTTCGTTTTTAGAGATAGATTTTTTAAATCAAATGTTCCAGGTGTTGAAGAGGAAAATAATACAATTGGAAATGGAAATGGTGAGTCTAAGAATGGTGAGTCTGAGTCTAAGAATGGTTCTTCCCCATTTTCTTCATATATCAGCAAGAAGGAATATTATCCGATTTTAGATTATAATTACCTGAAAGAAAGATATTCAGAAGAAGAAATAAATTCATTGGTTCCCGAAAATCCCGAACTGTCTTATTTTCCTAATATAGTTGAAAATATTGGTGGAGATTTAGAAATAAAAATTGTTCATTACAGACCAATTTTTTTGGAGGTAGTAAGAATTGATAATTATTTCTATATTAAGGTTGCCATGAGAGACGAAAATGGTAAACCCGGGGTATTTGATTTATTTGTCGGGCAATTAGAAGATGCGGAGGAACTGAAGACCCTTCCTCTAGTAGAGGCTGATGGTAATAATTCTGAATTGGATATAGCTGAGTTGCAGAACACTTTTAGAAGAGGTGAGCAGATACGTGTAGGTGTTTTTACCAACATATCTAAAGGTTTTAAGCCTTTTGAAAGCAGTATGTTGAATTTTTGTGAAGGTATTTATAGGCTCTGCAAATTAATACAACTCTCTGCTGATGCAGATGATGAGAATTTTTTGCCCGTAGTATTTTTGAGTAAAAAATTAATTTAATATTAAAGTGTTTTTTTTAAAGAAATGGAAAATTTTAGTAAGTTTGGTGGTTGTTTTGTCTTTTTTCTACTACAGATCCGATGTTTTTGCTTTTGATCCATGCACACCTGATACTTGCCCTGATGGTGGTACAACCGGTATTGCATCTTGGAATTGTATAGACAGTGGTTATGGCATTTGCGTTGGTGACCGATTAAAGGATGTGGATGTAACATGCCATCTAGATTCTACTGCCGGTACGTGTAAAGCTTGCGGCTTTAGAAAAAAGTGTAAGTCGTGGAATCCCCCTTGCACCAACTTATGGGAATATGTTTGTGTGGGATGCTGTCCGGGGGATCATGAATCAAATAACTGGTACGGCATAATGGGTGTTATATGGAGCGATAAAAACAAGGATGGTATGTTAAATGGCGTTTGGCCCGAGGGTGGTCCACCTCAAACTTTTTTCGAAGATTATAAAGGAGACCCCGTTCGTGATCCAGAAGGAAGATGCGAATTAAATCGTAATGTGAATGATTTTACCGTTATGGTTAATGGTGAAAATATAGCCCGTGTCTGGTGGTGTGATGGTACCCCACGTATCGGAACCTGCCGTTTTACATATTACTCCCATCACGATGTTTATCCCGGATGGGGAAGTGGGGGGAGTTTAAATGCGGGTATGACACAGGGTGGGTCCTATACAGCTACTTTAGGTAATCTGCCATCAGGTTCGGGCTGTGGTGCATGGACGGTTTACAATTCCGATGGCAGTCTTCAGAATTCTGGAAATGGTTGTAATGCCAATTTTGTCATGAATACCACGAATAATTATATAAGGATAGATTGGAAACTAGGACCTGCATGTACAGTTAATCAAGGAACTTTGAGTGGTTGGGGATCATGTGTAAACGGGAAGCAAACAAGAACATGTAACGGAGCTACTTGCTGTCCATCGGGATGTACTCCGGGAACAACGGGTTGTGCGTGTGGTAACTGCAACGGAGCTCCTCTGGAAAGGTCTTGTCTAAGACTTGAAGGTGTCATATGGAGTGATTTTGACCAAGATGGTGTTCCGTGGAATGATCCATTGGAGTCCTGGGGAGGAACTAGTGTAGGAGGTTTATGCAGTCCCCAAATCTATTCCGGTTTTAGTCTTCAAATTCAGGGGATGTCCGGGAATCGGATCAAATCTTGGTGGTGTCATAGTACCAACAAATCAACGTATTATGCTACTGCCGGGAGTTCCACTCAGTACGATATTAAACCCGAAAGCACTATCCCCAGCGTAACTTTAAATCCCATTCCCGTAGGGTATAAATGTGGCCTGTGGCAGTATATGAATCAGGAAAACGGTGGCGGAAGTGGCATAGTTTCAGGCTCGGGAATCGGGTGTACAACCTCAAATCTTTTAATGCCTTCTGCTGGTTGGGTTAATCTTCATTGGAGATTAGATCAGCAAAAATACACCTTAAAATTAAAAGTAAAGGAAATTCCAGTTGAATTGACAGACACCCTGGGATTATGCTCCAGTTCGGGTTTTAACGGTTTTGAAAATATGTCCGGAGCCGATGTAACGATAAAGGATTCCAGCGGATCCACCACTTTGTNNTGACAGTAACGGGGAATTTTCCTGTCCTATATGGACACAGCAGGGGACTATTAACATTTATGTCTCCAAAACTGTAGGCGGAGATACTCCCGAAACATATACGATGAAGTGTCCGGCAAATAGCTCATACACATATACTCCATCTCCTCCACCTTCTGAAGGACAGACAATAAATTTAAATATAGGCCTTCAAACTATATATAAAAAAGGATGGGTATCAGCAATAGATGCGGATATATTTGCAAATAATCTTAATGTTGTTGTTCCCGATGGCCCGACTAACAATTCTTCTCCAGGTCAGATATATCCACGTTTTGCAAAAACTCTGATAAATTCAAGTTCCAATGATAACAACACCCTTGGTTTTATCTTTTCTCATTCTGATAATAAAAGTAACCCTGATGTTGACAGGCCTTGTCCCAATAAGAAAGGTTTTGAGACAAATAATAATAATAATTGCAGCATAGAATACGGCGGGTATGCGTATGATTTAATGGATTTTGACCAGGATCATAAAAGTATATGGCTTGAAAATTTCAGCTTCTCTCCCCCATCTTCAGCTAAAGAGATCTCATCTTTACCAACCACCTTCAACTCGGGCAGTATATATAGCATATCTTCAAGTGTCTTTAATAACAGA
>MTKZ01003216.1_pt5 | contig 22493 bp, 38 predicted proteins | sample 1042781 | NCBI WGS metagenome assembly MTKZ01 (sample SAMN06212207, study PRJNA360539) | anaerobic digester metagenome | biome: Wastewater treatment plant; material: sludge; isolation source: anaerobic digester fed with sludge from wastewater treatment plant | place: Denmark: WWTP Viborg ... | reverse complement strand
GAATCTATCATTCATTAGGTCAATCAGACTTTGATGTGAAGAGTGTGACCGATCCGTCTTGCGCTAAAAAGATCTGCCCGCTCACATGGTACGCGCCTTCAATACATTGACCTGTCTTAACCGCGTTCAGGATCAATTCCTGCAACATGTCTGGGTCCCCTACCTGTTCCTGTTTGAACGGACCCAATTGACAGGATTGAGCCGCCGGGATGGTTTCATTGCTCTGCACCAGATAGCTGACAAAATACGGTGAAGCGGTAATACGGGGTATAGCAAATGGGTTGAACTTCTCACTGAAGAAAGAAGGTGTGAGTTCCGCAGCGTCCATATTGTACGCCTCCATCACCGCCAGCACCGGTTTTCCTTCAGGATCCTTGTAGTTAAGGATCACATCCTTACCGCTCTGTTTTTCCGGCCATTTGCCCTCAGGCAAAGCGATGATGTTTTTGAGCTGGGGGATGATGTCTTCCCTGCCGGCTTGTGTGAGAAATTCACGCAGGACTTCGTCATTCTTCGTTAATTGCATCTGGATCTGGTTGTCGGGAAGGTTCGTGAATGTTGGATGTTCCAGGGTATGGTTGTAAACTTCAATACCATTTTCAACCGCCCAGGCGATCGTGTTACCCAGTTTGATGCGCCACGAAGGGGTCGTCCAGGTAGCGTTATCGGATACTACAAACACATCACCGATCTGTTTTTCTGCGTAATACTTGTCTCCGTAGATGGCAAATACCGCCGCATGATAACCAAAATCTGGGTTTTTCTCATAGAATTCGTGCAGGATTCCCAACGCTGATAAATTTGATAATGACCCATCTTCTTTAATAAAAAGAGTGTCAGCATACCACACGTCATCAATCGTGAGGATCAAAGGTTTACGTCCTGGTGGCACCACGCTGGTGCCATGGATCCAATCGTAAAGCGAGACCAGCGTGAAACCACTGTCATACAACGTTTGCAGCTCGTACCTGAATTCAGAAAGCTGCATTTTCATTGGCGTGGTCGGCCCAACGTAATCTGGAATAAAGCGGTGATAGATCAGGATCGGTACCTCCTGATCCAGCGGCATTACAGTCGCGTCCAAATAAAAGGGGATTTCAGTAGGCGTCGGTGTGGGTGACGGCGGCAAAGGGGTCGCGGTTGGCAATGGCGTTGGAGTTTGCGTAGGCGTTTCAGTCGGCATAAACGATTGCACAACAGAACAACCGCTGAGCAACTGTGCTACCAGTAGAGCGGCAATGATCACATAGAATTTTATTGGCTGCAATGCAGGTCGTCGTATTTTCATTTCGGAGGAATTATATCCTGTTTTATAAACGCGGCAGCAGGATCGACTGCTGGTTCTGATACTTGCCCTTGCGATCCGCATAAGAGATGTCGCAAACCGCATCCCCGTCGAAGAACAGAACCTGCGCAATCCCTTCATTGGCGTATATCTTCGCCGGCAGCGGGGTGGTGTTGGAAATCTCCAGCGTGACGTATCCTTCCCATTCCGGCTCGAAAGGAGTCACATTGACGATGATGCCGCACCGCGCGTAAGTGCTCTTTCCGACGCAAATGGTAAGGATGGAGCGCGGGATGCGGAAATACTCCACGGTGCGTGCCAATGCGAAGGAATTCGGGGGGATCACACAAACCTCCCCGCGAAAATCGATCATCGAACGTGGATCAAATTTTTTGGGATCAACGATCGCGCTGTAGACATTGGTAAAGATCTTGAACTCATCCGCCACGCGGATATCATAACCGTAGGATGAAAGACCATAGGAGATCACTCCTTCCCGAACCTGGTTTTCAACAAAAGGCTCGATCATGTGATGATCCACAGCCATTTTTTTGATCCAACTGTCTGCCTTGATGCCCATCGCAATGCTCCTTTGAATGACCTCAGAATTGTGCCCGGTCCGACAGTACTCGGATAATGTTCTGTTCGATCACTGGTATCTCTGCTTCGAAATCTTGGATATCCTTCATAAGATGATCAGCCGCTGCCGGATCTTTTAGCGATTTTCGATTGATCTTAACATTTAAAGCAGCGCTGCGCACAGCGGCAATTGCCAGGTTGGCAGCCGATGCGCCATCAGAAATGGCGTTCAAATTTCCATACTCAACCGCCGAAACCGCCAACCGTAAAACACGCATTGCCAGCTCTGCCACACGGTGAGGTACAACAGCTGCAGCGAGTGTGGCTGCTTCTACCACAGCTCCGCGCGCTGCGACCTCTTCCGGATTGCTCTTCGGTAATTTATACGCCTGCATAATGGCATTAAAGGCGTCTGCATCCTCCTGCACTGCACGGGTCAACTCGGCACGTAATCGATCAGCCTCCTCGATCATCTGCCACATGCGTGATTCAACCGCGGTGTAATTCTTCTTGCCAATGGTCACACGGCCCACCATCGCGACCAATCCGGCTGCTTCAGCTGCGGTAAACGCAGCCGCGGATCCACCTCCGGGGGTAGGATTCGCGCTTGCCAGGTCGCTGATAAAAGTGAACGGATCTGTTTGTGAAGATGTTACGGACTGCCTGGCTGCATAAAGTCGGGTTTCCAGGATCTGCGCGGGTTCGAACTGGTCCAACTGCGTATACCAGACGGCAGTATCAATGAGCGCGTCCTGGGGAATCAATCCCACGAGCTCGCTGTGATGAATGCCGACCCCGTAACGCTGAGCTTCGCGTCGCACCATCTCAACGACCCTGAAGATGGGTGTTTTTTTGAAATTGGTCAGGTTCATCGAGACCTGTGCCATGCCATCCACGAGCACCCCCATGCCTTTAACAAAACGCAGGCCGCCTGATGAATTCCGGACAGCCTTCGCGATCTTCTGGGCAATTTCCACGTCACCGGTGGTCAGATAGACATTAAAAGCGATCAACGGTGCGCGCGCCCCTATCACAGTAGCACCGGCGTTTCCCAGCCTGGCAGGACCAAAATCAGGCGCCCGTTCCGGATCTTTTTCGATGTCCACCTTCAGCCCTTCGAATTGCCCCTTGCGGATGGTCTCAAGGTTCTGCCGCTCTGGTCTCGTGGCGGCTTCTTCGTATAAATAAACCGGAATGGATAGTTCATATCCGACCCGTTTACCGAGCCGGCGCGCAATTTCAACACACTCGGTCATACTCACATCAGAGATGGGCACAAAGGGTACCACGTCCGTCGCGCCAATGCGGGGATGTGCACCCTGATGCTGGTTGAGATCGATCAACTCCTGGGCTTTCTTGATCGACTGGAAAGCCGCTTCTTCGATCGCTTCCGGGGCTCCCACCATCGTGATCACTGTCCGGTTGTGATCCAGATCAGAATGCCGATCGAGCACATTTACCCCCGGTACATTTTCGATCGCTGAAACGATTGCATCCACCACCTCAGGGCGGCGGGCGTCAGAAAAATTCGGGATACATTCGATCAATGGTTGAATCATTATCACCCTCTTAAACAAGTTGCGCTAATTATAACCCAGGCTTAAATCCGGCTATTGCAATCGTGTTGCGACGGATCTACTGATCAAGTTTTTTCGCCGCTTCCCATAATAGATCCATTTCCGCCAGGGTCATTTGCTGCAGCTCTTTGCCTGCTTTTTTCGCTTCCGATTCTACGTAAGCAAAACGAGTGCGGAACTTAGTGTTAGTACTACGCAGGGCAGATTCAGCATCCACCCCATACCATCGCGCCAGGTTGACCACAGCGAAGAGGAGGTCGCCCAGCTCGCCGGCACGATCTGAGTCGGTAACCGCGTCGTGCACCTCCTGCATTTCCTCCATTACTTTATCCAGCACCGGTTTGATTTCCGGCCAATCAAAGCCCACCCTGGCAGCGCGGCTCTGGATCGATTGGGCCTGAGAAAGCGCAGGCAATATCCCCGGGATGCCTTCCAACAGACCTTGCTGGTGTTCGCGGCCATTCTCCGCCCGCTCGATCTCTTTCAATTTTTCCCAGTTCTGCACAACGTCCCGGTCATCCTGTACGGTCACTTCACCGAACACATGTGGGTGGCGCGAAATGATCTTACGGCTGATACTTTGAATAACTTGCGAAATGGTAAAAGTATTAGTTTCTGCCGCGATCTGTGAGTGCAGCGCGATCTGCAGCAATAGATCTCCTAATTCTTCCTTTAGACCGGTCATGTCCTGGTTGTCCAGGGCTTCCAGCGCTTCATAGGTTTCTTCCAGCAGGTATGGCCGCAGGCTGATATGGGTTTGTTTGCGGTCCCACGGGCAGCCATCCGGGGCACGCAGACGGGCGATCACCTGCATGAAGTTATCCAATGAAGCATCTGCAGACAAAGCTGGAATGTAGAGGGCAGTGATCGGGTTTTCAATCCCGCTGATCTTTTCCATCCGGGTGTACTGCCAATTGAACGTGTGATCATCCAGCAGAAAAACCGGTGCATCAGCCGGGTAAACCTGGCGCAGTGAAACAGGCAGACTTGTGTTTGCCACGTTAATACCAGTCATAAATATCAAAACTGGTAAAGAGGAAGAAAATGCCGGATACCGGTCTTGCAAGATCCTCAATCCATCCAGATACTGTACAGAGCCATCAGAAATGGATCTCTCCTGCTTGAGTAAGGCCATCAAATGGTCAACACCTGGTATTTCACCGATCAAATCCGCCTGTTCAGCCAATTCTCTGCCAGGCACATCAATCATGAACGGTTGTACCGGCGTTACGTATAAAACTCGCGCATCCGTAATTTCAGCGATCAGGGCTCGCACTCGGGCACGAGCGGTCTCAGTATCCACGCCTTGTTCCCCCGGTACAAACTCCCAGATGGTACCAACCTCTACACCAATACCAGCCAGCCAATTCGCAGCGAGCTTGCCACGCGTAATGATCACTGTTGCAGTTCCGGCAGCCTGCCTGACCCGTTCAGGGTCAGCCCGAACTCCACAGAAAACCAGTTCTTTGATCCGATGTTCGATCATACACACTCTCCAAATGTAAAGATGCAGTCGTTACCGGGCTTTGGACATTGATCCTGATCGATCCGTCCAGACCGCCCCGCAACAACTGCATCTCATCCAAACCAGGATGAAATCCTGGAGGTTTAACGCTTGGTGTAAGTAGGTGCCTTGCGGGCCCGCTTGAGACCTGGTTTCTTACGTTCCTTCACGCGCGGATCCCGGGTTAGATAGCCACCCTTGCGCAGCAGCGTGGTGTTTTCAGCGTTTAGTTTTACAAGCGCACGAGCCAGTCCCAGCTGAACAGAATCTGATTGACCGGTCACACCACCACCACGGACTGTGGCAGTGATATCAAAGGTCGCGCGGTCCTGTTCCGCTGCAGCCAGTGGGCCCAGGATGGATTCGATGTCACCGGTGCGGGGAAAGTATTCCTCCAACGGGCGATCGTTGACCAGGAACTTTCCTGTTCCACTCATCAGGCGAACTCTGGCAGTGCTCTCTTTGCGGCGTCCAATACCTTCATAATACTGATTCGACATCTTCTTCCTGCTCCTTTAAGCAACCAGTTTCGGGTTTTGCGCAGCGTGCGGATGCTCGCTCTCGGCATATACTTTGAGACGTTTCAACAACTTGCGTCCCATACGGTTATGCGGGAGCATACCCCACACCGCTGATGTGATCACCCGATCAGGGTGATTTTTCATCTGGTCCCGCATCCCCACGGTTTTCAATCCACCGGGGAAGTTGGAATGCTTGTAATAGTTCTTTTCATCAAGTCGTTTCGGGGTAATTTCCAGTTTTGAAACATTGATTACAACTACCACGTCTCCCATATCCACACCAGGTGTGTAGGTGGGTTTGTGTTTACCCAACAGGTAATGGGCGATCTGGGTCGCCAGGCGACCAACTCCCTGACCGGTTGCATCCATCAGCAGCCATTCAGGTTCCTGTTTTCCTTTTAGGACGTAAGTTTTGTCCACTCTCTCATCTCCATCGGACGGTTGTGCCGTCCCAAATTATTAGTTTTCCTCATCCTCGTTCATTTCACGGCGTTTACCGTTATACCGCACCTGTACCAGTACCAGTCCACGAGCTGGAGCTAACCCCGGTTTTAATGATCTGCCCTGCGCAAGTCCTTGTTTTACTTCTTCCAGCGAGATACCACCCTGGGCGTAGCGCACCTGCACGTATACCAGACGCCTGACCATATGATAAAGAAACGCGTTGGCTTCAATCTCATATTGGCAGCCATCATCGGTGATAAGCCACCGGCTGGCCAGGACCTCGCGCACAGTATTTCCGCCTTTTTTCATGGCTCTACCGAAAGCAGAAAAATCGTGCTGACCGATAAACACTGCAGCGCATTGATTCAATCGATCAATATCCAGCACAGGCCATATCCGCCATGCGTAACGGTCTCTCATAGGCTGACGGGCGGTCATATGATAGATGTCGTAATGATATTCACGGCTTGAAGCATCATAACGGGGGTGGAATTCTGCTTCAGCCCTGGATACCTCCAGAATCGAGACATCTCGCGGTAATCTGGCGTTCAATGCCTGACGTAGATCAGCAGATGAGTGTTGCCAATCTAGAGCGCATGCTGCAATCTGCCCAGAGGCATGAACACCTGCATCGGTGCGCCCGGCGAAAAGCAGGGTTTTTTCCTGCCATCCCAACTCTCCGAGCGTTTTTTCAAGCTCTCCCTGGACAGTGCGTTTTCTTCCCTGGCGTTGAAGACCGGAAAAATCAGTACCGTCGTAAGCGAGGATAAGTTTGTAAAGTACCATTCCAATCCGTCCAGCGTTTGCCGGAGGGATTATTCTTCAACAAGCTCGATTAGAACCATCTCGGCGGCATCGCCAAGGCGCGGTCCTAATTTGTTGAGACGTGTATAACCACCGTTGCGATTTTCATAGCGCGGGGCAATCTCATCAAATAATTTCTTGACCAGTACGGCATCACCGAGGCGGGCAGCCGCGAGTCTTCGGGCATGCACCTTTTCAGCATCTGTGCCTTTACCACTGCGGCGAGCCAGGGTGATCAGTTCTTCTGCTTCACCCCGGATGAACATCGCTTTGGCCCGTGTAGTCTGGATCCGCTCATGTTCGAATAGTTGCTTGACCATCGTGCGGCGTAAGCCGGCACGAACGTCTTTTTGTCGACCAAGTTTGTAACCTGCAATTTGATGACGCATATTTACCTACTCCAACTCATTTTCGTCTTGCATGAAGCCTTTTTCTTTCATTTTGTCGCGAAGCTCATCAAGGCTCTTCTCGCCAAAATTACGGATGGACATAACCGCTTCATCACCTTTGTCCAGTAGTTCAAGCACATCCCCAACCGTTTTGACGCCGGTCCGTTTCAGTGAATTGAAAACACGAACTGACAGATCAAGGTTTTCAATGGGGGTTTCAGCGGCTTCGCTGGTCAGGTGGCTGCCAACAACTTCCTTCTCAACTCCCAACAGCACCGATTCTTCGCTGACACCAGAGATGAGGCGTAAATGATCAATGATCACCTGCGCTGAAGAAGACAAAGCCTTCTCAGGGGTGATCGTGCCATCCGTCCAGATTTCCAGCACGAGGCGGTCAAAGTTGGTGCTTTGACCCACGCGGGCGTATCCAACCGAAAAATTCACTTTCCTAACCGGGCTGTAGATCGCGTCCACAGGTAGATCACCGATGGGCAGCTTACCGCTGCGATCGGTGGCCGGGGAATACCCTCTGCCGCGATCCACTGTGAAATCGATATCCAACCTGGTCTTCGGATCATCAACGGTGAAGAGGTAAAGTTCCGGGTTGACAATCTCCACTTCAGCCGGAGCCTGGATATCAGCAGCCGTAACCACTCCCTCTCCGCGAACATCCAAATGCAGATGCGCTGTGTCGCCTTCATGCAGGATCATGCGTACCTGCTTGACCTGCAGGATCATCTGGATGACATCCTCACGCACACCGGGAATATCAGAGAATTCGTGAGTCACATCTGAAATGCGCATCGACGAGATTGCAGCCCCATCCAGTGATGAAAGTAGAACCCGGCGCAACGCGTTACCCAACGTATCGCCAAAACCTCTTTCAAGCGGAGCCAAAATGAACTTGCCGTAGTGGCCGGTGTCATTCTTTACTTCGATCTTGGGAGTGACCATATTAATTAGAGCGCACATAATACACCCTTTCCGATACTGATTCGTATCCTGTCATAGGGTCAACAGACCTTAACGTGAGTAGTACTCAACGATCAACTGCTCATTCAGGCTGCCATCGATCTCAGATCGCTCAGGAAGCCGAAGAACCCGACCGGAAAGTTGCTTGATATCCCTATCCATCCAAATAGCGCACAGGCGTTTTTCAGCCAGATCAAGCAGCTCTTTGAAATAGGGCAACGCTTTTGAGGTTTCCTTGACAGACACTGTGTCACCGGGTCTCACCAACATTGATGGGATGTCAGCGCGGTGGCCATTGATGGTGAAATGCCCGTGGTTGACAAGTTGCCTGGCCTGGGCACGATTTTCAGCGTAGCCTAAGCGATACACCACGTTATCCATACGGCTTTCAAGCGTCTGAAGCAGGTTCAAACCTGAAAGACCACGCGTGCGTAAAGCAATATTGTAGTAACGTCTGAATGGGCGCTCAGTCATTCCATACACGCGACGGGCGCGTTGTTTGGCACGCAGCTGGCGCGCATAATCTGATTCACGATCGGTGCGACCCTGGCGGGTGCGTCCGTGCTGACCGGGGGCAAAACCGCGTTTTTCGAACGAGCACTTAGGCGAAAAGCAGCGGGGACCCTTTAAGAATAATTTTTCACCTTCACGCCGGCATAGTCTACATACCGGACCAGTATATTTTGACATATGTTTCCTTCTCCTGTTATTAAACGCGGCGTTTCTTCGGAGGCCGGCAACCGTTGTGGGGCACCGGTGTAATATCCGTGATCGAACGAACTTTCATACCCACTGATTGGACAGCGCGGATGGCAGATTCACGTCCGGGACCAGGCCCTTTAATGATCATGTCCACTTCCTGGACACCCATGCTTTGGGCGGCTTTGATCGCCTGTTCAGCTGCAAGCCGGGCTGCAAACGGTGTGCTCTTGCGAGAGCCTTTAAACCCCGCCGAACCGGCGCTTCCCCAGCAGATGCTATTGCCCTGCTGGTCGGTCACTGTCACGATCGTATTATTGAATGATGCAAAAATATGCACCTGCGCCGATGACAGCGTTCGTTTGGTTTTACGGGTTGTCGTTGTGCGACGCGTTGAGCGTACATTCTGAGCCATATTACCTCATTTACCTTTTCTTCAATTCCAATAGATTTCTGTGTGCTTTTCTGATCGGGTTGCCGCGGGGGGAGAAGGCACCCCAACCGAACGGAAAAGATCACAGATTACTTCTTCGCTGCTCCACGGCGGCGTCCGCGACCGGCAACTGTCTTCTTGGGTCCCTTGGCGGTACGGGCATTCGTGCGTGTCCGTTGTCCGTGGGCTGGAAGATTGCGACGGTGGCGTAAACCACGGTAGCAGCCAATTTCGATAAGCCGCTTGATGTTCATCTGCGTTTCACGGCGCAGATCACCTTCGACCTTGAAGTTTTTCGAAATATACTCACGCAAAGCGGATAACTCAGCTTCGGTTAGATCCTTAACCCGGATATCCGGATTAACCTGAGTAGATTTCAGGATCTTGGTTGCGCTCGTTGGGCCGATTCCATAAATGTATGTCAGCCCGACTTCGACCCGCTTATTCCGCGGAAGATCAACACCTTCAATTCTAGCCATATATCCTCTAACCTTGTCGTTGTTTGTGCTTTGGATTTTCGCAAATAACATATAAAATGCCACTGCGTTTCACGATCTTGCATTTCGCACAACGTTTTTTTATGGATGTTGAGACTTTCATGTTCCGTGCTCCTCGTTTCTGTCCTTAATCCGAATTTACAATTTTACTACTACTTCCATATTCCGTCCAGAACTGACCCATCTCCTTGCGTAGTCAGGATCAATGGTCCGTTCTCGGTAATTGCCACTGTGTGTTCAAAGTGCGCCGTTAACGAGCCGTCCGCAGATGATACCGTCCATTGGTCAGGCAAAACCCTGGTGTAGGGTGTACCGACCAGCAGCATGGGTTCCAGCGCGATGGTCATGCCCGCTCTCAATAAGATCCCTCTTCCGGGTACTCCGTAATTGGGAGCTTGTGGTCCTTCGTGCATCGCCCGCCCTACCCCATGCCCGGTGTACTCACGGGTTACGTGAAACTGTCGGCTCTCGGCGTAGTTCTGAATGGCTGCTGACACATCTCCAATGTGGTTACCGGCGATCATTTGAGCAATGCCGGCAAACAACGCACCTTGGGTGGTCTCCACAAGTTTGTGGGCTATTTCAGAAACCTCGCCCACTTCAGCCGTAAAAGCGGCATCACCGACATACCCTTCGTATACCGTTCCACAATCCACTGAAACGATGTCCCCTTCCTTGAGCTTGCGCTTTCCGGGTATCCCGTGCACCATCTCGTGGTTCACACTCACATTGGTGCTCGCGGGATAAGGATAAGGGCCGGGATAACCTTTGAACGGACTGTAGCAACCGTATTTCTTGAGCACTTCTTCAGCCGCCGCATTCAGATCACCCGTTGTAACCCCGGGTCGGACAATGGCACGCGCAGCAGCTAATGCTTCCGCATTGATCCTGCCGGCTTCACGCATGATCACGATCTCCTGAGGAGTCTTGATGGTAATCTGACGATCCCAGGACATCGATTATGCCTCGTCGATTGCTTGTAAAAGAGCTGTTGTTACGTCCTCAATGGACCTGGTGCCATCCACTTCAGCCAGAAGTCCGTTTTCCTTGTAAAAAGCGATCAGTGGCGCGGTCTGTTCCTGGTAAACCTTGATACGATTCATCACCGTCTCCGGTTTGTCATCGTCACGTTGGTAGAGTTCCGAACCATCCAAATCGCATACACCTGCGATGGCAGGAGGATTGAATCTCTCATGAAAAACATGTCCGTTTGACCTGCATGTCCAGCGTCCGCTCAACCGTTCGACCAGGATTTCGGCCGGTACAGAAATGAAAGGGACCAGGCTCACACTGCCGGAAAACTCTTTGAGCATCTCTGCTAAAGCTTCAGCCTGGGCAGGTGTGCGTGGAAAGCCATCCAGTAGCGCGCCGTTTCGGCAATCAGGCCGGCTAAGGCGATCCCGTACCATCGCGATCGTGACATCATCGGGCACGAGTTCGCCGCGCTTCATAAAAGTTTGCGCCAGTTTACCCAGCTCCGTTTCGTTCTTCAGGTTCTCCCGGAACAGATCGCCGGAAGACACATGCACCAGTTCATACTTTTCAGCGATGATCTGAGCTTGTGTGCCTTTTCCAGCGCCTGGTGGTCCGAGAAGAACGATGTATTTTGCCATTTCTAACCCTTGATGATACTCTCGTCGTAACCGTGTACTTTCAACTCGGTTTCGATGATAGAGAAGGTATCTCTCACCACACCCACCACGATCAGCAAGCCGGCCGCGGAGATGATGAACGCGCTTTGCCGGGTGATGGGCAGGATGGCGCTCAAAATGTACGGCAGCACTGCCACAAACCCGAGGAAAAACGCGCCCGGGAAGGTAATGCGTCGCTGCACCTTGGTGAGGTACTTCTGAGTAGGTCCACCGCGTACAACACCCGGGATCTGAGCACCCTGTTTCTTTAAGGTATCACCATAATTCTGCTGGGTGAACAATACATCAGTGTAGAAGAATGTGAACGCCACCACAAGGATGAAAAAGATCGCCGGATAGAACCAGCCGTTGCCGCCAAAGAGCGTATAAACACCGTACCAGAAGCCTGAGGTTTTACCGGCGATGAAGTAACTGGCGATCAATGCCGGGAAAGACAGGAATGTCTGGGCGAAGATAAGCGGGATCATGCCAGCCATATTCACCATCAAAGGCAGGTTGCTGCGCACCGGCATGGACATTCGATTGCCCACACGCCTTCCGGGGAATAGAACCGGAACATTGCGCCGTCCCTGTTGCACGTAAACGATCGCAAAGATGGTGATCGCGAGCAGTGCCAGGATCAGGATCAGTACCCACCAGCCGTTCTCTTTATCTGCAAGGATGGCAATGAGGTTTGTGGGAATATTCGAGATAATTCCCGCAAAGATGATCAGTGACAAGCCCTGGTTGGGTATGCCGAATTCAGAGATCAACTGCCCCAGCCAGATGCCAAACATTGTTCCGGCCACCATACTGAACAAAAGTGTAACCGTCGGCAGCAATGATGCGCCGACGAATCCAAATTTGAAAGTCAGAATATCGCCAGTGGTTGCCATGGTATTGAAGATGTTCACCTGGCCGATCGCGGATAACAGCGCCATGGGAATGGTGAGCAAAGTGGTCCAGCGCTCCATGATCTGACGCCCTTCGCGCGGGTTGTCTTTGATCCTGCGGTCAAGCGCCGGAATGATGGGAACCAGCAGCTGGATGATAATTTGCGCGGTAATGTAAGGATAAACGCCCATCGCCAGAATGGAGAAATTGGAGATGGTACCACCAGAAAGCAGATCAAGCAGGTTGAAAAGGGACGCGCCTGCCCCACCCATTTCTGAGATGGAGCGGATGACCTCCCGATTGATCCCCGGAACGGGGATATTTGCCGCAAACCTGTAGATCACCAAAAGCAGGACGGTGATCAACAGTTTTTTACGGATATCTTCAGATGTCCATAAGTAACGCCAGGCTGATCGCTTCATTCATGACTCCTTAGAGTGGCGCTCAGGCGACAATTTCGACTTTGCCGCCAGCCGCCTCGATCTTTTCGCGGGCGGACTTGGTCACCCGGTGAACCTGCACAGTTAAGGCTACATTGACCTCTCCGCGGCCAAGAATGGCAACAGGATTGGCTGATTTATGCAGCAGCTTTGCATCGTTTAAGGTTTCACGTGAGACGATGCTTCCGGCTTCGAACCTTTCCAATTGGTCCAGGTTGATCTCGTTGTACTCCAACTGGTTGGGCGGCGTGAATCCCTCACCGCGCATGAATGGCAGGCGGCGATAGAACGGCAGGTTACCACCCTGTCGATACAGGTTTCCACCGCTACCAGCGCGTGAGCCCTGTCCTTTGGTACCACGACCTGAGGTTTTACCCTGGCCGGCGGAGATACCATGACCTTTACGTTTTGGTGCCTTTTTGGCACCCGGATTTGGCATTAGATCGTGTAATTTCATTTGATTTCCTGCTCTTCAATTTTTACGAGGTGATTGACCTTCATCAACATGCCGCGGATCACGGGTGTGTCCGCCTGTTCTACTGTCTGGCTAATGCGATGTAGACCCAATGCACGGATGGTGGCCTTGTGTTTTTCGGAATAACCGATAGCGCTTTTCACCAGAGTGATGCGCAGTTTCTTTTCGGTTTCTTTTTTCTTAGGCATTCTTCCTCCGCTCCCAGTAGGGGATCAGATCTTTTACGGGTTTGCCACGTCGGGCGGCCTCTGTTTCAGGCGATTTCAGTTGCGAAAGCGCTTCAAAAGTTGCCTTTACGACATTCAATACATTTGAACTGCCCAACGATTTGGTAAGAATGTCATGCACACCGGCAACTTCCAAAACAGCACGCACACCACCAGCGGCGATCACACCTGTACCAGCGGAGGCGGGCTTGAGCAAAACAACCGCGCCGGAGGTGCGACCGGTCACTTCGTGAGGAATCGTCGTTCCGGTAAGAGTAACCTGGCGAATGTTCTTATGGGCGCGTTCAGTTGCTTTACGCATCGCATCCGGTACGGCATTTGCTTTACCGATTCCGATACCAATCTTCCCGTGGTTGTCACCAACCACGATGGTCACACGGAACTGGAATCTGCGTCCACCTTTGACAACCTTAGCAACGCGGGCAATTTCGATCACACGCTCGTCGTATTGCGCTTCCAAGGGTTGATATTCCATCATATCCATAAAATTGGCCCTCTATCTCTTAATTTCCTAAAATTCAAGCCCGGCTTCGCGAGCCGCATCAGCCAGCGCTTTCACACGCCCGCTGAATCTGAAACCACCGCGGTCAAATACAACCTTGGTGATGCCTTTTTCAATGGCGCGTCTGGCAACAAGTTCACCAACAAGACGGGCTTGTTCCGCCTTTTTAAGGCCGGCCAATTTTTCCCGCAGCTCATGATCGATGCTGGATGCCGATGCGAGGGTAACCGCTGCATCATCGTCGATCACCTGGGCATAAATTTCAGCCAGGCTTCTAAAAACACTCAGGCGGGGTCGCGCTTCAGTACCGCTGATATATTTCCGTACGCGCCGGTGCCTGTGAATTCTTGCTTCAGTTCGATTATTCTTTGCCATATTCCCTCACCTGCCTTACCCTTTCGCCTTACCAGCTTTACCGGCTTTGCGGCGGATCTTCTGACCTTTATACCGGATCCCTTTACCCAGGTAGGGCTCAGGCGGTCTGATCTTGATGATGTCGCTGGCCAGTTGACCGATCACTTCTTTATCGTAACCATTGATCTTGACCAGCCGGGTTTTCGCGTCCACTTCAAAACTGACCCCTTCCGGGGGTTCAATAACGAAGGGATGTGAATAACCGACGTATAGCACAAGTTTCTGACTATCCATTTCGGTTCGATACCCTACACCATCCACTTCAAGTTCAATGGTGAAACCAGTGGAGACGCCTGTAACCATGTTCGAGAGCACCGCACGGGTTGTACCATGCAGAGCCCGGACAGGTGCCAGATCTGAGTTGCGCTTTACCATCAACATTCCATCTTCTTTGGTGATGGTGATGTCCGGGGAGAACTGGCGTTTCATTTCGCCCTTCGGACCTTTTACTTTTACCTCCGAACCGTTGATCTCTAACTGAACGGATTCGGGGAGTTTGATTGGTAATTTACCTATACGTGACACGATTTCTATCCTCCTTCATCCCTAGGGGCTACCAGACCTTGCACAGAACTTCGCCGCCGATTCCTAGCTGGCGGGCTTTCTGCCCGGTCATTACTCCCTTAGGGGTGGACAGGATCGCGATTCCCATCCCTGCCAGAACCCAGGGGATGTCTTGTTTTTGGGTATACACACGTCGGCCGGGACGGCTCACTCTCTCAAGACCAGTGATCACGGCGGACCGTTCGCGACGCTCGCCTACATACTTGATCTTCACACGCAAAGCCTTGACACCCGGCTTGTCGCCTTCAACCACTTCATATCCTTCAATGAAACCTTCCTCCTTCAGGATCCGCGCGATTTCCGCCTTGATCGTGGAGTGAGGCATGGCAACCACGGATTGGCTGCTCATGACGCCATTCCGGATACGGGTCAACATATCAGCAATTGGATCATTAACACTCATGTTTCTTCCTCCGAATTGGCATTACCAGGATGACTTGGTCACGCCGGGGATCTCGCCTTCAAGTGCGAGTTCTCTAAAGCAAATGCGGCATAAGCCGAATCGTCGCAGGTATCCACGCGGGCGCCCGCAGCGTTTACAGCGGTTGCGCACCTGGTTGGGATATTTCCTTCTTAACTCACGATATTCCATGCATTTCTTTGCCATACTAGTCCTTCCTGAAAGGCATGCCAAGCATTTGCAGCAGAGCTGCGGCTTGTTCATCCGATGGGGCCGTAGTTACGATGGTGATTTCCATACCACGGACCTTATCCACTTTGTCATACTCGATCTCCGGGAAGATGATCTGTTCCCGTAAACCCAGTGTGTAATTGCCCCTGCCGTCGAACGCTTCAGCTGAAACACCGCGAAAATCGCGTACACGGGGTAGGACAATGTTCATCAACCGGTCAAGGAAAGCCCACATCTTGTCGCCGCGTAATGTAACAGCGGTGCCGATCGCGCGCCCCTCGCGGAGTTTGAAGTTGGCGATGCTTTTACGCGCCTTGGTGACAACCGGTTTTTGACCGGTGATCGCGCCCAGGTCTTGCACTGCAGCATCCAATGCTTTGGGGTTATCCATTGCTTCACCCAAACCAATGTTGAGGACAACTTTTTTGATCCTGGGCACTTGCATGACGTTCGTCAGACCCAGTGATTTCATCAGCGCCGGTGAGACTTCGTTGCTATAACGTTCTTTCAATACATTCATTCGCACACACTCCAATACGGCTTAATCATCGATCATTGCGCCGCATTTCTTACACTGGCGCTTCGTTTTATCATCTTCGCGGATCAGGACTACGCGGGTTGCCTTGTTGCACTTCTTACAGACCAGTGCTACATTGGCTAAACTGAACGGGGCTTCGAAGCGGATGATCCCGGGATTGACCGTGCGGCCTTGTGATTGCACCTGCTTCTGGTGCTTGGTGCGGGTATTGATGCCCTGCACGACGACACGGTTTTCATCCGGCAATACTTTGATCACTTCACCGCGATTGCCTTTGTCTTTTGACAATCCACGGATAACCTCTACCTGATCGCCTTTTCGAATTTTTACCTTCATCTTTTCTCTCCTATCCTTCTACCTATAGTACTTCAGGTGCCAGAGAGACGATCTTCATGAAGCCGCGTTCGCGCAGTTCACGCGCGACCGGTCCAAAGATGCGTGTACCCTTGGGATTCTGACCATCGGTATCAAGGATCACTACTGCATTGTCATCGAACCGGATGGACGAGCCATCCTCGCGGCGCCACTCTTTTGATGTTCTTACAATAACCGCCTTGACAATATCGCTCTTTTTTACAGAGCCCTGCGGAGCGGCTGATTTTACCGTAGCGACCACAATGTCACCCACACCGCCATACTTGCGCCTTGTCCCGCCAACTACCTGGATGACGAGAACTTCTCGCGCGCCGGTGTTATCTGCGACTTTTAGACGACTCTCTTGTTGGATCATTCGGTCGCCTCCTCAGCCACTTCAAGCACCTTGCCTTCATGCTTGATAATGGACTGTACCATCCAGGTCTTTTCTTTGGAGATCGGGGCGCATTCAACCACCAGAACCTTATCACCGATCGCGCAGCCAAGTTCATCATGCGCTTTTAATTTCTGCCTGGCATGCACTACTTTGTGATAAAGCGGGTGCCGATATGTCCTCGATACTTCCACAACAACCGTTTTTGTCATGCGATTGCTGGTAACGATGCCCGTTAATCGACGTCGTTCATTCATTTTGCACCTTCCAGTTTCTTCCCTAACTCGCGTTCACGTAAAATAGTCTCATACAGGGCGATCTGACGACGAGTCGCTTTCAACCGGCTGGTGTCAACCAACTGACCGGTAACGATCTGGAAGCGGAAGTTCATCAACTCGTTACGCGTATCGGCGAGTTTGGCATTAATTTCTTCTGTGGATAGTAGCCGAATTTCTGCGGTTTTCATACACTCTCTCCTACTCCCTGGCTGCGAACCAGGATCTTCGTCTTAATGGGGAACTTGTATGCCGCTTGCTGTAAAGCTTCAACAGATTCTTCGTGATCAAGTCCACTGATTTCAAACATAATTCTGCCCGGCTTCACAACTGCCACATAATATTCCACGTTGCCTTTACCTTTGCCCATACGGGTTTCGGGCGGGCGGTGGGTGTACGGCTTGTCTGGGAAGATCCGGATCCATACTTTTCCGTGACGTTTCATCCGATGCACGATTGCACGACGGGCGGCTTCGATCTGGCGGGCGGTGATCCAACCGGGCTCGATCGCCTGGAGGGCATATTCACCTGAGATCATTTCAGCGCCGCGTAAAGCCTTGCCGGTCATACGACCGCGCATCACTTTTCGCCACTTTACACGTTTTGGCATCAACATAACGCTACCTCTTTCAAGTTACCCGGGTTGGTACCCGCGGTAGTATTTACTCACTAACGTACACACCTTCGGTGGCTTCCACTTTCTCTTCAACAACAGAGGCAGCATCACCTTTATAAACCCAAACTTTTACGCCGATGCGGCCATAAGTGGTCAGGGCTTCAGACCGTGCAAAGTCGATGTTCGCACGCAGCGTCTGCAAAGGCACACGGCCATCGCGCAACCACACAATACGAGCCATTTCAGCACCGCTCAAACGACCTGAGACTGAGACCTTGATCCCTTCAGCTCCTTGCCGCATTGCCTGTTGCAAGGCGCGTTTCATGGCGCGTCGATAGCTGACCCTGCGCTCGATCTGTCCGGCGATATTCTTTGCCACTAGAAAGGCATCACAATCCGGAGCTTTGATCTCTTTGATCTCAAGATCGATCTTTTTTCCAGTTAAGGCTTCGAGATCAGTGCGGATCTTCTTTACAGAATCTCCCTTACGTCCGATCAAAATGCCCGGTTTGGCAGTATTGACCACAACTTTCACTTTGCCGGGAAATCTTTCGATCTCTACCATCGAAATACCGGCCTTCTCGCCTTCTTTCTGGATCATTTTGCGGATAATAAGGTCCTGGTGCAGCTGATCGCGGTATTCATTTCCTTCAGCGTACCAGCGGCCTTCCCACGGCTGATTGATTCCAAGACGAAAACCAATTGGATGTACTTTTCGACCCATAATTTCTCCTGGTGTCCTATTCGTGCAGGCGGCGGTATTACCCGACCACCCTGCTAATCCTTACTCTTTTTCTCGCAGCACAACCGTGATGTGAGAGGAGCGTCTCAACAACGGTTTGAACCGACCGCGGGCGCCAAATCTGCGCCACTTACGCAGAGGAGCGTCGTCAGCAGTGATCCTGTAAACCACCAGATCACTCCGGTTGACTCCAAAGTTCTCTTCAGCGTTGGCAACTGCAGAAGCCAGTAATTTGCCGACATGCCTGGCAGCCACCTTGTTGGTGAACTTTAATGTGGTCATGGCTTCAACAGCCGGTTTGCCGCGGATAAGATCGATGACCAGGCGAGTTTTTTGCGCAGAAACGCCGCAATTTTTAAGCTCAGCGCGAATATCAGTAGCCATGGTTATCTCGCTCCAGTGGATTTGTCAGACATGTGCCCACGGAAATGTCGCGTCGGGGCAAATTCACCCAGGCGATGACCCACCATGTTCTCAGTGATATAGATAGGCACGTGCCGGCGGCCATCATGCACGGCGATGGTGTGTCCCACCATCTGGGGGAAGATCGTGCTCGCCCTGCTCCAGGTGCGAATAACTTTCTTCTCACTTCGGGTATTCATGGCCTCAATTTTTTTCAGCAGTTTCGGGTCAATGAACGGCCCTTTTTTAAGCGATCTAGACATATTTTTGTCCCTTCTCCTCGGTTAGAGCTTTCAACGGTTCTACCGATTGCCGGATTTACGGCGACGAACAATAAACTTATCAGTCTGTTTATTGCGGCGGGTGCGATACCCACGGGTCGGTTTGCCCCAGGGGCTCTTCGGACCGGGCATACCCACCGGCTGACGCCCTTCACCACCACCATGCGGATGGTCGCGGGGGCTCATTGCTGTACCACGCACTGTTGGTTTAATGCCCATCAGGCGTTTGCGGCCGGCTTTACCAAGTTTTATATTGCCGTGATCCACGTTGCCGACCTGTCCAATTGTCGCGTAGCATTTCTGAGGTACAAGTCGAACTTCACCGGACGGCAAGCGAATTTGGGCATAATCACCTTCTTTGGCGATCAACTGGGCAGATGCGCCCGCTGAACGAACCAACTGCCCGCCTTTACCCTCACGCAATTCGATGTTATGTACAAGGGTGCCCACAGGGATATTGGAAATGGGCAGACTATTGCCTGGACGAATCTCAGCAGTGGGTCCAGCGATGATCACATCATCCACTTTTAAACCCACCGGCGCAATGATGTAGCGTTTTTCGCCATCAACATAGTTCAGTAAGGCCAGTCGTGCAGTGCGGTTCGGGTCATATTCGATTGCTGCGACGCGCGCTGGAATGTTTAACTTGCCGCGTTTGAAATCGATGAGACGAATGTACTGCCGCACACCGCCACCCTGGTGGCGAACTGTCACACGACCTTCGTTGTTGCGCCCAGCCCTGGCTTTGCGAATGACGATTAGAGAACGCTCAGGAGTATCTTTTGTGATCTCCTCAAAGCTGTAACCGGTCATCCCGCGGCGGCTGGGTGTTGTTGGTTTATAGATCTTGATAGCCATTATTCAACCCCTTCAAAAATAGGGATCCGGTCTTCAGGTGATAACGTGACGACCGCTTTCTTATATTGCGGGTTGCTGATCATCAATTTACGGTTGCGGCGCATCGAACGCTTGGCAGGCACATTGATGATATTGACCCTTACTACGGTTACGTTGAACAATTTTTCAACCGCATCCTTCACCAGCGTCCGGTTGGCGTCTGACGACACTTCAAAGACGTACTGATGTAGCTTGGTGACCATATAATTGGTTTTTTCGGTCACGATCGGGCGGCGGAGGACTTCATATATAGTGCTCATCTCATTCTCCTACCTAACCCAGGTTTGCCTTGATCAATTCAAGCGCATCAATGGGCATGATCACTTTGTCAAAGACCATCAGATCGCGGATATTGAGGTAATTGGCGTTCAATACCTTTGCATCCGGGATGTTGTTGGTGGATCGCATAATGCCTTCGTATGATTCCAATGCAGGGATCAAAACGAGCGCGCTCGCACCACCCACCAGATTATTCAATGCTGCAGCCATGAGACGGGTCTTGGGCTCATTGAGCTTTAATTCATCAACCACGACGATCATTGATTCAGCAGCTTTCACAGACAGCGCTGAACGCAAAGCAGCCTGACGCATCTTTTTGGGCATGGCCTGATTATATGAACGCATGTGCGGTGTATGGATCTTGCCACCGCCCTTCCACTGGGCGGATCGCGTGGAACCCTGTCGCGCGCGACCAGTTCCTTTTTGCCGCCAGGGTTTGCGTCCACCACCTGCAACATCGCTCTTTACCTTTGTTTCATGGGTGCCCAGGCGGGCATTTGCCATTTGCATGACCAGAGCCTGATGCATCAGATCAACACTGATAGGGGCTTCGAAGATGGCCGGCGGCAATTCCACCGCACTTACCTTCTTGCCTTCCATGTTTAATACTTCTACTTCCATTGTCATTAGCTCCCTTTGTCCAGGTAAACGGTTCAAAAGATCACCGGTCTAGACTTTCCGTGATTCTTTTATTACAACGAGGCCGCCGCGCGCACCGGGCACAGCGCCATTGACACCGATAACGTTGCGTTCGGCATCTACCAGGACAACTTTAAGGTTCTGCGCGGTCACAGCATCACTGCCCATGTGACCAGCTCCGCGCGCTCCTTTGAATACACGGCCAGGTGTGGTGGTTGAAGAACGGGAACCCGGGGCGCGCAAACGATCTGATTGACCGTGAGTTTTCGGTCCGCCCCTGAAATGATACCGCTTTACCCCACCAGCAAAACCCTTCCCCTTGCTGACACCGGAGATATCCACCTTCTCTCCAACTGCAAACAGGCTGACATCGATCTTGTCGCCTTCTGCCACCTGGATCTCTTTGGCACGGAATTCGCGCAAATACTTGAGGGGAGGTAGATTGTTGCGTTTGAGATGGCCTAACTCACCGCCTGCCAAACGCTTGGGTTTGACTTCCTCGTAACCCAGTTGAACCGCTGAATACCCTTCGGTTTCAATCGTTCTTATCTGGGTAACGAAGCACGGCCCAGCTTCGATAAGCGTGACAGGGTGCGCCGCGCCGTTTTCATCGAAAATCTGGGTCATGCCGATTTTCTTACCGATCAGCCCTTTAAACATTTCAGTTGTTCTCCTTCAATATTTTGTGTAGAGACTGTCAGCCTGGGCTTGGCTGCATCATCCCTGAACAATTCAGTCAACGATTTGCTGCGGCACTATCGGTTTTTGTCTGGTGCGCTCACAAGATCGCTCTTGAACTGCCTGCTTGGGCTTTTCGCCCAAAACCTGAACATTATACCGCAGATGGCGATATTTGTCAGGGTATTTCTAAATTTTAAGGTGATCTACCGACAAATGAATTACGAATTCGCGGTAAGGATCCTAGATCTTGATCTCGATATCCACGCCAGCCGGCATATTCAACCGCATCAGCATATCGATCGTCTTTGCATCCGGGTCAAGCACATCGATCAAGCGATTGTGTGTACGGACCTCAAAATGCTCGTGAGAGTCCTTGTCGATGAACGAGGAACGGCGAACCGTAAAACGTTCAATACGGGTTGGCAGGGGAACAGGTCCCACTACCTGCGCGCCGCTTCTTTCTGCCGTTTCAACGATCCTTTTGGCAGATTGGTCCAACACGCGGTGATCATATGCCTTCAAACGAATTCGAATTTTCTGTTTAGCCATAATCATCTACCTATGCAATAATCTTAGTGATCACACCGGCGCCAACCGTCAGACCACCTTCTCGAATGGCGAACTTGCTTCCCTGCTCCAACGCCACCGGGATGATCAGGTCGCATTCCATGGCAATATCATCACCAGGCATGACCATCTCAACACCTTCCGGCAGCTTCACCGCTCCCGTCACATCCATCGTGCGGATGTAGAACTGCGGCCGATATCCACTGAAGAACGGCTTGTGGCGCCCGCCTTCTTCACGCTTCAAAATGTACACCTGCGCCATGAACTTGGTGTGCGGGGTGATGCTGCCCGGCTTGGCAATGACCATGCCGCGCTCTACATCCGTCCGCTCTATGCCTCTCAACAG
>MTKZ01077739.1_pt2 | contig 22499 bp, 21 predicted proteins | sample 1042781 | NCBI WGS metagenome assembly MTKZ01 (sample SAMN06212207, study PRJNA360539) | anaerobic digester metagenome | biome: Wastewater treatment plant; material: sludge; isolation source: anaerobic digester fed with sludge from wastewater treatment plant | place: Denmark: WWTP Viborg ... | reverse complement strand
ATAGGCACAAATTACCCATGCAAAATGAATGAATTGCTCTCAAAATTAAACAATTGTTAATCGATTTTTCATATTAGAAACATATTTTTTATGTGATTAAATTTTTGTATATTTGCATATACTTATAAAAAAGTGTATGTATAAAATTGATTTACATATAACCAACTATTCCTACTTGAATGGCAAAACAAGCAAAAGTCCATTCGCAGTTCCTGCATCACGAGCAGGGAAAATTCTACGTTTCAAGCACTACTCGACTGATGCTCCCATTTGATTTTTCAACTTCAACAATTTGAAATTAATAACTTAATAGATTAATACATTTTATTAATTAATGGGAGAATTACAATGAAAACACAAGATTACATTGCTATTGAGAATGAATACGGAGCACACAATTATCATCCGCTGGATGTAGTTGTCGAAAGAGCAGAAGGTTGCTTCGTTTATGATGTGGAAGGGAAAAAGTATTTAGATTGTCTTGCAGCTTATTCAGCAGTCAATCAGGGGCATTGCCACCCAAAAATCAAAGAAGCTTTCATCGAGCAAGTGAGCAAAGTTACTCTCACCAGCCGTGCATTCCGCAACGACAAACTGCCGATGCTTTATAAGAAAATGCACGAACTAACGGGCTACGATATGTTTCTACCGATGAATTCAGGTGCAGAAGCAGTAGAAACAGCGATTAAGCTTGCCCGTCGTTGGGGGTATGATGTAAAAGGCGTCGAAAAAGACAAAGCCGAAATTATTGTTGCATCGGGGAATTTCCACGGAAGAACAACTACAATTGTTGGATTTTCCGACGACCCAGATTCATATTATGGCTACGGTCCATATTGCAAAGAAGCTTTCCCAATGCACGAATATGGCAATATCGAAGATTTGAAGTCCAAGATCACGAAAAATACAGTTGGTGTTCTTATCGAGCCAATTCAAGGCGAAGGCGGAGCCGTAATCCCACCAGAGGGATATTTGAAATCAGTTGAGCAAATTTGCCGTGAGAACAACATTCTCTTTATTTGCGATGAAATTCAATCAGGACTTGGTCGCGCAGGTAAGTTATTTGCTCATTATTACGAAGGCGTTCGCCCCGATATAGTAATTGTAGGCAAAGCGCTTTCGGGTGGGTTCTATCCGGTATCGGGTGTGCTGGCAGACAAACACATTATGCTTGTAATCAAGCCAGGGCAGCACGGTTCGACTTTCGGGGGCAATCCGCTTGCAGCAGCAGTTGCAATTCGCGCTCTTGATGTATTGATAGAAGAGAAGATGATAGAGCGTTCCGCTGAAATGGGCGAATATTTTATCAATAAACTTCGTGCAATTAACAATCCAAAAATCAAAATAGTTCGCGGTCGTGGCTTGTGGATTGGTCTTGTTCTGAATACCAAAGCACGCCCATACTGCGTACGATTGATGGAAGAAGGAATGCTTTGCAAAGATACGCACGAAACGATAATTAGAATAGCTCCACCTCTTGTAATTACGAAAGAGGAAATAGATTGGGCTGTTGCAACAATCGAAAAAGTATTAAATGAAAATTTGGGATAATTTTTTATTATTTTAAATAAGGAGATATTATGAAAAAACAACGTGTAATTATCATTGGTGCCGCAGGTCGAGATTTTCACAATTTCAACACGATGTATCGCGACAATGAAATGTATGAAGTAGTTGCTTTCACAGCAGCTCAAATTCCAGATATTGATGGACGTAAATATCCTCCATCATTAGCAGGCAAACTTTATCCAGATGGAATTCCAATTTTCGATGAAGCAGATTTAGAAAAATTAATCAAAGAATACAATGTTGATGAATGCGTGCTCTCATACAGCGACCTTCCTTATGATACAGTTATGCACATTGGCTCACGCGTGATGGCAGCTGGTGCAAAATTCTCTATGATGGGTTCATATCCAACAATGATAAAATCAACAAAACCCGTTATTTCCATTTGTGCAGTTCGCACAGGTTGCGGCAAGAGCCAAACTACAAGAGAAGTAGTTCGCCAATTGATTGCAATGGGCAAAAAAGTAGTTTCAGTTCGTCATCCAATGCCTTATGGCGATTTGGAAGCACAGAAAGTGCAACGCTTTGCATCAATCGAAGATTTAGACAAGCACAATTGCACAATCGAAGAAATGGAAGAATACGAACCACATATTGCAATGGGTTCGGTAATTTATGCGGGCGTTGATTATGAAGCAATTCTTCGTGAAGCAGAAAAAGAAGCTGATGTAATTGTTTGGGATGGTGGCAATAATGATATGCCGTTCTATCAGCCAGATTTACACATAGTAGTGGTAGACCCATTGCGTCCAGGACACGAAATCAGCTACTATCCTGGCGAAGTAAATTTACGTATGGCTGATGTAGTTGTTGTCAATAAAGTTGACTCTGCTTATCCGGAAGATATCGAAGAAGTATTGGACAATGTTCGTCAGTACAATCCAAAGGCACACATTATTCTTGCAGCTTCGTCAATTATGGTTGAAAATCCAGATGTTATCAAGGGCAAGAATGTATTAGTAGTTGAAGACGGTCCAACTTTAACACACGGCGAAATGGACCACGGTGCAGGTATGGTTGCTGCTCGCCGCTATGGTGCAGCTGATTTTGTCGACCCACGTCCTTATGTTGTTGGCAAAATAGCTGAAACATTCGAAACTTATCCAGAGATTGGTATATTGCTCCCAGCGATGGGTTACGGCAAGCAACAAATGGCTGACCTTGAAGCAACGATTAACAATGTTGAGTGCGATTCAGTAGTTATTGGCACTCCAATTAATCTTGCTCGCTTCATCAAAATCAACAAGCCAAACACTCGCGTTTATTATGAATTAACTGAAATCTCTGCTCCAAAGATTGCAGACGTTCTCAGAGATATGCCAAAATTAAAGTAATTTGGTAATAGTAGTGTTCAAAAGAGGTTGCCCGAAACAAGGCAACCTCTTTCTTTTTATGCGATTACAATTGCCCGTAATAATTAAAGTTCATATTTGTTCTTTTTTTTGACTTCGTTTTTGATTATTTTTAATTTTTATTTTTGTGTATTATTTAATACTTCGGTGCTTATATGTATAAAAACATTCAACTTGCTTTAATCCTCTTATCTTTTTTATTTATCAACACTTTCATAAATGCGAAAAATTTATCACAAAATGAAATAAAGACAATACTAAATACCGACACACGGCAAATAATTTCCTTGAATGGGCAATGGGAAAAATCCTCCGATGGGGTGAGGTGGGAAAACGTGCATATACCGTATTCTGATGTTAATCTTGAAAAAATCACGTTAGTTCGAAAAGTGCGAATTGATAAATCGCAGCAAGAATCGTTAAGCTGGCAGTTGTTTTTTTTAGGATTTAACCATCAAGCAGAAATTGCGGTAAATGGTCAATTTCTGGGGCGATTTATTAGTTCGATGGCTCCGATATGGGTTAAAATTCCTTCAAAGGCTCTCGAAGCTGGCGAGAACGAAATCAGAATTACTTTTTTAGTTCCAAAGGATATAATTAAAACTGTATTTGAGAATTATGTGTATGCAAGAAAACGATACAATGGATTAGTGCGTGAAGCTTTTTTAATTGGGAACCCACCAGTGTGGATAAGCGATATTAATACAAATTACACTTTGTCGAATAATTTCTCGCAGGCAAATATTAATGCCACAATATCAGTTTCATCATCAAACTTCGACTTAATTTCTAAATTTCAAAGCAGTTCAATTGATAATTTAGAATTGAAAAATAAAGCGAATTTCCAGATAGAAACTAAAATTGTAAAACTTGGGACAGGCGAAATAGTTGCAATCGGCGAACCGCGTCAGATTTCTATTGAAGCGGAACGAACGATAGATGTAAACGTAAAATTCAGTATAATGTCGCCATCGTTATGGTTGCCGGACAATCCTAATCTATATCAAATTCAGGCAATGATTGTTCAAGGGGAAAGAACAGTTGATAATTTTGCTACAAATTTCGGGCTACGGGAAATAGCTGTATCGAGAGCGGAAAAATCATTTTTCACGCTCAACGGCTACAAAATTCCGCTAAAAGCAGTAAGTTATATAGATTATCATATTGCTTCGGGGCAAAGCTTATCGCTATGGCGAATGGAAGAAAACATAAGAATGATAAAGACGCTTGGTGCGAATGCAATTCGTTTTAAGTTTAATCCACCACACCCATATTTTGCTTATCTATGTGATAAATACGGGTTATTGATGTTACTTGATTTGCCATTGTATGCAATTCCAAATAAATTATTAGACCGAGATGAGGTTAAAGTTTATATTAAAAATCAAAGCAAATTACTCACTTACTTCAAGCAAAATTACGCTTCAACTTTTGCATTCGGCTTCTCTGATGGAATTTGCGAAGCTAATTTCCCGAATGAATTTGCATCTGATATTAAATCAATTGTTACTTCAAATGGGAATTACTTATTCTATAAATTTATAAATTCAGATGAAAAAGTAGTCAATTCGGATAATTTTGATTTTATTGGAATAAATCTAAAAAAAGAAAACTCGATTTTGCGGCAGGCGAGTGTTCTGCGGGAAATAGTGCAAAGAAACAACAACAAACCTTTCATTACTTGCTTTGGTGTTCCTGTTAATGAAAACAATCACAATGGATATTCAGACCCATATTCGAACGAACATCAGGCATTTTACATAAAAAGCTTATATAATTTATCATTTCAGAATGGTTCGTTTGGCGTTGTCGTTAATTCTTTCAATGATTATGAGCTCAACCACCCATATTTAGCAACAAATAATTATCACTCTTGGATATTGACAACGGGGGTAACGGACGCAACTAATAAGCCACGTTTTTCATATTCGATGCTGCAAGCACTATTCAACGACGAAAAAGAGCCACTCATAAATGCGGGCAGTTATGCAGGTGAAACTCTGGTTAGTTTTTTAATATTTGGTTTTATACTGTTAGTTGTATTGCTATTTTTTATAAACCGTTTCAGGCGTTTTCGTGAATATCTAACTCGTGCGATGCTGCGTCCATATAATTTTTATTCTGATATTCGAGACCAAAGGATAATACCCTCATTTCAAACTGTAATACTGGCACTAATTGTGTCGTTTACTATTGGAATGTATGTAACCTCGCTATTATTTTATTATAGGAATTATGATATAACACAATTTTTGATAATGCTTTGTTGTCCATCGAGTTTTTGGCAGGAAATAATATACAAAATGATTTGGATGCCCGAAGTTTCGCTTTTCATCATTGCTTTGATTAGTTTTATAGTGTTGTTTGCAATCTCGATAATAATAAAAATTTTCGCATTCTTTTCACGTGCAAGGATTTATTTTTCAGATTGTTTGATTATTTCTGTTTGGGCGAGCGCGCCGTTTGTAGTGCTGCTGCCAGTTGCAATTCCGTTAATTCGCTTGCTTGAAATAAATAACACAGTTGCAATAGTTGCGGTTATTTTATTTTTGATAATTAAGATCTGGGTAATTGCCAGAATTCTCAAAGCGACTGCTGTTGTTTTCGACAAACCCGCAGCATTGATTTATGGAATTGGAATTATCGTAATTTTAGTATTTGCTGCAATTCCGGTAGGAATTTATCAGATTAATTATCAATTTTTCTCGTATTTGATGTATTTTTGCTGTGCTTATTTGTAATCACTAAATTATAGCTGAAAGAAAATTGCAATTAGCATTCTCAAAAGTATCATTGTTATGCCTTCGGTTTCAAATCTTCCGAAGGTTTTATATTTTACAATTAACGCACAAAAAGATTGCTCTTTTTAGAGACAACCAACAAAAAACATCGTATAAATTATCTTGATTTCTATTAGAGACAACTTGCTTTTTGAGCCAATTAGGGGACTTGAACCCCTGACCTGCTCATTACGAGTGAGCTGCTCTACCACTGAGCTAAATTGGCTTCATTACTTTACAAAATTAAGCATTTGAAATAAAAAAATCAATATTCAAAAATTTGATTATTTTTTTTGAAACGATTAAACCAATCGTGTGTAATTTAGTCAAAAGGTTAGAATTCCGTTCAACAATATTTTGAGGTTAGTATGAAAAACAAATTATTCCGCAACATTTATGTAGTTGCAATTTTGGTAGCAGTATTAGGATTAACATCCTGCCAGAAAGATAATCCGGTTGAACCAATTGAGAATGGTTTGGATTATTCAATGGTACTTCTATCCCCCGAAGCAATGATTGGTGAGGTTTCGCAACCAAGTTTAACAACAGATTTCACTCTTTTGAATGTGTATGACAAGATGTTAATTCCACCTATTGACGGCAAAGGAAAAGGTCCAAATGGCGAAATGCCACCAAAGCCCGAACCGAACAAACCACCATTCAAAATTGGAATGCTTTTGCGTATGTTGGAACTTGATTCCGCACAAAGAGAGCAAGTAAAGATATTTGCACAAGAACTTGAAGATTGCATAAAAGAATACCGTCAAATGTTACGCGAAGCTCAACGCGCAATTATTGAAAATGCAAATGCACAACGCCGCGAAATTATGGAACAATTGAAAACTGGTGAAATTACAAGAGAACAGGCTATGCAAGCGCTCAGACAACTTCGCGAAGAAACTCGAATTGCAATGGAAACTGATGAAGATATTGCAACAGCTCGCCAGGGTTTGAAAGATTGCCACGATGCATTTCTTGAAAATGTTAAATCTATTCTTACAACTAAACAATTAGATATTTGGAACAGATTTTTCGGAATAAAAGGGTAAGAATTTCTTAATTGGATTAAATTTTAATAGTTATTTTAAGAGTTACTGTTTTATTTGATTGTCTTAAAATTACCTGCTATGAACATTCGGAAGGTTCCGCCTTTCCGAATGTTTTTTAAACAAATGTATTACCAATTATTTGTAGTGGCAATTCATAAATTGCCACTACATCGCTTTGATATTGATTGCTTTTATTAATTTTCAGACACGATAGTCTGCACCACCAAAATGCCCAAGCGACGTCTCAAAATTAACTGCTTTGAACACCTGAACCCCAGTATAGACTACTTCGAAAGCAAATAGAACTTACAGCGGGAAAACACCTGCTCTACCGTTTGTCGAGGCAATTACTTTTCGTTCGAATTCCTCAATTCTGGATTGGTGTATATTCACTATGAACTCGACAGAATCTTTGTAGTCTTCGGTTGCAGACACAGCAAGTTCACTTATCAATTTTTTGATATTGGAGACGTCTTCATACGAGCAAAGCACCCTGATGGGAAAGGTAATGTGAATGATTTTTTTCTCGCATTGCGAAAGTGCCAGTTCTGTAGTAGAAGAATATGCGCGAGAAAGACCACCGACACCAAGTTTTGTTCCACCAAAATAGCGGGTTACGACAACTATTATGTCGCTAAAATCGTATTTTTTAATAGAAAAGAGGATAGGCTTGCCGGCGGAACCGTTGGGTTCGCCATCGTCGCCGAAGCGGACATCGAGCCCTTCCGCACCTAAACGGTATGCGAAACAGTTATGGGTGGCATCGAAATATTCACTGCGGATTTGCTCTAAAAATTGCAGTGCTTCGTCGCGAGTTGAAACGTTCGCAACCGAAGCGATAAATTTCGAACCTTTAATTTTTTGTTCAGCGCGAAATGGTTTTGCAATTGTATAATAGAATTCTTTGCTCATATTACAATCGGGAATAATTATGAAAATAGGAATGGTGTGCTATCCCACTTATGGTGGGAGCGGAATAGTAGCAACTGAACTTGGCGAAGCACTTGCTGCGCGTGGCTGGGAAGTGCATTTTATAAGCTACGCAAATCCTATTCGACTGGATAGATTTAGAGAGAACATATTTTTTCACGAGGTTGAAATACCACATTATCCGCTGTTTGAGTTTCATCTTTACACATTGGCATTGACAGGGAAGATTCTTGAAGTGCTTAAATATGAGAAACTCGATATAATTCACGTTCATTATGCAATTCCCCACGCAATTAGCGGAATATTAAGCAAGCAAATTGCCGCGTCGAGCAAAGTGAAATTAGTAACCACATTGCACGGGACAGATATAACACTAATCGGGCTGGAACCTGCTTTTTCCCCAATAGTCAAATATTCTATCGAGCAATCGGACGCTGTTACAGCTGTTTCGCGATATTTAAAAGATAAAACCATTCAGCAATTCCAAATCGAAAAAGAAATCCACCATATTCCAAATTTTATTGATACAAAAATATACAAAAGAATTGAAAGTTGTAACTTGAAAAAGACTTTTGCACCGAACGGCGAAGCAATTCTTATGCATATATCGAATTTTCGAGCAGTCAAGCGAGTGCCTGATACAATAAAAATACTAAAAGAAGTGCTTGAACAGGGAGTTCCTGCGAAACTGATATTAATCGGCGATGGACCAGAAAGAAGCGAAATCGAAAAATTAGCATACGAACTTGGATTGCATAACAACGTAAAATTCCTGGGCAAGCAAAATGCAATAATTGAGTTGCTATCTTGTGCTGATGTGTTTCTTCTGCCAAGTCAGTCGGAAAGTTTCGGGCTATCGGCGCTCGAAGCAATGGCTTGCGGAGTGCCTGTTGTCGCATCGAGTGTAGGAGGAATTCCCGAAGTTGTCCAACACAATGAAAATGGATTTATTGCAGAGTTCGGGGACGTTTCGAGAATGGCGCGATATGTAATAGATTTAATCAAGAACAAAAACAAGTGGAAAATATTTTCCGAGAATGCAGTTGAATTTGCCAAAAAAGAATATGAAGCGGAAAAGATAGTATCAATGTATGAGAAAGTGTATAGAGAAACATAAAATTATCGATAAAAACTTCCTGTTTAGTCCCACCTAAACAAAAATTTAATGTAAGTATTTGAAAAATCGTAATTTTTTTAATTCAAAAATTTTGAAACTCAAACACTTTTTTGTAAATTTCGGAACTTATAAAACATTGTTTTTAAAAACAATGGCGTTATTTCTAACAAAAAAGGATAAAAGAAATGGCAAAAGCACTTGGTGAGATTATCATCGACATCGAAAAATGCAAAGGGTGCGCGCTTTGCATTGATGCTTGCCCGGAGGAGGTTTTGTCGCTCACGAACAAAATCAACAAGAAGGGCTATCAATATATAGTAACAGTAAATAGCAACTGCACAGGATGCGCAAATTGTGCGATAATATGTCCTGATGCAGTAATTACAGTATATAGAAAAATTGAAAAATCCGCCTAATGAATAATTTGGAGGTAAAAAGGAGTTAAAATGGGCGAAATAAAATTAATGAAAGGCAATGAAGCATTAGCAGAAGCAATGATAAGAGCAGGCTGCGATGCTTATTTTGGTTATCCAATCACCCCACAATCAGAAGTATTGGAATATTTGTCGAAAGATGCTACACAAAGAACAGGTATGGTAGTATTACAGGCAGAAAGCGAAGTTGCAGCAATTAACATGATATACGGAGCAGCCGGTTGCGGTCGCCGGGTAATGACTACTTCATCAAGTCCTGGTATTAGTTTGATGCAGGAAGGTCTTTCATACATAGCAAGTGCCGAATTACCTTGCGTGCTTGCAAATGTTGTTCGTGGGGGACCGGGACTTGGGACAATTCAGCCATCGCAAGCTGATTATTTCCAGTCTGTTAAAGGCGGTGGTCACGGCGATTATAGATTGATTGTGCTTGCACCTTCGTCAGTACAGGAAATGGTTGATTTTGTAAGATTATCGTTTGATCTGGCAGAGAAATATCGCAATCCGGTGATGATACTTACCGATGGTGCGATTGGTCAGATGATGGAAAAGGTTGAACTATTCGACCAGATGCCACGCAAGACTGAATTCCCTGATTGGGCAACCACTGGCAAACCCAAAGATAAGGAGCGTCGTTACATTACATCGCTTCACATTCAGCCAGAAAAAATGGAAGAAATCAACAAGCATCTTCAAGCAAAATATAAGCAAATTGAAAAAGATGAAGTTCGCTACGAGGCATTTAATCTTGATGATGCTGAATATGTATTGACAGGCTATGGTCTTGGAGCAAGAATTTGCCGCAAAGCAATGGATATTTTGAGAGAAAAAGGATACAAGGTAGGATTGGTTCGTCCAATTACACTATTCCCATTCCCCAAGAAGGTTTACGAAGAAGTAGCAAATAGAGTAAAAGGAATTTTGGATGTAGAAATGAATGCGGGACAGATGGTTGAAGATGTGAAATTATCAGTATGCGGCAAAACTCGCGTTGAATATTATGGAAGAATGGGAGGAATGATACCTTCTCCAGAAGAAATAGTAGAGAATTTCGAGAAATTGTTTATAAAAGGAGAAGCATAATGAGCAATAATATAGAAACAGCAAAATTCCGCCCCGAAATTTGCGTTGATGAAAATCTTGTATATCGCAAGCCTTCTACTTTGCTTCCCGAACCTTTCCACTACTGCCCTGGCTGTGGACACAGCACAGTGCACAAAATTTTTATGGAAGTGGTAGAAGAAATGGGCATAGAAAATGATATCATAGGAGTTGCACCAGTTGGATGCTCGGTTTTTGCATATCATTATATGGGTGTTGATATGCAGCAAGCAGCTCACGGGCGCGCCTGTGCAGTTGCAACCGGAATTAAACGTGTGCAGCCGGACAAATATGTTTTCTCATATCAAGGCGATGGGGACTTAGCTGCCATCGGTACCGGAGAAACAATTCACGCTGCCAACCGTGGAGAAAACATATTAGTTATTTTCATAAATAATGGTATTTATGGAATGACAAGTGGGCAGATGGCACCTACAACACTCGAAGGTATGGTTTCGACAACAAGCCCACACGGACGCGATGTTAAAACACAAGGTTATCCATTGAAAATGTCAGAGTTAATCGCTCCACTTCCGGGTGTTGCCTATGTAACGCGTCAATCAGTTCACAAACCAGCAAACGTACGCAAAGCAAAGAAAGCATTACGTCAAGCATTAGAATATCAGAAGCAAGGGCTGGGGTTCTGCCTTGTAGAAATAGNNCCTTGTAGAAATAGTATCGAACTGTCCATCGAATTGGAGAATGACACCAGCACAAGCAAACCAATACATTGATGAAAAAATGTTAGCATTCTATAAATTAGGCGACATAAAAGTCCCGGAGGTGAAGTAATATGACACAAGAAGCATTATTTGCGGGGTTCGGCGGTCAAGGTGTTCTTTCGATGGGACAAATCCTTGCTTATGCCGGTATGATAGAAGGAAAAAAAGTATGCTGGATGCCATCTTATGGTCCAGAAATGCGTGGTGGAACTGCAAATTGCATTACGATTGTATCTGATGCTGCAATTAGCTCGCCAATTATTTCTATGTATGATACAGTTGTTGCATTGAACCAACCATCAGTCGATAAATTTGAATCAAGAGTAAAGAAAGGTGGCAATTTAATTTACGACAGTGCGAATATACTTAATCCACCAACTCGTACGGATATTAACATTATCCCGGTGCAGGGTAGCGAAGAAGCAATAAAGCTTCAAAATACAAAAGTGTTGAATATGATTATGCTTGGTGCATTTTTGAAGAAAACAAATTGTGTTTCTGTCGAAAACATTCACAAAGCATTAGAAAAAGTATTTGAACGCTATCAGAAATTAATCCCGCTAAATATTAAGGCATTGGAAGTTGGAATGAGCTACATCAAATAGTTGCTTTGATATTTATTGAAATAAGATGGCTGCCTCGCATAAGTGAGGCAGCTTTTTTATTAAAAGAGTGAAAATAATAGTTAATGTGCCTGTGTTTATAAACGCATTAGGTTTCAGAAACAAAATTTGTTGATAGAAAACGATGGGATTTTACATTTTAGTAGATATGCGTATTACAACAATTATTTTGAAAAACCTTCGGGAGGACGGAAACCTTCCGAAGGCTGAAATCGTGTATTTTTAAAACAAACCCAAGTTAATTGAGGGCAGTTTCTTGCAATTCCGTCCCAACGTTATGGGGCTGCCACTTTCTGTTTTGCAGAAGCAAGCCCTTTTGTGAGAACTTCTTCTGAAATATCAATATCGAAGGCAGGACTACCAAATGTAAAGTATTTTTCAGATTGTTTGAGCATTTGAAGAGCTTGCTCGAAGTATGGGATTGCTTCGGTGGCACGGTTTAAATTAAGTAGAGCGAAAGCTTTAAGAGTAATGCCATAAATCTGATTGGGGGATTTTTCCAGTGCCGCATCAGCCCAGCGAAGAGCTTCATTGAAATCACCGCGGCGACCGCTAAGCTGAGAGAGTGCTGCCGCTGCCGAAGAATAAATAGTTTTGGATAAATCACCGCATTTAATAGCGAATCGAATTGCTTCTTCTGCTTCTCGAAAGAGTTGCATTTGAGACAGAGTTTGACCAAGCTGGAACCACGCATAGCCGTTCAGCGGCTCTTCTTGCACGTGTGCAATAAGCATACGGTAGTTACGGCGAACTTTCTCTTCCATTTCTTTGCGAGAAACGTTGTATCCAAGATGCATTATTTTCAAATCAGAAATGGCGAAAGTATATCCAGCATCAATCAATGATGGGGAAATTTGCTCGTGAACGCGACCGACAAATTTCACCTTCGGATATCCAAGATTGCGGAACAGGCGAGGATATCCCCCACGATGAACTTCTGAATTACCATCAAGGTAGTTATGGTCGCTTTCGATTGTGCAAATCAGAGCACCTACATCAGGCAATGCCTGACTGATATAGCGTTTGATGTTTTTCTGGCTTTCAGGGGTTAGACGTTCGTCTGCATCAATATAAAGCACCCAATCGCAAGTACAATTCATAAGAGAATTATTTCGAGCAGCGGCGAAATCGTCTTTCCATTCCATTTGATACACTTTTGCACCGTAGCTACGGGCTATCTCGATTGTTCTATCAGTTGAACCTGTGTCGGTAATGACAATTTCATCGGCAATATCTTTCACGCTATCGAGACATCCAGCAAGCATATCTTCTTCATTTTTCACAATCATACAGACAGATAGAGTTGCTTGCCTGCCATGATTGTTAATACTTTCGAAAAGAGACGGTGAGCTCGGCGGCTGTGTTTGTTTTGGGATTGCTTGGCTTTCTGTTGGTTTGCTCGAAATAGTAACCTGACTTTCGCTTTTAATGGCATTTTCAACTCTTGCTAAAAAATCATAAATAGCAGTTTGGCTTGGATTGATTTTGAGAGCAAATTCGAGAAGCTGTTTAGATTGCTCGTATTTGCCGAGTACAAAAGCAATATTTGCCAGACCAATTAGCCCAAGTTCGTTTTTGGGATTAAGTTTATATGCGAGTTCATATTCTTCGCTTGCGTTTTTGTAGTCGTTCATCAAAAAATAGCATCTACCGATTTTATAAGCAAGATGGTCGAGCGGAATGAAATAATCACCTGCAAGAATAGCGAAGAAATCTTTTTCGGGTTGCTGGTGGACTTCTCGCATTTTCAGGAAGTGCGTTAGTGCCTGCGGATACTGCTGCTTTTCGAAATAGAGCTCAGCAAGTATAAAATTTGCTAAAGATTGATTGGGAACAGTTTCGTATGATTCCCGAGCCCAGCGGAAAGAAAGCTCTTTATTGCCCATCTTGTAGGCATTCATCGCACCATTACCAAGGATGCGAATTCTCAGCTTGTTTGATTTGGGGACAAGTTCCAGAGCTCGCAAATAGTCTTGATGGGCGTCTTCCTTTCTGCCAAGAGCAACGTAAGTATGGGCACGTTGCGTTAAATTATATGGGTTATTGGGGTCTTTTTCGAGTGCAATATTGAGTAGTTCAAGATTGCGAAGTTGCTTTAACCGAATTTTCTCGGGGTCTAAATCATATCCAAGATGAAGAAGTTGAACAGAGCAATTTTTAACTTTATAATTTTGCCTTAAAATCGAATATAAAACTTGTTCGTGAATAACACCTTCGAAATAGAAGTTCGGATTATTGCGGAAAAGACGCAAAACATACGAAATATGCGATTGAGTAATGCTTGACCTGACATCAACAGTAGAAAGCAGTTCAACAAGCCAGCCACCATCGGTTGGTTCAGCATTACGAACAGTATCGAGTAAAGTTTGCGGATTTCGCAGACGCTCATCGGCATCTATTACCAAAATAAAATCGCCTGTTGCTTCTTTCAGCGAAATGTTGCGAGAAAATGAAAAATCATTTTGCCATTGCGAGCGTATTACTTTTGCACCTTTCGCAAGAGCAATTTTTACAGTATCATCGACTGAACCTGTATCAACAACAATAATTTCATAAGCAATGGGACGAACAGAATCAAGGCAATCGCCCAACATTTTTTCTTCATTTTTTGCAATTATGCATACAGAAATTTTGGGTTCCATAGCAATTTCTCTTAACGAATATCTTTGCGACCGATACTGTAATATTCAAACCCTAATTCGGACATATTATCGAGTGAATATAGGTTACGACCGTCGAAAATAATTTTATTTTTTAGTTTAGAAGCGATTAAATTGAAATCAGGCGTTCTAAATTGGTTCCATTCAGTAACAACGATTAGAGCGTCGCAATCCTGAATAGCATCATACATTTTATTGAAATAATTCAGTTTATCCCCGTAGTGGCGACGTGTGTTTTCTAAGGCTTCGGGGTCGTGAACATTGACAGTGGCACCGTCGGCAAGCAGCATATCGATAAGTTTGAAAGCAGGTGCTTCGCGGACGTCATCAGTATTCGGTTTGAAAGCAAGCCCCCAGATAGCAAATTTAAGAGCATTCAGGTTGCCAAATCTATTTTTAATTTTGCCAAAGAAGCGTTTGATTTGGGCTTCATTAACTTCCATAGTTGCTTTGACAATTCTAAGAGGTTGATTGTGCTCTTCGGCAGAATAAATTAAAGCACGAACGTCTTTCGGGAAGCACGAACCGCCATATCCAATACCTGCAAAAAGGAACATTTTACCGATGCGGCTATCAGTGCCAAGACCAAAACGAATTTTGTCAATATCAGCACCAACTTTTTCACAATAAGCAGATAAATCATTCATAAAAGAGATTTTAGTTGCAAGAAAAGCATTGGCGGCATACTTAGTAACTTCTGCACTTTTTTCGTCCATAATAATAATCGGATTTCCCGTTCGGACGAAAGGTTTGTAGAGTTCAATCATAATATCTTCTGCCCATTTGCTGCGAGTTCCGACAACAACGCGTTCAGGTTTCATAGCGTCTTCCACTGCTAAACCTTCGCGCAAAAATTCAGGATTGCTTACAACTTCGAATAAGCTTTCGGGAATGTATTTGATGAGAATATCGCTTACTTTTTGAGCAGTGCCAACGGGAACAGTGCTTTTATTGACAATGATTTTCTTGTCTTTTATATTTTTGTCGCGAATAATAGTGCCAATCTGTTCAGCAACTTCCAGAACGTGATGTAAATCTGCCGAGCCATCTTCATTTGGTGGAGTTGGAAGGCAAAGAAAAATAATTTGTGAATTTTCAACCGTTTCCGCTAAATTAGTTGTAAAAAAAAGTCGTTCTTCCTGGATATTTTGCACAAGTAGCCTATCGAGACCGGGTTCAAAAATTGGACAGATACCCTGACGCAATTTATTTACTTTTTCTTCATCTATATCCACACAGGTAACAAAATTGCCTGTTGCAGCAAAGCAAGTACCCGAGACAAGCCCAACATAACCTGTTCCAATAACTCCAATTTTATAAGCCATATTATTCCCAAAAATTTAAGATACAAACAAATACAAATTTAATAATTTGTCGATAACTATTATTAAAATGATTAGAATACATATATAAATCGCAAGTTTGATGAATTTTTTAATAAGTGAGACAATAAATCCAATCACCAGAAATAGAAAAACAATATTGAATATGTCGGACTGGTTTGCAAAGTAATCTATAATGGACGAAAAACTTATAAAAGCAAGCAAGATGCACCTCCATCAACTGCAATAACCTGTCCAGTGATATAAGATGAAGCGTCCATAGCAAGAAAAGCAACCGCAGAAGCAACTTCCTGAGGTTTTCCAATTCGTTGCATAGGGGTTTGGGCTTTGATTTTGCTTAATCGTTCAATATCATTGAGAATGGGGCTAACAAGCAGTGTGTCAATATACCACGGTTCGATAGAATTGACGCGAATACCATCAGAAGCCCATTCGACAGCAAGATAACGCGTTAGGTGGGAAAGTGCTGCTTTTGCAGAAGCATAAATAGCGCCTGAACGCACTATTCTGCTTGCGGAAATCGAAGAAATATTGATTATTGAGGCATTTCCCGAGTTTTTCAGTTGCGTATGCAAACCTTTTGAAAGTTCCAATGTGGAAAAATAGTTGATTTGGAATAGAAACTCTATTTCATCATCTGAATAATCGCAAGTGGCACGCCGAATATTCGAACCGACATTATTTACAAGAACATTTATTTCGTTGAAATTAGACTTGATTAGTTCAATGAACGAAGTGCGTGAACTTTTATCGGATAAATCGAAGCTGTAAAAAAGTAAATTGTCAGGGTAGTTACTTTCAAGCGACTGAATTTCGCGTTTGTTTCGAGCGACAGCGATGCATCGAGCCCCAAGCGAGAGGAATTCCTTTAAAATAGCAAAACCGATACCTTGCGAGGCACCGGTAATAATAGCAGTTTTATTTTTTAGATGCCACATTATTGAACGGATGATTTTTTCACATAAATATTGCCTAAAATCGGGTCGGTAGTATTGTGAGCAATAATTCTATTAATAATAGGTTTTTTGAGGACAGCACCAGCAGGCAATAGTTTTAGACCTTTTTCGGTAGTAATTTCTCTTGCTAAAATCATTCCTTCTTTCAAATCGGAAAGAAGAACGGGCACTTCGTTTGGATTTTGAAGCTCTTTTTCGTAAGTGTAAATGTATTGCTCCAAAAGAATTACAACGCGAGGGTCGTAGAGCCTATTAGCTTGATTTTTCATAATATTAATAATATCTGAACCTTTTTTGCCGGTGCGAGCTTTGTTTTCTTCATAATCGAGAGCGGCGCGGATAATTCTCGAAGCAAAAGGAATTTGCCAGGATTGAAGACGTTGAGGGAAACCGCTTCCATCAAAATTCTCATAAAGAGAGTAGAGAATTTTTCCAATATCGGCAAAACGACGGACACCAGAGACAATTTCGCGAGCAGCATTAGGAACCTGCATCATAATTGGGTCGGTTGGATTGCCATCAATCATAATAGGTTGTCGGAGCAAGTGGTCTGGCAAGGACATACGTCCGGCCTGCGAAAGAAGAGCGGCGATTTCAATATCACGAATTTCCTCATCAGAAAATTTTCCGAGCTGGCGGGCAATCCAGACAGAAGCTTCAGCAACACGGCTAAGCATTTCCTGAGAAGTCGGAATGCGTGCTTGCATAAACTTCACTGCAAGCAGAGCCATATCGTGTATATCTTTTTCTAATTCTTCGGCAAGTTCAATTAACAACTGATTTTCTTCTTTCATCTGTTGCTGAAGTCGAACAATACGCAAAGCAGAGCGAATACGTGCTTCCAATGCGACAGAGACAACGGGCTTGGTAATAAATTCATCAGCACCTTTATCCAGTGCTTTTATTCGTTCGCTAACTTCTGTATTGCCGGTAAGCAGGATAAAAACAATATCATTATAATCAGGATTTGAACGAACTTTTATCAGTAATTGAAAGCCGTCCATAACCGGCATATTTATATCAGAAATAACAATATTCGGGTGGTGAACAGTAATTATATCCCAGGCTTCTTTTCCATTTTCAGCAGTATAAACTTTAATATCGGGAAAAGTTTTGGAAAGCAACTTTTCGAAAGTTAAAACCACTGCTTTTTCATCATCTACAACAAGGATAGAGATTTGACTACTCATTTTTAGTTTCTCCTGCTAATGACATAAATTGGTCAGTCGACATCTGCTTAATTAAAATACTAACACGTCTATTTGTTACATCGAAAGGATTATCAGGATTGCGAAGTTTTCTATCGGCAAAGCCAGTAACCTTGACAATTTGCCCTTGCCAGAGCCCAGCTGTTTCGAGAACTCTACGAGCGGCATTAGCACGGTCTGCTGAGAGCTCCCAGTTAGTATAAAGCGACTTGCCACGATAGGCACGGCTATCGGTATGTCCTTCGATTTCAACATTATTTGGAAGTTTACCAATTTCCAGAGCTAACTTTCGTAGGAGTTCCACGGCTTCTCTTTTGAGAGTGCTACTGCCGACCTCGAAGAATAATGATTCGCTTGTTTCAATAAGTTCAACTCGAAGTCCTTCCTTAGTCATTTCAATTTTTATTGAGGAAATGATATCTTTAATTTCAGGTTTAGCAGATAATTCGTTCTCTAAAAGTTTCTTGATATTTTCGCCTGTAACTTCAACACGCTTGGCAGCAGAGATACTATCATTAAGAGCTTTGAATAGTTCTTCCGCTTTAATAGTATCGGGTTTAGTCTGTTGAAAAGAAATAACAAATTCACCTTTTCCTTTGCCCTCACCTTCACCTTTATTTCTTTCAGGATATAAATTTAAATCAATAGGAACGGTTCTTTTGCCAGTAAGGAAATTAAAGGCACCTGGCTCTTGAAAATAGGAAGCAACTGCCTGCTTAACTTCTTCGCTGGAAGCAAGAATCCACATAACGATGAAGAACGCCATCATAGCGGTTACGAAGTCAGCATAAGCAACTTTCCACGCACCGCCGTGGTGACCGCCGTGACCGCCTTTTTTGACCTTTTTTATTATAATAGGTTGTTCTTTATGGCCTTGTTGTTCATCAGCCGACATATTCACCTCAATGGATTAACGCTTCAAGTTTTCTTCAGTTTCTTTGAAAGTAGGACGGTATTCGGGGTCGATTGCACGGCGTCCGTATTCGATTGCAACGGTAGCAGGGGCACCTTTGGCGAAAGAAAGAAGCGCCGCTTTGATTGAAAGCAAATATTTAGCTTCTTTTGCCAGAGTTTTACCAACAAGAGATGCAATTGGACCGACGATACCGTAAGACATCAACACACCAAGGAACGTTCCAACAAGCGCACCCGCAACGTGATGACCAACAGCCTCGGCACCTTCATTAATGGACCCCATTGTAACGATGATACCAAGCACCGCCGCCACAATACCGATACCCGGGAAAGCGTCTGCGAATGTTTGAAGGGCACCAGGAATAACCATTTCTTCTTCGTGAAGGGCTTCGAGGTCCATATCCATTAACTCTTCTAAATCGTGTGCGGGGACACCACCCGAGAGAACAACCTTCAAAGTATCGCAAAGAAAATCAACAGCGTGATGATTGGCAAGGAAAGTCGGGTATTTAGAAATGATTGAACTTGATTCGGGATTTTCAACGTGTTGCTCGAGTGCAATCAACCCCTCGCGTTTAGCAAACTGGAAAAGTTCATAAAGCATTTTAAGTAAGTCTAAGTAAGCTGCTTTACTCACTTTTGGTGGTTTTAGAGTGCCAAGAGCTGCTGCAATGATTTGTTTGAGAATAGGGAGCGGATTTGCAATAATCAAAGAGCCTGTAGCAACGCCCAAAATAATTATAAATTCACCAGGCACAATCAATGAAAGCGGGTTACCTCCCGAAACCATAAATCCACCAAGCAATGCACCAAAAACGAGCACGATACCAATAATTACAAACATATATCATCCCTTCTATTGTTCTCCATCTCAATTAATTAGAGCAATTATTTCTCTAATTAAGCAAATTCATTCTAATTTATCGGCACTTCGGCAAAATTGTTTAGAAACATACTTTATCGAAAAACAGACTAAAAAATATTATACTTGAAATATTAACATAAAATACAAAAATTTCTATAATAATAAAACATAGAAATTATTATTTATTTGGCAAATCATTATCTCAGCAATAGTGGGATTTTTTGTAAAAAAATCAAATGATAGAAAAAATTTTTGGATATTAGAAAAAATAGTCGTAATTTTGAATTCTTGAAAATTTGATGGTCCCATAGACTAATGGTTAGGTCACCAGCCTTTCACGCTGGCAGTAGGGGTTCGAATCCCCTTGGGATCACAGGAAAGCCGAGCAAAAGTGTTCGGCTATTTTTTATTTTAGTTGACTTACGAAAAATCAATCAACACGATTAATATCAAAGAGGTTGTCTCAAAAGGCAAAAATACAATCAAAATTAACAATGTTGTCTTGTTATATTTCGAAATTTCAACAAATATTGATTTTCAACGTTTTTCAACATATTAGCGAAAATTATGTAAAAACCTTCGGAAGGGACGGAAACCTTCCGAAGGTTCGGAATTGGTAAGTTTGAGAAGTTTTTTTAATATTCTAATATTCCTGTGGTAGTTCTTTTAGTTCTTTGTAAGTGATGACGGGACCATCTTTGCAAACGTAGTATGGTCCGACAGCACAATGTCCGCATTTTCCTATGCCGCATTTCATACGGTTTTCGAGTGTTGTGAAAATGTTTTCTTCTTTGAAGCCAAGTTCAAAAAGCACGGGCAAAGTGAGTTTAATCATAATTGGCGGACCGCAAACAGCTGCAATTGTATTTTCCGAGCTTGGGCTTATTTCTTTCAGAATTGTAGGAACAAAACCAACTTTTCCCTTCCAATCGGGCGTCTCGCCTCCGGGGTCGACAGTTGTAAACAAGTTAACATCGGGACGGTTGTTCCATTCTTCGAGTTCGTGTTTATAGACAAGGTCCTGAACACTGCGAGCACCATAAAGAATAGTAACATCACGGTAATTTTCGCGCAAATCGAGACAATTCCAAATAACGCAGCGAAGCGGTGGCAATCCAATTCCGCCGGCAATAAAAAGCAGGTTCTTGCCTTTCCAATCATCTATCGGGAAAGTGTTGCCATAGGGACCGCGGAAGCCTATTTCGTCGCCTTCCTCGCAATTAGCAAGTGCTTTTGTAACACGTCCCGCAACGCGGAAAGTGCATTCTATATAACCTTTGCGTGTAGGCGAAGAAGCAATACAGAAGGTGCTTTCGCCCTCACCAAAAATTGAGTACTCACCAAATTGACCTGCTTTGAAGGAGAACTTCTCTTCGTCGGCAGGGTCCTTGAATTTCAAGCGATAAGTACGAACAAGTGGTGCTTCTTCAGTGATTTTTTCGATATACATTCTATATGGCAAATACATATTTTCCATTATCAGCCCTCCATAATTGCATTTACTTGCTCAATAATACTAAGTTCGGCTGGACAATTGCGTATGCAGCGACCGCAACCGACACACGAAAGTGTGCCAAATTGCTCGTCGGTGTATAGAAATTTGTGTAGTATTCTATTACGCCAGCGTTCGCTTTGCTTTTCGCGTGGGTTGTGGCCTGATGCGTGTTTAGTGAAAATTCCCAAAGCACAGGTGTCCCAGATGCGGTAGCGTGCACCGCCGACCAAGTTTGCTTCATCTTGAATATCGAAGCAGGTGCAGGTTGGGCAAGAAAAAGCACAGGTGCCACAACCAAAACACGGCAGTGAGGTCTCTTCCCAGCGTTCCCAGTTAAAGGCACCGCTGATTTTTTCTTTTAATGCTGAACTATCAAAGCGTTTTTGAATATTTGCAGTGTATTTAGTTTTGTCTATTTGTTCAGTTTGCTCGAAGAAGTTCGAAAACTGCTCAACCAATTTTTTGCCTTTTTCGGTAATGATTTCCATATAATAACCATTTTCGGTCTTAGTTAGCATAAGGTCGCTTCCACGAGTGTCTGACGGTGAAATTCCGACGGAAGTGCAGAAGCAGAACTCATCACCACTCGAACAGGTTAGACCGACGAAAATTGTTTTATCGTAGCGCATTTTGAAGTGATAGTCGGGGTTTTCTTTCAAAAAGAAAGTAGTAAGATAATCAAAAGCGGCACCATCGCAAGGACGCATTCCGAAAACTATTGTGTCGTTTTCGGGAGCAGGTGGATTATGCAGAATTGTGTCCTTGCCATTTTTTTCGAATGTGTAAAGTTCTTCGCACTTTGGAAAAACAGCAGATTTCGCAGAAAAAGCAGTTNNAAAGCAGTTTGGATATAATCCATTGCAATTTCATCGAACGAGCCGACAAGCGAGAAGAATACTTTTTCCTTCTTCTGCTTTGGAGCAAGAACTTCGTTGCCGCTTGCAATCAGAGCATTGATGAAATCCTGGATTTTTTCGAGTTTTATTAATTTATATTCCATAGTTCAACTACCTTATAAAGTTTTCTTTATCATCTACTTTGAAAGTTGAGAGAGCATAGTCGGGTTCGAGTTTAGTTCCGGGCACTTGACCAAAATTAGAGATAATAGCCATATTCAATTTTTGAGTGAGAAATCCAATTGGGATTTCCATTGGGCAAGCAGCTTCGCATTCGCCGCAACCAATACAACGACCGGCAAGGTGCATTGCACGAACAATGTGCCATTCCAGGTTGCCCATACCTGTTGGGGGAACGCCGACCCACTGAGGTTGATTGCACTCGACAAGGCACTGCTCGCAGTAGCAAAGCGGACAAGCAGCACAGCAAGCATAGCAGCGTATGCAGCTGGCGAGTTCGCGTGTCCAGAATTCCCAGCGTGTA
>MTKZ01004480.1_pt1 | contig 22504 bp, 25 predicted proteins | sample 1042781 | NCBI WGS metagenome assembly MTKZ01 (sample SAMN06212207, study PRJNA360539) | anaerobic digester metagenome | biome: Wastewater treatment plant; material: sludge; isolation source: anaerobic digester fed with sludge from wastewater treatment plant | place: Denmark: WWTP Viborg ... | reverse complement strand
ATATTAAAAAAAGAGTGCCCCTCGTGGAGCACACTGTAAGTGCCCCCAAGGGAATTCGAATCCCTGTTTTGGCCTTGAGAGGGCCGCGTCCTGGGCCACTAGACGATGGGGGCAAGTGCAAGGATTTTATCACGTCGATATTTCAGTGTCAACTGAATAAAAACCTCGCTTTCGGTTGACCTTTCCTCTTTTCACGTGTTAATTCAGGCTTTTGCAAAAATCCCAGTCAAAATTGGTGATTTTCATCAGAAATATCGTGATTATGTGATTGACTATGCCGGTGTAGAATGCTATTATCTTTATAGTCATTATTTCATCATTTATCCAGCACATTAACAAGCATTTTCCGCAATTATCAGGAGCAATTATTATGAACGCTGAATTTATTCTTCGTCTTTTTGGTATGGTCATTATGGCAATCGTTGGGGGGATCTGGGGGCAGCGGCTCGGTACGATCATTAATTTTGATGCCTCACCGGGTAACATGCCCGTTGAGCAATTCCGTTTTCTTTTCGGGCTTCTCGGGGCGTTGATCGGTCTCATCCTCACCCCATATTTCACCACGCGTCCCGCTAAAGCCATCCGTAATGGATTGGCCAGGGCAACCCCGCAGGGTCTATTGGCCTCTACAGTCGGTCTTGTGGTCGGGTTGATCGTGGCCGCTTTGTTTTCGTTTCCAATTTCATTATTGCCCGATCCCTTTGGCAGCATTTTGCCTTTCATCGTGGCTGTGCTATTCGCCTACCTCGGTATTTCGATATTCCGGCTGCGCCAGATCGACATCTTCGGTTTCATTTCCAACGCGCGTGTTAACCGATCAGGTGATAAAGAACCATTGTCTGGAGAGAAATGGGCTGACACACGCACGATCCTCCTGGATACCAGTGTGATCATTGACGGCCGGATCGCTGATATTTCCCGCACTGGTTTCTTACCGGGTTCGCTCCTCATCCCCAGGTTCGTGTTAAACGAGTTGCAGTACATCGCGGATTCACCCGATAACCTGCGCCGGCAGCGCGGCAGGAGGGGAATGGAAGTGCTCTCCTCCCTGCAAAAGGAACCAGGAATACCGGTGCGCATCAGCGACATCGATGTGGAAGGGGTGCGGGAAGTGGATGATAAACTGGTCGTGCTGGCCCGCCAGATGCGTTGTCCCATTCTTACCAACGATTACAATCTCAATCGTATCGCGGAATTGCAGGGGGTCACTGTGCTCAATGTCAACGAACTCGCGAATGCGGTAAAATCAGTGCTCATCCCCGGCGAAATGATGACCGTCCACGTGATCCAGGAAGGACGTGAATCAGGGCAGGGTGTAGCCTACATGGATGACGGTACAATGGTGGTGGTCGAAAATGGTCGTGACTATATCGACCGCTCCATCTCGGTGGTGGTAACAAAAGTACTACAGACTGCTGCTGGCCGCATGATCTTTGCCAGGCCTGAAGACAACAATTGATTTTTGCAGGTGAGAAATGAAAGTTTATAACACGTTGACCCGCACCATTGAAGAATTTGAAACGCTGCAGCCGGGCAAGGTCAGTATGTACGTCTGCGGACCAACCGTTTATGCCAAGGCGCATATCGGGCATGCCATGTCCGCGCTGGTTTTTGATATTATCCGGCGTTACCTCGAGTTCCGCGGTTATGAAGTCCGGCACGTCATGAACTTCACAGACGTGGACGATAAGATCATCCTGCGCGCCGGTGAAAAGGGGATGGATCCATTTGCCCTGGGTGAAATGTACATTCGTGAATTTGAGGAACACCTGCGTGAGTTCAATATCCTCCCGGCTACTGTAAACCCCCGCGCCACCCGTGAAATGGACCAGATCATCACCATGATCTCAGGCCTGATTGAAAAGGGATTCGCTTACCCGGTGGATGGGGATGTGTACTTCCGTGTGACCAGGGATGAGAAATATGGCAAGCTCTCTGGTCGGCGTATTGATGACATGCAGTCAGGATACCGCATCGATGTCGACGCGCGCAAAGAACATCCAATGGACTTTGCGCTCTGGAAATCAGCCAAACCCGGCGAACCGGCCTGGGATAGCCCGTGGGGAAAAGGCCGCCCCGGCTGGCATATCGAGTGCTCGGCGATGAATCTGAATCACCTCGGCGAACAGATCGATATTCACGGCGGGGGTAACGACCTGATCTTTCCGCATCACGAGAATGAGATAGCGCAAAGCGAGAGTTTTACCGGTAAACAGTTTGCCAGATATTGGATCCACAATGGCATGCTTCAATTAAGCGGTGAGAAGATGTCAAAATCGGTCGGCAACCTGGTCACAATCGAGGAATTCCTGGCCAGCCACCCCGCGGATACCCTGCGTATGCTGGTGTTAAATTCTGGCTACCGTAATCCATTATCTTACTCAGATGAAATTCTGATCCAGGCGGAAAGAGCGATTGACCGCCTGCGTTCGGCGTTAAAACCCGCCTTACCGGGTGTTGCCGGGGCATCCCAAACCACGCTGGATTTGCTCGCCAGTCAGGTAATAGCAACTGAACAAGGGTTCATCCAATCCATGGATGATGATTTTAATTCCGCGGGCGCGCTCGCTCAGCTGTTTGAACTGGTGCGCGTGATCAACCAGGCGCGGACTGATGGCGCGACAGATGAACAACTGCTCGCTGCGCAACAACAGCTTCTCAAGCTGACCGGCGTCCTGGGGTTGACACTTGAAAAAACCGCTGAAAACGGGCACGTCGCGGATGGTTTTATTGATCTCCTGGTCGAGATCCGCAGGGATTTACGGGCAAACAAGCTCTGGCAGCTCTCGGATAAGGTACGCGACCGCCTGGCGGAACTGGGGGTAGTGCTGGAGGACAGCAAGGAAGGTACCTCCTGGCATTGGAAATGATCAACCGATGAAAGAGTGGATAACCGGACGAAACCCGGTGACGGAAGTGCTGCGAGCGCGCCGCCGCAAGGTATATAAGCTACTCCTGGCTACTGGTGTCGAAGAAAAAGGCCGCGTCACTGAGATACTGCGCATAGCTGTAAATCGCAAGATTCCAGTGGAACGTGTTGCCCGTGACCGCCTTGATCGCCTGGGCGAAAACCCGCAGGGTGTGGCGTTGGAAGTGGGCGAATTCCCATATGTGGACATAACTGATATTCTGGAGCGCGCAGCCGCCTCAGGCGAGGATCTGTTCGTGCTCGTGCTCGATCTCATCCAAAATCCGCAAAATCTCGGAACCCTCCTCCGTACCGCCGAAGCGGCTGGGGTGCACGGTGTGATCATTCCGCAGCACCGCGCCGCTGGGGTTACGCCAGCGGTGGTTACTGCCTCCGCCGGGGCTTCTGAACATATGTTGATCGCGCAGGGCAATATCACGCGCAGTCTCGAACAACTGAAGCAGTCCGGCGCGTGGGTTGTCGGTCTGGCGGGTGAACAGAGCGCTGCATCCCCGGCGTCGATCCCGCTTGAAGGTCCCCTTGCAATCGTGGTGGGCAACGAAGGGGAGGGATTGCGTGAGCTGGTGCGCCAGTCATGTGATTTCCTGCTCAGCCTGCCTATGCGCGGCAGGATCGAATCGCTTAACGCGGCAGTTGCCGGTTCCATCGTCCTTTACCAGGCGATGCTGGCGCGCCAAAAGGAACACAAGAATTAATGTTATTTCGCGTGCTGGTTTTTATCTTATTGGTAATTGCAGGGTATTTTTCTTCCCGCAAGATCAAAGGAAACCGTTTTAGTATAACCCTGGTCAGCACATTGCTTGTGGTGATCCTTGCCGCGGTATTCATCCTTGGTAAGAAACTCTGGGCGATGTTCGGGTTTTCCATGTACCTCATGCTCATCATCATGGGTTTTGCCGCCGGGATATTGGCTGGATTAAGCAATAAAAAACAGCCGGTGGATCAAAAATCCCTGCCGGCTGCCAAAAGTGAACCCAGGAAACTCGACTAAAGCCAGAGCACCCACACCACCCACAATCCGATCATCAGCGCACCTATCCCGAATCTTATCATTACAGCCAGACCACAGCCTTTCAGTATCCCGCCGGCCGATTTTGCGCCCTCTGCCAGGTTGCGTTTACGTATCCATTCCACCACAAGGATTCCCACAGCCGCGAAGATCAGTCCGCCGAACGGCGGCAGCAGGAACGTGCCGGCAACTCCGGCGACCAGGGCTACGATGATGGAAGGCCAGCTCGCGCCGGTCTTCTTCGCCTCCGCTCCCATGATCAGGTTGTCGATCACGTTACCGCCGATCATTAGCAGCGTGATGATGGCAAACAGGATGCCTGACCCGACATTAAATCCTGCCACGATGCCGTATACCAGTACTGCCAGCCAGATAATGGTCAGCCCGGGGATTATGTAAAAGAACAACCCTAGCAGACCGACCCCCATGATCACGGCCAGCACAGGCACGAACCAGGAAGAATTGGCGATAGTCTCCATCATTACCGGATGACCTCGATCCCGCCCATCCAGGGGCGCAGCACTTCCGGCACCCTGATCGAGCCATCCGCCTGTTGGTTATTCTCCAGAACCGCGATCAGCGTGCGCGGCATGCCCAACCCTGACCCGTTTAAGGTGTGCACCAGGCGGTTCCGGCTGCCATCTTCAGGTTTATATTTGATATTGGCGCGCCTGGCCTGGAAATCGCCCACGTTGGAAATTGACGAAACCTCCAGCCATTCCCCGCAGCCTGCTGCCCACACTTCCAGGTCGTAGGTGATGACCGAGTTGAACCCCAGGTCGCCGGTGCATAACCGCTTCACCCTATAAGGCAAACCGAGTTGTTTGCAGGTTTCCTCGCCGTCCGCCAGCATTTTCTCCAGCTCGCGCATCGATTCCTCAGGTCTGCAATAAATGTACATCTCCACTTTGTCGAACTGGTGACCACGCTTGATCCCGCGTACATCCCGCCCGGCGCTCATCTTTTCGCGTCTGAAGCACGGTGTGTAAGCGGTGAAGCGTTGCGGCAGGCTGGCTTCTTCCAGAACCTCGTCACGGTACATGCCGGTCAAAGGCACTTCCGCCGTCGGCACCATCCAAAGATCCTCTTCGATGTCATGGTACAGGTTATCCACGAACTTGGGCAGTTGTCCGGCGGAATACAGGGTTTCCGCCTTGACCATGAAAGGTGTGTAGCGTTCCTCGTAACCCTGCCGGCTGTGCAGGTCAAGCATCCAGGCGATCAGTGCGCGTTGCAGGCGTGCTCCGGCTCCATTGAGCACATAAAAGCGTGATCCGGTCAGCTTTGTGCCGCGGTCAAAATCGATGATCCCCAACTTGGGACCGAGCTCCCAGTGCGGCAGGGGAGTAAAATCCAGCACAGGGATCTCACCCTCAGTGCGCAGGACGACATTCTCACTTTCATCTATGCCAACGGGGGTGGAAGGGTCAGGCACGTTGGGGATCGAGGCTAACAAACCCTGCAGTTTTTCCTCAACACTACGCGTGCTTTCATCCAGCGCGGCGATCTCATCTCCTACCGCGCGCATCGCCAGGATCTTCTCCTGCTTGAGCGCGGCGTCTTTGGTCAGGCTGATCTCTTTCGAGACACTATTGCGCTGCGCTTTTAGGTTTTCCACTTTTACCAGCAGCGCCCGCCTCTCGCTGTCCAGCGATAGTACGCTATCGACCACACTGCCGTCCATTTGACGGTCAGCCAGGGCCTTACGCAGTACTTCTGGTTTTTCACGGATGATATTTAGATCGAGCATTTTGCACCTCTCTATTTAATGAATGACGCCCCCATCCATTTGCAGGACGAGGGGCGCGCTCGTGGTGCCACCTGCATTCGCTCCGTTGATGGGAGCCTCGTTGTCGCGATAACGGTGCTGCCGGTCTCTTTACGGTCGCGTGACCCCTGCAGAGACGACCTGCCCGATACTCGGGCGTCGGGGTGGATGATGCCGGGTCTGCCTGCCGCTTTTCACCACACAGCGGCTCTCTGAAAGGAAGTCCACGCATCTTTTCCCGGGCTGGTCCAGTTGAGGTGATTATACCTTTGTCGGATTGACTGTCAAGCGCAACAAGCAGCAGCTTGTTGGCTCACGCTGGATCAGGTACGTTTTGTCCCTAATGCACTAACAGGAAAATATCAAGCAATGTCAAAACTTCGCCTGAATCTTGCATCCATATTTAAGTTACAATAAATTGACTATGGATGAACAGGCCTTAATCACAGACGCACTGCATGGCGATATTGATGCCTTTAACCGCCTGGTCCTGGCGTACCAGGATCTGGCGTTCAATGTCGCGTACCGCATGCTGACGGATGAAGACCTTGCCGCAGACGCGGTGCAGAACGCGTTCATCTCTGCGTATAAAAACTTACGAACGTATCGCGGTGGCTCCTTCAAGGCCTGGGTCTTGCGTATGGTCACCAATGGCTGTTACGACGAACTCCGCCGCCAGAAGCGCCGTCCGACCGTCCCGCTTGATCCGGTGAGCCGCGAGGATGGCGATGAATTGGACTCTGCTGCCTGGCTGCGTTCTGATGACCCGCAACCGGAGGATGCCTTTGATCAGGCCGAACTCGAGCATGCCCTCCAGCACTGCCTCGAAGCGCTTCCAATGGATTTCCGCGCTGTGGTGGTGCTGGTGGATGTGCAGGGCATGGATTATGAAGAGGTTTCCCGTTCGGTGCAAACCCCGCTTGGAACGGTGAAAAGCCGATTGGCGCGTGCACGCTTAAAATTGCGCGATTGTCTGCAGCAATTTCAGGAACTTCTACCCCCTCAATTTCGTCTTGATGGTGGAGACCGCTGATGAATGATCGAATTACAGACAGAGATATTGAACTTATCTCGTCCTATCTTGACTCGCGGCTTTCACCTGCAGAAAATGAAAAGGTGAGAGCGCGGCTCAAATCTGAACCGCAATTTAAACAATTATTGGATGAATTCACATATACACGCCGTTTGTTACAGTCGTTGCCCCAAAAACGCGCCCCGCGCAACTTTACGCTTTCTCCTGATAAGCTGCCTGTCCCACGCCGTGCGCTGTGGCTGCAGCCGGCTTTAAGCTTTGTATCTATTGCAGCAGCAGTGATGCTTGTGGTGGTTTTTTCCTCTTCCTACTTGTTCGGTAGTGCCCGCTCATCTACGGCAAAAGAAGCCGCACCCCAGGCAGCCATGCTCGCGGCTGAAAATGCCTCAACAGAAGCCAATCCTCCTGCCATTATCAACTGGAACCCGGTTTTGGGCATGGGTGGCGGCGGTGGCGGTGGCGATATGGCCGCTCAAGAGGTTTATACAGGCGGAGTTGGCGGGGGTGGCGCTGGAGGCCCCGGATGGGATGTCTCAGTTCCCGCGGTGGGTGGCGGTACATCTGATGCCACCGAAGAGCCTCTCCCTGAATCCCCTGTAGCACCGGAGTTGGCACCTGCGCCGGTGGAGGAATTACCGGCTGAAGCAACTGCAATACCTGAAGTCGCCGCGGTCACTGAAGAACCCCCGCTCACAATCATGTCGGAACCCCGCGAGTTGGACCCCGCCGCATCGAACGCGGAGGGTGACCTTTCCTCTCTCATTCTGGGCATTCCGGATGAAGAGCAGCAGGGACAGATCATGAGCTCGGATCAGCCACCAGTTGTAGATGAACCCAACCGGCCTGATTTACGCAGCCTGCTACTCATCATCTCGGGGGCCGTCGCGTTACTGGCTGGCGCCGCCGCCCTGGTCTTGCGCAGGTATTGATTGCACAATCACGAGAGTTTTAAATTCTGTCCACGCTGCGCTTCTCCATTGAAGGAGCAGGTGGTTATGGGCGAAAAAAGACCCACCTGTCCATCTTGCGGTTGGGTGCACTACGAAGATCCCAAGGTGGCTGCCGGAGTGCTCATCCTGCGCGGGCGTGAGGTGCTGCTTGTGCGCCGCACGCTGGACCCTTTCATCGGTCAGTGGAGCATTCCCGCGGGCTTTGTAAATGCCTTTGAAGATCCCGCCGCGGCAGCCCTGCGTGAGTGCAAAGAAGAAACCGGTTTATCCGCTGAACTTGACGGGCTTTTTGACCTGCTCACCGGGCGAGAACATATTCGTGGCTCCGATATTTTCCTGATCTATCGTGCGCATGTTCTCAGTGGCACGTTGCAGGCTGCGGATGACGCCGACCAGGTGGGATGGTTCTCCCTTGATGAACTGCCTCCGCTGGCGTTCGAGTCAACCAGAAAAGTACTTGCCAAAGCACGCGCTTCCATCACTTAGATCATTTATCAACATTACTCCCATCCGCGTCCATCCTTTTTCAGGTGATAAAATGGTATGGAACATGCATCCGAATTAAGACGGATCGTGGAGAACCATGGCGAAAACCTCAAAGCGTAAAGCATACGTCCGCTCACCGAAAACCTCGCGTTCTTCTTCGCGGAGGAAACAGGCTTATTCGCGTTCCAGCCTCACGCTGGATCAGCGTTTGAATTTCATCGGCGGGGTCATCGTCCTCCTGGGCGTGCTGGGGATTGTGGCTCTATTCGCGGAGGAAACCGGCCCCCTTACCGGTTGGTTGTCTCAAACCTCCAAACGCATCGCTGGTTGGGGCGGCGTGATCCTTCCCGTTGCGATGATCATCGGCGGGGTTACCCTGCTCTTCCGTAAATACGAGCGCCTTCCCCGCATCTCCGCCTGGCGTGTGGCTGGTTTGGCGTTGCTTTATGTGAATGTACTCAGCTGGTTCCATTTTTTTGAATCAGGTGGTTTCGCTTCAGCTAAAAAGGGGCTCGGCGGCGGTTTTGTAGGCGCTTTTTTTGACCGTTTACTGGGTAATTCACTCGGTCGAGCCGGAGAAGCGGTTTTCCTTGTGGCCTGGTCCCTGGTTGCATTGTTGTTCATCATTAACATTCCATTACCTGATATTGCGCGTGCTATTGGTGCCATAATCGACCGCTTCAACAAGCCGAAACCCGTCGTTCAAACCTCAACCCGCCAACCGGTGTTCGATTTTGGTAAGGCGAAAGCCTATCATCCGAAGAAGGAAAAACAGCCTGACCTGCCGGGAGGGTTTACCCCCCTCAACCTGGTCGAGGAGGTCACGGCTGGCATCACCGGAAAAGCCGCTCGCGACAAATCGAATGGTCAGCGCGGAACAACAGCCGCTGACCCCGGCGGACGCCCGACCGCGGTCGCTCCGCAAACTACCCCGATCGTTCACACCCAGGTGACTGCTCCCGTCGCGCCCTGGCCGATTCCGGCTGTGGCCGATATTCTCGATCCTGCCACCCCGGCAGCTGTCCAATCGCACTATGATCGGGATCGCGCCCGTGTCATTGAAGATACACTTGGTTCATTTGGCGCGCCTGCCCGCATCGTTGAGATCCACCGCGGCCCAGCTGTGACCCAGTATGGCGTCGAGCCGGAATTCATCGAAACCCGTACCGGCCGCACTCGTGTGCGCGTGGCCAAGATCGTCAGCCTCGCCGATGATCTTGCTCTTGCGTTGTCCGCTCCCAGCATTCGTATTCAGGCTCCTGTGCCCGGCAAGGCGTATGTGGGTATTGAAGTGCCCAACTCTGAGCTCTCCCTCGTTTCGCTGCGCGAATTGATCGAGACAGACGTTTTCAAGAAGGTCAAGTCCAACCTGCGCTTCGCGTTCGGCAAGGATGTTGCCGGCAAGCCGATCTGCGCTGACCTCACCGCCATGCCGCACCTGCTCATCGCCGGAACCACCAACTCAGGTAAATCGGTGCTGGTGAACGCCATTCTCACCAGCCTGCTGCTCAACAACACACCGCTCGACCTGCGCCTGGTGCTGGTCGATCCCAAGCGCGTTGAACTCACCGGGTACAATGGCATCCCGCACCTGCTCGCCCCGGTCGTGGTGGACGCGGATCGCGTCGGCGCGGCGCTGCAATGGGTGCTGCGTGAAATGGACTCCCGTTATAAACGCTTCTCGAAGGTTGGTGCGCGCAATATCGTAGAGTACAACCTCAAAGGTGATGAATACCTGCCTTATATCGTCGTGGTCATCGATGAGCTGGCTGACCTGATGATGCTCGCGCCGGAAGAGACCGAAAGGAGTATTACCCGCCTGGCGCAGCTCGCCCGTGCCACAGGCATTCACCTCATCATCTCCACCCAGCGTCCTTCGGTGGATGTGGTTACCGGCGTCATCAAAGCCAACTTCCCGGCGCGCGTTGCCTTCATGGTCGCTTCCGGCACTGATAGCCGCGTCATCCTTGATAAACCCGGCGCCGAAGCGCTGCTTGGTCGTGGTGATATGCTCTACCAGGCTCCTGATGCCCCCGCGCCCGTGCGCTTGCAGGGCGTGTATGTTTCAGACTCCGAGATCTCGCGCCTGGTTGATTCCTGGCGTCTCATCGCTGCCAATCGCCGCGCTGAGGGAGCGCCTGATCTGCTCAACGCCACATTTGATGTCATCCCTTCCGGTACTCCCCTCAGACAGGGCTCGTTCTTTGGTGATGAGGGGCACACAGGTGATCCGATGTTGAGCCAGGCCACCGAAGTGGTGCGCCGCGAGGGAAAAGCCTCCATCTCCATGCTCCAGCGCCGCCTGCGCGTGGGATATAACCGCGCCGCCCGTCTGATTGACGCGCTCGAAGAACAGAAGATCATTGGCCCGCAGGAACCAGGTTCCCAGGTGCGCGAGGTGCTCGATTACGGTGAAGATAACTCAGCAGAAACAGATCTGCAATCTTCCACGCCGTCTTTTGATCCACAATAACTGATAATTAAGATATAATATATCTAATATAACACTACTGATCCCATCGGACAAACCCTTTTCAATAGATAGGAGTGTAAATGTGTGATCAGGCGCAAGTCATTACCTTGCGGCAGCCTTCTTCCCAGTATGTGATTCTCGATCTGTGTGGTTTTGTTAACGCCGGCTTTGCCAGGTCTTTCGAAACGATCACCGGCAGCCTGCATAATCTGGTTGTCTCTCATGTGGTGCTCAATTTTTCCGCGGTGCAGGGGATGGATGGCAGCGGGATAAAACATCTTCTGGTCTTTTGTACACTGATGCGCAAATTGAACCGTAAACTGGCTGCTTACGGGTTGACTGCTGAAATCCGCCAGGTTTTCACGATCATGCACCTGGATAACCTGCTCTCCACCTGCGAAAACGAATTCCAGGCTCTGGGGTTGGAGGAGTAGCTGCGTGAGTGAGTACCGGTCAGATCAAGTGTCAAATTGGGATATTGGCGGAGAATTCACCGCCTGTCCATCCATCCCTGAGGCTGTGTTGCGGCTGTTGCGCGACCGCCCGACGCGGGCTCCTCATGAAGGTTTCGGCGGTCTGCGCATGCGTACGTACAACGCCCATTTGCATGGCCTCGCGCTGTCTCCCGCGCAGATTTTCACTATCTGGATGGATCGCTTCCCTGCCACCTGGCCGGCAGACAATCATTTCATCCCTTGCGCGCCCGCGCTAGAGCCAGGTGTGACCGCCGCCATCCTGCTCTCCATGCCGGCGGGGATGCGCATCATCACCGGTGCCAGGGTGGTCCATCGCGACGAGACCTCCCTCACTCTGATGACCCTGCTGGGGCATATGTTCGCCGGCTTGATCACGTTCAGTGTCTTCCTGGAGGACAATGATCCCGTCATCCAGACCCAGGCGCTGGTCAGCCCCGGCGACCCGCTCTTCGAGCTCGCTTTCCTGCTCGGCTTCGGTCAGCGCGGAGAAGATGCCTTCTGGCACGCCGCCCTCGTCAACGCCGCCCGCCTGTTCGGCGTTCAGGCTTCTGTGCAGCAGGAAAACCTGACCATCTCCACAAAACTGCAGTGGCGCTGCTTCCGCAACATCTGGTACAATGCCGCTATCCGGTCGATTCCTCATTTTTACGGCCGCTCACTCAACACCATTCTTAAAACTTCAGTCATCCGGGAAGCAGTGTGAAGGTCATCCAGCGCGACAATTACCAATATGATGCTGTGATCGTCGGCAGCGGACCCAATGGGCTCGCTGCGGCCATCACGCTGGCGCGCCGTGGGCTGCGTGTTCAGGTGATCGAAGGACATGAGCACATCGGCGGCGGTTCGCGCAGCGCTGCGCTGACCCTGCCGGGTTTTACGCATGATGTCTGCTCAGCGGTTCATCCCCTGGCGTTGACCTCTCCCTTCTTTAGATCACTCGATCTCGCCGGGCACGGAGTGGAATGGTGCCTGCCCCCGGTCTCGCTGGCGCACCCCCTCGACAACGCCCAGGCGGTGCTGGTGCAATCCTCGGTCGCGCTCACCGCGGCGCAGTTCGGCGTGGATGCCGCGGCCTATTGCCGGCTGTACCAGCCCCTGGTTGACCGCTACCCGCGCTTGATGAGCTATCTGCTCAGCCAGCTGCGCGTTCCCGCTGCCCCGTTTGACCTGGTAGGTTTCGGTCTGCACGCGCTGCGCAGCGCCTCCAGTTTGGCGCGTTCACGCTTCAGCACCGTTGAAGCCCGCGCAGTTTTTGCCGGCATGGCCGCGCACGGCATGTTGCCGCTCGAGCAGGTGGGCACCGCCTCGTTCGGGCTTGTGCTGGCGCTTTCCGCGCACGCGGTGGGCTGGCCGGTGGTCAAGGGCGGCTCGCAGCGCATCGTGGATGCCATGGCAGCGATCCTGCGTGAACTGGGCGGAGAGATCGTCACCGGTCAGTTTGTTACTCATCTTGATCAACTCCCGACCTCCCGCGCGGCGCTGCTGGATGTTTCTCCGCGCAGCCTGGTGGCGATCGGCGCTGACCGCCTGCCCGCGGCCTACAAGGCGCGCCTCGGGCGCTACCGCTACGGCCCCGGCGTGTTTAAGGTGGATTGGGCGCTGTCCGCTCCCATCCCCTGGTCTGACCCGGCCATAGCCCGCTCTGCCACGGTGCACCTGGGCGGAACGCTGGAGGAGATCACCGCCTCCGAGCGCGCGGTCGCCAAAGGCGATCACCCCGATAAGCCCTACGTGCTGCTCGTGCAGCCCAGCCTGTTCGACCCCTCGCGCGCGCCCGCCGGCAGCCACACCGCCTGGGCGTACTGCCACGTGCCCAACGCCTCCACACGAGACATGCGCGCCATCATTGAATCCCAGGTGGAGCGCTTCGCGCCCGGCTTCCGCAACACCATCCTGGCGGCCGCCACCATGAACGCGCAGGAATATGAGGTCTACAATCCCAACTACGTGGGCGGAGACATCAACTCCGGCGCGCAGGACTTCGGTCAGCTCTTCACCCGCCCGCTCGCGCGCTGGGATCCCTACGCCACTCCGCTCAAAGGGGTTTACCTGTGTTCCTCGGCTACCCCGCCCGGCGGCGGCGTGCACGGCATGTGCGGGCACCTTGCCGCGCAAAGCGCGCTGCGCAACACTTTCCATCTCGACTGATGCGCGCCCGCCTTCTCCTCCGCCTGAATGGGCAAAAATCCAGCGCAATACCTGCTCTCATTTAACCTTGAGCAATGACAGCCAGCCCCGCTAGGGTATAATGGCATCACTATGATCGATCGGGCTGACCTCAAACGCAAGCTGCATGTCGCCGCCGGGTTCTTTTTCCTTGTGCTCGGCGGGCTTGGCGTCGTGCTGCCCATCCTGCCCACCACGCCCTTCCTGCTGCTCGCCGCCGCCATGTTCCTGCGCAGTTCGGGGCGCATGTACCAGTGGCTCACCAATCACCGCCTCTTTGGCCCCTTCATCCGCAACTACCGCCTGTACCGCGCCGTGCCGCTGCGCACAAAAGTGACCGCGCTGATCTTCCTTTACCTCACCATCGGCTATTCCGTGTTCTTCGTGCTGGAGCACTGGTGGCTGCGCGTGGGTCTGCTGGGCATCGCCGCCTGGGCCACCTGGCACATTGTCTCTCTGCGCACCCTCACCGCAGAGATGCGGGCGGATATCGAGCGGCGTGAAGGCTCCAATGCGCTGCCCGTCGCGGATGTGGAACCCGAACCCCTGCAGGACTGAACGCTTTTTCCCTCTTAATAAATATGCTCAGGGTTCTATCCCGAACTTCTTCCGGAGCAAAGTTCGCGCGATGAACAGCCCGGCAAAGGCGATGTAGAAGATGGCCAGGAACCACGCCCCCAGGTAAACCGCCAGCGCCAAAAAGAAGCGATCTTTGACCGGGTTGCCCGCCGCGTCAATGCAGGTGGTGCTGAACTCCTGGTAGCTGCTGTCGCCCCACTCCTCGTACACCATCTCGCTGCCGCGCGGGCAGACGATCCCATCGGTTACCCCCATGAAGAAGCGCGGCGCCAATCCCGCGCTCACGCCGGCCGGCGCGCCGAAGCTGACCAGGGCGATGAAGGCGGCTTTAAGCACGAGCACGATTAACGGTGTTCTAGCCTGGGCGACGACTAAGGTGGCGATTATCTTGTCCATTGAGCGGTCCTCACGATTTTTCAACTAATAAGGTTTGTTTTTTCTTTTAACTGGCTGAAATTTACCAGTTTTTACTGCGCGTAGTATCAGTAGAACCATCAGCGCAACGTAGAAGCACGCCAAAAACCACATCCCCAGGTACACGCCCAGCGCCAGCAGGGTTCTGCCCCGCTGTTCACCATTGACCGGGTCAAGGCAGCTCACGCGGAACTGGTTGGATTCACCGTCGTACCATTCCTCGAACACCATCTCGCTGCCGCGCGGGCAGGTGATGCCCTCGGTGAGACCGAAGAAGAAGCGCGGTGAGACGGCCGCCAGCCCCCCCGCCAGCCCGCCAAAACTGACCAGGGCGATGAAGGCGGCTTTGATCACGATGGACAGCCACGACTGCCCCTCAACGGCTTCAGATGAAAGCGGGTCCAGCTGCTTGAACATACCTCAGCTCCGTAACTTTTTCCAATTATGGCATATTTTCCTCCCTCGCGACCGGAAATTTACCAGCCGATCACCAGGGTCATCATGCCCTTTTTTGTCTCTCTTGTACGGCTTTATTTTTTAATAGATCGCGCAGGTTCTTTTCCATCTCCAGGAGTTTCAATAATTTGAGCATATCTTCGGCTTGCGGGTGATAGTTACCATTTCTTTTGTTTGAGTAAACATGAATAGCGCTCATGCTTATTTTTGAGTCCATTATTGTTGGACCTCCGATTAGCACGGTACCAAAGGAGTTACAGCCGATGCAACTGTAATATCCCCATGCGCTACTGAACCAGCGATTAAAATCAACCGCGTAGCGATATGCCCCGCATTGACATGGAAGCTTAAACATTTCGCCGGGAGATGCCCACCAGTACCTGAAAACACCTATTGGTTTAGAATAGATTGAGGAAGCATTAAACATGTGGGGAAATGGCAGCCAGGGGTCGGGATCCTCCCCAAGCGCCCATCGATCCAATAATCTTCTGATCACTTCGGCTAAAAATGGGAATCCACCTGGATAACGATTGTGTCTAAAATCTCTGTCTATTTCATAGAGTGTTTCAATAACCTCCCGGTTATCGTAATCGGCGAAAACCCTTTCCTGGCGATCCTCTCTATTCTTTTTCATTTTGTTTTCCTTTCTTGTTGCATCCTGAAAGGCGATCCACTTCCTTCCTGGGGTCCATTTAACAATCCTCCGGCGGTCTTGCGTTTTTTCTTTTCCGTAGTTCTTTAGGCAGGTATTTCGTCGCTCTATTTCGCCTGATCTCGGTGCGAAGGTATTTGACCTGCAGCGCGCAGGTTTTTTTCACCATCTCGCTGATCTCATCCAATGTATATCCTTTTCGTATTCCGTAGAGTATGACGTATTGCCTGACCCAGTAGGCGGTCTGTAACGCGGCCATCTTTGGGTTTGGATGGCGCGCTCTGTCACTGATAAGAAAAGCGGCTGCCAGTAGATCCTGGCTTTTTTGAACCCCCACGACCCGCACTATTTGATCCCTTGATGGATAGGTGAGAGATTCTGTTTCAATGTAATCGAAACGATGCTGGGTATCCTGCTCAATTGAAATAAAAGGGATATCATCATTCGGATCTTCCGGCAGGATTTGATGCCACTGATACGCGAATCTCTGCAAAGCCTCGGTGACGTTATTTTCCGCGAGAATGCTGATCAGCTCTTCCAGCTCCGGGTTGGTTGTACGGATCTCCATGGCTACCCTCCTTNNGGCGGGAGGTGCTCTGCACCTTCTCTTCCACCTGTTGTTCGGGAGTGCCGTAGCGCCGGCCCATGAGGATGTGGTAGGCGCGCATCCAGCGCGCCGCCTCGCGGGCGCCAATGGCAGGGTTGGGGTTGTGTGTGGCGCCGTATACCAGCCGGATCGCCGCGTTCGGGTCCTGGCACTTGCACACGCCGATCAGGCAGGCGGCGCTCAGCGACCCGCCCAGGCTGCCGTCTTTGGCGCGCACCTCGTCCCAGGTCAGCTCGCCGCGCAGGTACTTCTCGGCGGTGGTCAGCAGGTTCAGGTTGTCCCACGACACCGGACCTAACTGCCGCGCGCACCAGCAGGCGAAGTACCTCAGCGCGTGGTGTTCCTCGCTGCGCGCCAGGGTGGAGATGAGGCTCTCCAGTTCAGGGTGTTCAGTTTCAAGTTTCATGGTGGTTCCTCCTTTTGCATCAGGAGGATGATGTATAGCGTGGTCGGAGACTATTAAACAAAAAATTGGAGCCTATCTTTCGGGACTTCATGTGTCCCGCGCATCGAGACCTTCATCTCGAGGCACCGCTGCCGTCTCCGGGCCGGTTGCCAGTCCGCGTTGTGCGGACGTTCCTGATGCATTGATAATCGTACACCGGAGATAGGGGGGTGTCAAGGGCGGATTGGGATAAAAGCCTAACACTAAAACCACGAAAGATTTCGAAAAACACGAATTTGAACTTGTAGGGGTCGAGCGGTGCTGCGGTTTTCGCGTACCCGAGCGCTCCTTGCGAGAGGTATCGACCCATTATTTTCTATATGGTTACATTTACCCAGCCTTGTTTACCAATATATGCTTCAATATCACCGGGATCGGTAATAAGATGGCTGCCGTTTTCAAGTATTATGTGTACCATGTAACCCTTCTGGGGTTTGTCCAACAATCGCCCGCGCTGGTTGTCAAACAAAACAACCTTTCCGTCTTCTGGTACATCATAGACGCTCATTACAGGGTTTGAATTATTCAGTGCCATCTTTATCCTCCCCTTGAATTTGTTGGTTTATTGCTGGTGCAACTTTGACCAATTTCACCAGCCCTTTGAGCAGCGCTGTGTGAACCGCCTCCCAGCTGCCCCATCCGTGTTCGGTCAGCCAGTTTTTTTCTTTCAAACGTCGCCTGGCTTGTCGTTCATTGATAGTTCTGTCATATCCAGACATGTTAACCTTTCTTCAGTTATACAAAGGTTACTCTCTATTTGAATATTATAAATCGTTACTGTAACGGTGTCTAGCGAAAGAATCAAAGAGCCAAATGCCCAAATTATTGCATTTATGTATTCTTAATTCTTTACTGTGGGCAAGCTTTTTATAACAATATGATTAATTAGTTCCTGAATCTTTGGAAATACAGATCAATTTCTGGCCTTAATTCAATCCCAGCTTGTTCGAAGGAATCTAATAACAAATTGTAAGCTCCTTCACCGCCCATAAAATCCCATAATTCTTCAGCTACTTTAATCTCATTATCGAGATCAAAGATTCCACGCATTGTCCAGCGATTATACGGTTGTGGTTCATAAGGATTATATGGAATTCCAATAATGGGTTGGATTTCAATGTTTGGATCAATGTACATTTCTGAAGCAGCCCATGACAAAAGCATGCGTTTGTAATCTTCAAAGCTTCCAATATTCGGTTTTACTGTTTTTATATCAATACAATAAAATTTATTATCTTTGGATTTAAGATACACGTCGTAATTTCTTAACTGGACATTATGGGGCACTCCTTCTTGACATACATTACGGATTAGATTTATTTCGTCAACTGAATTTGGCAAATTGGTTGCTGTAGTAATTTTGTCCATAATTTCTTGTATTTTTTGATGTGCGGAAGATGATATAACCCTTTTAGATTTCACTTGCACCTTTGCAATTTCAAATCTATCTTTAGCCAATTCTATAGCAACTGGCTCATATATTGAGGTTCCAAAAGTTGTGTTTAGAGACTGTATAAATGAATACAACGCCATTCGATCTTTGCCTAGAAGCCGATAATGAAAAGGCATATTTATCGTTTCAGGCTCATAGGTGCGGAATTTCTGCCTCAGGCAATCCTTAATCCTATTAACTAGCTCGCGTTTTCGTTCTTCAAAATTAGTCATATTATGCCCTTTTTAGTCTAAAAATTTTTTCTGAGTATGCGGACTTGTCTTTTTCAGTTCGATTTAATACGGGGCGCTTGAATTCATCAACAATTCTTAATTTACTTCTTTCTGCAATTGTGGGATATATTCCGTAATTGTCGTTGGCTACGATGAAAATCTCACAATCTTCAACAAGATACCTTTTCATATTCACCAAAACAGCAGCTACGTCTTGAATATATTTTTCCCTTGCTTGTGAACTCTTCCCTTTAGATTGTGGACCAATTTCATCATCATCACGTCTTGGTAAATTGAACAATTCATATGCATATGCGTGTTGTTCATGGTAATCGATCAATCCAACGTAAGGAGGACTTGTAAAAATACCTTTTGCTTTTTCCCTAGATAATTTGTCACCTAAAGACGGATCAATCTCACCTAGCTCCCGGATTATATCGATGCTCTTCGAATCACCGGTTAAACATATTTGCTGTGTTTCAGTCCTTAGCGTTGAAAACTGATGTAATCGTTTAATGGTGTCTTTCGAATAGAATTCCCACCAATATACTAGTGAAAAAAGTGGTTTGCACATTTTGTTATGTTTATAACAATAATATGGCTCAAGAACTGGATCGATTATTGTCGCTAGGTCAGAGTGTGTAGTAGCTCTGCATGAGCGAACTGTTCTACTTAGTATTAGTAGTAAAGTATTCCGTAATTCAACGTCATTTATTAAATTTATTTGATCAAGGAGAAAAACAATCTGATGCTTTATTGGAGGCGTAAACCACTTGTTTATAAAGCTGTTGTTTGAATTACTTTCGATTAGGTTTAATTCGTATTTTCTTAATAGGTTGAAGAAAATTTCTTTCAGCAATAGTTCTTTTTCTTTGGAATAAACAGGTAAATCAATTTCCCTTTTCTTAATTTTATAAAGAATATCTGGTGTCGGAAAGTACTCCTTATTGAAATTTGTAATCATTAAAGCAAGTTCGTTATCAAAATCAGTCCATATGAAATCTGAAAATTGGATTCTTAATTTTTGAGTTATTCTTGAAACTTCTTCCTGCAACTTAAATAAATTATGTTGACCTACTTTGATATTACTCATTAGGGCGTTAAATTCGGAAATATCAATCCCAATTGCATTTATCCCTAATTCATTGGCTTGAACTAAGGTTGTTCCACTCCCACAAAATGGATCTAGAACAATATCTCCAGGCTTGAAAAAGACTTCCTTTTTTATTACATTTATTTTGTCATTTAGGAAAAAATCCACAAGCTGTGGAATAAATTTCCCTTTATATGGGTGCAAACGGTGAACGTGTTTGGTTCTTTCATATTCCTTTACTGAATCGAACGATAATTCCCAGCTGAGTTCTTCCCCGATCTTAGTTTTCCATTTGCTTTCTTGATCGGCTATTTTCTTGTAATATACTTCAATGTCAGTACTGCTCATTACTGTAATGCCTTTGTGCGTATGCTTTTGAATCTGACCATATTTAATTAAGTATGATACATTCGAGTTCGTGACATTCTTATTAAATCTTTCATTTATGAATCTAACCGCTTCATCTATTGATAGATAAGTTTCGCTCATTTTCACTCTACGTTTAGTCGATATTTTCTTGATAAACAATCATAGTGTATCACAAAATTTTCAAATCAGAATAAACGTTCTACGAAATCGTGAGTAAATAAGATAATTCTCGATTTTGTAGGGTAGTCTATTTATTTACCAAAACAGGTTTGTTTCATAATTGCCATCCTTAGTCGACCTCACTCGCCAACTTATAATCCGGATCAAAACTCCCATTCCCTCTTGACACCCGTGTTATAATAATAAATAGAACACAAATTCTATTTATTAGGAGCCTTATGTCTGATCCCAACATTTCCATCATCCAGCCTAAGGGTAGGGGTGCGCCTAACGGCAACAAGAACGCCATGCGCCACGGCTTTTACGCCAAAAACCTCGGTTTGACCTCCCCCTCTAAGCTCGATGAGTTTGAATTACGCAATCTCATGGGTGAGGTGGCTATGTTGAAAGATTACATGCACATCCTCTACACCAAAAACCTCGCCTCAGATGATCCCATCGTTCTCACAGAGACCTTAAGAGCGCTATCATTAGCCGGTATGGCGGTGTCCCGTCTTCTCCTCGTGCACTGCCAGGTGCGTATCACCCGATCTGGCTCCGGTTCATCTCTCAATGACCTTCTCGCGGACATGGGCGATGCTGCCTCCCGCGCCAATCGCCTCGCCGCTTCAGTCAATAATTCCCTTATTGATGGTTCCGACCTGTAACACACTCGGAAATGGATTTGTTTCCTTTTGCGCGGGTTACCAGCCCTGGCCTGTTTTTGGCTAGGGTGCGCCCCTCGCGTTTATTGCACCCCGGATGTGTTACCGGGGGAGCGTGATTATTAAACTAATAACATGGTGAATGATTTGTTTCTCTTTGTTCCTACAGTTATCGAAACCATTTTAAAAGCGAGAGGGTTCCCGCGGTTTATGCGTCCCCGAGCTGGTTTTGCGAGTGGGAAATAGTTATCGAAACAATGAATTTTGGCGTCGACAAAAAAAGGGCGCAGTTCATAGCTGCGCCCCTACGATTCTCGAATATCGATTATCTACTCTCGCTGGCTTACAACCCGGCAGCCTGCGAGCGTTCTTTGCGAAGCGTGCTGGTTCAATAATGAAAAATTATAAACCAGCAGCCTGCGAGCGTTCTTTGCGAAGCGTGCTGGTTCAATAATGAAAAATTATAAATCAGCAGCAAGACGCAACGCCGCGGCTTTATCCGTCCTCTCCCACGTGAACTCAGGCAGTTCGCGCCCGAAGTGACCGTAGTTGGAGGTGAGGTGGTAGATGGGGCGGCGCAGGTCGAGGTCGCGGATGATGGCGCCGGGGCGCAGGTCAAAGTACTCCTCCACCAGGCGGGCGATCTGCGCGTCGGGGATATTGCCGGTGCCGAAGGTCTCCACGTTGATGGAGAGGGGGCGCGCCACACCGATGGCGTAGGCCACCTGGATCTCGACGCGGCGGGCGAGGCCGGCGGCCACGATGTTCTTGGCCACCCAGCGCGCGGCGTACGCGGCGGAGCGGTCCACCTTGGTGGGATCCTTGCCGGAGAAGGCGCCGCCGCCGTGGCGGCCCATGCCGCCGTAGGAATCGACGATGATCTTGCGCCCGGTGACGCCGGCGTCGCCCATCGGTCCGCCGATGACGAAGCGCCCGGTGGGGTTCACCAGCACGCGCGGCTGACCGTCGAGCAGTTCAGCGGGGATGCACGGGGCGATGACGTGTTCGTAAACGCCTTCAGTGATCTCGGCGTGTGAGACCTCGGGGGAGTGCTGCGTGCTGACCAGTACCGTATCCACGCGCACGGGCTTGCCGTAAGCGTACTCCACGGTGACCTGAGACTTGCCATCCGGGCGCAGCCAGGGCAAAGTGCCGGCCTTGCGCACTTCCGCCAGGCGCTGGGTGAGCTGGTGGGCGAGGTAGATGGGCATGGGCATGAGCGTGGGGGTCTCGTCGCAGGCGTAGCCGAACATCATCCCCTGGTCGCCGGCGCCGATCTCGTTGAGTTCCTTCTCGGTGATCTCGCCGCCCTTTTCCTCGAGGGAATGGTCCACACCGAGGGCGATATCGGGTGACTGGGAGGAGATGGCGGAGAGCACGCCGCAGGTGTTGCCGTCGAAGCCTTTATCGGAGCTGTCGTAGCCGATGCCGGTGACGACCTTGCGGATGAGCTCGTCGAAGTTGACGAACGCGGAGGTGGTGATCTCACCGAGCACCATCACGTAACCGGTCTTGGCGGCGGTCTCGCAGGCCACGCGCGAGCGGGGGTCCTGCTCGAGGCAGGCATCCAGGATGGAGTCGCTGACGAGGTCGCACAATTTGTCGGGGTGGCCTTCGGTGACCGACTCCGAGGTGAATTTGAAGCTGGGGTTGTCCATGAAAGAGCTGGCTGACATTGATAAGTCTCCTTTAATAAAGAATTGCCCCGTACCGGTTAACTCGAGGGGCAAGATCACGAGCGGCTGCCCTCTATCTTCCAGATCCTTTACTGCCGGAATTGGCACCATATCAAGTGATTGGTTGCCGAGGCATCATCGGGCCGGTCCCTCCGCCTCTCTGGATAGAAGTGCCGTGTTAGGGCTATTTAATTGCACACAGTTTATCACGGGTGCGGGGTGATGTCAAATCGCGCGGGTCACATCCGCGGGAGGAAGAAAGTCATGGGGGCAGGGATCATTCTATGGTGGGAACCGTCGTAGGTGTCTCGGTGGGGATCAAAGGCGTGGCGGGCACCGGGGTATCAGTGGGCGGAGGCGGCTGCGGGGTATTGGTGGGGGGAACCGGTGTGGGGGGCACAGCGGTATTGGGGCGTTTGGTGGGCGCGGCGGTG